>JADMIO010848929.1_pt1 | contig 59244 bp, 45 predicted proteins | sample 8958161 | NCBI WGS metagenome assembly JADMIO01 (sample SAMN16585339, study PRJNA669376) | soil metagenome | isolation source: Crop rotation soil | place: USA: Cullars Rotation, Alabama | collected 2011 | reverse complement strand
CGACAACTTGTCCACGTGGAATTCTAAGCTTAGGATCCCAATGTGCTGGAAAGGCGAGCCTGGTGACCAAAAAACGTTTGCTTTTTGGGTCCCCCTGGGCCTTCTGATGGCCTTATTGATTTTAGGTCTCTACCCTGCACTTGTTTTAGATTCCCTCAATAGCAACTGGCATGTGCCGATGGAACGCTGATATGTATGAAATAATGTTCACAGCAGCACCATTTATTATTTTAACAACTGGAATTATTCTAGCGATATTAAGTATCTCTTGGCGACGATCAACGCAGGCGGTTTCGCTTATTGCTTTAATCACCTTTTTTTTAGCGACTTGTTCGGCCTTCGGTTGGCTTACCAACCCGCCCGAGTCTCTCTTAAACCTTTTGTCTATCGATCCGCTGGCGTCCTATTTTTCTTTGGCGTTGCTTTTGTCCTGTTTGGCCTTGGTGATCATCGCTTACTCAGACGATTGGCAACAAAGCGGTCATGGCGACGAATGGTATGTTTTGCTTTTGCTGAGCGCCTTGGGTGGTCTCACCTTAGTATCAGCAAGTCATGTCGCTTCGTTATTTTTAGGCCTCGAGCTTTTGAGCATCCCGCTTTACGCCATGATGGGCTACCGAAAACTCGATGAACGCAGCCTAGAGGCGGCACTAAAATACTTGATTATGGCGTCGGTAGCCGCCGGATTTTTATTGATGGGTTTTGCCCTCATTTATGTTGCCACAGGGACCCTCAATCTGGCGGACATGTCACAGCACGCATCTACAGGCGTTTCTCGCCTAGGCATGGGACTCATCGTGGTCGCTTTTGGCTTTAAACTAGCCCTTGCGCCATTTCATTTTTGGGCCCCCGAGGTCTATGACGGTGTCCCGTTAAAAACCATGATTTTTGTGGCTACGGCGTCTAAAGTAGCGACCATTGCGGTATTTATCAGATTATTTTTATCCGCCGGTTTTGTTGAAGCTACGCCCATTTTCCATTCAGTTTTGTTGCTCGCTTCCTTGTCTGCCGTCATCGCTGGCTGGTCGCTGCTTTTTGAAAAGCGATTTTTAAGAATCCTGGCCTATTCTTCCACCGTACATATGGCCTATTGGATTAGCATGGCCGTTTTCGCGAAATCCAACCCATTGCCAACTATTTTATTCTTGTTCGGCTACTTGCCGGCGGTGTTTACCATCGGCGCAAGTTTGCTATGGGCCCGGGCGTTGCGCGAGCCGGTACAAACCTTGGATGATTTTTTAGGACTGGCCAAACGGCATCGCATACTTGGCCTCGCTTTTACCATCGGTATTCTGTCATTGCTTGGCATGCCACTATCGGCAGGTTTTGTTATCAAATTTGTGAGCATCGAAGCAATCCTAAGTGCAGGTTTTGGTTGGTGTGTAGGGTTTCTCGTCCTCGGCAGCATTCTGAGTTTGGTCGGGTATTTCAAATGGGTGCGCGATATGTGGTCGACTGCAAAAAACGCCCCGATTCATTTGCCCACCTATGTAGATTTTCGAGTAAAGGGCATCGCTTGCCTCGGGGCTTTATTAGTGATTTTATTCGGCGTATTGCCCGGCCTTGTGGCAGGTTATTTTTAGGAAAACTCAGTGCAAATATGGATCGACGCCGACGCTTGCCCCAACGTCATTAAAGACATTATTTTTCGCGCTTCAGAACGCACCAAAATCAAAGTCGTAGTGGTGGCCAATCAAGCCATAAAAATCCCTTTAAACGGGTTGGTGAGCACGATTCAAGTCCCGCGCGGTTTCGATATGGCCGACGAACAAATTCTCCAAAGCCTCGTGGCGGGAGATTTGGTGATTACCGCCGATATTCCCTTCGCCGATGCAGCCTTAACCAAAGGTGCGATGGCCATAAATCCTCGCGGCGAGCTGTATACCCACGAAAATATCAAGGATCGCTTGGCCACGCGCAATTTGATGGAAGAACTGCGTGATTCAGGTTTGGTTCAAGGCGGCCCGAAGCCGCTTGGTTTGCGTGATCGCCAAGCTTTTGCCAATAAGCTCGATGCTATTTTGGCGAAGGTGCGAAACTAGAGATCATTAATTTGCGCTCTATTTTCGCCAACTATGATTTTCATTTTTTGTCATCTTTTGCCATCAACTATGATTTTCATTTTTCGCCATTTTTTGTCATCAACTATGATTTTCATTTTTCGTCATCTTTTGTCATCAACTATGATTTTCATTTTTCGTCATTTCTTTTGTCATCAACCGTGATTTTCATTTTTCGTCATCTTTTGTCATCAACTATGATTTTCATCTTTTGTCATCCTGTATGCCTAAAAGATGCCCGAAGGGCATCGGCGTATTAGTACAGGACCTCATCATAGTGCCACAATCCCGAGGTCCTGGACTCCTTCGCCGATTGCCTTCGGCAATCTATTCGGCATCCAGGATGACGAAAAATGAAAATCATATTTGATGACAAAAATAATAAAGCTTTCGTCACATCCGATCCGGCGGCGCTAAAAATGTCGCTGCCATGCGCTCTTCACGTTTTTGATCGCGTATGGATGGTTTCGGCGGTTTTACGGTGACCTGATCGCCAACTACCCATGTGACGGGCCGCTTTTCTTGGCCTACCGATTCCGACAATAAAACGAGCCCCTGCAAAAAAGCCTCTGGTCGCGGCGGGCATCCGGAAACGTACATGTCTACGGGCAAAAACTTATCGACGCCCTGCACCACGCTATAAATATCGTACATGCCGCCGGAGTTGGCGCAGGAGCCCATGGATATGACCCATCTTGGCTCCATCATCTGCTCATAGAGGCGTTTTATGACTGGCGCCATTTTTACGAAAACCGTACCGGCGATCACCATGACATCGGCTTCGCGCGGCGTACCACGGATCACTTCGGCCCCGAAACGAGCCACGTCGAATTTGCTGGTGATGGAGGTGGCCATCTCGACATAGCAACAACTCAAGCCAAAATTAAAAGGCCATATGGAATTTTTTCGGCTCCAGGCCATTAGATCCTGCATGCGGGACATTAAAAAACTGTCGTTTTGGTTGTTCACAATGCACGCTCCAAATCCGAGATTTTTTGTGGGCCCACTTTGCGCAGTCTTGGCACAATATTAAGGGCACCGACGCGTATCAGGTAGAGCAAGGCGACTAATAACATGACAATAAAAAATGAGGCCTGTAGAAATCCGAGCCACCCAAGCTCGCGCACCGCGCTCGCCCACGCGAGCAAGAATACGGTTTCTAAATCAAAGATGACAAAAAACACGGCAAAAAGATAAAAACGAATGGCAAAATGGCCGTCAACTTTGCCCGTGGCCACCATACCCGATTCGTACACCGTGCCCTTCAAACGATCGTGATGACGCTGGCCCAAAAAATACGAGCCGAGCATGACCAAAACAACGATAAATACGAGGGTAATATAAATCAGGGCAGCCATAAAATATTTCTAAGGTTAGTGCCCGGTTAACGCAAGTGGGACAGCGTTTCTTTCATATGTGGCGACGGGGGCGCCGTAAAGTTTAATATCTGACCTTGTGAATCCAAAAATTCCACGAAACGCGCATGCAGATGAACCTTGTTCGCACTCATGGCCGCCGGTCCGCCGTACTTGCCATCGCCAAGGATGGGCATGCCCAAATGCGCGCAGTGCACTCGCAGTTGGTGGGTCCGTCCGGTTTTCGGTGAAAGTTCTAGCAAAAAAAGGTCGGGGTAAATTTTTTTAACGACGCGATAGTGGGTTATGGCTTGTTTTCCATTTAATTTATCCACCACCACTTTTTCGCGGTTTTTCTCTCCCGTTTTTATTAATGGGAGCTCAATGGTTCCTTCGCGACCGAGAGGATTTCCTACTACCACGGCCCAATAGGTTTTTTTAACTTTCCCTTGGCGAAATGTTTCGGCGAGATGAGCTGCCATTTCAGAGGTTTTTGCCACTAGAACAATGCCGCTCGTGTCCCGGTCGAGGCGATGCACGAGGCGATAGGTAGCGCCGAGTTTTGTTCCGTACTGTTGCAATAGGTCATCTAGGTGGCGCGTGGTTTTACTCCCACCCTGTATCGCAAGCCCGTGAGGTTTGTTGAGCACTAAAAGTGCGTCATCTTCCCAAATTATCATATTTGTTAGGAAGGCTTGATCGGCCTCGCTGAGCTTCGGTTTTAGTTTTTTGGCGGGGCTTTTAGCAAGCAGATCATTCCATTCAGGGGGAATACAAACTTTTTGGTCCTTAATAACCCGTGTCGATGACGAAATTTTCGCACCGTCCACACGCACCACACCGAGACGAATATGCTTTTCGATGGCGCCTTGATTGACATGAAGCTTGCGCCTAAGCCAACGATCCAAGCGAACGTCGTCCGTGTCTACAATTAATATGGCTTGTTTAGTTTTGTTGTTGTCCATTATTAATTCAGTAAGAAATTTTTTGTTTAGGCATGAAATTTAGCACAATATAATAATAAAGCTATCATCCCTATGTCATTGAATTAACAACGGAATCGATATGGCAGCCTCCCCAAAAATCGCTCTTGTTCTCACCGGTGGTGGTGCCCGCGGGGCATATCAGGCGGGTTTTTTAAGGGGTTTATCGGATATTTCACCAAAAAATGCTACGCCGTTTTCCATTATCACCGGATGTTCGGTTGGCGCCATAAATGCTTCATTCATCGCATGCGGCGCCCATGATTTTGACGAGGCCACCAAAAAACTATGGAATCTGTGGGCGACCATAAAACCAGAAGGAATTTTTATCCCTCGGCGTGGAGCTTTTTTTAAAATTGCTTTCAATTGGTTGGCTCATGTCATATTGAATAGAAAAAAACCGTTTACCACGACGTTGCTGGATAACCAACCTTTAAAGCAATTATTGCAAAAACAGCTCGACTTTTCAGCGATCCAGGATGCTATTCAAACGGAAAAAATTCACGCGGCAGCTTTTATCGCAATGAACTATAACGAGAGAATTTCCACAACCTTTTTCGACGCCAGTTCTTCCGTAGTGGAATGGGAGAAAGAGGGCACCTTGGGAACGAGAACAACATTATCCATTGATCATGTGGTGGGTTCCGCGGGATTGCCGTTGCTATTTGAGCCGGTCAAAATTGAAAATTGCTATTTCGGCGATGGTAGTATTCGTCTGATGACACCGCTTCGGCCCGCCATTTGCCTAGGCGCCGACAAAATCCTGGTAATTTCCACTTACGAACTCATCAAGAAGAAAGGTCCGAGAGAATCTCCTCCCTCTTTTGGTAGGATCATTGGTACGATGTTACAGACCGTATTTTCGGATTCTTTGGATAGCGATTTAAAGCGATTGCATGAAGAAAATCACTTTGCTGGTGTTGAGATAGATGGCAAAGTTTTAAAAAATATTCCAGCTTTGCATTTTAAACCCAAGCGAGACTTAAGTGAATTATTATCGGAGTGCTCCCCCGCTTTCCCTTCGTCTTACAAAAAATTTCTCGATCTGATTAGCGGTATAGAAGATAACGATCGCACTTTTTTAAGCTATTTATCGTTTGATCCAGCTTATACAACCTTGTTGCTAGAAGCCGGTTATCGCGATGCGATTAATCAGCAGGCATCTTTAGAAGAATTTCTTAATCCGCTTGAATCTCACTGACAAATTTTATAAAAATCATGTGTTGGTTTTTTTTGTATCATCTGTTTATATAATGTCGTTTTTTTAAACCTATCGTAATTATCCGATAGGGATTCTTTAACTTCTTTAACTATTTCATCGAAAACATCTGAAGGAACTTCTATTGCATTATTTATGATATTGTCATAGTTTTCGTTATATTCTATAATTATATCTTTGCAGTTGAGGTATGTTTGATATTCGTCAAAAACTGCTTTTTTGTGCTCTTCATTGGTATTGACCGGCATGTCAGCGTCTTTGGCTAAATAGATATCAAAAATTTCTTTTAGCTTTTTCCATTTTAATTCGCTGTTTGGTATTTTATTAAATATCGAAACATCCTTAAGAAATAACAAATTTTCTTCTGCATATTCACTCAGCAAGTATGCCAAAAATTGATTGCTATATGAGTAGTTTTCGAGCACCTCAGAAAAAGCTAAATAATCTATAGGTGCGCTCATACAGGAAAATTTATTTTTTTTCGTCTCCACATAAATCGTGCTCAGCTTTTTTTCTTGCCTTTTAACGCCGGTGTTTATTTCGACGCCGTCGTTGCTCAGTACGAGTGACAGATAATCGGAACGATCGATAGGGGTGCTTTCACGAGACCTGCCCAAAATTTTGCCGTCTTTGATTAAAATCATTTCGCGCAAATATGCTTGAGCCTCCTTGTCGTTTAGAATGAATTGTTGAAATTTTTTAGTACTATTCACTTCCAAATTATACCATCTATATAGTAATTTTGGCATTAATGGAAAAAATTTATTGACATCATAATCCACAATATTAAATGTTTTTCTAATAGTTCTTTTGGCGTCGTTAAGGATGTGAAATTCTTTAGCGTATTTTTGATACTCATCCACACAGCACCACTCATTTTGAAAATCTTCGGATTCCGGAGCGACTATTACAAAATTTATGTTAAATCTTTTAAATATTCCGATATTTTTATACAGATCGTGGATCTCTTGAAAACAAAAGGGACAACCCAGTGATCTGATGAAGAGAAAAAATACTATGGCTCCATTTTCTTGAAGCTCCTTAACCGTTTTTTTCTTATTCGTAATGAGGTTTAGTATTTTACTCAGGTCAATATCATTATCATTTTTCGTTTTTTCAAGATTTATCTCCTGATAAAAGACTTTGTCGGTTTGCTCTTTTATAATAATTTCTTCTTTTTGTTCTTCCATGGCTAATAGTTGAAATGACAATACCAGATTAAAGCTAAATAATACTCTCACTAATCGTGCGGGATTTTGTGAAATTAATAGCATGGTTTGTCCTCATATGACTTTGAGCAAACTTTAACCGATGGCCGCCATAATTTCTTTCGGCACATTACGCCCCTGGCAAATCGGTGTGTTTAAGGTAAAAATGAAAGAGAAAAGTATGTGAGGAAGTATGCCAAACTGGTTTAAATTGGTCGGTCGCTTGGAAGGCATGTCCTTCCTGTTACTATTGTTATTGGCGATGCCGCTTAAATATTACGCAGATTGGCCGGTACTTGTGAAAATTATGGGACCGGTGCATGGCGCCATGTTTTTAGCCTACTGTGGCTCGGCTATTATGTTGGGACTGACTCACGATTGGCCATTTAAAAAGCAGGGGCTGGCGCTTTTGGCTGCCATATTCCCCTGCGGAACGTTCATTTTTGAACGAAAGTTTCAATGAGTATCGAGACTACTCCATGGTTCCGTGACGAACGTCGAATATGAAGACGAAGTTTCCGGTGAGGCTTACGCTTAGAGGCTTAAGCTTCAAAATGGCTGGGACCGGTGCTCCGCTGCCACCAATTTCGCCAGGAACAGCATAATTGTCTACAGCGACTTTGAGGTTTGAATAATCAGTTTCTCTGAAGTCAACGGTTTGCAGATACCAAGCGCCCCAATAATTGGGTCCAAGGAAGGCAAGGAAGTCATTAGTGGCTTTTGCTTGGGCAATGGCTTTGGCCGAGGTTCTCAAGTAATCGGCAGTTTCTTCGTAGATGCCTTTTTCGATGCTGGAGATATTTGTGGAAACTACGGATGGAACATCACCGCTTTCAATGTGGTTTAGGTTCCAAATGGTTTCTTGTAGTTCGCTGTAAAAGCTTTGGATGAAGTCGGATTGAAGAGCGTTCACCCCGGCAGCTTTGTGAAGCGTTAGTTTGATAGCTTGGCTTGCATAGAATTTGCCATTGCAAGCGTCGATGTCGTAATAATTGGTATCTCTGCGCCAAATATTAATGGGGTCTGCATCATATTCGAGCGCTCCAAAGATGCTTGCTTCGCGTTCGAGGTTGATCCAGCTTAGAAAAGAGTTTACGTTTTCGGCTACGTGGTTGTAAGCGCTACCGCGATCGGCATAGCAAGATGCGTCAAACGATAGGTAGAAATCAACAAAGTCACCATCATGTTGAACCGTTCCGGTGTTTCTATGATACGCCGTGCCCAAGTGCCCATCAATTTTAACTTGACCAGCAAAAACGTTTAGGCACAACAACATCGATAGCAATGCAATCTTTTGCATGTTCCCCCCCGAGGATAATTTTTCTAAGTGGATGATCCGCCGAAATGGGGAAAAAGATCAAGACGTTCTAATGATTAACGATACGCCGAGGACTAAATCCATCCCATTTACATGAAAAAATATATAAATAAGATGTTTAATATTCCAAAAAAACACGCAAAATCGGAGACACAAATGCCAAATATTATGGTGAAAGACGCAGTTATTTTCATAACGGGTGCGAATCGTAAGCGCGGCATTGGCCGAGCCTTGGTGGAAGAGGCGGTTAGGCGGGGCGCTAAAAAGGTTTATGCCACGGCAAGAAACCTGAGCGATCTTCATGGGTTGGTTACACAATTTCCTGGGGTGGTTGTTCCACTTAGCCTGGATGTAACCAATCGGAATGAAATAGAAAAAGCAGCCCGCGATGCCGGCGATACGCAGATTTTAATCAATAATTCTGGGGTTTCGGGATATTCGGGTGTTTGCTTTAATTATGATGAAGAAACCGCGCAAAGAGAATTCGCAGTTAATTACTGGGGGCCACAAAATCTTATTCGCGCTTTTACAAAAACCCTCATAAAAAATAAAAATGGCGCCATTGCCAACGTGGTATCAATCGCTGGAATGTCCGCATTGCCGATTTGCGCCACCTATTCAGCTTCAAAAGCAGCGGCCCATTCACTCACCCAATCGGTGAGAGCAGAACTTGCGACCCACGGTGTGGCTGTATTTGGTATTTACCCGGGGCCCATCGATACCGATATGGCCGACGGGATCGAGTTTGAAAAAGAATCACCCGCCAACGCCGCCAAGCGAATATTCGATGGCATTGAGCAAGGCGTTGAAGATATCACTACCGATAAATTTGGTGATAATTTTGTCAAAGAATTTAGGTTAGATCCTAAGGCCGCAGAAAAGGATGTTGGTGACTTCGTTCATAAGATGCCTGAAAATTTTTAATATTATATAAAATTAGGCGCGCTTGATTTAGCTATTAACGTCTTGCGGTGCGCCTAAAAATGGTATATTTTTTAATAAAATTATTACCTATATGCGTATAAAATGAAAAATGTCCTAAAAATATCCGCAATTCTTATTTATTCTTTGTCTATTAACGCAATTAAATATGGCAATGATAATTCTCTCGAGTGGGGGCTTGAGCGAGAATATTTATTTCCCAACGAATTCAACCCGGAAAATCTGTATCCCCTTATAAAACGGGCGCCCAAGGGGATTTTGATAGGCGTCGGTACCTTTCGTAACCTTTTTATGCTCTCCATGGATAATAACGGCAAATTTCGCCATACAATAATTGCTGATAATAATCCTAATGTAATCAATTTTGCGGGCTATCTTCTTTCCCTCATCGAAATAAGCAAAACGCGACAGCAATTTTTGGAAAATATAAATGGGCGAAGCGTTACCTATGACACATCGCGTAAATATCACTATAAAAAACATTTTAACGAAGTGAATTATCGAGAGTTTAAATCGGTGTTGAAATGTGATCTCAAGTCCCATTTTTGTGAAGAATATAAAATTCTGTTGAGCGGAAAAATTGAAAAAGATGGGCCTGTAGGCAACACATTTTTTAGCGATGACAAACTCTATAATCGTTTAAAGAAATACGTGGATAAAGGCTCTATCAGCCTTGTGAATTTAGATTTTTCTAAACTCAAGGAAGTAAGCAAATTTGCGGAACAGATAGAAAAATTTGACGACAAGATTTCGCTTTTGGACTTAAGCAATTGCCAGGGTGACGAATATCTCGGGTACCACAACATCGGCAAGGTGTTAAAAATTCTGCAACAGGTGGCTTTTAAAAGATCTCTTCTCGTATTGACCAATTTTTTCGCGCATAACGGGTTTTCTAACGATAAAAAGTTTAGTGAGAAAAAGAAGAACTATAAGGTTCAATATTTGGGTATACCATTTGACGATTTTGACAGCCGTTCTCTCTGCATCATGCAAGAGCACGATATAATTAACCCAAATGTAAAAATTTCATATTCGGCGGCGCCAAAGCTTTGGAAGCTCGCCAAAGCAATTCAACAAGCGTTTATGAATAAATCTATCGAGACATTATCGTCCCTTTACCTTAGTTTTCAAGAAACTTTGACGCAAAATGTTAAAAAGGTGAATCGTCACCCCATCTTTTTATCAATTGCGTGGCTTAATTTTCTTGAAGCAATCATCAAAAATAACAGGGTAGAGGAAACTCAAGATTTGGCGAATTTTTTAGTCGACCTTAATTCAGATAAGAAGCGATTGCTTGGTTTTCTGGATTTTACCGAGGACAAAAATTATGCCAAACGTTTGTCTACTATGGATGAAAAGGATTGGGAAAATTGTGAGCCGGCGAAAAAATATCTTTCCGTTATCCTCGACAAAGGGGCGTGGGAGAAACACCTTGATAATCCCATGGCCATGGCGGTCATGGGCAATGATCCATTTCTTGTCTCTCTAATTCTGGACACTAATCCTGCAAACGAAGATATAAAAGTCGCGCTTGATCTTGCATTTGCGATTGGCAATAAAGATCTGGCAAATCGGTTATTACCTCTTTTTTTATCGCGGCAAGATATCTTCATAGTAAAAACGCTTAGGCCGGAATTTAAACCGAAGGCAGAAAAGGACGTAAATGAAATCACTTGCGAGTGTATCCTTCTATAATAACTTGCCGGCCAGAGAGGATCGGATGAAACGGTTTCGCGCTTTACGGGAAGAAGAACGACATATCCTGGATGAAAAAGGCACCGAAAGGCCATTTATCAATCCATACGACGAATTTTTTGAAAGCGGCGTATTCGTTTGTAAAAAATGCGATGAGCCGTTGTTTCTGTCGTCTGATAAATTTGCCTCTGGCTGCGGCTGGCCGAGTTTCGATGAGGCGATCCCCACAAAAGTTATCCGGCAAAACGATCCCGATGGACGACGAATCGAAATTATTTGCGCTTTTTGCGGTGGCCATTTGGGGCATGTATTTGAAGGTGAGCGCCTCACAAAAAAAGACACTCGCTACTGCGTGAACTCACTTTCTATGAAATTTTGCCCAGCCAAAAATGCGGAAGGCATGGAACGGGCCATTTTTGCCGGCGGTTGCTTTTGGGGGGTGGAATATTGGCTACAAAAAGTGCCAGGGGTAAAGGAAGTCACCTCAGGCTACATGGGCGGTCACGTGGTCGAGCCGACCTATAAAGAGGTATGTCAGGGCAATACCGGCCATAGGGAAGTGGTGGAAGTGATTTACGATATGAATATCGTAACGTTTGAGAAACTCGCGAAAACGTTTTTTGAGATTCACGATCCGACCCAAGAAAATGGGCAGGGTCCGGATATTGGATCACAATATCAATCGGCGATTTATTATTTAACTGCTCAGCAAGAAAGCGTGGCCCATCAGCTGATCCGGGAGTTAGAAAATAAGGGCCTAAGGGTTGCAACCGAAGTTTTACCCGGGAGCACTTTTTATAAAGCTGAGGCGTATCATCAAAATTATTACGCGGTGACCGGCAAAGAGCCATATTGTCACGCGCCGGTCAAGCGATTTTGAAAACCAAAGTTTGGCCTTTACCTGATTTCGGCGTCGTTGTTACATAACCGGGATTAGCACAACAACTCCTCTCCCGCTTGCGGGAGAGGCTAGGGTGAGGGTGGAGATACGCATGGTAGGTATAGCGGCGATGTCTCTACAAAAACCGAAGCAATTTTAATGCGTATTTTGAGCAATCTTTTCGTGTCTCCACCCTCACCCCAACCCTCTCCCGCAAGCGGGAGAGGGGGTAAGAAACGATTCACCGTGGTTATGCAACAACCCCATTTCCGCAGGGAGCGGCTCAGGAGATCATCCCAAAAAAGATCTATTATCGCGTGGAGGGCATGTTTAAATTTCGGTAAATAATTAAGGTGTTTGCTATATTCATTGAATGCCAACAAATCCTAAAAAACCAAAAAAAACGGTAAAAAAACAAAACGTCCGTCCAGGTCATGAAGCGCCCATGACCCCCAAGCCGATTTATGAAAACCCTGGAGTTTTGGGCGCCAATAAATTATTGGGCAAAGTAGCGATAATTACCGGTGGAGATAGCGGGATTGGGCGAGCGGTGGCGATCTCTTTCGCTAAAGAGGGCGCTGATATCGTTATTGTCTATTTAAATGAACACCAAGACGCGGATTTTACGAAACAAGATATTATAGATCGTGGTCGTCGCTGCATAACGATTGCGGGAGATGTTGGGAGCCAATATTTTTGCGAAAAGGTCATCCAAAAAACGATTAAAACATTTGGAAAACTAGATATTTTAATTAACAATGCGGCCGAACAAACGCCTCAAGAGAGCGTGGAAGAGATTTCCAAAAAACAACTTGAGAATACATTTAGAACCAATGTATTTTCCTATTTTTTTCTTACGCAAGCAGCTTTGCCCTATCTCAAAAAAGGCGCAGCCATTGTCAACACTTCATCGGTGACGGCGTATCGTGGGAGTGAACATTTGCTTGATTATGCGGCCAGTAAAGGAGCTATTGTGGCATTTACGCGCTCCCTCGCCAAAAATCTGGTAGATCGAGGGATTCGTGTAAATGCCGTAGCGCCGGGTCCCATTTGGACACCGCTTATTGTTTCGACTTTCGACAAAAAAGCGATAGCCGAATTTGGCAGCAAAACACCCATGAAACGACCCGGCCAACCGGCAGAAGTCGCGCCATGTTTTGTCTTGCTAGCCTCGGAAGAAGGTTCGTATATTACCGGCCAGGTATTGCATCCTAATGGCGGTGAAATTGTCAACGCCTAATTTAAACCCTACCCAGCCATAAATATCTTAGGCAAATTTATTTATCTTGCCTCTTCTTAATTTTTTCCGCTTTTTTTTCTTTTGGAGTTTTTTGCGGTTTTTTCTTATCTGTCTTCTTTGCGTCTTGAGATTTGGCCATCGTGTTCTCTAAATAAGTTGCCTAAAGCCAGATCGGAAACTAGACTTATGATCTAGATTTCCTAACGTTGATGGCGCAAGGACCTTTTTTCCCTTCACCAACTTCGTATTCTACTTCGTCCCCTTCAGAGATGGGGCCTTGGGTGATTTCTGACGCATGTACGAAAAGATCTTTTCCACCATCTTTTTGCACAATAAAGCCAAAGCCTTTGTCTTCATTAAAAAATTTTACAGTTCCCTTTTTCATAGCATTCCTTCTGTGTAAGAAAGGCCGAAACTACTTCTGGTATCTTTTAATGTCAATAAGTGGGCTGATATAACACAGCCCACCCCCAAAAGTTTTTCGTTTTCGGTTGTTTTACCAGTAGTTATGGTGAGGTTTGGAAGCAGAAAATCTGTTGCGGATTACCAGCCCCAGCGCAGGGAAGCAAATTACCGGTAGAAGAAGTAGAGTTTGTTTGTGAAACATCTCCAATGATCCCTCCAGGGCCTTCTTGGCCACCTTCCGTCCAATCAGAGCAAGTCCGGGTGACATCGTCATTGCCGGTCCAGGCGAAGGTATCAGGGGTGGTGTAACTAGCGCCAAATTGGTCAACGTTAAGTGGAAAAAGGAGCGGTCCTGTGGTTATATCATTAAGATCTTCCGCAAATACCACGTTATCCGCTCTTTTATAGGCGCGGTCGGGGATGCCAGCTTCTGCTACCGTTACCGTGGTAGCAATATACGCTTGCCAGATCTTGGTGGGGTCAGCTATGCCAGCAATAGTGGATGCTGCTGCTTCTTCTGTGCAAAGGCAGTCAGCTACGGTGATGGCACTACCAATGCAGGTAGGACCAGATGTGACAGCGAAATCACTGCGAAATTGAGTTGCTGTAACAAACGCAAATGGGATGCAGTCTAGATCATCTTCATCGACATCCCCATCGCCATCGTTATCGAGGCCATCTTCGCAGTCTTCTTCCACCAATTCGCAATCTGTATTGCAACTCGTGCTGGGAACCGAAGAGGTGACATCGCATTCTTCGCCATTCACGGGTTGGGTAAATCCGTCGCCGCAGGTTGCTTCCGCGCAAGTGGTAGTGCAGAAGTCGGTATTGGAATTATTGCCATCGTCGCAGTCTTCTGTAGGCTGCGTAACACTGTCACCGCAGCCGTTAGTGCACGTATTGCTGCAGGCATCATTGTTAATGAAGTTGCCATCGTCGCAAAGCTCAGGTGCTTGGGTTACGCCATCACCGCAGGTGGGCAGCGCACAGCTTGCACTGCAAAGCGCGGTATTTACCGGCACAACATCGCATCCTTCGCCCGGCTGAACAAATCCGTCGCCGCAGGCAGCCGCTTCACAGATGGTGGTGCAGAGATCCGTATTAGAATTATTGCCGTCGTCGCAATCTTCAGTGGGTTGAGTGATGCCATCGCCGCAACCATTGGTGCAGGTATTACTGCATGTATCGTCATTAATGAAGTTTCCATCGTCGCAGAGCTCAGGGGATTGAGTTACACCATCACCGCAGGTGGGTAGCGCGCAGCTTGCACTGCAGAGAAGAGTGTTTACAGGAAACACGTCACATCCTTCGCCTGGCTGAACAAAGCCATCGCCGCAAGCAGCTGCGTCACAGGTGTTGGTGCAAAGATCTGTATTGGAATTATTGCCGTCGTCGCAATCTTCGGAGGGTTGGGTAACGCTATCCCCGCAACCGTTGGTACAGGTATTGCTGCATGCGTCGTCGTTCACGAAATTGCCATCGTCGCAAAGCTCAGGCGATTGGACTACGCCATCACCGCAGCTTGGAAGGGCGCAGGTGGCGCTGCAAAGCTGAGTATTAACCGGGAAGACGTCGCATCCTTCGCCTGGTTGAACAAAGCCATCGCCACAAACCGCGGCTTCACACGCATCGGTGCAAAGATCAGTGTTGCTGTTATTGCCATCATCGCAATCTTCGGTGGGTTGGGTAACACCATCCCCGCAACCATTGGTGCAGGTATTGCTACAGGCATCATTGTTTATGAAGTTGCCATCATCGCAGGGTTCTGGCGATTGGACTACGCCATCACCGCAGCTAGGAAGCGCGCAGTCAATGGTGCAAAGGGCAGGGTTGGTAGGCACTAAATCGCATGCTTCGCCCGGCTGTACGAAGCCATCGCCGCACACGGCAACTTCGCAGGCATTCGTACAAAAATCGGTGTTGATGGCATTGCCGTCATCACATTCTTCTAGGCCTTGAACAAAGCCATCCCCGCAGGCGGCGTCAGTGCAGAGATTTGTGCAGCTATCGGTATTCGAGAGGTTTGCGTCATCGCATTCTTCGCCGGGGTCCTCCACGCCGTTTCCGCATAGTTGGCTAGGGGTAAGGTCAGGTTCTTCTATGACGCAAGTGGCGCTACAGCCATCGCCATCGATGGTGTTGCCGTCTTCGCATTCTTCATCGGTATCTAGGACCCGGTTGCCGCACTCTTCATTCAAACAAAACTGGTTGCATCCATCGCCATTAACGAGATTTTTGTCATCGCATTCCTCATTTTCGTCAATTTCGCCATCTCCGCAAATAAAGACGGTATCGGTGTCCACGATCACGGGTACAGGAGGCGGCGGCAGCAAAATGGGCGGCGGAGGTGGGATAACATCGGCGTTGCCTATGGCGGCGGGTGGCAGGGGGGCGGGCCCGTCATCAGCGGCGTTTTTATTGTCGGTTTCCTTCGGTCGTTCAAGAACCCAAGTACCCAGTTCATCTATTTCAGACTTTTTGTCGCAGGCACCAAGCATCAGGAGAAAGGCTAAAAGCATGGTTATCTTGATACAGTGAATCATGGCTTACTCATAAAATGTAATTTGCATGCTTCGTCTGATGTCACACATTAAAAGCAGTGCAAAATATTCTTGAACATGAATAATTTATCATATAACTTTTAAAGTCATATTTTCCTAAAAAATAGTGTTTAATTTCCTACTTAGGTTGCACCATCTCCATGGCGTCGCCCCGCGACTCGATCGCGGAGGCCCCAACGCAAACGATTAATGACGTATTGTTTCACTAACCATGAAAAGCGCATGGAGGCGACCTTGCTTACTCCCATCCCTCACTTTCTCAGTGCGCGCCGTCATCCTAGCCCGCAAAATCGGCTCGATGCGGTGATAAACGCCAGTCTTCGCTTTCGCGAAAATATGCTTCGCGGACCCAAGGTGACCTATTATCGGTCTTTTGATTTGGTTCGCCTGCCGTACCCGCTTAAATATGCGCTGCGCGACGCTTGCGCCGTTCCCATCCCATTCATAGCCATGGTCAATCGTCTCTTTGTCATTCAGTTCAATACGGATGCGGGTCTTAAGACGCTTTTGGTCTCGCCGAGCGACGTCACCGGCAATCGTTTGACGCCATTTTTTAAGAGGCTCGCTGAGCGTTTTCGTTTTCTTGGCCAAGGGATTCAAGATTTGCTCACGCCCGTCTATAACACCGTTGAAAGCTGCCTTGTGCAGATCGACTTAAGCCCTGAGCGTGTCGACTTTATCACATACGACCATTTGCATACCCAAGAACTGCGACGCTGGTTGGGAAGCGATCAAAATCCCGGTTATTTTTGCAATGCCAAGCTCTTAGTCACACGCCAGGAGTGGGCATCAACCCATGCGCTGATTCCGCCCCAGCGAGATTGGTATTGCCCCGATGGCACTCTCAAAATTCCTACCGAGCGAGTGGTAATATTTGATGGCGATGTGTGCGTGGGGCAGGGGGTGGCGTTGATCGCTACGCCCGGCCACACCGAGGGGAATCATTCTATTGTGGCGCACACCGACGAGGGTCTTTTGGTTACCAGCGAAAATGGTGTGGCCGCCGATTCCTATAGCCCGTCACAGTCGCGCATTCCCGGGTTAAAAAAATATGCTCAAGCAACCGGCATGGAGGTGGTGCTAAACGGCAACACCCTTGAGGGAAGCATCGACCAATACATTTCCATGATGCAGGAGCGAACCATCGCTGGATTTTCGAAAAGAAATCCTCATTTCTACAATGTGGTACCCTCATCAGAGCTGGCCAGCTTGTGGTTAGCACCCCTGCTAAAACCCACGTTTTCCTTTGGCGAGATAGAATACGGAACGTTAGTCAAATGAGTTTAGTTGAGCTGTTCAGTTACCTCTTAAGAAAAGAGCCGCTTATATACGCCATTCCGGTTTTTGCCGTCTTTGTTTTAAGTGAGCTTTACTACGATAAGACTCGAAGAAAAAATATATATGATATTCCCGATGGCCTAGGCACATTGACCATCGCAGTCGTATCTTTTTTTATTATTGTTTTTACCAAAACCCTGTGGTTTGGGGTCTATATTTTTGCTCACGAACATCTAGCGCTTTTGAAAATACCAAATGTCTGGTGGGCATGGGCCATACTCGTGGTCATAGATGATTTTTTTTACTACTGGTTTCACCGCTTGGGCCACGAAGTAAAAATCCTGTGGGCCGGCCACGCGCCTCATCATAGCTCCGAGTATTTTCACTTTTTAACCGGCCTTCGTCAGAGTTGGTCGGAGTTTTTCTATAAATATGGTTTTTGGCTTCCACTCGTTGTGGTAGGTTTCCCTCCCGAGATGGTTTTGGCGGTGCTTTCATTTTCGCAAATATGGGGCTTCTTTTCCCACACCCAGTTGGTTCCGAAATTAGGTTGGTTGGAGCATATTTTTAGCACGCCATCCCATCACCGCGTGCACCACGGCAGCAACCCAAAATACATCGATAAAAACTACGGTAATCTTTTTATTATTTGGGACAAGATTTTTGGAACTTTCGAAGTGGAAAGCGAGCCTGTTCGCTACGGCCTAACCAAAAAGATCAACTCCAATAACCCATTTAAGATTGCTTTCGTTGCGTATGTCAGGCAGCTTCGTCGTCAATCCTAATTCAAAAACGATAAAAACCCTGTCACAAATTTTTTAGCGCTCTCTTCGTGCTCTGCCGCCAAAAAAACGCGCCGTTTTGGGTCGAGCACCTGGGCTGCGTTCCCGATACTCAAAAAGCCGGGAAATAACTGTACGCCCAAGGTGCGAAAAATGGGCAGAAACGCAGCCTGCGCAAGTACGGTGCGACCTTGCCCTGGCGTGGCACCGGTAAGCGCTACTTTCCGCCCATGGAAGGTGGGTTTGATGGCCGCAGGCGGTCGGGTGAGCCAGTCGATGGCATTTTTTAATACCCCCGGAATGCTGTTGTTGTATTCCGGGGTCGCAATGATCACGCCAGCCGCGTTTTGGATTTCTTCCCGAAGTTTCACCACTGTGTCTGGAATGCCATGCGTTACCTCGTCATCGCCATTATAGAGAGGAATACCGTCGAGATTTTTGATGCTGTAGTTTACATTACTTGGCATGTATTGAGCCAGCGCTTGTAGCAGGGCCGTATTGAACGATTCTTTTCTGAGGCTTCCGGAAATGGCAACAATATTCATGGCATATCTCTGAAGGTTAATTCACAAATGCAATCTTTGGTTTTATCCGCAGAGGCGAGATTGTGTTTTAAAGAAATTGGATTGGCAATATGAAATTACTGCAAATAATTCTGCTCTCTTGTTTATGCTTCAGCAGCTCTATTGCTGCAATGGTCAGGCACTTTCCCATAATTAAGATTCTAGAAATGGATTTGATAAATACAAAAAATCAAAATCAGCTCGTTTTTCTTATTAATTGGAAAGATAAACGAAAAAAAAATACCTCGAAAACATTTGCCGATGTGGAAAAAATCGCTCAAAGTTTTGGTAAGGAGATAGAGGATGTTGAGGGATATGACAGTGCTGTCAGCGAATTTTTAAAGAAATGCCAAGACGACAAAAAGCTTGCCAATTCTTATCGTTCACTGAAGCTTGGCTCAAAGAAAAATCTTTCAAGTTTCAAAAAAAAGAAACCCGAAAAAATAAGCGAAATCCGAAAGGGAAAGAAATATCAAGCAACAATTCCAAAGATAAAAAAACACAAGAGAATGACCCGCCGCGATATACAGCTTATGGGAAAAAAGGTGGACGTCTCTAAATTTTGATTACCGACAAACATACTTGATTAATAATTTTCAATCGATAATTGGTGACACAAAATCAAGCGGCATTTTTTTGGCGGTGTAAAATCATGCGAATTTTTCTAAGCGTTTTTTTGTTGCTATCGATCGCTCAGCCTGGCCTTAGCATGAATGTGAAGTTTTTCAAAAAAACGACGCGTTTCCTACTTAAACAGCAAATTAAAAAATTCAACTTAGAAAATTACATGAAAGGGAAAAAACCCAGGCAACCCTTGCTGAAATTGACTCATCTAAACAGTAACGAGTTGGAACGACGGGAAATCATTAAATCCGTGTATGACTTTGTTTCGAAAGGAATAAACTTTGAAGTAACCCAGAATTATATCAGAAAGAATATTGAACATTTTATAGGCACCATGAATCCTAATGAAGAACGTTTCTTGATTGGGCTTAGGCTCCTAGAGGCGTTTCGCAACGACGATTCCGAAAAAGCCGCGAAAGTTTTGGAGGATATTGAATCTGTCGCATTGCGATTTCGAGCCCTCGAAGATGTAAAAAAATATTTTATTAAGAAAAATGATTTGGATAGCCTTCGAAGAGCCAATAATTTTTATGAAAAAATGAGAGATGAGTTAAGAAAAAAGATACTTAATTTAGATATCATCACTCTAAATAAAATTATGGGCTCGAGTGATGAACGAGTTTATCTCATTGAAATCGTCACCAACGACAATCTTCAAGAAAATGACGAAATCATCGATAAATTGACTCCGATGATCTTAAATTTTGACTGATGGAACTAAGAATTTTTACTCTTAGCAATCGTGATATGAAATTCATGACCGTTGAGCTTCGGCCTTAAGCCATATTTTTGCCGAAGCTTTTCGAGGTCGGGCGCGTCGACCACTAAGACGATATATGCCTTGTCCTTACCAGCTTGAACCTCGACGATATTTCGTAGCGAAAAATTAAAAGTCTGACCACTTTCTTTTATTTTCACATGCTCGTTCTCATAAAAGACGCTGATGTGGGCGCCGGGCGCATCGGGGCGTCGAAAATAGTGCGGTTTTTCAAAACCTGGGATGCTCAGGAGAGGAAAGAGATCGTGGATGTAGCGATCATCAACCTTGACGTAGGCATAGCCATCGGCTTGTTGCACCAATTTACCTTCTTTAGGCAGATGGGCGTGAGCAAACTCCAGAGCGGTGGCATGAGGTATTGATATGGCCGTCGGCTCTTTTTTTAGGTAATGCCGTTGGCAGGAGGTTGTGAGTATTAAAAGGGCAAAAAGAGATAGTAATTTGAGTTGCATTCAATTTCTCCTCGGCGCAGTTTTCTGGCCCCCACAAAAATTTTTACACTTTTTTGTCATTTTGGATGCCGAATTGATTGCCGAAGGCAATCGGCGAAGAAGTCCAAGACCTCGGGGTAATGGCACTGCACTGAGGTCCCGTACTAATACGCCGATGCCCTGTGGGCATCTTTAAGGCATACGGGATGACAAGAGAGCGGCATCGACAATAATAGCTATGGAAAAACGACTTACGATCCCATCTTATCTTTTCGTTTCTCTAAATACTCTTGAATACTAAATAATTTTTGTTCCGGCACCAGGTCAATAAACAGGCGACCATTCAGGTGGTCGATTTCATGTTGGATGAGTCGTGCAAGGAACCCATGCGCGACGCCTTCAATAAGCGTTCCATCGGTATTAAAGGCCGAGTAACGAATGGTTTTATGACGCGCCACGGGGCCAGCGAGGTCATCCACCGAAAAACAGGATTCAAGATCAGTATTTTTGTCCTCACCGATGCCTTCATAGCTAGGATTTATCCAAACCGTTTTAGGCATGGTATCCACTAGGTCGGTTCGCCATTTTTTAAGCTCCGGGTCATCACTCACGGCAAACACAATGATTCGCTTGTTAAAACCGATCTGGGGAGCGGCGAGCCCTGCGCAATTCTTTTCACCATCAAATTTTGCCGTGAGAATACGAACGATTTCGCTGTCTTTTTTAGAGAGTGGAAAGGCCACGGGCTGGGCCGGGGTTCGCAAAACCGCCGCATCCGATTGAGGATTATTTACCACAACATAAGTCGGCAGTTTTTTCATATGGAAGCATCCGCTCAAACCAATAGCAAAAAAAAGTGTAACGAAGCTGCTTCTTAAAATCATTTTTTCTCCCTGTATACCTCCACTTTGGGTCGCTGAGCACATGTAAGAGGGCGTACAAACCCAGTTGCGAGCGGAGTTTTGCCTAGGCCAGGTGACATAGCTCTACTCAAATTTCAAGCATGAGCTAGAAGAAACTTGGAAGCTTGTCTGCGTGGGAGGATGCTATGTGCCGAATCGTGATTTTCTTGTTCGGTATGTTTTTCGTGTCGAATCTTTTGGCTCGGACAACCCTTTCCGACAGCACTTTTTTCTTTGTTTTATATGCTAAAAGTTACAAAAAAAATCCATCGGAGTCGACGCTGGCTAGTCTTGAATTAAGCGCAAGAAATTTGCGCACTTATAAGGACTCAAGAATTTATTTCGTTCCACTTACAATCTGGGGCGCCATAGATTCCCTTTATGATGTCAAGGATAATGATAAAACACGTAACGCCAGGCGAATCGAACTAATGACAAAAATGACAAAATGGATGTACAAAACTTACCTGAAATTGCCGAAGAAAAAGTAATAAAAAAGGCGCCCTGAGGCGCCTAAGCATTGCCAAAAAACGACTACCACCACCACTTATGCCACAACTGGTTATCGGTGCCCTGGGCAAAGATATCTAGGCGCCCAGAAGTCCAAGCGGCCACGGCGGGGGCGGAGCGTAGGTTGCCACCCAAAGATTCCCAACCCGACCAGCTGTTTTGAAACCACTTATGCCAAAGGGCGTTATCGGCGCCGCGGGCAAAAACATCGATGCGGCCAAAGCCCCAGGATGCGGCAGCAGGAGCCGACGACAAGACGCCGCCGAGCGATTCCCAATTCGACCAGCCATTTTCAAACCATTTGTGCCACAGGGCATTATCGCCGCCGCGAACAAATACGTCTAGGCGGCCATTATTCCAAGACGAAACGGCGGGAGCGGATTGGAGAACGCCACCGAGGGATTCCCAGCCTGACCAAGCGTTGTCAAACCATTTGTGCCACAGCGCGTTGTCGGTGCCGCGAGCAAAGATATCGATACGGCCATCGCCCCAAGAGACCGCGGCAGGCTCGGAAGTAAGAATCCCGCCCAAGGATTCCCATTCGGACCAACCATAGTGAAACCATTTATGCCATAGCGCATTGTCGGTACCGCGAACAAATACATCGAGGCGGCCATTGGCCCAGGAAGCAACAGCAGGACCGGAAGTTAAAATTCCCCCAAGCGGCTCCCACTCCGACCAGGTGCCCGAGAACCATTTATGCCACAGCTGGTTGTCTGTGCCACGGACAAAAATATCTAAGCGGCCCAAGTCCCAGGATGCGACGGCTGGAGCAGAGGTAAGAATCCCACCCAGTGACTCCCAGTTCGACCAAGCGGTAATGCTCACATCAGAGGAAGGTTTAACGGATGCATGCGAAAATTGTGACGTCATTAATGACAAAAGAACGACTCTAAGAATATGCCTAATCATGGGCCCCCCCAGGGCTAAAACCTGAGGAGATCCTAAGCGCAAAGCTTTATGGATGTAAATATTTTTGACGCGGGCCAAATTTTAGCCAAAGCGGAATCGGACCAGATACCACAAAATGGCGAATAGCCAATTATATGCAGTATTCACCATATTTAATTGTATTTGGGAGATTTTATGTCGCGAATGTTAGCATTTTTATTTTTGGTTACATTATTTCCGAACATGCTTTTAGCCAAGGAAAAAATCGCCGTAATTGGGGCCGGGCCAGCAGGTTTAAAAGCGGCTCAACGATTACTGGAAAAAGGCTATGAGGTAAAAGTTTTCGAAAAAGAAAAGCGAGTTGGCGGTAAGTGCAAAACCATTTCCGAAAGCACGGGGCATGGCATCATTGAGCTCGGCGCCATCATTACCTCGCCTTTTTATGACTACGTTTTAGAAATGATGAAAAAGACGGGCGAAAAACTGCGAGATTACTATCCGCATTATTCGCTAAGATACTCGAAAAAAGATGGCCATACTTTTAAGACGCAGTCTGAAGAATTTATATATTCAAAAAATCAAAAAGAAATCAGGAAAGAAGAAAGTATCCTAATAAAGGCCTACAAACGGTTTAAGCCCTATAAAGAAAGCGATTTAAAAGGGATTCCCGAGGATTCCGAATTCAACACCAATTTTGAAGACTGGGCAGATAAGCAGGGACTCAAAAATTACAAAGAAATTTACCGCTTTTGGATCACAAGTTTTGGATACGGCGATCTCAAAGAGATTCCGGCCTATTTTCCGCTCTACCTGATCGGTCCCTCTCAAGCAGTCATTCTCGGTACGCGAAATAACGCAAGTATGCGGATGCTCGCCAACGGTTATCAGGGGCTTATGGAGAAAATGGTTGAACATTACAAAATTCCCGTGCTTTCGGGGACGCGCATTTTCGAAATAGAACGAGGGGAAGACGAGGTGACCGTATTCTATTCTTCGGACGCTGAAAGCAAAGAAATTCAGAAGGAAAAATTCGATAAATTAGTGGTTGCTTGTGGATTTGAATGTATCGATGAATTTATAACGGAAAAAACCGAGGAAGAAAAAGAAATATTAAATGCTATTCACTATAGCCCCTACGACGTCGTGATCGCCCGAAGTCCAAAGGTTAAGAAAGGTGGAACGCTTATCATGCAAAATCTGGCTCGGCCCGGCCATATCGCCCTCATGTCGAAGAACTCGCCAGGCGAAGGTGAAGACATTATTCTTTACATTCCTCGCGGGGGCGTGGTTAAACGCGGTGGGAATTTCCAAAGACCAAGCGACAAGGATTTAAAAAAGAGGGTCATCGAAGACATGGCCGACCTCGGTTACGATGACGTGGAGATCAAAACCATCCAAAACTGGGACAAGTACTTTCCTCATTTTATGAATCCTAAGTACTTCGACAAACTTGAATCCCTCCAGGGCAAAAATCGCACGGTTTATGTGGGTTCATTGTCGCGATTTGAGATTGTGGAAAAGGCCATGGCGGATGCGGATGAAAAAGTGGCGAAATATATTCTAGAAACGCCTAAATATACCCCCTATAAAGTTAAGGGGCTTAAATGGGTTAAGCAGTATTTAAAATGGCAATTTTTGGCGCTCGATAAGGATAAAGAGCTTTAGAATTTACAGCGTCGACCGATTGCTTGGATTACGCGCCCTTAAAAGGGCGGTTTTTTGATCGCCTGACGGCCGGGAGTTATTCTAATTCTCCCGCCCTTTAAACTCGCGTCTCGTTATTTGGATTTTTGTTTGAGCTTGGTGAAGGTTGTAATGAGCAATCCCGCGACACTAGCCAGAAGCTTCTTAACATCCTTTGTATCCTGAATATCTAGCAACGCAGGATTAAGTTCACTTTGGAGCTTTTTTAGCTCGGTAATCCCTTCCTCAAGATCTGCGTTAGGCCAATTGCTAATATTAGACAACGCAAAACTAAGATCGTTGTTTATTCGACGAATCGCGCTCAATGATTTATCAAATAGCGCACAATAATTTCACACAAATCTCCATTGTAATATACTTTATATTGATAGCAATAACGCCACAAAAACTATTAAAATTTCGTTTGATCCAGATTTTTTTCTTATCACAATTCACTAGGTTGCTTTTCCCACCGCTGGCGAAAAAACAGACCGACAGTATCGCGCTCAAAAATGGGCACCATTTCACAGGATCGGTCGAAAATTGCTATTGAATTTTTGGAGAATGAAATGATTATTTTTTATGAATTCACGCGTTTTTTAGCTGCAATTATCGCCGGTTGCATTTTTCTTACCTCTTCTTCTAGTTTTGCCAGCCATCAGTTATATGAAAAATATCCACTGCTTGTGAGAGCCATGGAATATAAATATTCCATAAATTTGAATGATACAAAAAATAAAGAGTTTTTAGGTTTAATAGAGTTATTAAAAAATAATAAAAAATTATTAGAAAATTTCACCGACAACGCATTATTAAAATCGAGAGAAGATCTTGTTGATATAATACTTGATATGAAACTGTTAGGGTTTGATAAGGATGAACTTCTGGCCCGTTTATGTAGTTTCAATTTTTCATCAAGTACTACGATGTTGGAGTATTTGGTTCTTTACTGTGAGGCTAAATTACCGCCTCACCACTATTTTAATTTGCTGAAAAATAAAAGAAATTGGAAGCATTTAGAATATATTTATTCGTTTGGTGGGCTAAGCTTAATTAGTGGTGTTCCCGAGTCAGCAAAAAGCAAAAAAACTATTTTTCCATTGTTTCATTTGGAGGGCGAAGCATTGACATTTGCCAGGACGCTTCTGTGGTCCAAAAACATTGGTTTTGGGCTGTTTTATCGCGAGACCATCGGCGATGAAATCGATGACAAGCGCATCTTTGAGCTTAAAGGCTTGAATGAAAAAATTTTGATAGTGCGCCAAATCTTCGCCGGCTATTTAAATGCGATTAATGAGGGCGACTCTAAAAAACTGCGACTATTATTGTTATCCGAAAAAGATAAAAAATCGCAAATAAAATTAGCGACGGGCCTACTGTATTACGCGGCCATGGTGGGCGATCTGAACATTGCCAGAATTTTGATTAGCGACTTTGGCGCTGAGATTAGCCACGACAGTGATGAAAACGTGCTCGTATGGCATATATTTGGCGGTTTTAATGGTGACCTATCAGTAGCGTTGTGGCTAATCATAAAGGGGGCCAAGGTTGAAGGCTTATGGTATGCGCTAGGTCAAACCAAAGATCTCTCCATCAAACAATATATGATTGATTTGGTAAACTTGCTTTTAAAGTATGGTGCAAAGACGCTGTGCGATGAAAAAATATTCTCTATTGTATTGCTAAAACATGGTCTCGATAAAGATGTAAATTGGCTGCAACTCCTCGAAAATAATTGAGGGTTTCAATCGAGAAATTTTTTAGTTTTTTCTGTCATGCCAGCGCAGGCTGGCATCCAGGCGGTGTGCCATAAACCTGGGCCCCAGCCTGCGCTGGGGTGACAAATAGTACGCCTTAAACCTCTCTCTTGAAACCCTCAAATAATTAATGATTGTAAGGACAAATATCTTCGACTTGGAAGGCGCAAATAAGCACATCGGTTATAAATCGCTTACACCAAACTTGTCAGAGGGTACCCATGCCCAAAATTTACTCGCTTGCACCTTTGCTCATATGGTTGATTTCGTCTCTCGCTATGGCGATGGAGCCCTACAACGCCAAAATACATGTTGAAAATAGTTTAACGATGGCCAATAGTAGCGACGGTAAAGTTATCATTGTTGTGCAAAAAAACCAAATATTGATCATAGATGGGATATACAAGAGCTTTATCAAATTCGACCGAAAGAAATACCCTAAAAAAATCAGTGCCGTCGCCGTCAATGGTAGGTTAGCGATGATTGGCACTAGCCGCGGTCATGTCGCGGTTATTGATCTTAAAGGCAAAGAAATTCTGGCCCGTTTCCCTGATGAATATTCCCTGTTCATGAGCGGTGTGCGAAGGGTTGCCATAAGTGACGACGGAACACGGGGTATAGTGTTGTTAGACGATCGCAGCCTGATTATTTTAAATATTCAGGCAAAAGCAATCGTCGATAGATTGAGGGTCAGAGAAGATGAGGAACCCATTCTTGGCGTCAACAGCCTGTCCATAAGCCCCGATAATAATACGGCGGTTCTGGCGGTATCGCGTTACAATGGTGGAAGTAGCCTCGATATCTTGAATCTTGAAACCCTGGAGTATGAGAGTGTGCGGGGTTCTTTCTCGGAGATCGACATCACCAAAGACAGCCGATTTGTTATTCACGCTGCTTCGTACAAGGGAGGCATATTTAAAACGAATATAAAAACTGGAATTTGTGAAAGAATAGATCAGGGAATTAATGAACTCAAAAATTCTGTTGAGAATCTAAAAATAATTCGTGAAAATTTTTTAGTGACCATTCAAGTACCCGGCAAGGAAAAAATCTGGGATCTACGGGACGGTTCCTTGGTAAAAAATACCCAACTACGGGGAGAGCATTATGACGAGTACTATTATGACTGCGATGGGACGATAATTATTCGGAAACAGTCGGGTGATATTTTATATACGGAGAAAAAACCGGAGTTTAAAAATTTTAAGATTTTTTTAGGGGGAGATAATATTTTGATTAAATACAAGTAGTGGTCTCTCTGTAAACATTCGGGGCAGGACTAATCACTTCTATAATATAAAGTTAAATAAAATTTAGGTATTCTATGTGTAACATGGAGCCCGTATGTCTTCGCTAAAAATTGTGCTTGGGATTTTGTTAACTTGCCTTTCCTCCTGCTCACAATTTGGCAATCAAGATTCTATGCGAAGGCGTACCAAAGTTGCTCGGACGGTTTTAGATTCTATATGTAACGACGTATTGGCAGAAAAACCGCCGGGACCTTTACAATCTTTGACTGAACTTCCAGAGCGTTTTTTAAAAAGCCACAACGATATCAGAAGTCGCTACAATCTGCCGAAATTGAAATGGGATGCGCAAATTGCCAAATATGCTCAAGTTTGGGCAGATTATTTGCGGGATAATTATCAATGCCAAATGCATCATCGTTCATCGCTCAATCGCACCGACGGCAAGCGCTACGGCGAGAATCTGGCGTGGAATTGGTATAGCCAGCCTGTGGGAGTGGGAGCGTTTAAGGAATCGCCGGAGTTTGGCAACTTGGGCTGGAGTCAGGAATGCGCAGACTATGACTACGACCAAAATAGCTGCACCGCGGGAAAGATGTGCGGTCATTTCACGCAGGTTGTTTGGAAGGAAACCAAGTTAGTGGGATGTGGCGTAGCGGTATGCAATCAAGGCGAGGGCAAATATACTGGCAAGGGTCGTGCGGAGGTTTGGGTTTGTAATTACGATCCGCCGGGGAATATTACGATGATCGATTTGGATGGGACGAGGACGAAGTTGAGGCCGTTTTAGTAGCGAGGAAATTTGGCCTCCCAATTGACTATGGTTGGCCCGGTTGCCCTCTCCCCAGCCCTCTCCCGTAAGATCGTTTTTGGAATATTACATCCTCTACCGGGAGAGGGGGAAGAACGGCTTTACCCCCTCTCCCGGCAAAAAGATTTATTTTCCTAAAAACGATCTACGGGAGAGGGCTGGGGAGAGGGCTGCCTAGCATTGATTTATGCAACAACGCCATTTCCAAATATTAATTCTTCCTCTCAGCCTCTTCGATCAACTCGAGAATCATTTTTTTCGATTTTTCTTCTTTTACATTTTTCTCAATACTTATTTTAAGATTTTTCAAAAAATCCTTGTTCAATTTTATATATGCACTGAAAAGAGCGTGGGCCATTTTTTTCTCGATATCATTTAGCTTTTCTTTGCCATCAAGTAGATAACGAAATGGCACGAGATTTTTTTCGCCGCTTTTCTCATCGAGAACGTTTTTCAAAACTTCATTTTTTTCACCAGCCTTTTCCATGATGGTGTTGAACAGCTCAAGGTTGTCCTGCACTATTGCAAGGGTAACGGGCGATAAATTACCAAAAAAGGTAAAATTAGCTCCTTTGTAGATGCGGACATCATTGCCAGTTATTGGTGATCCGGCTTTGAGCAGCAAGGTGACTTTTTCTTGTGAGGTGACGTTTTCTTTTATACCGTAGTTACTCAAAATTTCTTGAAGCGGGGTTGCTCCATTTGAGAGCTTTTTCTTTGCAAGCCCGGAGTTTCTTTTTAGTAGGGTATCAAGAATATCCACGCCTTTTTCATTTTCCAATGAATACAAAAATATTTTCTCTTCCGCCTCAGAACCGATTTCAACAATATGAGCGGATTTTTCATAGAGATTATATCTCGCCTTACGCCATTCTTTCATGGTACCTTCGCATTCATCCTCGCGCTCAAATGGATATTTACCGTCGCTGTCTTTTACAAGGTTTGCGCCATTATCAATCTCTTTTTCAGTACCTGGGGTCGCGAGGAGCTCTTGGAATGCGGTTCTATTGCCAAGAGGATCTTGTTTATCGGCCTTTTTAAGGATGGATTTCGAAGTCTTGAAATCAAAACCAGTTTCAAATTTTTGGAAAATTGCTTTATTGGGAAATTTTTTCAACATTTCTTTAAGCATTTTGACCTTCACGGAATTGCCACTAACTTCCGTTCCCGCATTTCCAGAAAAATCTTGGAGAATAAGCTCATTGGTATTAAGGAAAGTGGAATAAGCGAATCCAACGTTTTCACCCTGTACTTTTTGCAGCTGGTCTAAATAAACCTTGATGCCTTGGTCAAGTCCTTTTTCCATGCCCTTGAATTTCGTGTCATCGCCGATCTGGTCAATTAGCGTTGAGAGGTTGTCAAATGCTAACTCTGGTTTCTCGTTCCAGTTAAAATTATTTACTTTGTCGGGAGAAAACTTACCGGTGGTTTCTTCATTGAGGCGCCCGACGTTATTTGCCGCTTTTTCTTCTTCTTTCTTTTTGTCTTCTATCTCTTTCTTAATATCTGCTTCTTGTTTCTTCAGCGCCTCTTTAAGTTTATAAAGCGGTTCTCCAGGAAGATCATGCGTGCCGATGAGCGAGGCCAGCTCTTTTGGTTAACGCATTATTTTCTTTTAGATTTTTAACTATTAAAGTCGAGAAGCTTCGTAGCTTTGTCAGCCCCTTTGCCGTAAATCTTGTCCGCGATTTTTTTGAGGTTCTCGTTGGTCAGAGAGCCCGTTTTGATAAACGGTGCCAATTTTTCTTTGGTAACGTTGCTGCTATTTTCAAGCAATAGATCGACGGGGGTTTTCCCGTTGCTATCTACGCTTTGGGCTAATTTTTTGTCTTTTTCGAGCGCCTTCTCAACCAGAGAACCATCAAAATCCGACAGATCGATCAGGGTATGAAGGACATTGCCCTCATATTTCCCTTTTACATCCAAGATGTTTACTTTGTTGGATTTGATGATTTCGTCAGAATTCTTGCAGCTGGGTGGCTGGGCACAATGGGCTTTCCCTCTGGATGCCAGCCTTCGCTCACTACTGTCCAAAACGTTTCCCTTTTGTCATGCCAGCGTAGGCTGGCATCCAGAGGAGTGAGGAGGGACGCCATTTTTTTCGCGAATATTTCAGATTAAAAAATTTTGGCTTACCTAAAAAAAACAAATCCCCAAATGATGTGGGTTCAAGAAAAACTAGATGCCAGCCTACGCTGGCATGACAAAAGAGAAACGTTTTGGACAGTAGTGAGCCTTCGCTGGCATGACATTGGCGTGACAAAAAGTCAAAAAAAAGCCCCGAAATTCGGGGCTTAGCAAACCAGAGCAGGAAAATTATTTAGCTTTTTTATCCCGCTTCATTCTTCTCCGTAGCACCGCCAATGCCGACAGTACCAAAATCCACATAAAGTTCACGGATGGAGGGCCATCGATGGTTGAGCAGCCCCAAGTACTTTTTGGTTCGGGGAAGCCAAATTCGCTGCCGGGTGCCAGTGAAACGTCATCTGCTGGAACTACTTCAGCGGTTACGGTTACTGGTTCGGGCTCTTCAATGACTGGGGTTTCTGTTACTTCCGTCACGTTAACAATCGGTGCAGGGACGATGATGGGTGGAAGTGGAGCAGAGGATGCCCCATCGCCGCCATTGACGATGTTAACATCGGCAGAAGAGTTATTGTGGTTGGTGTTGGTGCTCGTGCTGTCGCCACCATCACCGCCGTCGCCACCGTCGCCACCGTCACCACCATCACCGTCACCATCACCGCCGTCGCAATCATCGGTTTCGGGATTGCCGCAGCCACAAGCGCCGGGCGCGGTTTTGTCTTCGTCGGAGGGGCAGGTGTCAACGCAGTTAGGCGTGCCATCGCCATCGGAATCGGTTTCAGTTAAGCTACAACCGCAGATTCCCCCGCTGGTCTTCAAAGGATTGGTGGGACAAAGATCAATGCAATTGGGTGATCCATCCCCATCGGTATCGGTCTCAGGAACACCGCATCCGCAAATGCCTGGAGTGGTTTTATTTAGATCGTCTGGGCACCCATCAATGGGAGGCTCAACGATAGAGCAGTCTGGTGTTTCTGGGAAACCGCACCCACATTCGCCGGGTTCGGTTTTAAGAGGATCATCATCGCATTCATCAATACAATCAGCGGTGCCGTCGCCGTCGGTGTCAGTATCCAGAACGCCGCATCCGCACTCGCCGGGAGCCGTTTTGTTCGGGTCATTAGGACATTCATCTATGCAGGGATCGGTTTCTTCTGCGCCGCATCCACAATCTCCGGGTTCGGTCTTGTCTGGATCCGCATCGCATTCGTCATCGCAGTTGGCCGTTCCATCGCCGTCGGAATCCGTATCGGGTATGCCGCATCCGCACTGACCAGGTGCGGTTTTTAAAGGATCGGTGTCGCAGGTTTCGTTGCAGTTTGCCGTCCCATCGCTATCCGTATCGGTGTCGGCTACGCCGCATCCGCACTCTCCAGGAGCCGTCTTGTTCGGATCATTAGGACATTCGTCTACGCATGGATCGGTTTCTTCTGCGCCGCATCCGCATTCTCCAGGCTCAGTTTTATCTGGATCCGCATCGCATTCGTCATCGCAGTTTGCCGTGCCATCGCCATCCGTATCGGTGTCGGGTATGCCGCACCCGCACTGACCAGGCTCGGTTTTATTGGGATCATTTGGGCACTGATCGGAACCGCAGGTTTCAGGATTGCCGCAACCACATAATCCAGGTTCGGTTTTGTCGGGATCGTTGGGACATTGGTCAATGCAGCCGGTAGACCCGTCGCTGTCTTGATCGCATTCATCCAAAAGCAGGAAGCATCTAACGGTAAACTCGCCATTGGTTTCTCGGATTTTGAGGGCATCCACCACGGCGCCATCGGGAATGGGGAGGTGTGCAAAGGCGAGATCGCAGTCAAACTCACAGGCCTGCATCGCAGCTTCCAAGTCGGTTTCATCGAAAGTTAGCTCGTAGTTGGCAGGGTTGCCATCGGTGGACAAAAACAGCACGGGATCATCTAAACTATTGATACCATTGCCCCACCCAAGGTAGCCAATACACATAGAGAGCAGATCAGCATCGATAGGTGAATTGAGAGTAAAGATAAGCTCTTCATCTGAGTTATTGTCAGTCCCATTGATGGCGGGATTTTCTGTACATTGGTCGGTTCTCACACCGGCGCCCGCGGCCGCTACCGCGACGTTAGCGGTGGAACCGGTGGCGGCAGGATCGAAGGGGTCATTTTGATCGATATCGTCCCTGGCCGTCATGGTATATGGCGCAGGGGTAAATGGATCTGCTAGACCACTGTTCGGTGTAAAACTCTGAACGCATTGGTCATCTTGATTGGCCAAAGAGAAAAAGGTGGTGTTAAAGAAAGCGGCGCAGCTTCCTTCGGCGCACTCTTCCAGGCAATCGATGGTACCGCTGGTATCGGTATCGGTGTCAGGGATGCCGCAGCCGCAGGTGCCGGGAGCGGTTTTGTCGGGGTCGCTTGGACACACATCATCGCAGTCAATTGTTCCATCGGAATCCGTATCCACGTTGCAATCGTCTAGACAGTTGTTGGTGCCATCGTTATCGGCGTCGCAATCGCCCTCTAAATTGAGGCTAGCGAGAAAGAATTCAGCATTGGATTCGCGAATTTTAAAGCGTTTAACCGGCGTGTCGCCAAGCACATCCAAGTCACCGAAATCGAGGGTGCAGTTATTGGTGCAGCCATTCAGTGCGGCCAGTATAGCGGCATGGCTGTAGGTGTGGTTATAGGTCGCCGAATCAGCTGTCTGAACAAAAATGGTAGGGTCATCTAAGTTACCAAGCCCGGAGCCAGGATTAATCGCCGAAAGCCCCAAATAAATGGTTTCGAAATCCACCGGATCATCTAAAGTAAAGATGATTTCTTCATCTTGATTATTGGACGAACCATCGAGGCCTTGAAGGGTTTGGCATTCCGCATCGCGCACACCTATGCCATTCGAACCTTGGTAAATGGTTCCTGGCGAGCCGATGGCTTCAGGGTCCAGTGAGTCAATAGTAATCAATCTTCTGGCATTCATTACATAAGGAGCGGGATCACCATTTGTTAGCTCGGGTCTAAAGAAATAATCTTTACACCCCGAACCCTGCTGGGCGATGCTGAAGGTGGCAGTTTGATCCACAGGTACGCAAAGGTCGGTGCAGGTTTCGGCCGTAGCATTTTTGCTGACGGTAGCCAGCAATCCTATAAAGATCAGAAAATGAATCCAAGAATACAAAAATATCGTTTTCATTTTTATAGTTTATTTTCAGGTTTAATAATACTTCAAATAACGTGAATGAAAATATATTTAATAAAACATTATTACGGTGTTACTGTTTATTTTTTAATACCTTCGATGTCGTACCGCCGTTTTGTCTGCTGCCGAGAAGCTGCCAAAAAATGTATATAATTTTTAGCTTTTACAAGTTGCAGTTAAAATAACAGCATGAAAGCATCAAAATTTTTTTTGCTGGCTCTTACTTTGTGGGCCATAATCACACCCTGCGAAGCGCAAGCGCAATCTTGTAGCGAAGAATGCGTACCGTTAACGCAAGTAGTGGAATATTCCATTATGGAGCAGGGCAACATTTGCCAAGAATTCTTCACGCCCACCAAAACTGGCGGTGGTTTTGCGCCCTTTCAAAATAGCGCTCGGGGAACGATTCTTCAATCGGCACCCAGTAACCCCGCCGCTGCTGGTTCGCCAGCTACGGTATTTGTGGGTGCCGTAGATGCAGGTGTGCGTGATGCCTTATGTGAGACAAATGAAGCCATTGATGGTGTAAGTAATAACGCGGATGAAGAGCTGATTTTTTCCTTTACCAGCCCCTTCGATGTAGACAAAATTACTTTAAGCCTGAGCGACATCAACCCTGGTGGTGGTTTAGGTCTGGTAGACGACCCGTTCTTATTTATTTCAACCGCCGATAACGCGAGTTACAATTTCACCTTTGGTCACGCAGAAATTACAGCAGCGTTGAATGGATGTACCAATAATTGCGATATTAATTTTGCCGATTTGGGATTTAGCCCAGCAGATACCCCGATTGATACGTTTAAGATTAGAGAAACCAACGGCCAAATCCACGTCACGGGCGTAACGCTCTTGGGCGATTGCGATGAGGATAATGACGGTATCAATAATTGCGACGATCTATGCGACTCGGTTCCCGATCAAGATACCGACGGAGATGGAACACCTGATTGCATCGATGACTGCCCCAACGACCCCAATAAGACGGAACCTGGGGTTTGTGGTTGCGGCGTTTCCGACGCTGACGACGATATGAGTGGCACCGAAGACTGCTTGGAAGCGTGTGACGACGACACTTGTAATTCTTTAGATCGAAACACCATTTTCTCGATTGCCGAACAGGGCACTCTTTGCCAGGCTTCCCTCGTCCCCATGCTGCAGGGCGGTGGCAGCGCGCCATTCACCATAACGGCACGCGACAACATTGTTACCTCCCAAACATTAAATCCGAATGCTGTGGGAGCCGCAGCGAGAGTTAACATCGGTGCTCCGGGCTTAGGGGTAAGAACGACCAGTTGCACCACTGATCAGGCGGTTAATGGAAACCAGAGCAATTCCGACGAAGAGTTGATTTTTACGTTTACTGGCGGGCCGATCGATTACGAAAACATCGTTCTGGGGGTTTCCAATATTGGCCTTGGTTCGGGCTTGGGGACTGCTGATGACCCGGTGCTTTTCGTTTCTTCCACCGCTTCAGCAGATTTTGATTATGTGTTTGGTGAAGCCCCCATTTTAACAGCGTTGCAGGGTTGTACCGGCAACTGCGATATTCCTTTTGTGCTGCTTACATTTCCGCCCGGAACGCAAATCGATGCATTTAAGATTCGCGAAACCAATAGCGAGTTTACAAGCTCCAGGCTGCTGTTGTTGCAAGATTGCGATTTAGACAACGACGGCATCGAAGATTGCCGAGATATGTGCGACGATGAAGTGGATGTGGATACGGATGGCGATGGTACGGCCGACTGTCTAGATGGCTGCCCCAATAATCCCGCCAAGACTACTCCCGGCATTTGCGGCTGTTTGGTGCAAGATGTGGATAGCGATGGCGATGGCACGATCGATTGCCAGGATACCTGTCCCACCGATCCTAATAAAACAGCTCCGGGTATTTGCGGCTGCAATGTCTCCGATGCCGATTCCGATTCGGATGGAACCGTTAACTGCCAGGACAGCTGCCCAAATGACGCAACCAAAATAGTTCCCGGACAATGCGGATGTAATGAGTCAGACGTTGACACCGATCTCGACGGCGTAGCGGATTGCCTCGATGTGTGTCCCGGAGAGGATGACACCATCAATTCCGACGGCGATTCCATTCCTAATTGCTTGGATAATTGTCCAAACCACACCAATCAAAGTCAGATCGACCAGGATGGTGATGGGGTCGGTAACGCGTGCGACGGCTGCCAGAGCGACCCCGATAAGATTGCTCCAGGAGTCTGTGGCTGCGGGACGCCCGACACCGATTCGGATGGTGATGGAACCCCCAATTGCAATGACGGCTGCTCTATGGACCCCGACAAGATCGCGCCAGGTGTGTGCGGCTGTGGAACTCCTGATACCGACTCGGATAGCGACGGCACTCCTGATTGCAACGACGGCTGCCCTGCGGATCCAAATAAAACGGCACCGGGAGTGTGCGGCTGTGGCATTCCGGAAGCGCAAGTTTGTGTTGATCTTTGTCCGCTTGATCCTAATAAAAATCACCCGGGAATTTGCGGTTGCGGAGTGGCAGATACTGATACCGACGGTGATTTGACGCCAGATTGCAATGACGGCTGCGACACCGATCCCGACAAAACGGTAGCCGGCATTTGCGGTTGCGGAACCCCAGATACGGACACTGACGGTGATACCGTTCCCAATTGTATCGATGGGTGCCCGTTTGATGAAAATAAGGATGAACCAGGGGTATGCGGCTGCGGTGCGGCTGAGACGATGCCATGCGTAGACAATTGCCCCGGGGATCCTAACAAAGCCGACCCAGGTATGTGTGGCTGTGGCGTTCCTGACGACGATACCGATTTCGATGGTGTACCCGATTGCGACGATAATTGTCCTCTGGATCCCAATAAAATTGAGCCGGGAGATTGCGGATGCGGCGTTGCGGACGCCGATTTTGACGGCGATGGGACGGCAAATTGCATCGATGGTTGTGACGATGATCCAGATAAAACCAGTCCAGAGGATTGCGGCTGTGGCGAGCCTGAAACCAATTCTGATGGGGATAGCGTAGCCGACTGTATTGATAATTGTCCAAACACCTCCAATCAAACTCAAGTAGATCAAGACAGCGATGGTTTTGGCGACGCGTGCGACACCTGCCCTCTCGATCCTGATAAGATTGCTCCCGGAGATTGTGGATGCGGTACCGCCGATACCGATTCAGACGGCGATGGCACTGCCAATTGCGACGACGGCTGCCCGATTGATCCAGATAAAATAGCGCCTGGCACCTGTGGCTGCGGTATGCCCGATACCGACTCCGATAGCGATGGTACAGCTAACTGTGTGGACGGATGTCCTAATGATCCCAATAAGACGGCGCCGGGCAATTGCGGCTGTGGTATTCCTGAAGCGCAGGTTTGTGTCGATCTTTGTCCTCTCGACCCCAATAAAAACCATCCCGGCATTTGTGGTTGTGGCACTCCGGATACCGATACCGATGGTGACCTAACGCCGGATTGCAATGACGGTTGCGATACTGACCCCGACAAAACAGCAGCTGGAATTTGTGGTTGCGGAACCCCCGATGTAGATGCCGATGGCGACACCGTTCCCAGCTGCATCGATGGCTGCCCCTTCGATGAAAATAAGGACGAGCCGGGAGATTGCGGCTGTGGAGCGCTAGAAACTATCCCCTGTGTGGATAATTGCCCACAGGATCCAAATAAAACAGCTCCCGGGGTATGTGGTTGCGGCGTGGCCGATGACGACACCGATGTCGACGGTTCGCCCGATTGCAATGATGATTGTCCGCTCGATCCCCAAAAAATGGTACCCGGCGAATGCGGTTGCGGTACTGCCGATTCCGATTTTGATGGTGATGGTACGCCCAATTGCTTGGATGGCTGCGAGGATGATCCCGACAAAACCATCCCTGGCGATTGCGGTTGCGGCACGCCCGACACCGATTCTGACGCAGATGGCACGGCCGACTGTGCGGATGACTGCCCCAGTGATCCGAATAAGGTTGCTGCCGGAGTTTGTGGCTGTGGCTTATCGGATGCTGATACCGATGGCGATGATGTAGAAAATTGTCTCGATGATTGCCCTAATGACCCGAACAAGCAAGAGCCTGGTGAATGTGGCTGCGGGGTCGTGGAAAGTCAAAGTTGCGGGGATCTGTGTCCCAATGACCCAAACAAAACCTCTCCCGGAACCTGCGGTTGTGGCACGCCGGATACCGATAGCGATGCGGATGGACAGCCGAATTGTCGTGATGCATGTCCCATTGATCCCGCTAAAACAGCGCCGATGTTGTGTGGTTGCGGGTTGAGTGAAGCCGATTCCGATGGTGACGGTACGCCTAATTGCACGGATTCTTGTCCCAGCGACGCGGAAAAAGTATCGCCTGGTCGATGTGGATGCGGTGTTGCCGAAACATCCACTTGCGGCGGAAGCCAAGGTGGTGGCGGTAATGGCGGTGGCGGAGGACGTGGCGGAAACGGCGGCGGAGGGGGTTCCAGTACCAGCAGCAACGTTAACGAAAATAATAGCTCGGTACAGGTTAACATTATCAACCCCTATCCGCCGGCTGTGTCTGTAGCGCCGCCCGTGCCACCTGTTCCCGTTTGCAATCCATGGGAGGCGTTCAATGGTTTTGGTTGTGTACCTCTGCAGGCAGCGCCCTATGATGAGCCAGAAGACCTAACTGAGGTTGAGATTGCCCCGGAGATTGGTGACCCAGGAGAGGAAGAAGAAGAATATGTCATGCCTGAGGCTCAGGGAAGATGGTCGGGATGCTCTTCAACGGGCAACAATGGATCGATGTTGTGGATGATTCTATTAATTGCTTGGCAGGTGTTTAGAAGAAGAGTTGCATAACCACTCAGAGATGATCAGCACCACCATTATGATTAGCATCACCACTCCTCCCCCGCTTGCGGGAGACATTGTTGCAAACCACGGTGAATCATTTCTTACCCCCTCTCCCGCTTGCGGGAGAGGGTTGGGGTGAGGGTGGGGACACGAAAAGATTGCTCAAAATACGCATTAAAATTGCTTCGGTTTTGGTCGGGAGATCGCCGCAATACCTGCCATGCGTATCTCCACCCTCACCCTAGCCTCTCCCGCAAGCGGGAGAGGGGTAGTTGTGCTAATCCCGGTTACGCAACAATCGTCAATGATTAGCATCACCGCTCCTCAATCTAGTGATTGGCCCCGCTCGAATGGCAGGCGGTGCACGAAATCGGCATTCCTGCTGGATCTGCCGGCGAATCTGGGCACTCGGAGGGCTTAGTGAATGCCGAGCTGTCTACAGCTAGATTTGGAGACCATTGGTGATAATCCAGCACGGCGAAATCCCCGATGTCCTCGTCGCCGCGTTTGGACGTCACCATAAACACCGTAGGCCGGCCCAAATGCGTGTACCACGCCCAAGCGATCCTCGGCGGGTGGAGCGGACATGAGAGAATTTTTATAGGCTCGTCCGGTGTCAGCGAGATGCCAGCACTAATTTGTGCGCGGCACTCGCAAGGGGCGCGCTGAGCCCAGTCGGGCCGAAGCGTTCCGGGCAACCCCGGTATGCACGTTGTTTTTCCGTCAGAACCGTATGTCACATTATACCCACCTGATCTCAGCATCAGGAAATCGTGCGCCGCGACGTCGTCTGCGCCTGGAAACACTCGGCTGCGTTGGCCGGGTACGCTCCAGTCGTAAAGGACTTCCATTGGCATTGGATTTTCATCCGAGTCGAAAGGCGTGAGCAACCCGGTGAGTGCAAGCCTAGTCGTCCACAGCGGTTCAGCGGGAGCGGTGCAGCGGTGTTGCAGCGCCGGGACCAGTCGCGCGATTGCTGCATCTGCGCGAACCGGCGAGCGCGCCATAGCATCGATCACCTCATCAAGTTCGGTGGCGCTTGCGACTGAATTTGTGCCGATTGCCGTCCGGCACGAAGACGCAATGTCGCCAAGATCGGTGTGTTCGAGCGATTCGAACACGAGCTGATTGCTGAATGCAAAACGGCTCAGCGCCAGAAACCTGTCGTTGGGGTATGAGAACACCAACCGAAGCGGCGTGCCATCCGAATGTTTGGACCAGATCCAATAGCTACTGGGTGCGGGCTCGATTGGCGTCTTCCACCAATTGGCCGGCGTCTTCAGAATCGGCGCCGATCCCGTACATCGAGAGGCATCGGTCAGCCAATCGGCCGGCAGCGGGCGCCATCCGGTGTCACCCAAGGAGGTGCAATTTTTTGCCTCTGTTGCCACCGACGGCAATAAATAAGTGCCATCTCCCGTGACCAGGAAATCAGCAACGCCTCGCTCGACGCCATAAAGGGTAAACCGGGTTGCCGATAGAGGCCCGTCATGGACAATTTCACCGATAACGAGCTGTCCAGTGGTGAACGGCGCCATCAGGTAAAGCGCCCGAAAGCGTTCTGGCAGCCGCGGATGCGCTGAGCTGTTGCAGGCAGACAAATCAGGAAGCGGTAACTGCGCGAGGTCACGTTCCCGATCGGCACGCGCGCCCAGCAGCAGGAAGGCAACTGCGCAAGCTGAGACAACGCACATTGCTAGGATGGCTATGATTTTTTTATGCTTCATTCCGCATCTCCCAGGGTTCATTCCAATATGAATTTCGCGTGATATTTTTTAATATATTGTTATGGTCGATGTGAAATAGCTATTTTCGGTTAATTTTATGACTAAAAAGTTTATATTTATTATGCTTATATTACATTTTTTCTCAATCCCAACCCATGCCTTCCTTGGTTATATACTGCGGGGTTTTAAGCATTGTACCGGCGTCTGCGATAAAGCGGAAAATATCTGCGCAATAGAAAAAGACGCTGATTTTCGCTGGTGTGTGCAAAATTGTTCTCACAAAATCGATGTGAAAGGCATATGTGAAGGAATTTTTCCCGCGAAACTCAGGCCAATATTGCCCTTCGAAAATTTTTCCGGGGCTATGAATACCAATCAAGTAACTCCTTTCGCATTAGATGCGCTCGACAAGCAGTTCATTATGCAAACGACCGATAGACGCCGACTCGTCGGCACTGTTTTTAGACTCTTTTTGGTAAAGGCGCAGTATGTTGATAACACCAATGTGAGCAAACTAACCCAAAGCGAGCGCGAGTCTTTGGCGAAAAAACTTTTCATGGAAGCTTTAAAAGGCGATACGGCGGCCCTAGCCAGCTATACCTCAAACGACATGATTCCTGATGCCAGTATGGAAAGGCTTTTTAGCTTTCTAAAAAATGCCATTTTGGCCAAATGGAACAATTCGGGCATGCGAAAGTAGCCATTAACTAAGCCACATTCTATTTTTTAAACAAATCAAAAAATCAACTTGGCCAAATCGAGCCACTAAATAGAAAACTAGGAAAGTGAGCTTTTAGAGCTCACTCATTTGGGGGTATAGCGATGTTAAAGGAATTTAGCGTTTTTAAAGCATCTGACGGCATTGGTACAAGTAGTACCTTTTGTGGTCATCGATGTGGGCGTCGATGCGGAAATCGATGTGGTCGTAACTGTGGTCGCAGATGCGGTCGTCGTTGCGGTAGTAGATGCGGTAGGTAGAAATTAACATGGGGCAGCCTTAGCGCTGCCCTTTTTATATTTTGGGTGGGGCACATGGGTATGCAAAAATCAAAAGGCCGAGAAATTTTCGGAGCTGGTCCCGAGTGGACGGAAGGTCTAGAAGAAGATCTCATTGATAATTTTAGGGAGTTTAAATGCTTTGAACTCATACCGGAAAATTTCTTTGATAATCCTCATAGAAGATATTTTTTAGAGGCGCTTCGAAAATTATCGACGCCAGTCCTGGTTCATTCCGTGGGTCTCTCTCTCGGTACCGACGAGCCCTTTAAAGCTGCGCATTTTGAGAAAATCTTGGCCATTGGCGACCAGGTCAATATGATCAATGTCAGTGATCATTTGTCGATGACGGAGTCGGGTGGTATTGAAATCGGTCAACTGACACCCATACCCTGGAGCATCAAAACCGCGGATATCGTGATACGCAAAATCGAACAAATTCAAAAACGAATCACGGTACCTTTTGCGCTTGAGCATACGGCGCATAAGTTTTTTTACCCAACGAGCGAGCTGAGTGAGGCCGAGTTCATCAACCGTATTTTAGAGAAAACTGGCTGCGATCTGATATTGGATTTGCACAACCTTCACTGCAACAGTAAAAACGCGGGTTACGACCCCCATGGGTGGTTAAGTCAAATTCATACAGAGGCGGTCACCTCCATTCATTTGGCCGGTGGCTATGTCGACAAGTACGGCACGCTGCAAGATGGTCACGACGAAATCGTGCCCGAGCCCGTTTGGGATCTGCTGGATCATGTCCTAAAAATGTTGACCCCCCAGGCCATTATTATTGAGCGTACCGGAAATTATCCAGGGATCGAAAACCTGATGATGGAAGTAGAGCGAGCCGAGCGCGCGCTTTCAGCTTCTTTAAAACAATCGACAAAAAACCCATCACCCAATTTGCGAGAATTAGCGGGGGCCGTGTGAGTTTACATAGTTTTCAATCGGCACTTGCCTATGTCCTTCGCGCTTTCGATGGCGATAACGTAAAAAATATTGATGATCTTGCGCAAAAATATGCGCTTTCCAGTGATGAAAAGTTCACTCTAGGAAATATAATTCACCAGCAAAGCCTAAAGTCGTATAGCGAGGAGCTGCATCTGGCGCGCTGGACAGTCATTCGCGAAGGCTTAGAATTTCTTCAGCCGTATATCGACTTTAGATCAATGTATGACCTATGGGAGAAAAATTTCGACCTTAAAAACACCAATATTGTTCAAGAAGATTTGGCGCTCAAGTTTCTTGAATTTTTGGTCTTTGATCCCGTTGGTTCGGCGTTTATTTCCGAAAATAAATATTTATTTATGCCGGATCTTATGCGCTATATTTGTAGTGTATTTACTTTTCGAAGTAGCCGCCTTCCTAAGCTTGTACTTTCTCCCCAAAGTTCTTTAACAGGTCGATATTTTGCCGTCCTAAATCTTTCATATGACGTAAGAGAATTTTTTGCTGAGCTTGCCGACGCAGAAAATCTTGAAGAGCCGAGTTTGCCGCCTCCGCCTCAGCGAGACATCACGCTTTTGTTTGTGGCAAGCGATGAAGTCCTCGAGTTTCGTTCTTTCGAAATCGATCAGGAAGTTACCAATTTTCTAGCCAACGAACTTACGGGAAATAGCCTTAAGCTAGAGCGACCTGCTTGCTACGATGATCTTGTGGAATTGGGGATATTTAAAGCCGAAGGTGTGAAGCGTTCTTGTTGCAGTAAAATCCACTAAGGCAAACACATGATAGTGAATAGAGAAACCATTAATAAGAAACTCGCCATGCGTTTGCTTTGGGATTGCTTAAGCGCCATGGGATCTAAGTATATTTTATTTCTTTTAGTGATCTTGGCGGTTGCGGTGGTTGGCCTTGCGCCACCGCAGCTCTACCGCATTTTTTTTCAAAGTATTCAAGATGACTCCCATAGAGAAATTAATAAACTATTTTTCTTTGGTTCGATGATCGCAGTTTGTACATTTATTGCGACCGCTTTATCCATTTCCGTCCGAGAGTGGCTCCGATGCGAAATTGAAGGGGCATTGCGCAAAAAGGTCCTTTCCGCCCTCGCGCTGACGAGCTTGGAGCAACTCGAAAAGGTAAACCGAGGCGAATGGATAGCTTGTACATCCGATGATTTAATACAAACCGAAGACTTTTTAACCATGTCGCTGCCTGATCAAATAAGGAATATATTGGTATTTATTGGATCGAGCGCTCTATTTTTATACTATGGCGGCATCTATGGCGCTATTCTACTAGCGTTAGCGTTGGGGCTGATTTTTTTGAATGTAACGATTCAGAAAAAGATGCGGCCTTCGTTTAGTGAAATACGCGGGCTTCAATCCCAGATATATCAACAACTGCTCGAAAGTTTTGAAGGACTGCGCACCATTCGCTCCTTTGGTGGGCAAGATAGCGTACAACAAAACTTTAGCGAAAAAATTCGAGTTATAAATAAGAAGTGTATCTCTACCATGACGCAATTTTCATATCTCATTGGTGGAAATGAATGGATTATTCTTCTCGGAACGACTTCTATTTTAAGCCTCATTATTTATAATTTGAATAACAAAACATTGAGTCTAGACGATGCAATGATTTACCCATTTTACCTGGGCATCTTTTTTTCGTCGGTTGCCAGCTTCTATCGAAGTTATTTCGATTGGACCACATTTTTTACCAGGGGCGCGAAGCTTGCTCATTTAATTTACGGCTTTCGCGACGCCAGTGAACAAGAACAAGCTTTGGTGTCACCTCATATAGATTCTTCCCGGTTATCTTTTTCCAATATTGAACTCCAATATGTTGGCCACGAACTTCTCGTACCCAAATTCGATTTAAGCTTAAAAAAACATGATCTCTTAGGAATTGTTGGCCCGTCGGGATGCGGAAAATCAACATTATTAGAATTTCTTGCTGGCCTGCGGCCGCTCGTCGTTGATGGCAAAAAGACCATGTTGAGTACGTCTTTGACTTCGTATGTAGAGCAAAAGCCATACATTTTTGAAGGCAGCCTTGCGGATAACCTTCGCTTTGGCTGCAATCTAAAAGTCACCGATGAACAAATTTGGGCAGTCTTGGAAAAATCTCGTTTGGCGCAATTTTTCTATGCAAAAAATGGTTTGGATTTTTATATTCGTGAGCGCGGCGAAAATCTGAGCGAAGGAGAAAAATATCGCATTGGAATCGCCCGAGCGATTCTTTCCAATAAGCCATTTTTGCTCATGGACGAGCCTTTTGCTGCTCTCGATGAGGTCTCCATCAACGCCATAATCGATCTCATAATGTCACAGAGGGCTAATCGTGGTGTTGTAGTGGTTACTCATTACCTTCCTGAGAGGCTTATTTTCGATAAAATTATCGATATGTCACCGGCAACCTTTGAGGATTTTAAAAAGCCCGCTCAAATCCACGACCTTGACCATGCCAGGCCCTAACTGGAAACGGTTCGTACGGTAATTTGGGAAAACATTCACTCCCCACCCCCTCCCTAACCTCCCCCGCAAGCGGGAGAGGAGTGGTCGTGGTATCACCGATAGGTCTCGACGGCTCCAAGCTATTAAACTTTTACATCGCGTTAAATCACATTAAATTGTCCTCATAGTCTATTAATAAATATCTGAAAATTTTGAAATTTGTAAACGATTTTATCTATGAAATAATATCTATGACATTTGACCGTATTTATGTGTGGAATTTTGGTGAAAATTAAGCGTAATACAGTCCTCTTTTGTTGCTTGATGATGCTTGGCTTGAGCTTACGGGCAGCCAACTTCTTTCCAACAACCGCAGCCCAGTTGATCGCGGATATCAACACGGCCAACGGCAACTCTCAAGCCGACGTTATTGATTTGGGTGGTCTCACGATAACACTCACAGCAGCCCACAATACCACGGATGGTGTCAATGGTTTGCCTAGTATAACCGAGAGTTTTAGCCTCACCATTCAAAACGGTACCATTACCAGATCTGGCGGCACGGCTTTTCGCTTTCTTCATGTTGCGACCACCGGTAACCTCACTTTGAAAACTTTGACCATCTCGAATGGCAATTCGGTAGAAGTGGGTACGGGTGTAGGTCAGGGGGGTGCCTTATTTAATCGCGGTACCATTGCCTTGATCGATACGGTAACTTTTTCGGGGAACGTGGCATCTGGCGCCAATGGTACGTCGGCGGCCGCCGACGGGCACGGTGGCGCCATCTATTCTGCGCAAGGAACGATTACCTCCATTACCAACAGCACGTTTTCGTCGAACCAAGCCTTGGGCGGGCCCGCCCTCACAACTCTTCTCGCAGCAGCTGGTAATGGCCGTGGCGGTGCTATCTATTTTTCATCCACCACATCCGTGGGCACGATTTCTGGCACCGTTTTTAATGCCAACGTTGCAACCGGTGGCGCCGCGGCTACGGCAGCCAGCGCCGGTGGTGCTGGTGGCTCGGCCTTTGGTAGCGCGATTTTCGCCAATGGTAATGCTTGGACGTCTTTGACCACTGGCACTTTTACCAGCAACACGGCGACCGGTGGTGCAGCCGTCACGGGTGCTTCGGGAAGTTTTGCCGGCGGTTCTGCCGGGGGTGCTATTTATCTCAATGGCGGGTCGCTGGGAACTATCAGCGGTGGCACATTTACGAGCAATATAGCCACAGGCGGCGCGGCGGCTGACAACTCATTGTCGCCCGGGGGAAACGCATTCGGTGGTGCGATTTTTCTGAATACTGGTGCTGCGGTAACCACCATAACCACATCCAACTTTACCACCAACTTTGCCAATGGTGCGGCCGCCTTGAGCAGCGTAACCGGTAGAAATGGCTTCGGTGGGGCTATCTACGCCACAGGCAGCAATATTACCTCAGCAACCTTTAACAACTTTAATGGCAATAAGGGTCAAGGAGGTGCCAACTCCGGTGGTACGAACGGCGGAAACGGACGCGGTGGCGGTATCTATTTTAACGCCGGCGTTGGATCGGCGGGAACTTTAGGCACTCTATCCAATACAACTTTCAAAAATAACATCGCCACGGGTGGTTCTGCCTCTCTCAGCAACGGAAACGGCAATGGCGCTGGCATCTATCTCAATGCCGACGGGGCTGATCTAGCAACGATTACCAGCCTTATTAATAATACGTTCTCCACCAACAACGCCAAAAACAACGGCGGTGGTCTTAGCCTTACGGGCGCCGCAAGGATTACTACGGCCGCGAGCAACACGTTTACGTTAAATGTGGCGGGAGATAGCATTGGCGGCGCCGGTGTGTTCATCAATACCTCCGGCATTATTGCTAATTTTCAAAGCAACATCGTTTCACAAAACGTGGATGGTGGTACCAACGCCAACACAGATATCGTGATCACCGGAAGCGGTGCTGTAACGGCGTCAAGCTACAATTTTATCGGCGTGGGCGATGGATCCATCATTAACGATGGCGTGAATAGCAACCAAGTGGGTAGCACGACCTCTCCAAAAAATGCTGAACTAGGTCCTTTGGCCAACAACGGCGGCACGACCGACACCCATTTGCCGCTCTTTACCAGCGCCACCATAAATACCGGTATTACCCCAGGCACCACCTATGATCAGCGCGGTCCGGGCTACCTTCGGCAAATAGGAACAGCCGTGGATATCGGTGCGGTTGAGTTTTCATCGTGCTTTAATGACGACGATTGCGACCAAATTTTAAACAGTATCGATAATTGCGATAACACTATCAACACGTCGCAAACCGACACCGATGGCGACGGCGTGGGAGATGCCTGCGATAACTGTCCTTCCAATTCCAACGCAAGCCAAACCGATACCGACGCTGATGATGTAGGCGACACCTGCGATACTTGCCCATTGGATCGGTTCAATGATGCGGATGGTGATGGTGTTTGCGGAAACGTGGATAACTGCCCTTTTAAATCCAACGCATCCCAAACGGATACCGATGGCGACCTTATGGGCAATGAATGCGACACGTGTCCCGCCGGTAGTAACACCCTGGATACCGACGGCGACGGCATTGCAAACGCATGCGATTTTTGTCCTGGCGACGCCACTAATTCTTGTAGTGCGTCGTTAACCGATACCGACGGCGACACTATCCCCAATGGGTCCGACAACTGCATATTCACTTCAAACGTGTCCCAAGCTGATCATGATGACGACGGTACTGGCGACGCTTGCGATACTTGTACGGATGCCGATGGAGACGGTGTTGGGGATAGCGGATATACGAACACCACTTGTACCAACAACGGGCCCGATAACTGCCAATATAAATCCAACTTGCCGCAAACCGACACGGATGGCGATGGTATCGGTAATGAATGCGACGTATGCCCAGCCGGGGTTAATACTGCTGACAGCGACAGCGATGGCATTGCCAACGCCTGCGATTTCTGCCCGACCGATGCGACCAACACCTGTAATGGTGCGTTATCCGACACCGATGGCGATGGTGTACCCAATGCATCTGACAATTGCCCAAGCACATCCAATTTTTCTCAAGCCGATCACGATGATGATGGTATCGGGGATGCTTGCGACACTTGTACGGATGCCGACGGGGATGGCGTAGGGGATAGCGGATTTACCAACACAACTTGCACGAATAATGGCCCCGATAACTGTACATTTAAAGCGAACGCTACCCAAACCGATACGGATTCGGACGGTATGGGTGATGCCTGCGATGTCTGCCCGGCGGGTGATAACACCGACGATGAAGATAGCGATGGCATTGCGGATGGTTGCGATTTTTGCCTCGGTGACGCAACCAACACGTGTACTGAGGCGCTGACCGATACCGACGGCGACGGGGTACCCGACGCCTGGGATAGCTGCCCCAGCATATCCAATAATCCACAAGCGGATCATGACGACGACGGTATAGGCGATGCCTGCGATACTTGCACCGATGTCGACAATGACGGCGTGGGCAATGGTGGATATACCAATACTACATGTTCCGTGAGCAATGGTCCCGACAACTGTCCGCTGGCTCCAAACCCCACCCAGGCCAATACCGATGGCGATGCGCTCGGTAATGCCTGCGACATCTGTCCTGGCGATGCGACCAATACCTGCAATCCCAGCGATGTCGATGGCGACGGCGTAGGAAATACGACTGATAATTGCGTGGCATTAGCCAATCCCACACAAGCAGATACCGACGGCGATGGCATCGGCGATTTATGCGATGTGTGCCCGGCAGGCGATAACAATTTAGATGGCGACGGCGATGGCATCGCCAATGCTTGCGACTATTGCCCGGCCGATCCCGCGAATCTTTGCATTGGCGCCCAGCCCGATAACGATGGCGATGGTATTCCCAATGACACGGATAATTGCGTCGATGACTCAAACTTTCTTCAAGCTGATCATGACGACGATGGTATCGGCGATGCCTGCGATACCTGTACCGATCTCGATGGCGACGATGTCGGTGACGACGGCTTTACCAACACCACGTGTACCGACAACGGCCCGGATAACTGTACCTTTAAAGCCAATACCGACCAAGCCGATACGGATTCGGACGGCATGGGCGATGCCTGCGATGCCTGCCCCGCCGGCGACAATGGTGATGACGAAGATAGCGATGGAATTGCAGATGGCTGTGATTATTGTCTTGGCGATCCTACTAATTCTTGTACCAATGCGCTTACGGACACCGATGGCGACGGTATCCCTGATGCGTGGGACAATTGCCCAAATGCGGCTAACGCCGTGCAGGCCGATCGCGATAGCGATGGCATCGGTGATGGGTGCGATACTTGCACCGATGTAGATAACGATGGTGTAGGCGACGCCGGATTTACCAACACGACGTGTTCGGTGAGCAATGGCCCGGATAACTGCCCGGCGGTTTCCAATCCGACGCAAACCAACAGCGATGCCGATGCTTTTGGTAATGCTTGCGATATTTGCCCGAGTGACCCGACCAATACCTGCGATCCAAGCGATGTGGACGGTGATGGCGTTGATAATGCCAACGATAATTGCGCAGCTGAACCTAACGTCGCCCAAACCGATACAGATGGCGACGGAATCGGCGATATTTGCGATGTGTGCCCTGCGGGCGATAACAATTTAGATGCTGATAGCGATGGTATAGCCAATGCATGCGATTTCTGCCCCGCCGACCCCCTAAACCTTTGCATTGGCGCTCAACCCGATAACGACGCCGACGGCATTCCAAACAATGTGGACAATTGCGTAAACACAGCCAACTTTCTGCAGGCCGATCACGATGCTGACGGCATCGGAGACGCCTGCGATACTTGCACCGATGTCGATGGGGACGATGTAGGCGATAGCGGATTTACGAACACCACTTGTACCGACAATGGGCCTGATAATTGCACTTTTAAAGCGAACGATGATCAAACCGATACCGATTTGGATGGAATGGGCGATGCCTGCGACACCTGTCCAGCCGGCGATAACACCGCTGATGAAGATAGCGATGGCATCGCCGATGCCTGCGACTTTTGCCTGGGGGATGCAACCAACTCGTGCGCCGCCGATACCAGCGTCGATACGGATAGTGATGGCATTCTCGATGAGAACGATAACTGCCCACTGGTGAGCAACGCGACGCAGGCGGATTACGATGGCGATGGCCTCGGCAATGCCTGTGATACTTGCACCGATTCGGACCGAGACGGGGTAGGCGACTCAGGGTTCACCAATACCACTTGTTCGATCAGCAATGGCCCGGATAACTGCCCGTTTTTTGCGAACCCAACGCAAAGCGATACGGATTCTGATGGCCTAGGTAACGCTTGCGATATTTGCCCGGCGGGTGTGAATACTGATGATGAAGATAGCGATGGAATTGCTGATGCTTGCGATTATTGTTTGGGCGACGCAACCAACTCTTGTACCGACGCACTGGATGATAGCGATGGCGACGGGATACCCGACGATTGGGATAACTGCCTAGGCGTATCGAACCCAAGTCAAGCGGATCACGATGACGACGGCGATGGGGACGCTTGCGATGCCTGCACAGATGTCGATAATGATGGGGTAGGTGACGCAGGATTTACCAATACCGCTTGTTCGATAGAAAACGGCCCCGATAATTGCCCCTATTTCTTCAATCCACTGCAAGATGATGAAGATAGCGACGGGTTAGGCGACGAATGCGATTACTGCCCAACCGATTCAGCAAATACCTGCACCACGGATTCAGATGGTGACGGTTATCCCGATGATATTGACAATTGTCCATTGATATCGAACGCACCTCAGGCTGATTATGATAGCGACGGTATCGGAAACCCTTGCGATACCTGTAACGACTTAGATGGCGACAATGTTGGCGATGTTGGGTTTACCAACACCACTTGTTCCGTAAGCAATGGCCCAGATAACTGCACCTTCCATGTAAATCCTACACAAACGGATTCCGATTTAGATTTGATTGGAAATGCCTGCGATATGTGTCCGAATGGCGACAATGACGACGACATTGACGCTGACGGTGTTGCCGACGATTGCGATGTCTGCCCGGTAGACAATACTAACTCATGTCTCGACGTGCTGAACGACGGTGATGGCGACGGGATTCCCGATGGGTGGGATAACTGTCCCCTGGTTGCTAACAGTGTTCAAGCGGATCATGACGACGATGGCATCGGCGATACATGTGACCCATGTACCGATACCGACAACGATGGTGTAGGTAATGGCGGCTATCCAAACACGCTTTGTTCGTTAAGTCTAGGGCCAGATAACTGCCCTTCGGTTTTCAATCCAACCCAAGCCAATAGCGATGCGGATTCTGTTGGAAATGCTTGCGATCCGTGTCCGGGAGATGCTACCAACACCTGCAATCCCAGCGATATCGATAACGATGGCGTATTGAATCCGGTCGATAATTGCGTGGCCACAGCTAACGCATCCCAAACGGACACCGATGGCGATGGTATCGGTAATACCTGCGACGTATGCCCGGCGGGAGACAACAACATGGATACCGATGGAGATGGCATCGCAAACGCCTGCGACTATTGCCCATCCGATGCAACCAACTCTTGCCTCGGCAGCCAGCCTGATAACGATGGCGATGGCGTTCCAAACGATTCAGATAATTGTATGGACGACGCTAATTTTCTTCAAGCCGATCAAGATGATGACGGTATCGGTGATGCCTGCGATACTTGCACCGACACGGATGAAGATGGCGTGGGAGATGGGGGATTCACCAATACGACTTGTACGAACAATAATCCTGACAATTGCCAATGGTTCCCGAATCCTCTGCAGACCGATTCCGATGCCGATTTGATCGGCGATGCCTGTGACCCATGTCCGGCGGGACCGAACGATCAAGATGAAGACTCCGATGGCATTGCTGATGATTGCGATTATTGCCTGGGAGATTCAAGTAACACCTGTACCGGTGCACTCCTGGATACCGATGGCGATGATGTACCTGACAATTGGGACAATTGTCCTTTAGATCCTAACGCATCTCAGCTCGATGTGGATAGCGACAGTATTGGCGATGCCTGCGATACCTGCATTGATGTCGACGGTGATGGCGTAGGAGATGTACCGTCAAATATTCTGTGCTCGGTAAGCAACGACGTGGACAACTGCCGCTATTTTGCCAATCCGTCTCAAGCCGATACGGATCTCGATGCCATTGGCGATGCCTGCGATGTATGCAACGCAGGCGACAACGGCGTTGACCAAGATGGGGATGGTATTCCTGATGCTTGCGACTTTTGCCCGCTAGATAGCAGCAATAGCTGTATTAGTGGTTATACCGACATCGATAGTGATGGTATTCCGGATCCTTGGGACAATTGTTTATCGGTACCCAACGCCCTGCAAGAAGATCATGACGATGATGGCATCGGCGATGACTGTGATCCGTGCACCGATGTCGATGATGATGGTGTGGGTGACGGGAACTCAAATACCTCCTGTCCCATTGCCCTCGGCCCGGATAATTGTCAGTTCTTTGACAATCCATTGCAAACCGACCTGGATAACGATGGCATTGGAGATGAGTGCGACACACATGATGGCGACCTAGATGGTGATACGGTACTGGATTCCACCGATAACTGTCCTCAAACTGACAATCCGCTACAGGGCGATGCCGATGGTGACGGAATTGGGGATGCCTGCGATACGCTTGACAACGATGATTACGATGGCGATGGCGTCTTAAATAACGTAGATAATTGTATCTCTGAGCCTAACCCCCTTCAGACAGATAGCGATGACGACGGAATGGGCGATGCCTGCGATTCACAAGATGACGACGTGGATAGCGATGGTGTACCTAATACATCGGACAATTGCCCGCTGGTAAGCAATCCTCCTCAGGGAGATTATGACGGCGATGGTATGGGTGATACTTGTGATCCCTGCACTGACACGGATCTGGATGGTGTTGGCAACGGTGGGTTTCCCAATCCGAATTGTCCCATAACTCTTTTAGGAAAAAAGGGAACGTTGGCTATCGATGGGGATAATTGTCCATTCTTTGCCAACCCGGATCAAACAGACGGCGACGGCGATGATATTGGCGATGTGTGCGACGTTTGCCCTGATGATGCCCTCAACCAATGTGATTTTTCCGATCTAGATGGTGATGGGGTAGATAACAGCACCGATAATTGCCCGGCCAATCCGAATGCCGATCAATTGGATTCAGACAACGATGGTGCGGGCAATTTATGTGATATCTGCGCCTTTGATGCCGACGACAACTGTAGCCCGGGTGATATTGACGCTGATTCAATAGATAACCAGGACGATAATTGCCCGGCGGTAGCGAATCCAGATCAGCTTGATACCGATGGCGATTCTATTGGTAATGCCTGCGATTTCTGCCGGTTCGATTTCACCAATCTCTGTGGTCAGATTCAAGAAAATAGTGATGACGATTCGGTTCCCGATGCTTGGGATAATTGCCCCGAAGTAACCAATCCTACTCAAGCGGATCGGGACGGGGACGGGCTAGGTGACGCTTGTGATCGGTGTACGGACATAGATGACGATGGCGTAGGGGATGAGGGTTTTGATAGGAGCGGATGCGAAGTCGAAGATCTGGAAGATAATTGCCCATTTGCGGCAAACGCCAATCAACATGATAGCGATGACGATGGTGTCGGCGATGCTTGCGATATAGAGTCCAGGCCTGCATCGATTCCTGTCTTCGTTCCGTCCTCAGGCGGCGGTGGTGGCGGTGGCCCCCCTGCATTTATTCCGGCTGGGCCAATCGCTCCAGTTCCACCAGTTAACGTGCAACTGCCGCCGCCTTCACCTGTTTTGGACAAGGTAATCGAAAAAACAGTTACGCCGCCAAAAATTAGAAAGGCGCCAATTCCTATCGATAATAATTTAATTTTTGGTTGTTCGAGTGTCGAGCCGAGCAGTCCGCTAACGTTTGGTGTACTACTCGTGATCCTGCGTGCATTACAAAGGCGCTCCAGACGAGTGAAAAATTAGGACCTGAGGCACCATACGCGGCCCCGGGTTCCATAAATTTGTATTTTAAACACAAGTTATTGTATGTTTTATAATATATTTTATAAGGACATAAGATGAAGCAGTCAATCGTTTTTGCCGTAGCCAGTTTGTTTATCTTTGAAGCAGCCTCGGCAGCCCAAGCAAACTCCCATGATACCTACGGCCGAGCCGGATTTTCCACCATCTCTCCTTTGCAGTGGTACACCATTTCCACCCCTTCCTTCCCCCAAACCACGCCGTTATCGAATAATCGCAATAAAGGGTTTGCCGAAGGGGACCTCGATTTATCACCCACGGGTTTAACCATTGGTGAAGAAGGCGATTATTGGGTAGAAATCACGACGGTATTGCAAAACCCAACCCCTGATTCTTCTTTGCGCGTGCTTACATTCTTGGTAGTAAATGAAACGCTCAATCCGGCCGCTGAAATCACCGGTGGCGTGGCTGTTGTGAACTCAGGTTCTGTTGAAACCATTCATGGGACGGGAATCTTAAGGAACCTCCAAGAAGGCGACACGTTATCCATCGTAGCTGCCAATGGCAGTAATACTCCAGATGCAAAGCCCGTCACGGTTTCTGCATGGGCCATCACACTTCATAAACTTAATTAATACTTTTCACGGGGCGATTTATCAAAAAATAAGGGATAACATCGCCCATTGATTTTAAAAATTGCGAACGTATTAATTAAACCTAGGAAGAATTCATGTTTTATTAATAGGGTGAATAATTTATGGGTAAGCTTTTTGCCTTCGCTGCGTCATTGTTTCTCGTAAATTCAGTGTCGCTGGCCATGAATTCCCAGCTAAAAAAATGGAAAGTTAGCCAAGATCTTGACGATGTTGATTACTTAAAAAATTTTGATGAAATAGGTATTGATAACGGTAAATTTCATCTGCTCTATTGCGAAAGCGGCGATCTGCAAATTATAAACAACAAAAGTCTCAAAGAGAAAGTTATCCACGCCTATAAAAATCACGGCATAAAACGCGCGCAGTTTAGTTCAAGCGGTGAAAAAATTATTACGACTTCAGTGAGTGGCGTTGTAAAAATATGGAATTTAGACGGTTCCTTGCTTGCTCGGTTTGAAGATAGCGAAAACCCGGTTGATGTGGCTGTTTTTGGCCAAAACGATAACGAAATTTTCACTTTTTCCCGCAAAAATATCTATAAAGTTTGGAAGATGTACTAGGTATGGCAAGTGATAAAAGCATTGTCGAATTTATCCTTGAGCAGATAGCACCTGCAGGCAAGGTTCGCGCCAAAATGATGTTTGGCGAATATGCCATATACTGTAACGAAAAAGTTGTGGCCTTAGTATGTGACGACCAGCTTTTCATTAAGCCTACCAATGCAGGCAAAGCATTCATTGGTGAGATCTCTCAAGCGCCGCCGTATCCCGGGGCCAAGCCGTATTTTCTCATTTCCGGGGACCATTTTGATAACAGTGAATGGCTTTCTCATCTCATTAAGATTTCAGCTGCAGAATTGCCGATACCGAAGAAAAAAACCAAAAAGAAATGAATCACGAATGGATGTTTGTATAATGCCGTTTTGTAAGATAATTGGAGAGCGCGAAAGAGAGTTTTTTTCCGATCAATGATTGGATAACATTACTCACGGGAAACTGGCGGTAGGGAGAAAAATAATCGTCCAAGTCAGTTCGATTTTCCAATATATTTTGTGCGCAATATTCCCCTAATCCTGCGGCTACCGGTAACCCTGCCGCTGCGGAAATATAATAAATATGTTTGTTATGTTTATCCCGCCCAGCAAGTGGCGCGATATCTTTGGAAACACCCACTAACCCAGGCCACATATACTCAAACTTCACTTTAGATTCCGGAAAAATTGAATTAAAATATTGGGTAAGATTATGCACCATTGCGGCACATTCGTGATCCGCATTCGATGAATAAATGCTCCACCAACTGCTGCCGCCTAGCAAAAGACGATTGTCTCCAGTCAAACGAAAATATTTATAAAAAAGATCGCTGTCCCAAACCATAAGCGGATCTTCAGGAAAAATGGCGTGTATTTGGCGGTCGGTTAGGGATTCGGACATCATCAAAAAGGTTTGGGCGTGATATACGGGTTTTTGTAAAAGATTTAGATTAGGCAAGAAACGATCGGCACAGATAACAATATAATCTGCAGCGATTTCAGCATGCGGCGTGGTTAGTTTTTGGCCGTCGATTTTGATCACGGGTGTTTCTTCAAAAATGAGCACGCCTTCATTTTTCAAATGATGTTTCAATGAATGGCAATAATGGTAGCCATTTATGCCAAACGTATCTTCATAGGTCATACCACCAAAAAAATTTTCCGATCTAATTTTTTGCGGTACCTCTTCTTTTGAAAATAGATGGGTCGGATAGCTAAATTTTTTTAGATAATTGTGTTCGGCAATTAATTCTTTAAAATCAGTTTCGTTATTCGCCACCACCAGAGTGTTTTGCGTGACGTAATCGCAATCCATATTGCGCAATAAAATAGTATTGCGAATGGTACTAGCGCCTTGGAGGATTAGATCCCAAATACCGTGCGCGGCATTTTCATCATAGAGTCGTACAAAATCATGAAGCGATAATTCGGCGTTAGGCGTAATAAATCCAGAACTTTTGCCAGAAGCGCCAGCGCCACAATAATATTGTTCCAAAAGCGCGACTTTTTTGCCCCGCTTCGTAAACGCTTGGGCAGCGGAAAGACCCGCCATACCGCCACCAATTATCGCAATTTCAACGCTCTGATTTTCTTTACAAGGAAGTTCAGCGGGTCGATCGCGATACCAAAATACTTCATCTTGCGGTGACCACGTTTTTTGCATTATGCCACCCCTGAAAAAACAGCCGTCGCGCCTAGTTTTCGGATAATTTTGGCAGAAATACTTTTTTCATGCCTCAGAATAGCATGATAAATTATCACCTAGCGCCTAAAAATACGGAGATGCTTGATGCCACAAGAATGGGTTCCCACTATTCACTTAGAAATAGTAATCCTTCTGGCGATTGGTTCGGCATTGGCAACCGTTCTTGGCTATTTCTCGGAGAAAATAAGGCTATCTCCCATATTGGGCTATTTATTAGCGGGATATCTCATCGGACCGTATTCTCCAGGTTTTGTGGCCGATGCCCAATTATCAGAACAGCTGGCTGAGATCGGCGTTATTCTCATGATGTTTTGGGTGGGCCTTCATGTCACCTGGCAGAAATTAGTGGACGTAAAAAGTATTTCCTTGACTGGAGCCATAGGTCAAACGCTGGTTTCTACGATTGCAGGATCGGCTGTGATGGTGGCCTTGGGTTGGTCTTTAGAAGCGGCCTTGGTGATTGGCTTTAGCCTTGGAATCGCCAGCACCGTTGTATTGGTGCGGGTGCTCGCGGAAAACCAGCTGCAACACACTCGTTCAGGTTATATCGCTTTAAGCTGGCTCATTTTTGAAGATTTTTTAGCTGTTTTTGCGCTGCTACTTTTGCCGACGTTGGCTATTGTAAATAATGGGTTAAATTTACAATGGGACTGGGTTTTATTGGAGTTATTGGTAATACTTGCCAAGTTTATTATCTGGGTTGCACTTCTCGTAACTATTGGCAAAAAACTAATTTCTTTCCTCCTTCATAAAGTCAATAATTCTCGCACAACCGAACTTTTTGTTCTCGCAGTTCTTGCCATCACATTTTCCATTACGCTTATTTCAGCTCAGTTTACGGGCACATCCATAGCTTTGGGCGCATTTATCGCCGGAATGATTCTGGGGCAAACTACTCTGCAGAATCAAATCTCTACTAATTTGATGTCCCTACGGGATGCTTTCGTAGTGTTCTTTTTTCTATCTATCGGAATGCTTTTTAACCCCCTTGCCATTGTTAATCATTTTTCCCTATTTCTCAGTGCATTAGGGATTGTTTTGGTGGTAAAACCCTTGGTCGCGTGGGCTATTCTTCGGGCATGGAAGAGTACCAACCGTATCGCGGTAACCGTTGCCGTTTCTTTAGCGCAGATTGGGGAATTTTCATTTATCATTGTGGAGGAAGCGGCTCGGTTGAAGATTATTCCCGATGACGGTTTCGATATTATTGTCTGTGTAGCATTTATTTCCCTGGCGATTAATCCGTTTCTCATTACCCTGCTGAGGCCCGGCGAGAGACGTTAAAATATATAACCAAAGCACTTGCGAATGCGGAAGTTGCGGGATACCAAACGTCCGCGCAGGGCTAGAAAAGAGGGATTTCCATGGCGAAAGTAACTGGTATCGGTGGCATATTTTTTAAGAGCAAAGGTGACCCCAAGGCATTGGCTGCGTGGTATGAGAAGCACTTAGGCATGAAGCTTGCGGATTTCGGCGGCGCTATTTTGAGGTGGCCCGACGATAAGGGTGAAGACAAAGGCCTCACTGTATGGCATGTCGCGAGCCAGGACAGTAAATGGTTTGATGCGCCCTTGATGATTAATTATCGCGTCGACAACCTAGTCGAATTGCTTGAAAAGCTTAGTCAGGACGGAGTGGAAATCATCGAAGGCCCACAATCCCATGAGAACGGAAAGTTTGCCTGGATCCGCGACCTCGACGGTAACAAGGTGGAATTGTGGGAGCCAAGCGTTTTCAAAAGGAATGAATGAGCATTAACGCCCCCCAAATCGCTCAAGCCGTTGAACCGTGGTTTGCCCGAAATGCCAGGGATTTGCCTTGGCGCCAAAATCGCGATCCCTATCGCGTTTGGTTGGCCGAAATCATGCTTCAACAAACCCAAGCGGTGACGGTTATCGATTATTACCATCGGTTCTTAAGCAAATTTCCCACGCTTAAAGATTTGGCCCAGGCTTCTGAAGATGATGTTCTCGCCTTGTGGTCTGGGCTTGGCTACTACAGCCGCGGCCGAAATCTGCATAAGGCGGCGCGTTATTTGCTCAGCGAATATGACGGTATCTTTCCAAACGATTGGAAGTCGCTGCAAAACCTTCCAGGGGTGGGCTCCTACACCGCCGGCGCCATTTGTGCATTCGCCTTTAATAAAGCGGCGCCCGTCGTCGACGGCAATGTATCGCGGGTACTATCTCGCTTATTTACCGACCCGACACCCACTAACGATCCCAAACAAAAAACTCATTTTGAGGCCCTGAGCCAGGCCATTGTTGATCAAAGCCAAAGCCCGCGCCTTTGCCAGGAGGGGCTCATGGAGCTTGGCGCAACCCTCTGCAGGCCCAAAAATCCTAACTGTGATTTTTGCCCCCTAAACCAATTATGCGCCGCCAGAAAGCAAAGTGTACAAGAGTCGTTTCCCATTAAACTTAGACCACGACGCAAAACCGATCTTCATATCGTTTGCGTCGTACCCCACAACGAAACGCATATTTGGTTGCAAAAAAACACAAAAAGCCAGCTTTTTGGCGGTTTATACACGCCCTTAAATCGACAAGTGGATGATCCAAAAAAAGCACTTTCCGTGGCGAAAAAATTGGCCTTTGGCGCAAAAATTGAGCTCTTAAAAACCACTGATCCGATAGTAATTCACCGCACTCTTACGCATAAACAACTATTCTTATATGGATTTTCTGCGTCGATCAAAGAATCCCCAAAAATCGGCCTAAAAGTGAGCAAATCCGAATTAAATTCAGTCGGCATTTCGACGGCACTCCGAATTTTGCTTGCACAGCTTTAAAAAAAATTGCACCGCTCCTCAATGATTAAGCACCATTATTCCTCTCCCGCTTGCAGGAGAGGGTGGAGATACGCGGTCATAGGGGTGGCGGCAAAATCTTTCTCTTCGTGTCTCCACCCTCTCCCCAACCCTCTCCCGCAAGCGGGAGAGGGAGTAAGAAAAGAGTCGCTAAAGTAATGATTAAGAACCAC
>JADMIO010603970.1_pt1 | contig 59245 bp, 55 predicted proteins | sample 8958161 | NCBI WGS metagenome assembly JADMIO01 (sample SAMN16585339, study PRJNA669376) | soil metagenome | isolation source: Crop rotation soil | place: USA: Cullars Rotation, Alabama | collected 2011 | reverse complement strand
GCCGCGACTTCAAGTCACGTGAATTCCAAGCTTCGGATCCCACTGTGCTGGAAAGGGGGTGCATATCTTCCCTGTTCGGGACGACCGGGACCTGCGGAAGACGTGGAACTCCATCGTCAGAGAGTACAACGAAAACTGGCAGAAATGGCTAGAAAACTTTGAAGAAGGCGAGATCAAGACCGATTATCTGTTACCCTTTGCGAATTTCGGTACCGGAGATTTCTATTGCTTCGACTATGAGGATTGCCTATCGGACGGAGAGTGCCCCGTCGTCTGGTGGTCCCATGAGACGGGGGAAACGGAGCATCGGGCGGCGAGTTTCACCGAATTTGTGGAAAAGGTGCGAACCGGAGAGTTTGATTACGACTGAGGTTTTAAGATTTAAGGAGTGCGATGGACTCGCTAGACAAAATCCTCTACGACGAGTTGACCTGGCCGGGGATCAACGAGGCCGTGGCTGCGAAGAAAGTCGTGCTGCTCCCCGTCGGCAGCACAGAGCAGCATGGCCCTCACCTGCCGCTGGATGTGGACAACGTCCTGCCCCGGAGCGTCTGTCTCTCTGCCGCCCGCCGCGCACCCCGCGAAGCCCTCGTGATGCCGAACATCCCCTACGGCTACAACGAGCACGCCCAGGACTTCCCCGGCACCATCCACGTCCACTACGACCATTTCATCGAGTTCTGCCTGGACGTGTGCAAGAGCGTCGCCTACGCGGGCTTCGACCGGATCGTGGTGGTGAACGGCCACGGCTCCAACGAGCATCTCTGCGAGTTCATCGCCCGTCGGGCCACGCTGGAGACCGACGCCCTCGTCGCCTCCACCATGTGGACGAACCTCGCCGTTGAAGCCTTCGAAGCGGTACGGGAATCGGGCCACGGCGGCGCGGCCCACGCCTGCGAGCTGGAGACCTCGGCCTACCTCTACCTGGACGAAACAAAGGTGCAGATGGACAAGGCGCAGGACCATTACGGCGGCGCGGCGGGGAAGGAGGGGTCGAAGTTCCTGCACGTGGACCTCACGCGGGGCTGGGGGCCGATAAAGCTGATCCGCTGGACGAGCACCGCCACTCCGACCGGCGTCTCCGGCGCGCCCACCCTCGCCACAAAGGAGAAGGGACGGGCGGTCATCGAGGGAGCGGCGGAGAACCTGCTGGCGTTCATCCGGGAGTTCCGCGCGATGGACAAGGGCGAGCGGGTGGACCACCGCGTGGTGAAGCCCACTCTGCCATCCCTGCCCAGCCTGGATTAAATCCCTCGTCAATGAAATGGTGTGTCGACTTGCTGATCCCAACTACACGAATGGCTATATTTTTTGTTTACTTGTGCCTGGTCTCCAGTACTGTTCATCCTGAAACCGGGCAAACGGGCGGAGATAGAGGTGTTCAGCCCTTCCAAAGCTACTACGATCAGTACTTAAACGCGTGGAATAAAGGAGATTATAAACAGCTTAGGGCTTGGATGAATCGATTTACCCTCCCCATTTCCACCTTCAAACCCTCAGATGGCCACATTGAAACGCGGGCCGGGCAATTGAAAAATTTGAAAGAGCTTGCAGCCACTCGAAAAGCCCCGGCTTTAATAATTATCAGACGAGAGATTCATGGCGTGGTTATGGACGACGGGACGGCGACCGTATTAATCACAAGAGTTTGCAGGCAAAATAAACCGCCCGCATCCCAGGAGGAGAAGACCTACGCCTTCACTAGCTCTGATTCATGGGTGAAATTTCCAGACGGCTGGAAATTGCAACATCAAGAGACCCTGCGAGTCAGGACCTACCTTAAAGGAAAAGAAGTGCCGTACGTCGATTAGTCGCCGTCACGGACTCGATGAGGCGGCACTCCGACAGAGGTCCAATAGTTTCCGCCACGCCGGGAGCAGATCCGCCAAGTCTCCGCCGCAGAAGACGAGGTTGCAGCCGGCGTCCAGCGCCGCCTCGAACAGCGGGCCGGGGGCGGTCATGATGGACGCGTGCAGCCCCGCCGCGCGAATTCGCCGGGCGCAGTCCGTCACCACGTGGATCAGCTCCGGGTGGGCAAACTGGCCGGAGATCCCCATGTCGGCGGAGAGGTCCCCCGGCCCGATGAACACGCCGGACAGTCCTTCCACGGCGCAGATCGCGTCCAGGTTCTCCACGGCTTCCAGGGTCTCTGCCTGGACGAAGAGGTGGGTCCGCGCGTTCGCCTTTTCGAATGAGGTCGCCAGATCCTCCACACCGTACTCGACGCCACGGCTCCGCGTGTTGAACCCCCGCTTGCCCAGCGGCGGGTACTTGCCATACCGCACGACCTCCCGCGCCGTCTCCGCGTCGTTCACCATCGGCACGAGGACGAACCGCGCTCCCACCTCCAGCGCCCGCAGCACGTGATGCCGGTGGTAGTCGGGAACCCGGACGGCGGGGATTGCGCCCCGCGCTTCCACCGCCAGGCACAGCATCTCCACTTCCGTGAAACTCGCGGGTCCGTGCTCCACATCGATCCACACCGCGTCGAACCCAGCCATCCCCGCCAGCTCCGCCACCCGCGTGGACCCGCTCAGGTCCGTCACCCCGAACAGCACACGGGGCTTCCCCTCTCCGTCTATGAATGGGTTGTCGTTCAGTGCCATCGCTCGCGCCTTTCCCAGTGGGTCACAGGAGTCCCTCCCCGCCCGTCGAAGGGAGATTCACACGTTAAAGGCCGGATTCCTGTCAGGAATTTCGGCAGACAGAGGGCCACTCGCCCGAAAGGAGAGCCATGCCGCACGCCCTGCTCCGGAACGGGAAGATCCAGGTGGCCGTGGTGACGGGGGGCCACTCGTTTCAGGTCCCGCCGTTCTACGAAGTCTTTCGGCAGATGTCCGACGTCGATTTCTACCCGCAGTCGCTCGACGAGTTCACCGCCGACGACTGGATGGCCGGGGAGTATCACGTAGTCGTCTTCTATCACATGCATCGGTTCAAGGCCGGCGATGCGCTGCCCTGGTATCAGGGCAAAATCTTCTCCACGCTGGAGCGGCTGGGGGGGTCTCCGCAGGGCATCTGTTTGCTCCACCACAGCCTGGTGGCGTTCGAGGAGTGGCCGTTCTGGTCGGAGTTAGCGGGGATGGAAGACCGTACGATGAAGGCGTTCCACATGGGGCAATCCATCCCGGTCGAGGTCGCGAACCCGGACCACCCGATCACCAGTGGCATCAATGATTGGACGCCGACGGACGAGACCTACGAGATGCCCGACGCCCGGCCCGAAAACGGCAATAACATCCTCCTAACCACGACTCACCCGAAAAGCGCGCGTACGCTCGCGTGGACGCGGAAGTTCCGCAACAGCCGCGTCTTTTGTTATCAGTCTGGACACGACACGCAGACGTTCGACGACCCCAACTTTCGGCGGATCCTCCATCAGGCCGTACGCTGGCTGGCTCCCTCCGATTCCTCCTCCTAAACTCGTTCCCGGAGCGCATTATGCACCCGATCATCGACCTCCGAAGCGACACCGTCACCCGCCCCACCCCCGAGATGCGCCGCGCTATGGCCGAGGCGGAGGTCGGCGACGACGTGCTGGGCGACGACCCGACGGTACAGCGCCTGGAAGAGATCGCCGCCGCCAAGGTCGGGAAAGAGGCGGCGCTGTTCACCCCCACCGGCACGATGAGCAACAACATCGCCATCCACGTGCTCACCCGGCCCGGCGACGAGATCCTGCTGGACTGGGACGCGCACTCCATGTGCTACGAGGTGGGCGCGCCCGCGATCATCTCCGGGGTGCAGACCCGCCCGTTCCGCAGCCATAAAGGCGTGCCGGACCCACAGGACATTGCCGACTCCATCGGCGCGGAGGACCTCCACCGGCCGGGGACGACCCTGCTGGTGCTGGAGAACACCCACAACCGGGCGGGCGGAGCCGTGATCCCCCTCGACGTGCACCGGGCGCTCTACGCACTGGCGAAAGAGCATGGATTGAGCGTCCACATCGATGGGGCGCGGATCTTCAACGCCGCCGTCGCCTCCGGGCTTCCGGCATCGGAGTACGCCGCGCAGGCCGACACCGTCTGCTTCAGCCTCTCGAAAGGACTCGGCTGCCCCGCAGGGTCGATGCTCTGCGGGACGCGGGAATTCGTAGTGAAGGCGCGGAGGATACGGAAGCGGCTCGGTGGGGGGATGCGGCAGATCGGCGTGTTGGCCGCGTGTGGGATCGTCGCCCTGGAGACGGGGATCGACCGGCTGGCCGAGGATCATGCCCATGCCCGCCGGTTAGCCACGGCCCTTGATGGCCTGCAGGGAATCCGCGTGGAGGCGGACTCCGTGCAGACCAACATGGTGTATTTCGACACGGAGCGGCCCGCAACGGAGTGGGTCGATAGGTGGAAGGGCCGGGAACTCCTCTGCCTCCCCGTGGGCGCTCACCGTATCCGGCTGGTCACGCACCGGGACGTGGACGGTGAGGACGTGGACGCGGCGATCCGCATTTTCCGTGAGACGGCAACGGCGCTTTCTTAGTGACTGTCCAAGTACAACTTCCGATTATCAGAAGTGGCTTCGGATGGAGGAGATCACCCTCACCCCGCCCCTGCGGGGCACCCTCTCCCAATTCTGGGAGAGGGGAGTAGAAAGTACATCTTATCGGCTGCGAAGGGTATGTTCGCGCCCCGGGAGGGGGATGCATGATCCGAAAAAGGAGTGACCTGGACTCAGTAACCCCTCTCCCAATTTTGGGAGAGGGTGCCCCGCAGGGGCGGGGTGAGGGCTATCCCCATCCTGCCGAAACGCCAAGAGGAAGGCCACTCCCCTACCCAACTCAAGTTTCGTGTTCACGCGGAAACGAGAGGTCCCTATGCCGACTAAAGTGATCTTCTCCTTCGACTCCGAGGACTACATCACCCCCGAAGCCGCCGACGCGGAGAAGTGGTGGGCGGAGACGATGACCCGGCACGGCATCACCGCCTGTATCTGCGCCGTGGCGGAGTTGGCGCGGCAGCTTCAGCGTACCGGGCGGACCGACGTCTTGAAGGCGTGGGACCGGCATGAGATCGCCTACCACACCGATTTCCACTCTCGTCCCCCTACGCCCGCGCAGTACCTCGACCCATGCGGCTGGGAGGACGGCATTATCGAGGCGATGGCGCGGGAAGGGAAGGGGATTGCCGACCTGGAGGCGATCACGGGCCAGCATCCGAGCGCCTTCTGCAAGCCCGGCTCCAGTTGGGGGCCGCAGGTCTGCCCCGCCATGACCCGCATGGCCGTCCCCGTCTTCTGTGACAGCCCGTTCGTGTGGGACGACCCCGCTCAGCCGATGTGGTACGCGGGCCAGCTCCTCCTCGACTACCACATTCATTTCGACGGCTACTTCGACCGGGAAGAGGGACGCCTGGAGGTGATGAAACAGGAATTCGAGGCGCGGCTGGCGGCGCACGACGACGGCTACCTTATCATGTACACCCATCCCTGCCGCCTTGTAACAGACGACTTCTGGGACGGCATCAACTTCTCCCAAGGCGCGCATCCCCCGCGTGATGCGTGGAAACCCGCCCCGCTCCGCACGCCGGATGAGGTCAGGGCGATGATGCGCGACTTCGACGCATTTCTGAGCTGGGTGGCGTCGCACCCGGAGGTGGAACAGACGACCTACCGCCGCCTTTACGACGCATACCGGGAATCGCCTGCACGGAGCGTGGATGGGGCGGACGTGTTGAGCCTGCTGAACGGTGGACTTGATCCGGACGGCACGCCGAACGCCGTCACTGTTGACAACACTTCCTATTCCCCCGCAGAGATTCTGGGGTTGTGTGCCGCCCTCTACACCTGCGCCGACTGGACGAACCTGCAGCCGGTCCCGCTCCGACGACTCTTGGGTCCCGCCGAGTCTTCTCCGAAGCTCACCCTGCCGATCCAAGCCGCGACCGATGAATTTCAAGCGGCGGTGCGGGAGGCGGATGCTTTCATGCGCGATACCGGGCGCATCCCGGCCTCCGTGCGTGTGGGGACGCTGGACATCGGGCCGGGCACGCTCCTGCGGGCGGTGAACCGGCTGATGAAGGAAGAGACGGAGACGGGCGGACGCTCGCCGGAACGTGTGACGCTGGAGCCGGGGCCGGAACTGCCCGCCTTCTCCCGCAACCGGCGACTCTCGGAGATGAAATTCCAGGGCGGCTGGACCGTCTTCCCCCCGGAGTTCATCGGCGAGAACGTCATCCACCATGCGCGGCTCCAGTCGTGGACCGCTAAACCGGCAGTGGCCCATTGAACCGCCGTGTGGGTGTAAAACCCGTATGGGTGTATGGGTGAAACCGCACCATGCCCACATCGTCGAGCCAGGGCTTGATGAATGCCCCACGTGAACCTCGGCGGCGGATAAAGAGCTTCTAAGTTACAGCCAGATTCCTCACTGTGTTCGGAATAACATGAGGAGCTTGGTACCGTAGAGATCCAGCTTTGTACGAAGCTTCGCACCTGTCGTATCACCTCTCAACTGTCATTCCGAACGCAGTGAGGAATCTGGCTGCGGGAGAGAGGGAGTTTTATCGGAGCCGGTATCTCCGCTCTGATGAACACTCCCCCCTATTCCTGATCCGTCAATCCTTGTACGGATCGACCTCGTTCTCGCCGGCCATCGCCACGCCGAGCGGCTTCAGCGTGTGCAGGATTCGAACTGTCCCCTCGTGGTGCTGGAGGACTCCGGGCAATCGCTTGTAGCAGTGCGGCGACTCGTCCGTGCCCGCGCCGCGCAGCTCCACGCCCTTCTCCCGCACCCAATTCATCATCATCTCTTTGGAGACAACGCCCTTCGAGATGACCTCTTTCGTGCGGTAGTTGATCTTCCCGCGCGCCGCCGTGCGGCTCATCACCCGGCCCGCGCCATGCACGGTGGAGTGGAGCGCCGCCTTCGCCTCCGGTGAGTCCACCCCCTCCAGGATGACGGAGATGTCGCCCATGCTCCCGCCCACGAACCCCTTCTGGCCGGGGAAGGCGGGAGTCGCGCCCTTGCGGACGACCCAGAGTGTCCGACCGTCGTGCTCCTCCAACCACGCGAAGTTGTGGTGGTTGTGGATCTCCTCAAGGATGCTCGCGCCGAGGATCCTCGCCACCCGGTTGCAGACCCAGTCGCGGCCCGCGTAAGCGTACCGCCCCGCGAGGGCCATGCACGCGAGGTAGTCCGCCCCCAGATTCGAGTCCGCGTCCAGCACCAGCGGGTCCACGTCCATGCCGTCCTTTGCGCCGCCCTCCTTCAGGAAGTGGGTGGCCGTCTTGTGGCCCATGCCCCGCGACCCGAAGTGGACGCCGATCCAGATCCGCCCCTGCTCATCCTCGAAGAGGTCCACATAATGGTTGCCGCTCCCGATGGTGCCGAGCTGGTTCTGCGCCATCTGCTTCATGGACTTCATCGGGTACAGCTTCCATGTCTCGTCGTCGAAGAGTTCGTGGTCCACCCGCTCTTCCTTGTTGTTCAGCCCCATCCCGAAGGAGAGCGCCTTCCAGACGTCGTTCATGATGCGACCGATGTCGCGCTTCACGTCCTCGGCCTTCGCGTCGGTCAGGACCGCCTTGTTGCCGCAGGCGATGTCGTACCCCACGCCCGACGGGCTGATCTTTCCCTCGTACGCCACGACTCCGCCGATGGGGACCGCGTAGCCTTTATGATGATCCCCCATGAGCGCGACGTGGGCGGCTTCCGAGGCGCAGTTCTTGATCTGCCTCAGCGCGGCTTCGTCCACGGGGTCTCCCCACACGGGGATGTCGTCGATCAACTGGTGCGGCATGATAGTCCTCTCTGAAAATCGAATGGGACGCGGATCGTCGCGGATCTAACCCGAACCCTTTTGTGGTTCAAAGGGGTTATCCGGGTCCATCCGCGCTTGGAAATCCGCGACGATCCGCGTCCCTCATGTATTACTCACCGGAGTGGAGGCGGCGGCGGAACCCGACGATACCGTCGCTGCTGGTCATTTCTGAGAGTGCCTCCGGGTCCTTCATCCGGCGCAGATGCGCCCGCAGCTCCTCCACCTGCGTCATCACGGCGAGGGCGAATTGCCCGTCCAATACGCTCGCGCCGGCCTGCGCCCGCTGGAGCGCCGCCCCCACGAACACCTCTTTGAGGTACGCCGGGGTGAACCCCTCACTGTGCCGCGCCACCTGGCCTGCCAGCGCCTCCACGTCCAGGTCCGGCGAGAGCCGCGCCGCCAGCGAAGAGCGGGACAGCACCCGGATGCAGTACTCCCGCCGCTCCGGCGTCCCCGGCAGTCCGACATGAAACACACGGTCGAACCGGGAAGGTCGCTTCAACAACGCCTCGTCGATCTTCTCCGGGTGGTTGGAGGAGGCGATGATGAGCAGTCCCTCGTTGTTCTGGAACCCGTCCAACTCGTTCAGGAAGACCGTCCGGTTCGAGTCCGACACCAGCCCGTCCATGTCCTCGAAGGCGAGGATGCACGGGGAGAGCTTCCGCGCCCGCTCGAAGATGGACTTGATGGCGTCCTCCTCGTGGTACTCTCGCAGGTCGCGGACGTACAGGAACGGCCAGCTCGGCACGGCGGCAGCGGCGGCCTTGCAGATCATCGTCTTTCCCGTCCCCGGAGGGCCGATCATCAGGATTCCGCGCCGCCACGGGAAACCCAGAGCCGCGTATGCCTCCCGGTGATGGAAGAATCCCTCGATGCTCTCCCGCACCGAAGCCATCAGTTGCGGGGCGAGCACGATGTCGTCCCAGGTGACCTTGCCGATCTCCTCGTCGAGATGCGGGGCGCTCTTCCAGCCCTCCGCATAATGGAGGCAGCGCCCGGCGGGCCGCTCCGCGTACTCGGTGAGGGCGCGGTTCAGCCGTCCGAGGATGGCCTCGTCCCGCGCAATGCAGAGGATGTCGTCCTCATCGTAGCCCGGCGACATGGCGACCTCGACCGGCTCCCCCTCCCAGATCGCGCCGTACCAGCCGAGATAGGGCCACATCTCCTTGTTCTCCTCGTGGAGAATGCTGCCGGAGAGCAGGGACTTGAAGCCGGAGGTTTCCGCCTTCAGGAACCGCAGGACCTGGGGGCGGTCCAGGGAGAGGATGAACATCGCGCAACTGTCGTGGTGGAGGCGAATCTGTTCCATGAGCGCCTGCAACGGGTAGCCGCTCTCGAAGCCGCGCAGGGCCTCGTTCATCGCCGCATCCCGCCAGTTAGGGCGGTCGCTGCCGTTTCGCGCGATCTCGGTGTTCTCGAATTCTAAGAGTGTCATGGCCGTCTCAGGGTACGAAAGAAGGGTGAAGAGACAGGGGATAAAGGACCGGAGGCAAACAAAAAGCCCGCTTCCGCATGCCTTCGCAGAAGTGGGCTGAAACAGACTCTCGGCGTCAAGTGGGGCCAAAAAGTTACGGAGTCTGTTCACCTCCCTCTGCGGAAGGATGATCTGGGGTGGCCGAATTGGACCGGCTCCTCCCTATGACGGGGAAGAGTTGGATAAAGACCGTGCCCATGCTTAAGTAAAATCTCTGTTCCATCTGGATCATCTTTCACGGAGCGGAAGCTGACTCGCTCTGACCGACCCTGTCCTCTTTCGGGCAGGAGTATGAGGGGATTTTACACATCACACCCTCCGCTGTCAAGGAAAAGCTAAAACGATTTCCCATTTAAAAGGGCAGGCCGTTAGCGGCTCGTAGTGTCTCCCGAATTCAGCTCGTTTTGATCGCATAAAACAGGACACCGTCTCTCAAACGGGTTGAACTCCGGTTGGGGATGAGATATAATAGCCCTGTTGCGTCTCGTGAATTACCGTATTCACAGCGTACTGACGGCCCGGTGGTCTAGTGGTTAGGACATCACTCTTTCAAGGTGGTAGTACGGGTTCGATTCCCGTCCGGGCTATCCGTCCCCTGACAATCCGAAGTGGTCTGGAGGAAGCGCCTCCGGGCCTTTTTCATGTACGTCGTTCGCCCGCCACGTCTTTCATCAGTATCTTGTGAATTTTTCGGGCGACAGGTGGTTACTCCCGGATCGGGGAGAAGTGGACGATGGTCACGGTGTCCAGTTCAGTGACGGGCTGGCCGTAGATGCGCTCCAGGAACACCAGCACGTCCTCCGTGGTACGCATCTCGGGATTCTCTTTCTCGATCTCGCGGGGACTCAGCTCGCCCGCCTTCTTCACCGCGACCGCGTCGATGATGGCGGAGAAGAGTTTCAGGCGGGTTCCGAACCGGCGACCAAGGGTGATCCAGACGACCTGCCCCGTCTGGTACTTGCCGCTCTTATCGCCCAGGCGGATCGTGGCGGTCTTTCTCCCGCCCCGGATCAGCTCCCCATACACTTCCGAATAAAAGTTCAGCGCCTGCATGCCTCTCCTAGCGTCTCTTTCAGGGTGGAGGCCGGGTGGATCGGCCCTCCGACATAAAGAATCCTTAATTCAGCATAGCCTGTACTTCCGTACGCCGTCAAGGCGAGCGCTATTGAGGGGAATATGTCCCGTTTTAGGAACATCGGGCACGTCGTGCGGTGCCCTCTCCACCTTTCCCAAAAGCTGACGAGAACTCCCTTCCGACGAAGTAGAGGAAAGCGTACCGGCGATATCGGGTGTCGAAGGGTTAGCAGCGGGGTTGGAAGAATGAGACGAGGGACGGGTGAGGAGAGAATATAGCTCATGTAACAGACGAGATGGAAGCCCTCTTCATTGTTGGGTGGAAGGCCGGGCACACCACCGGCGTGTCACTACGCCCGAAGCCGCCACAAGGTATGGGGGTACGTCGGGCACGTCCCCACTCACATCTCAACCCCCTCTCCCCATTTACCTTCTTTGACACATGAGCCAGGAATTTTAGTTCGCCATAGAATTTTAGTTGGCCAAGGAACGGAATCATCGGTCAAATCGTCCATAGTGTAATCCACCGCAACAACGGGAAGTTCGGCGGGTCTAATCAACAGAGACGGTGAGTTGAGTGGCTTCTAGGACGCCCAGCACCGTGACTGCTGCCGTTGTTTGTTCCCTCTTCTGTCCATAAGCTATGCTATGAAGAGTGACCTGATTTACCGGGAAGCAAACGGGGTATGCTAATTCAAATAGAGTTACAGCTATTAGACGGGAACGGCATCCTCTCTGTTGGAGACATCCGCCGAAGTGCAAGGTGCGGTGGCCGTTCAATAGTGAGCGTCCCGTTTTGTTTAAATTATTGATTCATTTGATCTCAGACGGCGAATGATCGACCGTCTATCCTTCAGGAGTAGGAAATGATCCAGACTAAATCGGGCTTCAGAAAGGGGTCGCAACCCGGCGGCTTCACCCTGATCGAACTGCTGGTCGTCATCGCGATCATCGCGATCCTCGCCGCCATTCTGTTCCCCGTCTTCGCCAAGGCGCGAGAGCGGGCACGACAGTCCAGTTGTCTCAACAATATGAAACAGTTGGGTGTCGCCCTAAACATGTACGCCGGTGACAACGATGAAACCATGCCGGTGTGGTACAACGAAGGTGTGACGGCGAACCTGGATGGACGGAACATCGCGCCGACGTGGGACTGGGCGATCTATTCTCAAGTGAAGACCAAAGGCTCGTTCACCTGCCCGAGCAACCCGGCGGATACGAGTGTCTTGACCGGCTATCCCTCTAACTGGGTGGTGCGCTCCTATGCGCTCCCCCGCAACGTCTCGGGAATCGCGATGGCCGACGTCAGGAACCCCGCCGATGCCGTCCAGCTCCTGGAGAAGGGGAGCCAACCGATGGGCGTCACCGGCGACGCCCCGGCCGAGTTCTTCCAGCAGATGCTGGGGGCGGACCAAGCTCAGATGAAGGCGGAAAACTACAAGTCTTTCCCTCACAACAAAGGCAAAGTTTTCCTCTTCATGGACAGTCATGCCAAATACTTTTCTTACAATCAGGGGCCGTTCCTTTACTCTTTCGCCAAAGACGGCAGCACTGCTAAATGGCCGGCTGGGTATTGCGGGGATGCCATCAACGGAGAAGGCTATACGGGACCGGCTTCCAATCCCGGCGCCAACCTGCCCCCGTAGGACCCGCGAACCATCGATCCGCTGTTCATCCGACCCCCTCGGACGAGGGGGTTTTTTGTTGCCTCTCTTCGTCTAGTTCATAAGCGATCCGATTCTATTCGACCGCCTTCCGTTGTGTCAGAATCAACTCGATTGCAAATTTCCATTGGAAGCCGTTGTGCCGAAGACGGAGAGGCCGCCTTTCACCAGATGAAATTCCCCTATTTGGCAAGGAGGGATTTAGGGGAGGTGGGCTATCACCTCTGACAGATCTGCGCAGAGTCCTAACTAGCCGTACGCTCTGGTTCCTTAAGGGAGGCAACGGGTGTTGTGGACAGAGGCCAACCCATCTCCCCCCGCCCCCTCTTTAGCAAGGAGGGGAGTCTCACGCTGGGAAAGTCCTTCGCTCCGGCTTCGGATCTACTCTCTACCTCCCAACTTGCAGATCGGATAAATGAGAAATGGCAGAGATTTTTCACTCTCCCATGTGACAGGACAGCGCTCGTGAAATTGCAGCTCAACGGAATCCGCCTCAGCGCCTTCATCTTCCTCCTCCTGTTCGGCATCACGAACGCGGGGGTGTCCCTCCTCCCGGCCCATTACGACGCCCGATTTCGCATGCCGCGCGGGACCATGCGCGGGTTCGACAAGATCGTTGAGGAGGTCCGCGCTCAGAAGCGACAGGGTAATCCGGTAGTGGTCGTGCTGGGAGATTCGATCGGGTGGGGGTACTCTACCCGCAAGCCGGATGAGACGCTGGCAAACGGGATCCGGCTCGGCTTCGAGCGGGAGGATCCGAACCGACTGCCGTCCGTATTTCGGGGGCGTACTCCGAGCGTTTACAACCTCAGCGCCATCGCCGCCGTCTCGCCTGACCAGTATGCCATGCTCATGCACGTGCTCGATTCCGTGGACATGGTCGTACTCCAGATCTACGCCGGGCACTACAACGAGGATTTCCTGAAGCCGCTGGGACTGTTGATCTACCCTGAGTTGATTAAAGGTTTGACCGCAGGCGATTCCCTGTCCCGTGAGTTGATCCGTTCGGGGGAAAAGGAGGCGTACCCGCAGAGGTTTCTAGGCGGGGTGGAGGCTCCGATTCGGGAGGCGTTCGGGGCGCTCCCGCTGGTCTCACGGAAAGAATTTCTGCTGTCTCGGACGGGGTTGGAACTCACCGACCCCGATCAACTTTTGAAAAGTCTAACCGGCTCCAGTCCCTACCGGCCTTATCCAGCGTTATCACCCTCTGTTCAGGAGAGGGTTGTTCAAAGATATAAAGAAGAGTTGAACGTAAAGAACGGCCCGAAGACCGACACGGCGTTCCGGTTCCTGGAGGGCCTTCTCGGTCAGGCGAGGTCTCATCGTATCCCGGTCGCGGTGGTGGCGCCGCCCACTTGTCCGGCCCTTCGGGACTTGCAGGATCGGAATCCCGCCCTCCGCCATCGCATGGGGCAGCTGCGGCAGATCACGGTGCGGAATCAGGGGGTGTGGTTGGACTATACGGGAAGCACGGCCTCTCCCGCCGCATCACGAAATTATAAATTGACCGCGTCCAACTTTCATGACTTCGACCATCTGGTCGGCCCGGCGAATACCTGGGTAGGGGAACAGATCGCGGAAGACCTGTTCAGAGCTCTATTGCCACCCTCAACTCAATAAACAGCCCCTCTCCCTGTTCCAGGAGAGGGGCGTGTAGAGCATTTTGCATTAAAGTTAGCCCTCTTTTAGCTGGGTCCAGTCCAGCACCACGCCCAGATACTCATCTTTTCGATCCAGGAGGCCCTTGTAGGCATCGTCCAATTCCATCGGATCGATGAGATGCGAGAGGAGGGGTTTCACGTTCAGCTTACCCTCTTTGATCCATCCCAGGATCTGACGAACGTTACCCTCAATGGTGATGGCATTGCCGAGATCCCACCGCCCCAGTACCGGATAGAGCCACTCCAGCGCCCCGATGAGGTCGATCCCCCGCCGGTGGACGGCGTCGAGGAACGGCGTGCAGTTCGTTTTATGCGGGGCGCGGGGCGTGCCCAATAGGATCACCTGCCCCCCCCGTGCGGCAAGCTCGACGCCCTGGATCACCAATTGTGACTGGCCCACCGCATCCACGACCACGCGCGGGCCGTGGCCATCGGTGAGATTGGAGACCCGCTTCCGCAGTTTCTCCGACGGGTCGAGGGTGGAATGAAATCCGCACGATTCCGCCAGTTTCCGCCGGTGCTCCACCGGGTCCACCCCGATGACTCTTTGCCCGTTCATGGCGAAGAACTGACCGGCCAAATTTCCCACCAGTCCCAGACCGAACACTAGAACTGTATCACCTACGTTCACGGTTGCGCGGCGCATGCCGGTGATGGCGACACAGGCCATCCGGGTGAAGATGGCTTCGTTGAGATCCATCTTCTTCGGGACTTTAACGGCGAGTTGAGAGTGGACGTTCACCAGCGTATAACTGGCATGCTGGAAGGTGCCGTACACGCGGTCCCCCTCCTCCAAATGTTTCACTCCTGAACCTTTTGCCACCACGCGCCCGATGCCGCCATAGCCCGGTACCCACGGGTAGGCGCACCAGGCGCCTTTGCGTCGGGTGTCGGGGTCGAGGCCGGTATAGTTCGCCAGCTCGGTCCCGGCGCTGATGATCGTGCGTTCCGCCTGCACGAGAATCTCGAATTTCTTGGGGTCCCGCCATTTATGGTTCTCGAAGCGGAGGGTGCGTTCGTCGGTGATGCTGGCGCGGATACCTTTCACAAGTAGTCCTTTCGTTGAAAGACTATGAGAGACAGGGGGGAGAGAATTCGAGCACAATGTAGCGGGTCACATAAAAGGTACGAACGATCAGGAGTCGGTATGACCGCCTGCCGAACTTTCTATTCTTGTTCAAAACCTCGGCGATCTATCCCTTTGTTTTTGCCATGCGGGAAATGGCTCCGCCCATGTGTCGAGGCCGGAAGAGGAGAGAGGGAAGAGAAGCCACACGGAAATGGATCGAACAGGCTATTGCACATACAGGGGGATTGTTCATGACACGACATGTCATCGGCGTTTACAGCGATGTGGAGCGGGTGCAGGCGGCGGTGGAAGCCTTGCTCGCGGAGGGGAGGTCGCCGGATCAGGTTTCGGTACTCCGCTGGGAGAATTCGCGCCACGGCGAGGAGCTGCTGGAATACGCGCAGGAAGAAAGCACCGAAGCGATCACCACCGGGATGTGGGGCGGCAGCGCCGTGGGCGCGACTCTGGGCCTGCTGGCCGGGGCGGTCGGCTTTGTGGCCGCGCCGTTCGGGGCGGTGGCGGTGATAGGGGCGCTGGCGAGCGCGCTCGGCGGGGCGACCATCGGCGCGACGGTCGGCAGCTTCGCGGGGTCCGTGGCGAAGGTCGGCATCGAACCGGAAGTCGCGGACCACCTCTCGGAACGTCTGGAAGCGGGGGCGACGATCCTCACCGTCGTCGTACCCACCGGCGAAGTTCAGGCGATCGAGACTCGACTGAAGGAGTTAGGGGCGGAAGAGACCCGGATCGTTTAAGGGCCAGGATGTATAAGATTCGCTGACCTTCTTTAGCTCACCTCGTACATATGGAGAACGACTTGCACCTTGCCGCATTCCCGAAAGGGTACCTCGAAGAGATCGCCTCACCAGACGGCATGACGATCTACGATTGGATCGGCCTCGCCCGTGACCACCTGAAGCCCGCCGGAGTGGAAGGGCTGGAATTCTATGACCGCTTCGTCCATGGCACCTCGCCGGCAGAGCTGGAACGTCTCCGCGCCGCCCTCGACGAGGCGGGGTTCGCCATGCCGATGATGTGCTACTCCCCCGATTTTACCCATCCGGACCCGGCTTTCCGCGAACGGGAGATCGAGAAGGAGAAAGCCGCCATCGACCTGACCGCCGGGCTGGGCGGCTCCACCTGCCGCGTCCTGTCCGGCCAGCGTCGGCCCGGCGTCTCCCGCGAGGAGGGCGTCCGCTGGACCGTCGAGTGCATTCGCGCCTGCCTCCTCCGTGCGGAGGAGCGCGGCGTCGTCCTGGCGATGGAGAACCATTATAAGGACGGCTTCTGGGAGTACCCGGAGTTCGCGCAGAAGGCCGACGTGTTCCTGGAGATCGTCGGGCAGATAGACAGCCCGTGGTTCGGCGTGAACTACGACCCCTCTAACGCGATTGTGGCCGGAGATGATCCGCTGTGGCTGTTGGAACAGGTAAAAGACCGCGTGGTGAGCATGCACGCCAGCGACCGCTACCTGAAGGGCGGGTCGTTGGACGAGCTGCGGCAGAGCGACGGGACTCTGGGGTACTCGCCGCTGCTGTCGCACGGGGTGATCGGACAGGGGCTGAACGACTACGACCGAATCTTCGAGATCCTGCGTTCGGTGAACTTCACGGGCTGGATCTCCATCGAAGACGGCGTGGACGGGATGGGGCAGATGGTGGATTCCGCCGTCTTCCTCCGTAGGAAGATGGACGAATAACGATCTGCTGTTATGTGGCGAGCAATATCGAGTTAAGGCTTACGCATCTATCTAGTAGAACCTATAATCCAGAGTCGCTCCCACTTGTCATCCTGAGCGAGAGCGAAGGATCTACGTTTAAGTTCATGAGCAAACACAGATCCTTCGCTGCGCTCAGAATGACAAAGTTGGAAGTCTCTGCGTAACTTCTAAATTAAAAGTGTCGGGTCATCATTAAGGGGTTCGCAATGGGCCGTAAGGGATTCATGTTTCATTACGCTAACCTCGACATGGCGCCGACGAAATTCCCGCCGGATCAGGTCGATCTTACAAAAGAGATCCCCGATGACCTGATCCATCTGGGTTGCGTCCCGCAATTCAAGATGTGCTCGCACTCGTGTCGCCATCTCACCCCTCCTCTTTATTCGCCCGCCGGGTAGATCCCCGTTGCGGAGATTCTCTGCACGTTTCACCCCTACATACGGCAGGGAATCGAGGGCCTAACACTCGAATTCCTAATAATGGGAAAGGGTTCCCCTTTGAGTTGGAACGGACGGAGAGTTCATCGATGACGAACTGGTGGGGAGTGGCGATTGTGGCGGCAGGGCTGTTAGGCATCATCGGGTTGAACCGAGGCGTGGGCGCGGCGTCGCCGGGGAGGGGCGGGATGGATGTCAAAGTCGGGGAGTTCAAGAAAATCTATGACCCGAGCGTGGGGGAGAAAGAGGAGTGGTACATCAACGACCACTGCTTCCTCTTCGGCACGGCCAAGCGTTGGCACATGTTCGGCATCACCCACGCCGAACCCGCGAATCCGTTGGACGAGAAACAGTTCGCCCACGCGACGGCGGAGCGGCTGACGCAACTCCCCTGGGAGAAGCAGCCGTTCGCGATGAGCGCGGAGTGGGACCCCTGGCGGGAGTCTCATCTGTGGGCGCCGCACGTGATCCGCCACAACGGCCTCTACTACATGTTCTACTGCGCCGGGGATCCCGACCACACGAAGTACAAGATCCACCTGGCGACCTCGAAGGATCTGAAGACGTGGACGCGCCACCCGAAGAACCCGATGGTGGTGGACGGCTTCGACGCGCGGGACCCGATGCTGCTGAAGGTGGGCAAAGAGTGGGTGATGTACTACACCGCCAACGAGAAGCCGGAGGGCGGGCGTCACCTCGTGGCGTACCGCAAGAGCAAGAACCTGACGGAGTGGGGGGAGCGGGGCATCGCGTTCACGGACCCGATGAGCGGCACGTACGGCGGGCCGACGGAGTCGCCGTTCGTGGTGCGGCGCGGGCGGTACTACTATCTGTTCATCGGCCCCCGCGAGGGCTACGACGGCACGGACATCTTCCGCAGTGCCGACCCGTTCCACTGGGACCTGAAGGACAAGGTGGGGCACTTCCCCTCGCACGCGGCGGAAGTGGTGCGGGATTCAGATGGCAAATGGTACGCCAGCCGAGCGGGGTGGGGCAGGGGAGGGCTGTACCTCGCGCCCATCGAGTGGAACGACGGTCAGGACGAGAAGGAAACCTCCATGCCGGTTCCCCGGAAGCGGTAACGCCCATCTCCGATTGGATTGGTTGAAATTTTCCCGTCTCTCTTCACTCCTCTCTTCGCATTCCACCTTCTTTTGAATCAGCAGATTTTCGTTTCCACATTTCATATTTCTTCTGGCAGAAATAATTAGGAGACCCACATGCCCCTCTTCGACGACCTCCTCGGCTCCCTCACCCGGCCTCAGATCGGTCGCAACCGCCGCATCTCCAGCAACGAGCAGCCCAACTGGAACGACGGCAACTTCGACATGACCCGCCTCACCCCCGGCCAGGTCTTCGAGCTGCCCGTCCTCGAAGGCCCCGGCGTCATCAACCACATCTGGATGACCAGCCACGCGGGCGGCGTCGGCGAGCTGAACGCCATCACGATCCGCATCTACTGGGACGGGCGCGATGAGCCCGCCGTGGAAGCCCCCCTCGCGGAGTTCTTCGCGGTGGGTCAGGGCCGCCCCGCCGTGGTGGAGAGCCTGCCCGTTCAGGTCTCGCCCACCGGCAGCCTCTCCTGCTACTGGCGCATGCCGTTCGCCAAATCCGCCCGCATCGTCATCTCCAACGACAACCCGGACCGCTCCAGCGGCCTCTACTGGCAGGTGGACTGGGTGGAGGTGCCCGAACTCCCCGCCGACACGCCCTACTTCCACGCCCGCTACCGCCAGGAATACCCCGCCGCGATGGGCCGGGACTACCTGATCGCGGACATCGAGGGGAAGGGGCACTACGTCGGCACGGTGATGTCCGTCACGATGGCGCAGGACGGCTGGTTCGGCGAGGGGGACGACTTCTTCTACATCGACGGAGAGGAGATTCCCAGCCTCCAGGGCACCGGCTCGGAGGACTACTTCAACGACGCCTGGGGGTTCCGGCAACGGTCGAGCATCTGGTTCGGGCAGCCGCGCTGGCAGGGGTGGGCGGGCGGCGATTCCGGCGTCTGCTACCGCTGGCACGTCGCCGACCCCGTCAACTTCGAGACGTCGCTGAAGGTGACGATGGAGCACAAAGGGAACCGCGACGTCCCCGAAGAGGCGTGGTACCTGGAGCGGCCCGACTACTTCAACAGCGTCGCCTTCTGGTACCAGACCGGCCAGCCGAAGCCGTTTGGAGAGTTGCCGCCATGGCCGGACCGGAACGTGCCGTGGGAGAACCACCACCTCGTGCGGGCGTTCCGCTATGCCGAGACGCTGGGCGCTCCGCTGGAAGTGCAGACCTCCGGGTTCTTCGGGGGACGGCCCAACCTGTTCTGGCCCAACGACAGCGCCGAGGGGCGGCTCACCCTGCCGTTCACCGTGGGCGAGGCGGGCCGGTACGCGGTGCGGCTCATCGCGTTCACGTCGCATGACTACGGCGCGTTCGACGTGGAATTGGACGGCGCAACGGTGCGGATGGGAGTAGACTTCCGCGCCGTCGAAGGCGAGGAGCTGGACCTGTTGCTCGGCATCCACGTGCTGGAAGCCGGTGAGCACACACTGTCGTTCCAGGCGAGCGCGGCAAAGGGCCGGGAGCCGGGATACCTGGGCTTGGAAGTGCTGAAGCTCCTGAAGCTGCCTCCAGAGGTCTTCCGCGAGGTGAAGAACGACAACGAGGCCCACTTCGTGCGGCTGGGAATCGGGCGGGCGGTGTATGCCTACCGCCTCGCGTACGACGAGCTGCCGGAGTCGCTGCAAACGCTGATCGACGCGGGGATGATGGACGCGATGTACCTGAAGGACGAGAACGGCTACCCCATCGAGGCGCGGCGGGAGGGCGAGGTGTTCCACACGGAGAGCACCGCCCCAGACGGCTGGAAGATGGACTGGCGGGGGCTGGATGCCCGGCGGTAGGGATTTCTGCCCGTATAGAATGAATCAGGGGACCACAGCAGATCGCTGTAGTCCCCTGTCATTGGAGCGATTTCGCGCCGTCAGTGGGAGTTCAGGCCGTCCAGCTTGTTCATCATCTGCACGCTGTGAACCAGGGCGATCCCGCCGCCATCGCGCCCGCCATATATATGCACGGCCTCACTCATATCGGCTTCGCTGGCGCCCAGGTCGTGGAGCGTGCCGGTATAGGCGTCGATACAGTAGGGGCACTTCAGAGCGTGCGCCAGAGACAGCGCGATGAGAGCCTTCTCCCGTTTCGTGAAGACGCCGCCCGCCATCACCTGCCCGTAGTACGCGAAGAAGGCTTCCCCCAGCTTCGGGTTCACGCGGGCGATCTCCCCGAACCGGCCCAGGTCCTGCGGGCGCGTTGGCGAAGGTCAAAGGACGATATCCTCTGTGGGAAAGAGTCCCTCCGTGCCGGCTTGAGACTCATTGTTCGCGATATTCGGTCGGCTGAGGACCTCAACAAATACTGGGCGTTGCCTTCTCTTGCTTCATCCGGGTCACAACATCACCCAACAGGTCGTAAAACCGTCGAAGAATGAATATAACGTGTAACGTCGGAGGGTCGACTTACGTCTTTCTGGATGTAAGATCGATCCGGCAGCAGCCTCCACAAGTCCGGTTCGCCGCGCAGAGTGAACTCAAGGAGGAGTAAAAATGAAATTCCAACCTCGCCCCCATGTGGGGAAAAAGATTCTGACGGGCTTGCTGTTGGCGCTCGTCCTCCCGGTAAGCTTGGCCCCGTCGGTCAGTGAAGCCCAGGTGCGGGACCGCTACGAGAATCGGAACCGAAATCGGTATGAGGACCGCTATCAGGACCGCGCCCGTCGGGGACGTGATCGAGACCGGAACAACGTCGGCGGCTGGGTGCGCCTGGGTTCGACGGATGTGGACGGCAGGCGGGACACCGACTGGATCACCGTGCGGCAGCGGGGCACGTTCCGCTCGCTCATGTTCCGCGTGACCGACAGCCCCGTGCGCATCCATGACGTGGTGGTCCGCTTCGAGGGCGGCGGCGAGTTCCGACCCCGGCTCCGGCGAGACTTCGGCCGGGGGAGCGGCACGCATGTCATCGACCTTCCCGGGCGGCGGCGGGATCTCGACCGGATCACGTTCCGCTTCTCCGACCTCGGGGACCGGCGGAAGGCAATGGTCACCGTCTTCGGACGGCGCTGATCTGAAACCTTGAAGGGCGCCGCCGGACATTTCATCGTTCCGGCGGCGCCCTTCTCGTTCTTCTATGCCCGACGGTTTCAGACTCCGCCGCCGCGTATCCTCAACGGAGCTTCAGTCTGCCGTGGCGCATCAGCCGTTCCCATACGGGTTGTAGCCCTTATCCAACGGTACGTGATCATCCGGGCCGGGGGGTAGTACTCGTGGCGGGCGATCTCGCGGACCAACTCCTCCGGCTCGATCTCCTCCACGCCCCCTGGTTGAAGAACCACTCCACGGGCAGAGTGATCGGGGTTTGCAGGAGCTCTCCGTCCACGGCCTCCAGGTAGTCCAACATCTCTCGCCGGAGCGATTCCAGCGCCCCCAGCACGGCATGCGCGTTCAGCGCTTCCCGCTCCATCCGATCCCATACCACCCCGGCGTCCTCATACAGAGGCAACCGACCGCCCCGTATCCGTCTCCGTCTATACGGTCATGTCCGAACTTGAGCTATCCGAATGGGAGGGGACATGGAGCGGACGTTAAGAGGCATGGCTCACCCCAGGCCGACGATCCGCCTCAGAACGGCCACGGCATCGTTGACATTCGTGTTCCCGTCCCGGTTGACATCCGTCTTCAAGACCGTCTGCCCGTTCGGAATCACATCCACCAGGTAGCCGGTCATGTTGAAGCTGATGCCCATCAGCTGAGGGATGTTATCATAAGAGACCTGCGCTTCGAGTTTTTTGCCCGGTCCGACGTAACATTTGGCGGGGAGAGAGAAGATGCGATTGTTGTCATTGGTACGTACGTCCATCCGGTGAGAGACTTCGTCCGCATCGACCGAACTGCTGAGGGTCACCTGGGCTATCATGCTGCTTCCGACCAGAGTCACACTCTCCAGCACCAGGACTTTACCTTCCGGGACGGTGAAGAGGGTGCCGGTGGCCGAAGACGATAGATGACTCAGCACCATTGTTGCCTTCTTCGACCATGCCTGCCGGATCGTATCGTCGAACCGGGATGAACCCACCCCCTGGCCCTTTAGCGGCGGTGCGGTCAGTGTCCAAACGCACCACATGGCCAAAAGGGCCAGCAGCATCAACGACCCTGTTTTCGCGATCTTTCTCTCCATTCGAGTTCCCCTTTCTCACCACAAAAGCTGCCGGTTCTTCCGACACCTTCATTATGAGCGGGGGGAGGTCGGTTCGAGGGGTATTTAGAATTCGGTATAGTGAATGTTCAAGTCGTCCGGCCCGTTCATCATAGGGTGCCGTGTGAGGACAGTCCGTGCTGCCCTCGATCGCCCTTGTTGATATAAGGTTTTCCCTAGCTTTGGATTCGTGCGGGCGTATTCCCCGTGTCGCATCAGATCCTGCAAGTGGGATAGACGACTCCAGGACAGGACCGGATTTCTAGTGTTCGGCCTCAGTCAGAGTCCCTGCCGAAGATCAGGGCGTCTCCCAGGTGTGCGAAGAGCGTCTCCACCGTCTCTTCCACCGTCAGGTCGGAGTTGTCCAGCCAGCATCCCAGCCGGGGCGTTCCCTCCCGCAGTATTTTGTCAAAGGAGGCGATCTCCGCCGCATTCCCATAGCCCGATTTAACCCGTTCCGACTCGCGCTTCGCCACGGATTCCGGAGAGGGACACAACACGTAGACGTAAAGCGGATGACCTCGGTGTAACTCAATCGTTTCGGCGAAACCATGCCCGAGCAGGATATCTTGATAGACCACGTTGAATCCCGCCTCCAGGTAGCCTTCGGCGGCCCGGGCCGCGAGCCGGTATCGCAACCGTAACTGCCGCTCGGCCTCACTGGATAAATTGTAGCGCATCTCCGCCTGCCCGTTGACGATGAAGCGGCGGAAGACGTCTCCCCGCAGATGAACGCTCGTCCCCAGCTTCTCCGCCACCGCCTGCGCGACCGTGGACTTCCCGGCGGCCATAACTCCTGTGATCAGGATCGTTGCCGGACCTTCAAAGCTTTTCGGCGCGGTAAATTCTTCGTGTATGATCGGAAGGGTCAAAAGATGATGACCTCCAAAAGGAATCGACCTCCGTGCCGGTTGGAGGCCATCATGTTCGGCGAGACACGAATCGTATAATCGCCGGTCTCCCTGAGGGTCGTGTCGAAGCTGATCGGGCCTTTCTCACCCTCCTGCGCCCCCGACGGCGACGTGACCACCGCCAGGGTTGCGAATGCATTCGTGAGAGAGGCCGTGTGAACGATCATCCTCTGCCCTTTGCGGGCGTTCACCCGATACCGCTCACTCTGGAAGGAGGGAGTGATCCGGCCATACACACGGGCGGTAATGGCGTTCCGGTCCATCCGTATGCGTTGGGGCAGGACAGGGTCGGACGGCGTACGGGAGGCAATATATCCGACGGGGATGATCAGGGCCAGTGCGCCAAGTGTCACCGCACATAGTGTATTGGAGTAAAAAGAGAAAGTGTGTTTGTTCCTCTGTGAATGAACCATGGGTGCAAACTTATTCAAAGGACATGTGCGCGGAGGGGCATGGGGTGATGATCCGCGCGATAATAGAAACATTACAGAAGCCTTATTGAGAGAGGCAAGGAAGGTGAAATTCCGCGAGCGTTAAGTGCTCCTTAATGGCCCAGCGCGTCGGCTTTGGAGACCCAGTCGGTATCGATCCCCTTCGCCATCAGCCGCTCTGAGAGTTGCCCCACATGGCCTTGCAAATGCCGCAGGCTCATGAGTTCGTGAGACAGCTTGCTCATGTCAGGGTACCACGAAAAGCCCGTCTCGTTGGAGTCGAGGTCGAGCCGATCGACGGTGGGGTCGATCACCCCGTCGATGAACCGGAGGTAATCGAGGATCTCATCCTTCCGGTAGAAGTCGGGCCACTCGAGCAGATCCTCGTCCGCCTCCCCCGGCTGGGGAATCTCCTCTCTTCGTCCGGGCCATGGCTGAAAAGCCTCCTCGTTTTGTCCCAAGTACAGATGCGTAAAGAAAGCGGCGTGGTAAGCGATGCGCCAGTACGTGCGCAGGTCCTCCCCCTCCATCCACAACTCTTCCGGGCACTTCTCCACGCACTCCGCAAGCATCGCCAGCCCGGCGTGACACTGTTCCTTAAGTGCTTGTTGCAATTCCAAATCAACAACCTTTCAAGTGAGTAAGCGGGGTGGGGGATGGGGGTATACGTGAACCGGAGATGATCTTACTCGATCCAGGCAGCGTCGTTCATGTAAGCCCGCACGTACTCGTAAGGCATCCAACCGTCCTTGCCCTCGCCGCCGGAATTGCGGATGAGGAACGCACCGCCCCCGCCCAGCTTCTCGTCCTCGCGGTAGCCCACCAGCAACACGCTGTGCCCGTCGAACACCCCTTCCGGGGGGCACATCTTCAGCACGCCGTCGTCCCACGCTTCCTGTTTGGGCCAGCGGAATCCGCCGCACACGGGCAGCCCTCTCCCCAGCGCAGCTTTGATCTTCGCCACGTGTTCGTCGTTCAGGCCGGTCTCCGGGTTCCACTCCTTGATCCAGTGCAGCTTCAACTTTTGGGAGGCCGTCTTCTTAGCGGCATCGAGTGCGACGGAGGCGGGCTGAAGGTCCACGTCGAACTTCTCGCGGTAGGGGAGGTCCGCTTCAGGACAAATCCCAAACTTCTCGTAGCCGTCCCACAGCTCGGAGAAGAAGCCGCCGTCCACGGTGCGGTTCGCGGCCTGGTGCCCGGCCCAGTTGAGGAATTCCACGCTCAGGCGCGTCCCCCGCTTCGCCTTGCGGGCGAAGGCGTACTCCAGCGCGCCCGTGACGGTGAAGACGGAACAGGTCCCACGGGGGCCTTGCCGCCGCCGATCCAGCCCCCATGCCTCGAATTGGCGGCGGAGATCCACGGAAGTCGGTTTTGCGGCAGACTCTTTCGACGTCGCAGGGGCGGACGATCCGGCAGCGGACATCGCGGTGAGACCGAGGGCGCAGAGGAGTAAGGTGGAGGACATGGCGGGTTCCTTTAACTGCATTAGGTGGAGGATGATTGGGGCAATTAACTGATGTATGGACGCAAGGGTGGAGCACGTGGACGTTGAGTGAATCTCTTCTCCGTCCCTTCAGAAAATCCTATAGATTACCTGGTGGATAGGATGGGTGAACTGTGTAGCCGTAAGATTTCCTTTGCGGAGCGCTGTGATTATACGTTTCGCCCCCGGAGGTGTGGACACCTCAATTCTAGTAAACGTTTCAGTTTCGCCAGTTTTCCGCGCCTCCTGATGATCTTAAGATATGCGCCGACTTCGCTTCATACCCGATAAATCGCAGGAATTCAGACCACTCCAAAGCTAACTGCCCGTTAGCCTCGCAATTGGGCATAATGGTACGTTACCCGAAGCTCTACCCGACCTTTTTTCAGGATTGACTCGGTGATTATTCAGGCATCCGCTCCATTTCACGGCGTCGTTCTTAGACACACTAAGGCTTAGTGCTAATACAGCCCAACGAATGGTTACACGGTAGTATCAAAAGGAAGGTTTATGTGGCACGAAGCCGGGGCCAGTCCAAAAACCGCGGGTGAAGCTGCCGGAGATCAATGCTGGATATCATTTTTCAATACCACTCGGAGTCGGATTTCAAAAAACATTTACTTCATTTCGGAGGAGTTATGGCCCGGTTCATGTTCATTTCACGTTCCTTTTCGGTTCTGTTTCTCCTGCTGGCGGGGGGGCGTCTCTCCTTCGCCCAGGGCACGGCGTTCACTTATCAGGGACTTCTGAAAGCGTCGAATGCCCCGGCGAACGGAACGTTCGACTTCCGCTTCATCCTCTACAACGCGGCGGAAGGAGGCAGTCAGGTCGGCATCACCCAGATCAAAGAGGACATGGCGGTGGCGAACGGGCTGGTGCAAACGGAATTAAACTTCGGGGACATCTTCGGCGGGGACGCCGTGTGGCTGGAAGTGGGGGTGCGCCCCGGCATGGAGTCCGGCACGTTCACCACTCTTTCGCCGCGCCAACCGATCACCTCCAGCCCCTATTCGATCCGCTCCCTGACGGCGGCGCAGGCAGAATCGTCGGAGACGGCGCTGACTTCAGGGAGCGCTACCAATTTCAGCGGGGTGCTGGCGGGGGACGTGACCGGCACCCAGGGGGCAACGGTGGTGGGGAAAGTAGGTGGCGCCGCGGCGGCAGACGTGGCAACAGGAGCGGCCTTGGCGAACGGGGCGACGGACCAAAATACTCCGGGCACGCTCGTCAAGCGAGATCAAAGCGGTAATTTCTCCACCAATCAGATCACAGCCCAGACCCGGCTGCGGGTGGCGGTGACCGGCGATTCGGATTTTCCCAGCGACATCCTCGCCCAGTTCCGGTATGGATCGCCGCTCTCCGACAAGTTCCGGATCGACCAGGGGGGCGGATTCGTGGCGATCAACCGTTTAGGGATCGGAATCATCCCCGCTACCGGAAAAGGCGACCGATTGATGTGGCACCCGTTCAAGGATGCGTTCCGTGCGGGCGGTGTGGATGGAGACCAGTGGGATGATGCCAACGCGGGCTTCTACTCATGGGCGGGTGGGTTCAATTCCATCGCGAGCAGCGTCTATACGTTTGCCTTTGGAGATTCGGCAAAAGCCACGGCAACCAGCGCCGTCGCCATCGGATCGGGTGCTGAAGCCACCGGGTCCGGTTCGGTTGCGATCGGGGTGACCGCCAAGTCCGGTGGGTTAGGGTCGGTAGCCCTCGGCCAAACCGTGACCGCGAACGCAAACAATTCCATTGCCGTGGGCCGTTTGGCTTCGACGAATGGAAAAGTCGGGAGCATCGTTTTTGGGGACCGCTCGTCCATCAATGCCAGTACCATTGTCAATGCCGTAGCGGACAACCAGTTCGTGGTTCGCGCCCAGAACATCTGGCTCGGCAAGACCAGCACCCCCACCGCCACCGCCGGGCGCTTCCTCGAGACTTCTACAGGGGCGTATCTCACGAACACCGGTGTCTGGACCAACAACTCCAGCCGCGCACTCAAGGCCGGCTTCTCCCCGGTGGACACGCTCTCCGTGCTGGAGAAGGTCCTGGGCTTGCCGATACAGACCTGGAGCTACATTTCCGACGACACGGGCACGCTTCACATGGGTCCGATGGCGCAGGACTTTTACGCCGCATTCGGGCTTGGTCTGGACGACGAGCACATCACGACCGTGGATGAAGGCGGCGTCGCCCTCGCCGCCATCCAGGGGCTGCATGAAGAGTTGAAAGGGCGTGATAAGACCATCGCACGTCTGCAAGACCGGTTAGATGCGCAGGAACAGAAGCTGAAGGAACAACAATCAATATTGGACGGATTGAGGAAGATGGTGTGTGGATCAACTACACAGTCCGATATCTGTCGATAATCTGAACGTCCTGCATCAACGAAACAGGCCCTCCCGAACATCCATGGGAGGGCCTGTTTCTTTCTACCGCTGTGGTCCGTTTTACTTATCGCGTGAGGAGCCTTTGCCTTCGGAGAGGGCGGCTTGGGCGGCGGCGAGCCGGGCCACCGGCACCCGCTTAGGCGAACAGCTCACGTAGTTCAGCCCGATCTGGTGGCAGAACTCCACGCTCGCCGGGTCTCCCCCGTGCTCCCCGCAGATCCCCAGCTTGATCTTCGGGTTCACTCCGCGGGCCTCTTTCACACAGATCTCCATTTGATGCCCCACGTCGTTCGATCAATCTTCGGGAAAATTCTCATCCCACCATTGGCGAAGAGGATGAACTGCTCGTGGGTGGTAGCGGGCACAGTATCGTATCCGTCTTAGAACCTCTGCTAAAACGGCATCCGATATAGCTCCGGATTCAGACCAGTATTTCACCCATTCCGGAGTCGTGAAAACCTTTACCGTAGCAGGCAAAGAGTTCATCAAGCGAATGGCGGGCCGATCGTCCGTCATCACACATAACCCTCTGTGGACAGCCACCGCTGCCGTACGCGCTTCCCCATCATCCACTTCTGCCGCAAACTCCACGAAAGTTTCCAATTCCAAGTCTTCCAACTCTACCTGATGGAGTAGACCGGAACGGATCAAACCTTCAAAGTCGATGGGAATCAGGCGGCCCGGATCGGGGTCTTCGGGTAAAGGTCGGAGGAAGAGGGCTTCGCCCTCATGCACCTGATGGACGATGTAGGACGGTGAATCGAGAGACTGAAGGATGTCTTCGGCATATCCCGTCGCCATCAAGTTGATGATGGAGCAGGCATCCCAGACGTGTCCGTTCGGAAGCGCCATCAAACCTTCTCTGCCGAGCTTTGGCTGATCACCTCGCCGAAGTCTAGTTCGAGTTGATACGATTCACCGGCGGGAGTCATTTCCAGAGATTGGGTCAATTCTTCCACCGTCTCACGCGCTTCGACGCGGGAGCAACGAAGGATTTTCATTAATTCCGATTCGCCAATCTTTTCATCCTCGAAGGCGTGGACTGCCAGCCGACGATAACGGTATGGCAGGCGGAGTTGATGGGCATTGGGCGTTTTGATCCCCAGATGATCCTTCACTTTGTGAGCGGCGAAGCCTTGAGCAGACAGCTTCACCCATGCCCCTTTTGGCAAGCTCCCCAGGCTCTCCAAACGGTGAGTCATTGCCTCTACGGAGACGTTGTACTGGTCCGCCAGCATGCATAGATCCGCTACCGTGAAGTCTCCCCGGCTTTGCACCACCCGCTGGAATCGTTGCCGCAGACCGGCGGCGGGCATGAGGAATGCGGCGGCGAAGTAATCGGCGACCTGCTCGGGGCGGGGCTTGCGCTCGTACTCCAAGAGGATCGTGATCTCTTCCCGGTAGCGGTCGGTCAAGAAATGCGCGAATTCGTGGCCGATGGTCCAGTTCTGCCGCGTCTGGGGATGCTTGCCGTTGACGAGAATACAGCCTCCCAAGCGATCCGTGTAGACGAACATTCCGGCGATGCGGAACTCCTCCAGCGGGACGACGAAGACCCGCAGCCCCATGTCGCTCTCCATGAGCTTCAGGGGGTCGGGGATCGGCCCCTGGCCCAGGTTCAGGCGGGACCGCTCGAGGGTGGCGATCTCCTCCGCCGCGAGTTGCGGAGTCAGGTGGCCCAGCGCATACGGTTCAAGATGGGGGAAACGCGGCATGGGGGCGTTGAGCAACGTCTCCAGTGAGAGGTAATTCTCGCACAGTTCTTTGAAGACGTTCACTGCCTCACTAACCGCCGCTTCAGGAATCTCCTCAAATTGAGTGAACCGGAATTGGGGTGCAAAGTCCGCCACGAACTCGCGCCCGCTGACGAGTTGGTGGACGGAGCGCCCATAGAGCTGCGCCAACGCCTCCAGTTCGGTGGGCTTGACGGGGCGCGTGCCTTTTTCAATCGCGACTAGCGTAGGGCGGGAGACTTCCAGATGCTTGGCGACCTCATCTTGAGAGAGGTTGCGGCTGCGACGCGCGGAAGCGAGGCGACGACCTAGTTCCTCAGGGTTATTTCTTCTTTCAAGATCTTGCCTCATACGAGACAATCCTCGTTAAATTCATGCGGAACAAATTGTAAGATCTTGCTAATCGCAGGAATACGTTCACGACCTATTTCCCATTCCCACTCAAATTTTCTATATAACCTTAACAAATGAGTCTCTACTTCATCCTCTTTCACACCGCTAACAAAAGCTGCCGATTGCAATAATTCCTCTTGCCTCCACGGTTCCCCAGACAATAAAAGCAATTCCCTGAAAGGTTTTGAGGCGCCTAAGGCTTGTTTAAGCCAATGGATCTTCTGTTGAAATTCATATAATGGTTGCCACAAAGCATCTTCATTATCAGTGAAGCCATTGGATCGATGACCGGAGTAGATATCAAACTGATATCGTCCCTGATACGGGTCAGTAATTTCAAGAGAGGAAAGGGCAAATCTGCGTAACATACAATTCATACAGATCCCGCATTGGTCGCCATTTGGTTTCCGTTGTGGGAAATGCATACAAGAGACCGTTTCTATCAATGATGATTCGGGGAGTTTACCATAAATTAACTTTACGAGATCTGCCTTAGTCGAAAATAGGTAAGGAGCTGAAAACGAAAATGGCTTATCAACTATCTCAGACACTAAAAGTGACATGCGTCTCAAGAATATCGGATGCATGGCACGACTAAAACGCTCTGGGCAACGTGAGGGTTGTAGAGGAAAATTAAAAGCTTCTATACCATTCTCAAAAATCTCGACTCTGTCTTGATTAAGAGTTAATGCTGCTATTGCACCTATCACTAATAGTAAAAATGATCGGGTGCGGTGGGTGTCTTCTTCCGTTCCACGTTTTTGACTGTTTTTTCTATAAAGGGGAACTTGGAGAGGAGCGATCCTATTGTCGTAAAGCCAATTCAACGTGCCGATAGTTGAGTTGATGATTGAATGAGACTGATGTTGCATTAAAGCTGATACCGCCAGAAACTTTGCATCTTCATTTTGAAGATGATCAACGATACCACAAATAGAGTCTAAGCCTTCACTAAGCAAACATACTTTATGTACCATTGAATCTTGAATTATGGATGGTTGGGAAGTAATAGTGAAGGGAGTCACACGTTTGACGAAAATAAAATCCCACTGGTCACCAGAAACAAATCCTAAAGCATTTATCAACTGATCCATTACAAGAGAACTTGACCAAATTTCTGGCGCATTAACAGGTATGACTACTCTGAAATTCCTACCCCATTGGGATCGTTTGCTTCTGCAGTCAACAAGGTAGACAAAACGAGCTATACTCAGCAAGTCAGCTAGTAGTGGGCGAGGGTTGGACCAGAATCGATAAGTTACCTCCTGCCATAAATGATCCCCGTTGCCATGGTATTCCTTTAGATGGATTCCAATTGCATTAGGAAGGATTGATCCTATATCAGGGGAACCGTCTTTAAGGAAGTAATGATAAGTCGGAAGCTGGCTTTTCATATTGTCAATCCTTTAGCAGGGATTTAGACGCTAGTTCCTTAGAGCTAAGTCTATTCTTAGATTTTTTCGCTCTAAATTTTTCTGCTTTTCCAGACCAGATTTGTTCCGCAACATGCTCGATTGCTGCATGAGACAATCCAATAGCTAATCGCTTACCTACAGTCTCTGGGGATTCTTGGCATTTACGTGCAGCAATTGGTAAAGCAGAAGCAAGCCTAGCTTCCGAAAAATGGGTCAAAAAATCTACTAACAAACCTTTTACAACCCCTTCAGGATTCCTAACGAAGCGTCTGGGTTCCTCATAACAATCATGAAACTCTTGGATAGCTCTCCAAAGGAGTTCCTTAGCCATAGCATCATCTTCAAAGTATAAATTGGAGCAGCTTGCATCGAACGTGTCAATTTCCTCCTTCTGGCTTGATTCACTATTCATTAGACCAAGTACATACAGGTCTTTCATACGTTGAAAGCTGGATCCAATCTGAAGCGCTATGGATTCAAAAGCTTTAAGCAACCCCCCTTTCGCTAGTTCTCTGACTTCAGAGCATAGAGATTTATGGAAGGCATTACCTAAATCATACGATGACACACCTTCAGCGATTGCTCTTAAGGACTTACCCCAATGTTTATCTCGAAGCCCCTGCTCGTAATCCTGTTCGAAGCCCATTTCAAACTCCTTTACATCAACAGACTCATGATAGAGTTAAATACTGACATTGTCAAGACCATAGAGCGATAATTTCATTATCGGCTACTTTCGACATTTCATTACAGCAAAAAATAGCCCAGTGCGATTAAGCACCGGGCTATCAGATCGGTTTCTTACGACTCAGTCCTTTACTTATCGCGGGAGGATCCCTTGCCCTCGGAGAGGGCGGCTTGGGCGGCGGCGAGACGCGCCACCGGCACCCGCTTCGGCGAGCAGCTCACGTAGTTCAAGCCGATCTGGTGGCAGAACTCCACGCTCGCCGGGTCGCCACCGTGCTCCCCGCAGATCCCCAGCTTGATCTTCGGGTTCACCTCCCGCGCCTCCCGCACGCAGATCTCCATTAGCCGGCCCACGCCCGTCGTGTCGATGCTCTCCGTCGGGTCGCCCTTCAGGATCCCCATCTGCACGTACTCCGGCAGGAACTTCCCGGCGTCGTCCCGGCTGATCCCGAACGTCATCTGCGTCAGGTCGTTCGTCCCGAAGCTGAAGAAGCTCGCGTGCTGGGCGATCTCCGCCGCCGTCAGTGCCGCGCGCGGCACCTCGATCATCGTGCCGAACTGGTAATCCACCTCGGCCCCCTCAGCGGTCATCGTCTCTCTCGCCACCCGGTCGAGGATCTCCTGGAGGTAGGTCAGCTCGTTCACGTGGCCCACCAGCGGGATCATAATCTCCGGGTGCACGTCGATCCCCGCCGTCTTCACCTCGCACGCCGCGCCGATGATCGCGCTCACCTGCATTTCGGTGATGCCCGGCAGCACGATGGAGAGGCGGCAGCCCCGCAGGCCGAGCATCGGGTTCTGCTCGTGCAGGTCCTCCACCTTCGCCAGCAGCTTCGCCTGGGCCGCGATCTCCGCAACGGGAGCGCCCGCCTGGGTGAGCGCGTTCAGCTCGTGACGGACCTCCTCGGCGTGGGGCAGGAACTCGTGCAGCGGCGGGTCGATGAGGCGGATCGTCACCGGCTTGCCGTCCATCGCCCGGAAGATCCCCACGAAGTCCTCGCGCTGGAGCGGCAGGAGCTTGGCGAGGGCGGTCTTGCGGTCGTCGTCGGTCTCGGAGAGGATCATCTCGCGGACGACCTCCACGCGGTCGCCGAGGAACATGTGCTCCGTGCGGCACAGCCCGATCCCTTCCGCCCCGAACGTGACGGCCTCGGCGGATTGCTCCGGCGTGTCCGCGTTGGTGCGCACGCCCAGCTTGCGGTACTTGTCGGTCCAGCTCATGAAGACGCCGAAGTCGCCGCTCATCGAGGCGGGTTCGGTGGAGAGCGCGACGTTGAACACCTCGCCGGCGGTCCCGTCGATGGAGATGACGTCGCCCTCGTTCAGGGTGATGCCGCCGACGGTGGCCGTGCGGGATGCGTCGTCGATGCGGAGGTCCTTACAGCCGCAGATCGTGGGGATGCCGTACTGCCGCGCGACGAGCGCCGCATGGGAGGTGCGCCCGCCCTCGCTGGTGAGGACGCCCTTGGACGCCAGCATGCCGCCGAGGTCGTCCGGGTTGGTGATCTTGCGTACGAGGATGACCGGCTTGCCCTCGGCCTCCATCTTGATCGCCGCCGGGCTGTCGAAGGCGACGTGGCCGACCGCGCCGCCGGGTCCGGCGTTCAGGCCCCTCGCGATGGGCTTCGCGTTCGTGGGATTGGTGAGGCGCGGGTGCAGCAGCTGCTCCAGCGACTCGGGGGCGACACGCAGGAGGGCTTCCTGCTCGGAGATGATGCCCTCGTTCACCATCTCCACGGCGGTGCGAACGGCGGCGACGCCCGTGCGCTTGCCGGAACGGCACTGGAGGATGTAGAGCCGCTGCTTCTCGATGGTGAACTCGATGTCCTGCATGTCGCGGTAATGGTCTTCGAGCTTGTTGCAGACGGCCTCGAACTCGCCGTAGATGGCGGGGAACTCCTCCGCGAGCTGGTCGATGCTCTGCGGGGTGCGGACGCCCGCGACGACGTCCTCGCCCTGGGCGTTACGGAGGAACTCGCCGAAGATCTTGCGCTCGCCGGTGGCGGGGTTGCGGGTGAACGCCACGCCCGTGCCGCAGTCGTCGCCCATGTTGCCGAACACCATCGTCTGACAGTTCACGGCGGTGCCCAGCTTGTGGTCGATCTTCTCTTTGTTGCGGTAGATGACCGCGCGGGGGTTGTTCCACGATTTGAAGACGGCGAGGATGGAGAGGCGGAGCTGCTCCTTGGGGTCGGAGGGGAACGCGCTGCCGTAATGCTGTTCGAAGTGCGCGAGGGAGCGGTCCACCAGCTCCTTCATGCCTTCGGTCGGGATGTCGGTGTCCAGCTCGACGCCCAGGCGGTGCTTGATCTCCTCCAGGATCTCCTCGTAGGCTTCCTTCTCCAACTCGGCGCGGCCCTCGGCGAGGACGACGTCGCTGAACATCATGATGAAGCGGCGGTAGGAATCGTAGGCGAAGCGGGCGTTGCCGGTGGCCTCGATGATCCCCGCGAGCGACTCGGCGTTGAGGCCGAGGTTGAGGATGGTGTCCATCATGCCCGGCATGGAGAATTTGGAGCCGGAGCGGACGGAGAAGAGGAGCGGGTCCTTCGGGTCGCCGAGGGTCTTGCCCTGGTCCTTCTCGACCTTCGCCAGCGCGTCGAGGACCTGGTCCCAGAGGCCGTCGGGGAACTCTCCGGTCTCGAGGTAGTCGTTGCAGGTCTCGGTGGTGATGGTGAAGCCGGGGGGGACCGGCAGGCCGATGTGGGTCATCTCGGCGAGGTTGGCGCCCTTGCCGCCGAGGAGGTCGCGCATCGACTTATCGCCTTCGGCAAAGAGGTAGACGCGCTTGGGTGCTGCCATAGAGACTGCCTCCTGGTTCAATATCTGGATGAGTGGAACGGTTAGCCGTGAAAGGTGAAGATGACGGTTATCAGAATGAGGACAGCGCGATGACCAATGGCTCCTCTGCTATAATATAGGAAGGGTGGGGCCACAGTGGAGCGTACATAACAAAGCGAAGGGCCCGCGAAGAAACCCCATCATTATGGCTTAGGGGTCTTCTTCATGGCAAACTCAAGTTTGAGAGGCATTGGTATTGATCTCTGAATATTGCTTATGAGTTTACAGGTTGATGAGTAAGGTTTATCTCCTCCATTAAGTTACTTAGTGCCTAAGAAGGGATACTTCGGTGATAGAAATTGAATTCCATACAGACAATCAACAAATAGTAGAAATCTGTAGAAATTATTGGGGATTAGATGAAAGCGGGGAGAAGTTTATTCACAAAGTTAGTGAACTTAACCTCCCGAAAGGAATCAAATCTAGCAGTATAAGCTCCTTTGTAGCAGAGTATTGCTGTGCGTACGATCCTGAAATTGTGTGTTCAGATTGTGATAGGCCCTTTTGTTTTACAAGTCGATCTGACTATCAACAACGTAATGGTTGGCACTTCAATAAACGTTGTGAAGATTGCAAACTTAAAATACTTGAAAATGAGAGATTGCAAATTCAACTGGCAAAAGAAAGAAAAAGAGAAGAAATTCAGATACATTATGGATCAATTGAGCCGGTATCTTTTAATCCTTTCGACAAGCTCACATTTAAAGGAGCTGTATCGTTACTGGCCTTGATCAGGCTTTGTGCTTCTGAAGATTTAAGCACTATTTCACCAGTTGAAGAAGCACAAAGCCCATTTACTCCAACCGATGATCTTGCTTTTGAATTACTTAGAGATCTATATAAAGATCATTCTCTTAGCATAAACCCAAATGCATCGTTAGATGCTTTTGATGATGATGTCAAAATCTTTTATCCCCTGAAAGTGTCTTGGATTTTTCCACTTAATGCAAAAGGGAATTTTCGAGATTTTTTGGAAGAATTAGAGTACATATTTCAGACGCAAACCTGGCCCGACGAATGGTACAATGAAGCATTTTCTTTTTGGCAAGAATTGGCATTAAAGGAATGCCTCCAATATTTCTATGTTGTTATGCATGAACATAGATTTGAATTCAGTGCTGGTGATAAAACTAGGCAAGTATTTGCTGGCCTACTGCAAAATTTTTCAGTTGCTGAAATTTATGTCTTTATATATCGAGCTGTAAAAGATTCAGCCGCATATATGCGTAGTAGCGGAGTGCCGGCAAGACAGGCTGCTAATAGTACAATAGTGCGTCTTCAAAGGCAAGGAGAACGAGCAATTACTGAGGAATGGAAGAGGATATTCTATAACCGAGATAGGCGTGCTCCAGAGTCTATGGTGAGCCACGTACTTTACCGTACCGCATTGAAATTGGGAGAAAATGGGATTAACGTTATCCCAAAGAAAAGTTTTCACAATATTGAAGAAACGATAGGCACAAACTGAAACATCATCAAAACTGTTACGTGAGTTATGTCGTTGGATTGATATACACCTCTGGGGAGTCACTATGGTAGAATTCTAGTGTAGATTTAGATCATGGATAAAACCATTACAATTGAGGCGTTTAAAGATGAAGCCACATAAATGCAGTCCGAAATCCAGTGATTTTGTCGAGATCGAACGGGAGAACGAGCGGATGAGATAAGACTAGGCTGAGATCGACCGCCTCAAGACCCAAGGGCGTACGATACTGGCTGAATTGGCGCAACTCCGAGCGGTTTAAAAATTTGCTTTCAATAAAGGATGTGTCATGAGGAGTCTTTTCGGAGCGAAGGCAGCATGGACCCTCGCGGCTTTGATCCTCTGTATGCCGGGAGGCGTCGTCCACGCGCAAGAAACAGGCGACCTCAACCGCGACGGAGAGGCGGACGTCGTTGACGTCGTGCTCGCGCTCCAGGCCATCGTCAACCCGCAGTCGACCCTCAAACATCAACTTCTCCGGGTGTACGGGGACCTGAACGCGGACGGCGATCTCAATGTTTCCGACGTGGTGCTCCTCCTCCACGTCGCCATCGATCTCCCCCAAGATCTGACCCGACCCCGGCCCCCGCTGAGCGGCAAGCTGGCCTATCAGATCGATCCCGGCGCCACATATCCGAACGGCGCGCTGATGCTCTATGACTTCGCCACGAATCAACTCACCGAGATCAGCAAAGGATGGGGCCTGACCTTCCCCCAAAATCCCCACTTCTTTCGTGACGGGAGCAAACTCGCCTTTTCAGCGATCCTCAACGGGTCTCCACATCGAGATATTTTCGTGTGGAGTATCGGCAGCAGCGGAGAACCCGGCGACCTCACCGGAGGGAACGAAGCGACGGAAGAGGACCCGAAGTTCTCCTCGGTCGATGATTCCATCGTCTATAAGCAGTGGGACGGACCGAAAGAACATGCACGAATTGGAGTAATCAATCCGAACGGTATGATGCTAGTCCCTTTGCCCATCCCGTCCGCCTACGAAGAACTGTCTATGCCTTTTTACCTTTCCGACGGGAAGACCCTCCTCTTTACGGACGGGAGAGGCATGCTCGAGAAGTCGAAGTCCGACATTTACAAAGTGGACACCCAGAATTGCTCGAATGAGTCCTGTCCGAAAATCCCCCTGGAGATCCTGCCAAAAATTCCGGAGTATTATCCCATCCCCTGGACCTTGAACCGTTTCCTCTTCGTCCGAGGTCTGAAGGACGACCTTTTCCCTCAGTCCGATCAAATCCATATGTCCGATCTCCACACTCCCCGGCCCTTTCGACTGCCCTTCAACGTCGAGAACGCCGAGAATGCGGACCCCTACCCGGTCGATGATCGCCTGGTGATTTTCTCCAGCATCCGTGCCGGGAGCCACGGCTACGACCTCTATCTCGGGGATGCGGTGACGGGGCAGGTGTGGCCCCTTACGATGTATCACCCCGGCCTTCAATCCGCCGGAGCCGAACTCGGCCCCGCCTATTCCCCATCCCCGTAATTTTTCCGTAAATTGCCGTCCTGCTCGCCCACTGCGGCCTTTGATGGCGCAAACCTCTTCTTCTGTGCAACCCCGCTTGTGACGGAATTGTCGTATCGATTCCACACTGACAGGGAACGCGTTACACTGGGTGAAAGTTATTTCACCGTCCCCAGTTAAAGAAGATCGTCCGAATCTCGGACCACGATCAGGAGATGCCCAGGGAGATGAACGAAGCTCTGAAGGCCGCGTCCACTCATGACCCTCTCACCGGGTTGCCCAACCGGCGGCGGATGATCGATCGGCTCGAAGTGGAAGTCGAGGTCCACCACCGCCACCACATCCCCTTTACGCTCCTCGTCATCGACTTCGACCAGTTCCAGCAGATCAACGACCGGTTCGGCCACGATGTCGGCGACCGGGTGTTGATCGGCATCGCCCGCGCCTTGGCCGGCTGCCTGCGTCGCTGCGACGTCTGCGCGCGGTGGGATGGGGAGAAGTTCCTGATTCTACTGCCTCAAACCCTGGGGAACGCCGCGCTGGAGATCTCCGACCGGCTGTGCGCCCGGATCGACGGCCTGAGGTATCCCGATCTGCCGCCCTCCGTACACTGTTCGATCAGCATCGGGGCCGCGGAACACCGGCTGGAAACCGATTTCACCGAGACCCTCGAACGCGCCGACATCGCCCTCTACGAAGCCAAGCGCAAAGGCCGCAACCGCGTGGCGTTGGCGGAGTAGATTGGACGACTTCTTGCGACCGCACTTGAACTCTGCCCACCCTTAACGCTCTAGAAATGCGGCGTTGCCGGTCAGGGTGAGAAGAGCCAGGGCGGTGACCGCCGCCGTCTCGGCCCGTAATATGCGCGGCCCCAGCGATACCGGCTGCGCCCCGAGTCCACGCGCGTGGCGGCGCTCGTCTTCCGTCCACCCGCCCTCCGGCCCGATGAGTACGCCGACGGCGGAGGGAGATTCTAGAACAGGGGGGAGGGCACCTATCTCCCCGAAATCGACAGATCCTTCGCTTCCTGACGCACTGGGGCGATCTTCCAGGGGATGAGCCAGCGTCTCGTCTGCCATCCAGAGTCGAACCCCTTTCAAGGATTGCAGAGCCTCCGTTAACGAGGGCAACAACCTGACTTCAGGGATTTTAACTCTGCCGCACTGTTCCGCCGCCTCCTTCGCGATCCGGCCCCAGCGCTGTACTTTCCGCTCCGTGCGCTCCTCCCGCACCTGAATCACCGACCGGCTGGCGGGGAACAGTAGAATGGAGGATGCGCCCAGCTCCGTCGCTTTCTCGACCACCCAGTCCTGTTTTTCTCCTTTGAGGAGGGCTTGCAGGAGGTAAACGGGGGAGGGCGCTTCCGTCCGCGGATACGACTCGGACAGCGGTTCCGCCAGCACTTCCGACGAGGTCAGCCCGGTGATGCGCGCCTCGATCTGTCGCCCGCTCCCGTCGAAGACCTGGATCACGGCGCCGGGTTCCATCCGCAGCACCCGCCGGATCTGTGCGGCGTCCCCCCCTATGATCCGAACCTGGGTTGCGGTGATCTGTTCCGGCGGCACGAAGAAGCGGTGGATGGTCATAAATTAGGGAATGGGATGAGCAGGAAATTAGGAAATTCGGTGATTAAATCAGGCGATCTATAGGTGGGATCAGGAAGCCAGGAGTCGGCGGTACACGCTCAGGTTGCCCGCGATCATCCCTTCGACGCTGAACTCGCGGCGGATACGGTCGGCGGCGGCCCGGCCCATGCGCTCCCGAAGGCCGGGGTCTTCGAGGAGCTCGATGAGCGCGTTCCCCAATGAGACCGGGTCCCCCGGCGGCACGAGGAAGCCGGTCTTGCCCGAATCGACCGATTCCGGGATACCCCCTACGGCGGAGGCCACGACCGGGATTCCGAGGCCCATCGCTTCCAGGATGGCGATTCCCAACCCCTCGCGATAAGCCGGGTGCGCCATCACGTCCGTCGCGCGGAGTAGGGAGGGGATGTCCGTCACGAATCCCATCAGGCGCACATGCTTCTCCAGCCCTTTTTCCGTAATAAGGCGCGACAGTTCGGCCCGGTCAGGGCCTTCTCCGCAAAAGAGAAACATGGCATGCGGGACGCGTTCCAGAATCTGCGGGACGGCGTCCAGCAGCACGCGATGCCCCTTGCGGGGGATGAGCTGCGCCATCGTCGTCACGAGCAGCGCATCGGAGGGGAGATCGTGACGGCTTCGGAACGCGGCGGGATCGGCTTCACCGACGTACCGCTTCAGGTCGAGGGCACTGCGGACACAGGTCACTTTCTCCGGCGCCACCCCCCAATCGAGGAGCACCTGCCGGATGCCCTCGGAGATGGAGATGATGTGATCGCACCCCCCGCCGTACTTCCAGGTTCGCACCAACCCGCGCCCGGGCGGATCGTCCACACGGCGGGAGAGGATCACATGCTTTACGCCCGCCGCCCGCGCCGCCAGCGCCCCCAGCGTGTCAGCCCCTCGCCGGCTGTGCAGGTGAACGATGTCTGGCTGAAGCTCTTTCAGTATGCGATGCGTTTGAATGAAGAGGCGCGGATCGAAATCGCCGGAGACCTTGAGGGTGCGGACGTTCAGGCCCGCCTGCCGCGCCCTGCGCCCGATCTCGCTCTCTTCCGGACAGATCAGCCAGGAATCGATGCCCTGTTCATGCAGCCCCCGGCACAGCGAGAGCACCTGGTTCGGCCCGCCGACCCATTGGCATCCCATCTCGATGTGCGCCACGCGAAACCAGGGCTGGGGAGATTCAGGGGGCGGCCCAGAGCGAGGTCGTTCAAGAATCCCATCCTGTGACGCGGAAAGGTCGGAAAGATCAGGTTGGGGGGCAGTATTCATCAGCAGTGAACGCAAAATCTCGTGGGTGAATCGCCTTTTGCATGAACAAGTGAAAAGTGAGTGAGGTCCCGCGACCAGACACAGGGGTAAAGAGATCGAACGCCGTTTAAAGCTCGGTGTTCATCCAGGGAGCGGGACTGTGCAGCCACTCTTCGACGGCGTTCATCACGTCGTCCGGGGTGATGGCGAGCATGCAGTCCCGGTCGCCACAGGTCGGTTTTGAGCGGCAGAACTGGCAGGGGAATTCTTTCATGATGATGGTGATCCGCTCCTCCTGTCTCAGATCGGCGGGGCTGGTGGGGCCGAACAGAGCGATGGTGGGGGTTTTCGTCGCTAACCCGATCCGCAGGAGGCCCGTGTTCACGCTAATCAAGATTCGTGAGCGTTTGATCAATGCGGCGGACTGCTTGTAAGAAGCCTTTCCCGCCGCGATGAAAGGCCGGTGTCGGCACTGTGCCGCTATCCGTTCCATCATCGCCACGTCCCCCGGCCCGCCCAGGAAGACGCCCCGGAGTTGGTATTCGGTGTAGAGGCGGTCACTCACTTCCGCAAATCCCTCTTCCGTCCAGTGCCGGTTCAGTCCCGTCGTGGCCGGAACCATTGCAGCGATCCCCTCGCCCCTCCGCAGGCTCTCACCGACGAGGAAGCGATCCGTCCACTCCTCCGCCTCCTGGGGGATCTGGAAGATGAGGTCGTAACTGGAGGGTTTGATGCCCAGCGCCGACAGCACCTCCAGGTTGAACTCACTGGCCCGGACGTAATCTTTTTGCGCCGGGACCGTGTGCGTCAGGAAGAAGGAGTTGCCTTCTCTGCCGTCGTCCCGGCCCAGGCGGTAAGGAGCGCCGGAGAGCCATGTGATAATGCCGCTGCGGAACAGACCCTGAATGTCGATGGCGAGGTCGAAGTGATGGTTTCGGAGGTCGCGTATGAAGGCCCACACCTCCCGAAGGGCCTGGAAGTGGCGGCCCTGGGCGGCCAGCTTCTGCCACCGGCGGAGGGGAAAAGTGATCACTTCATCGACGTACGGATTGGACTCCACCACCTCCCGGCTCTTCTCCTCCACCAGCCATGCGAGGTGCGAGTCCGGCAGGGATTCCTTGATCGCGCGCGGGACCGGCGTCGCCATCAGCACGTCGCCGATGGAGCTGAGCTTGACGATGAGAATCTTTCGGATGTGGGCGGGTTGAACCGTACTCACGCCTGGACCCCTGGAGAGAGAAGAGTGAAGAACGTGGAGCTAAGCGGTAGTTTCAGCCTTTGTCTACAACCCAAAGATAGAAATTGATTTATGGCACTACTTTGAAATCTATGGGTCGAAGAGCGGTTTGAAGTCTCCGCAGGGAGACTTCGTGCCGTGGTAGCCGCGACTTCAGTCGCCGGGACCCAATCCACCCACATATTTCCCGGTAGAACCCGATTTATATACATCTTCACCGGCCCACTCCTGACGAACCCTTTCATCTCTATGTCCCGTCTATGTCCCGCTCTCTTCTCTCTTCGCTTCACCCTCTTCACACCATACTCCACGTTCTACCGGTGGGCGGTGCTTCCATCGGTCGTGGATCCACATCCACTGGGTGGGATAGAGGCGGACCATCTCTTCGATGTCCGCCGTGATCCGGGCGGTGAACTGGGCGAGGTCCGCCTCCTTGTCCTCCGAACGCTCGAAGGGGAGCGGAGGACGGATCAGCAGCCGGTGGGTGTTGTCAGGCTGGCGGATGCTGTAGCAGGGGAGCACCGGGGCGCCGGTGGAACGGGCGAGGGTGGCGGTCCCGGTGGCGGTGGCGGCGAGCTTCCCGAAGAACGGCACGAAGATCCCCGTCGTGTAGTTCTGGTCGTTCAGGATGCCGATGAACTCGTTGCGGCGGAGGGCTGCCAGGATCGGTTTCACGCTCTTGTCGCGGGAGAGGACGTGGTAGCCCCGCTTCTCCCGGATTCGGTTGGTGAGCCGGTTCACGCCCTCGTCGTCCGCATCCCGCGAGACGACGTGGAGCGTGTAGCCGTCCAGCGCGAACCGCGCCCCCATGATCTCCCAGTTGCCAAAATGCGCCGTCGCGAGCAAAACTCCTTTTCCCAGCGCGAGGGCATCCAGCAGGTGCTCTTTCCCGTCGTACTCGGTCTTTCGGCGAACCTCATCGTCGGACATCACTGGCATGCGCAGGAACTCGACGGCGGACCTACCGAAGTTCCGAAAAGTTTCCCGTGCGGCCCGATGGATCTGATCCTCGGTCCACTCTTCCCTAAATGCCCATCGAAGATTTTTGAGAGCAACCTGGCGGTACCGGGCGGAACAGCGGAACAGGGTGTCCCCCATTATATCCCCCAGGCGAACGGCGACCGGCTCCGGCAGGGTATGCGCCATGTGGGACAGCCCCATCACCAGACGCCCGATGCTCCAGCGTTTGAAAGAGGGAACCGGGGAACGAAAGGATCGCACAGCGTAAATTATAACAGATTACCGGAAAGTTCGGGAAGTTGAAGAGGAGTGATTTTGATTTCGAGGTTCGAATTCAAGTTTGTGCCCCATAATTGAGGGCGCTAGAGAAGGGCATGGTGAACCGGGCGGGGAAGCCGTATAATGTTGGGGAACATCATCGGGCGGAGCGTCAAACCGCCGAGCAAGATCCTAAATCCGACATCAAAATTTCCACATAAGAGGAGTCCGGGTGTATGGCCGGTGTGACGCTGAAAAACCTGTATAAAGTGTTCAAGGAAGTGACCGCCGTGAACGACCTGAACCTGGAGATTCGGGACAAGGAATTCATGGTGCTGGTGGGGCCGAGCGGGTGCGGCAAGACGACCGCGCTCCGCATGATCGCCGGGCTGGAAGAAGCGTCGGACGGCGAGATCTTCATCGGCGACCGGCTGGTGAACGACGTCAGTCCCAAGGACCGCGACATCGCGATGGTGTTCCAGAATTACGCCCTCTACCCCCACATGTCGGTGTACGACAACATGGCGTTCGGCCTGAAGCTCCGCAAGCTGCCGAAGACGGAGATCCAGCAGCGGGTGAGCCATGCGGCGCAGATGCTGGGCCTGGAGGCGCTGCTGCAGCGCAAGCCGAAGCAGCTCTCCGGCGGGCAGCGCCAGCGGGTGGCGCTGGGCCGGGCTATCGTGCGGGAGCCGCAGGTCTTCCTCATGGACGAGCCGCTCTCCAACCTCGACGCCAAGCTCCGGGTGCAGACCCGCGCGGAGATCATCAAGCTCCACCGGCGGCTGGGGATCACCACCGTGTACGTCACTCACGACCAGGTGGAGGCGATGACGATGGGGGACCGGATCGCGGTGATGAGCGAGGGAGTCTTGCAGCAGGTGGACACGCCGCTGCACCTGTACAACCACCCTTCCAACCAGTTCGTGGCGGGATTCATCGGCAGTCCGGCGATGAACTTCACGGCGGCGCAGGTGAGCCGGAGCGGGGCCGATACATGGCTGAGCACCGCCGAAGGGCTGAAGCTGAAGCTGCCGGCGGAGCAGGGGAAGGCGCTGGACGCCCATGTCGGCAAATCGGTGACGTTCGGGATTCGCCCGGAGGACATCTTCGACGCGTCCAACTCGCCGGTGGCGGCGGGGGAGGGGAACGCCGCGACGGCGGTGGTGGACGTGACGGAGATGATGGGGGACCGGGCGTACCTGTACCTGAACTTCGGGGACGGGCAAGCGTGGGTGGCGAACGTGGACAGCGAGACGATCGCGAAGGACGAGCAGCCGCTGGACGTGGTCTTCGACCTCTCCAAGAGCCACGCCTTCGACCCCCAGACCGAGCAGGCGATTTATTGAAGGGAAAATTTCCGATCTGTTTTCCGAAGTATGAAGTGACAGCGAGGTGATCGAAAAGGATAAATAACCGTAAAAAGGGGCTTCGATCTCACCAGGATCTACGCTATCGAACCCCAATGTGTCCAGCCGTGCGCACTACATCCATCGATGCGAAACAGCGGGAGAAAACGCATGCTTGATGAGATTGTGACCCCAGACCTCGCTGTACGGATCGAAGCCGCCGAAATCCACGCCTGGCTGGACCTCTATGATGCGATGCCCGAGGGCTTCGCACGCGAGTTCGGGCCGGAGATCCGGCGAGTCGGAGACGTGGTGCTGACGCTTTGCCCGACTCTCCCCTTCGTTCATTTCAATTGCGTCTTCAACCTGGGGCTGGACGAACCCGCCACCGAGGCGCAGATCGATGAGGTACTGGGGGTTTACCAGAAAGCGGGCATGGAGTCCTTCGCGGTCTATCACACCCCGCACAGCCGTCCCTCTAAATTCACCGAATGGCTCGCCGCGAGAGGACTCCTTGCACATGGAGGCTGGGACCGCATCTACCGGGCCGAAGCGCCCCCGCCCGCCCTCGACACCGATCTGGAGGAGGGTGAGTTCCGGGTGGAAAAGGTGGCGGCGGAGACTGCGCCCGGATGGGCAGGATACATTGATGATAGGTACGGGCTGCCTACGAAGCCCTGGCTGCTCGCCTTGTCGGGCCGACCGGGCTGGCATCACTACCTCCTCCGGCGCGACATGGAGATCCAGGCGGTGCGCAGCATGTACCTGCATTCTGACGGCTGGGCGTGGTTCGGGATCGAAGCGCCGGTGCCCGGCCTGATGGCCCCCTCCTACGATCTAGACTTCCGCCTCTGTCAGGTCATGGTCCGGGACGGAATCGCCCTCGGCGGCCGAGCGTTCGTCGCCGACATCGAAGCGCCCGATGCCGGGATGGACACCCCGGCGTACCGCCATTTCGGATCGCTGGGCTTTAGACGGACCTACTTCCGGAGCCACTACCGTTACGGGTGAACCCACCAGGGCTGAAGCACCGCCTACTTCGCTGAGCTACCGTTCGTCGATGGTCTTCCAGGTTTTGTCGTACGGTCCGACATAAATCGACGCGGGCCGGATGAGCCGGTTGTTCTCCATCTGCTCGATCATGTGCGCCGTCCAGCCGCTCGTCCGCCCCACCGCAAAAACGGGGGTGAACAACTCGGAGGGGATGTCCACGGCGTGGAGGATGAGCGCGGCGTACAGCTCCACGTTCGCATTGAGGTGTCGGCCCGGCTTCAACTCTTCCAGCACACGGACCGTCGTCTCCTCCACCGCCTGGGTCAGGTCCAACAGACGCCGGTCGCCGGTTTCGAGGGCCATCTTTTCCGCCGCATCGCCCAACACCGCCGCACGGGGGTCGCGGACCTTGTACACCCGGTGCCCGAAGCCCATGATCCGGCGTCCCGCGTTCATCTCGGTGCGGATGAACGCATCGGCGTGGTCGGGGGTCTCGATGGCGGTCAACATCTTGAGGACGGGGCCGGGGACGCCGCCGTGTTTGGGGCCTTTCAACGCTCCGATGGCAGCCGTCAGTGCGGAGACCATGTCCGAATCGGTGGAGATGACGCACCGCCCGGTAAACGTTGAGGCGTTCAGGCCGTGCTCGCTGACGGCGGTGAGGTAAGCGTTCAGTCCGTCCACGCGGGCCGGGTCCGGCTCTGTGCCCTCCAGCATGTAGAGGAAACCCTGCGCCAGCCCGTGTTCCGGTTTGGGCTGCACAAGCTCCTGTCCGTTCTTGATCCGCCAGGAGTGCGCCACGAGGGCGGGCATCTGTGCCTGGAGACGGGCGGCGCGTCGGCGGTTTGAGTCGAGGTCCAGGCTGTTGAGTTCGGCGTCTCCGATACTAAGCATCGATGCGCCCATGCGCAGGATGTCCATCCCTTCGGCATGGGGGGCGATCTCGCGGAGGGCTTTGAGGGCCGGTTCGGGCAGATCCCGTGCCGCCCGCATCTCCGCCTGCAATGCATTCAACTCCGAACGGTTCGGCAACTCTCCATGCCAGAGGAGATAGGCCACCTCCTCGAAGCTGACGCGCCCGCACAACTCGCGGATGTCGTACCCCCGCAGGGTCAGGCGGCCCTCCTGGCCGTTCACCTCCGCGATGCGGGTGGCGGCGGCCACAATTCCTTCCAAGCCCTCGGCCACCTTGGGCGCGTTCTCTCCGTCGCTCACGAACCAACCTCCGCTTTCCGCTTGAATGTTTTTTATGCCTTTATATACCTTGAAGCCGGTCTAACCATCCCTCAAAGGTGTGGGTTCAGGCATCATAAATCTGAAATGATTTCAAAACAGTATAGCGACTCTGCACGTGCGGAAAACAGGGCGAAGGCTCGACCAGGTGTGGAACCTCTCGTCTTCTCTGCACGGTTAGGAGTGTGGAAGGTGTTCGAGACGGATCGCTTACGGCTCCGCAGGAGAGTTCCGCCGGTTCATCGCTTACGGCTCCGCAGGAGAGTTCCGCCGGTTCATCACTTCCAGCCGCCGCTCGGAGAGCCGCACGCCCATCACAGAAACCACTTCCTTCGCCGCGTCCCGGTCCTTATCCGCCACGGTCAGGTGGACTTGGCCCTGCTTATTTCCCGGAATCTCCTCCAGCCGCTTCATCCCCGCTGTCTTCAATACGATTTTTGCCTGAATCCATCCCTGGATGAACTCCAACGATTCGATTTCCTCGAGCGGAATCGTCAGTTGTTTTACACCGGACTTCGATTCAACTTCCGGCCAGAGGCTGTCTTTTACGTGCTGAATGACTTCGAATTCCAGAGTGAGACCCTCTGAATGTCCCTGGAGAAGTCCACTTGTCTCCTGGCTGTTCCATAAGTCGTAATTGGAGAAGGGTACACGGACCTGCTCCGGCAACAGGGCTTCCACCGACATAGAGCGCTCCTGGTATCTTCACGCCCAAATGAGTTGGGTAACGGCATAAAAGAAGATAAAGACCGGCTGTCTTGCTTTCAACGAAAACTCGATTTCAGAAAACTTGGTGTCAGGTCGGCTCTGCCGTTCATCGACGGCAATCATGGACGTTCGTTGAATTGCGGACTTTCATCGTGGATGTCGAACCACTCCGCTTTGTCGCCGACGAAGATGTGCGCGGTCGACTTGCCGGGAATGGGGGTGTCCAACGTCCCAATGCGGAGCCGAATCGTCTCCGGCGTCGCGTCCCGCCTGCTGAAGAGGGGGGAGCCGCACCGGCCACAAAACATGCGGTAAACGCCGGGCGAGGATTCGTATTCCGCTACGGCGTCGCGGCCCGTCAGGAAGTGGAGCCGTTCCGTTGGAATCGGGGCGGCGGCCAGGAACGCCGAGCCGTTCGCTTTTCGGCACCGCGAACAGTGGCAGAACATGATCGGCCCAAGCTCACCCTGGACCTCGTAGCGGACTGCGCCGCACAAGCAGCTTCCTCTGTATCGGTTTTCCGTCTCCATGTGAGGTATTGTACCGCCCGGTTATCCCTTAGGCAACCCCTCGCTCTACCCACATGACAACAAGCCGTTTGTGAAAAAAACTCAGACTGTGGGCTTACTTCCATATTCTCGTGTGTATTTCCATGTTCCCCTTGTATGGATAGTGGGGCAAGTGAGGGTCCGAAGGGGTCGAAAGGCAAGCCTCTTCCGACTTCCCTATCCATGAGGGGGACGTATGAACGATGTTGAGGCCATCTGTACCCGGTTGCGTGAGACGTTCGAGAAGAAGAATGCCGTCCGTGAAACCTGTCTCGCCCGCTCGCGCGAGATCGTGCGCAACTCCGCGAACGCCATCCGGCACATCCATAGGGGGGACATGGAGGGGGCGCAGTCGCTGTTGAGCGACACCCGCAGGGCGGTGGATGAAGTGAAGGCGAAGGCCGCCGGTTACGCCGACATCTACGTGTCCGGCTACGTCCAGGATGCCCAGAAGGAGTTCGTAGAGGCGGCCTGTATCCTCGCCCTCATCCGGGATTGCCCCCTGCCGGAGCCGGAAGAGTTGGGGGTGGAGTTCCCCGCCTATCTCAACGGCCTGGGGGAGACCGTGGGCGAGCTGCGCCGCCACATCCTCGATCAGATCCGTAAAGGCGAGATCCTCAACGCGGAACGGAAGCTTCAGCAGGCCGACGACGTCTATTACGCCCTCACCCTGTTCGATTACCCGGAACCCCTCACCGGCGGCCTCCGCCGCACCGTCGATGCCATGCGCGGCATCCTGGAGCGCACCCGGGGCGATGTGACGAACGCCCTGCGCCAGCTCCGACTGGAGGAAGCGCTGACCCTCTATGGGGCTGAAGACCTGAAGAGATGAAAAGTTAAGAGGTGAGGGTAGAATCCGTACGGTGTAAAATGGGGATAATGATTGAAACAGGAGCTAACCTTTCACTCTGGGCTATCCCGCCTGCACCCGCTCACCTCTTCAGGTCCACAAGGAGTCCGCTATGTCCGGAAACCGTACCGAAATCGACGCGCTGGGGACGAAGGCGGTCCCCCGCGACGCCTACTACGGTATCCAGACGGTGCGTTCAATCGAAAACTTCCCGATCAGTGGCCTGCGGAACTCCCCGCGCCTCATCCACGCCTACCTGCTCCTGAAGAAGGGGGCGGCGGAGGTCAACGGCTCCCTCGGATTGCTGACGCCGGAGGTCGCGGATGCCATCGCGAGGGCGGCGGATGAAGCGTTGGAAGGGAAACTCGAAGGCCAATTCCCGGTGGACGTCTATGAGATGGGCGCCGGCACGTCCCTCCACATGAACGTCAACGAGGTGCTGGCGAATAAAGCTATCGAGATCCTGGGCAAGAAGCGGGGGGATTACGCCATCGTCCACCCGATCAACCACGTCAACTACGGCCAGTCCACCAACGACACGTTCCCGACCGCTATGCGCCTTGCGACCCGAACGGCACTCGAAGGCTTGTTCACCCAGGTCAATCTGCTTCAGCGAGCCTTGGAGGCCAAGAGCAGAGAGTTCGACGGCGTGATCAAGTCGGGGCGGACCCACCTCCAGGATGCCGTCCCGATCCGCCTGGGCCAGGAGTTCGCGGCCTATGCCGTCACCGCCGGTAAAGGCCTGGAGCGGTTGAAGAGCGCGGCGGCCTCGGTGGAAGAGTTGGGGATCGGCGGAAGCATGATAGGGACCGGGCTGAACACTCACCCCCAGTACCGTTTCCTCGTGGTGAGCCGGCTGAGGGAGTGGACCGGACTCCCGTTCCGGCCCGCGCCGGACATGTGCGAAGCGATGCAGAGCAACCTGCCGATGGCCATCGTCTCCTCGGCCATGAAGCTCCTCTCACTGGAGTTGATCCGCATCTCCAACGACTTCCGGCTCCTCGCCAGCGGCCCCACCACCGGACTGAACGATATCGTCCTCCCCGCCGTACAGCACAGCAATTCGCTCATGCCCGGCAAGGTGAACCCTTCGATGGCGGAGATGCTGAACATGGTCTGCTTCCAGGTGGTGGGAAACGACACGACGGTTTCAATGGCCGTGCAGGCCGGGCAGTTGGAACTGAACGTGATGATGCCCGTGATCGCCCACAACGTCCTCTCCTCGGCGGACCTCCTGACGAACGCGATCCGAATGTTCACGGAAAAGTGCGTGGCGGGCATCCGGGCGAATCGGGAGCGATGCCGCCGGTACGCGGAGGCCAGCCCCTCTCTGGCGAACGCCCTGAACCCGCTCATCGGCTACGGTAAAGCTTCGGAAGTGGCGAAAGAGGCGGTGATATCGGGGCGCACCATTGCAGAGGTGGTGCGTGAAAAAGGCTACCTCACCGAGGACCAGATTTCAGAAGCCCTGGACCTTTTGCCCATGACGGAGCCGGGAACCCCCGGACTGAAATAGAGTGTTATACCAATTCCGAATAGAAAGGCGCCATTGAACTGGAAGCTGAGACGCGTGTCTGCGCAGGCGGACACTGGGCCGGAGTGAAACGCCGACCACCCAGCGGAGGATTTCAGTCCCACCGCTGTTCATGGCTCGATTCAATTCGGAAGTGGTGTCAGGTGTTAGAGGTCGGGTATTGGGTGTTTGGGGTCGGGTAACGGAGAAAGCTATAATTAAAGCGCCAGCGATTCCTCCTAATACTCAATTCCTAATACCCAATACCCCCAAGGGGAGCACTCTTATGAAGAAACGAGCGCCGGATTTATGGAAGCACATCCTCGCCGCCTCGCTCCTCGTCGTGGCCGCCGCCTTCTGGAACATCCGATACAACCGGGCACAAGCACTGAAGGCCGAGACGGCAAACCATCCGTGGAGCGACATGCGAACCTGGAGGACCGCCTCCCCTGAAGAGCGGCGTGCGGTCATCGCTTCCATTCAGAGCCAGTTGGATGCATTCCGTAAGGATAATTACGAGCAGGCTACCCGATACCAGAGCGCCGAACTGAAGGCGAATTTCCCAACGGTGGAAGCCTTTCGTCGGATGATCAAGACGACCTATCCCCAGTTTGCGGCCTACAAGAAAGTGGAATTCGGGCGGGGGCGGGCGGACCCCGAAGGCGAGCGCGTCGGTATCCGGGTCTCCCTGACCGGACAGGACGGGGAAACGGTTCGGGTCTTCTACATGATGGTACGCGAAGGCATGGAATACCGGGTCAACGCCGTGCGCGGCGGCTCGAGGCCCGGCCCACCTCCCGATCGACCCAGAAGGCGGGAGCGGGAGCGTCCCATCCCCGGCATCAGCGTCTGATCCCACCGCTGCCATCTTCCCCGCCGGGTAAGGCAGAGAATACCGTCAGAATGGACGGAGCGATGCACGAGACTTTAGAGGCTCCTTCGCATCGCCCCGTAGTGGAGAGGGCGGGACAGAGGCATGAAAAAAGGCGAACCCCGCGGGGTCCGCCTTTTTCTTGTCGATCATGAGAGGGGGTAGATCTGAGGATCGGTTAGCTGCCGCCGCCCTGGTTGTGAACGTTGAAGTTCCCCCGGATCTCGCCGGACGGGTTCACAGTGGTATGGAAGTTGATGTAGCTAAGCCCCTGCCGGATCAGCGCCACCGCGTCGGCGAAACTGCCGATCCCGACGATCCCGCCCGGCGGGTAATCCGCCGCCGTGAACGAGGCGTGGATTTCACCGGGAATGGTAAAGGTCGCGCCGCCGGAGGAGTTGAACAGCGGGAAGACCACCGGCCCGGTTCCGTTCGCGTTGGTGATGATGTGGATGTGCGCCGCCGTAACAGCGGAGGTGAAAGCCCCGCCATTGATCACCGCATCCAGGAAAATGGTAGAGCCGTCATCGCTGACTCTGAGGGTCGCGTTTCCGTTCGCGGTGGGATTGCCGGTGGGTTGCGGAATCTCCTGCCCGGCGCCGACACCGGTGGCGAACGTCAACTGGTTTCCGCCATCGTCATCGTCACTGCCGCAGCCGGAGATCAGCACGGGGGTCAGGGCGGCCACGGCAAACGCGGCGGCCAGCAAGGCTCTTCTGTTCATTTTAGGTCTGGCAAACATCCAATCAGCCTCCTTATTACTCTCAAGCTTCGTTTCTTCCGCTACAGTATAAAGCAATTGCTTTCGCTAACTCAACCATACAAACGCTCTCATGCCTCCCTGAATCGGTCCTCCGTCCTTTCCACATGCCTTGAACGGTGTGAAACCCTATGCCCCTTCCGAGTTTCATGTTAAAATAATGAATCGTTGAGGCCGGAGGTCTGTATGCCGATGTCCCAACCCTAACTAGTACGAAAGAGAGAGAAAGGTTCACCACTTTCGCCGCCATACCGCGGGGAGGCGAATGGCCGGGATTGCCAGGACTCGATCGGGAGGCGCTCGGCGGGCTGGTCATCCGCAGGCTTTTCCCGCTCTGTTCCGACCGATCGGGTCAGATCCGCGTATCCCCTACATCTTTCTTTGGAATTTGTAAGTACACCTTGTCATTTATTTAAACCGTTTCTGAGGAGACACTTCATGTCCAAGAACTTCACTCTCATCGGCGTCGCGGTATTGGGCCTGGTCACCGGCGGCTCATGGCTGGTCAGAGGCGCACAGGCGGAGAACGCGCCCGCCCCCGCCGCGCCAGCGCAGTCTCCCGCCCCCCCCGCGAACGGCGCCTCCTTTAACCTCGGGTTTGTGGACCTCCAGCGTATCGGGAAGGAGTTCGACGGCACCAAGGCCAGCCAGGCCGAGCTGGATGCGTTCCAGGGTTCCCTTCGGAAGCGGCTGGACGACCGGGAGCTTACCCGCTTCCTGGACGAGAAGGAGTTGGCCGAGGTCGAGAAGCTCCGCGCCGTCGCCGCCCCTTCGGACGAACAGAAGAAGCAGTTGGGCGATTTCCTCGCCACCAGCAAGTCCCGCGAGGCGCAGCTCCGGGCGCTCCAGCAGAACCCGAACAAGTCCGATTCCGAGAAAACGGACGCGGACCGTTTGACGAAGTTCAGCGCGAAGACCGACGAAGACATGGATTCGCTGGGCGAGCAGTTGGAGGGGCAGCTCCAGGCCAAGGGCGACGAGATCAGCAAGAAGCTGACGGACACCGTTTCCGCCGCCATCGAAACCGTGGCGAAGGAGAAGGGGTACGTGGCCGTGGTGGACAAGAAGGCCATGCTCTACGGCGGCACGGATGTGACGGACGAGGTGCTGAAGCAGCTCAATAAGAAGTAGGATGCCGTCGGCGCAACGCGGCTTGCCTCTCGCCGACGATGGGTATCCGAAGGTTCAAGGGCGTGGAGTCTCTGCAGAGACTCCACGCCCATCTTTTTTGTAAAATCGATTTAACCCGGGGGGTAAGTAGAATAGATAGTAACGAAGCCGGAGAGGCCGACTTTTACAAGATAAAACTCCCATCCTTAGTAAGGAGGGGCGGGGGGAGGTGGGGTTATCCCCCTTCCAACCGCATACCCTTAACGGCCCGCAAGTTCAGCCCGGTGGGGACAAGTCCAACACTTGACTCGCTTGCTCAGGAGTGAAGCCCAGCTCCCCTAACCCCTCATTGGCAAGGAGGGGGATTTCATCTCGTGAAGGACGGACTCACCGGCTTCGGCAAAACGCCTTTATCTAAAAGCATACACATCGGGACATTCATTTTCGTGTCGGCTCATTACCCTAGTGGAGTGCCGAAGACGATGTGCTGCAACACCGCGACGGCATCCTCCACGGTCAGGTGGCCGTCCTTCTTCACGTCTCCGGAAGCCATTTGTGCTTCGGTGGGGGCCTTGATCCCCACGGCGAACTGGAGGAGGAGGATGGCGTCCTGCACGTCGATGGCGGCATCGGCATTGACATCACCGAGGGTGGGCGTGGGGACGACGGTGCCGCCCAGGCCGGTGTCCGCCACGAAAATATCCCCCTTATTGTTGGTGTCTCCGGCGACGAGGTTGGCAGACTCGGAATGAAAGGCGACCTTCTTGCCGTCCCCGCTCAGGGAGATGGCGAAACTCGGCCCGTCCCCTATCTTTCCGTCCAATCCGACGGAGACCGCCCGGACCTCCCCGGTCGTCAGATCCTTGACGTACACCTGAAACAGGTAGTTGGGCGCCGGCGCGGGCACGACATCGGGGGCGTCGGAACCGAACGCGAGCACTTTGCCGTCATCACTAAGGGACTGGACGTAACTGGCCCCGTTCGTCTCCGCCCCCGTCGCGGTGACGCTGGCTCGGCGGATCGTCCCGGCGGTCAGATCGCACAGAAAGACGTCGCTGTCGCCGTTGGTGTCGTTCGGCACCAGGAAGCGAGACTCCGAGGAGAAAGTGACGATCGTGCCGTCCGCGCTGATGTTCGGCCCGTCGCTGTGGGTATCCCCCTGCTGGCCGGCGGCGGAGACGCTGAGGCGGCGGATCTCCCCGGTCGTCATGTTCTTCACGAAAATGTCTCTGGACTTGTTGGTGTCGAGCTTCACGAAATTGCTGGCCGCCGAAGAAAAAGCGACGAAGTTGCCGTCGGCGCTCAGGACGGGAAAGGTGCTGTCGTCGTTCCCCAACTCGCCGGTGGCGGATGCGCTGGCGATCCGTATCTCCCCCGACATGAGATTCTTCACGAACACGTCGTTTTTTTCATTCGTATCGTTGGGCACAAGATTAGTGGCCTCGGAGACGAAGACGACCCGGTTGCCGTCCCGGCTGAAACGGGGGAGCGTGCTGTGCCCGTTCGCCTGTTCCCCTGCCGCCGAGAGGCTGACGATGCGGACGGCGCCGGTCGCCAGATCTTTGAGGAAGATGTCCCGGTGGGTATTGCCGTCTCCCGGCACGAGGTTGTCGGCGTCGGATTGGAAGACGACGGCTTTTCCGTCCGCGCTCACGACAGCGCGAGTGCTCGTCGCGCCCCCTATGGTCCCGTCGGCGGCGGCACTGGTGACGAGGGTCTCTCCCGTCCCGACCCAATGCACATACGCATCATTTCTACTGTTGGGGTCGTTCGCCGCCAGATTTTTCGCCGTCGAGTGAAACGCAACGACACTGCCGTCCCCGCTAAGGGAAGGGGTGTCGCTGAGCGCATCCCCCTGTACCCCCGCCGTCGAGACGCTGACGCGCCGTACCTCCGCATGCGAAGTGCCAAACACCTCGAGGCCGGCCAACACCATAAGAAAGAGCATGCGGCCCGTTGAATTTTTGATGAACATATGCACCCGCTTTCGGGAAGACGAGATCGAAGGGAAGGGTTGCCCTGTTTGGATAGGAGTGATTGATCTTGGCACAAGAGTTCGATGGCTTGCCCAGCGATTGTGTAAGGGCATAAGAGGTGATCGGCACTTTGAGCCTGGCGACGGCTCTATTATGGACGGCTCTGAACTAAACCGACCTTTCTCTCACAAAATGACCCCGATCTACGCCCGGTCGTTTCTCTGAATCGCCGAAGAATTTGGTAAAATATAAGCAGTTGTGCGGGTCTCGGAAACCCTTCCGGGACCCTGTTTGTACGTACGCGGAACCGAGGGAGAGTGGAATGGGAGTCATGGATCGTTGGCTGGATCACGTTCACGGTCTGAACGCCTTCACGGAATGGGAGAAGGCGCTGGGGGAACGGAGGGCGGCTTCGGCGGAGGGGCTGAACGGGGCGGCGAAAGCTCACTGGACGGCAGCCTCCGCGCGCGGCTATCCCTCTACCCTCGTCGTGGTCCCGAACGAAGACGCCGCCCGCGCCCTCTTCGACGACCTGTACACCTTGCGGCCCGAGTCCACGTACTGGTTCCCGGCGTCCGAGATCTGGACCCAGGGGGGGGATGCGGAATCCGCCGCGCTCCGGGTATTGGCATTGGATGCGGCGGGACGAGGTGAGAGCGCCGTCATCGTCGGCTCGGTGCAGGCGGCACTCCAGCGCACTGCGAGCAAGATGGACAAGGTACGGCTGCGCGCCGGTGAGAGCCGGGAGTTCAACGGCCTGCTCGCCCTCCTCTCCGAGATGGGCTACGAGCGCGTGACGACCGTAGAGCGGCCCGGACAGATGGCGGTGCGCGGCGGCATCTTCGACCTGTTTCCCTCTACGCTGGAGCAGCCGGTCCGCATTGACTTCTTTGGCGATGAGGTGGAGAGCATCCGTGTCTTCGACGTGGAGACCCAGCGCTCCATCGAGAAGTGCGAGAACATCGAAATCCTTCCGGCCCGCGAGGAGGGCGTCAGCGGGGATTCCCCCACGATCCTGGACCTGTTGCCGGACGAGGCGCTGTTGATCCTGGATGAGCCGAACGGCGTGCACGGCCACTTCACCGACTTTCTGACGGACTTCCACGTCCGGCGCGAGCGGCGGGAGAAGGAATCGGAAGAGGAGGACGACCTCATCCACCTCGACCCCGTCCCCCCCGCCGAAGCGTATGCGCCATGGGACACCATGACCGCCGCGCTGAGACGGCTGCGACACGGGTACCTCCAGCAGTTCCCCCGCGCGATTCCGTGGGAGAAGAACGCTTTAGTTCTGGAGACGCATGGGAAGAGCCCGGAACGGTTCTCGGGCCGCATCCCCGATTTTGCTAAGGAGCTGATGCAGCGGCTGGACGACGGCGATACGGTCGTGATCCTCACCGAGCAGAATCACCGGCTGGCGGAGCTGCTGATCGAGCACCGCGTCCCAACCTCGACGGGGAACTTCGACGAGGCGGGGGTTCAGATTTTACGGGGACGGCTCTCGTCGGGATTCGCGTTCCCAACGGGAAACCTCTGGTGCTACAGTGACGCCGAGGTTTTCGGTGAGCGCCGCATCGCGCCGCAGCGGCGATACTTCAAAGTCGGCACGCCCATCGTTTCTCTGGTGGACCTCAAGGAAGGCGATTACGTCGTCCACATCAGCCACGGGATCGGCATCTACCGGGGGGTGGTCCAACGCACGGTGGACGGGGCGCAGCGGGATTACCTGCGCGTCGATTACCAGGGGCAGGACAAGATCTTCGTGCCCACGGACCAGCTCGACCGGGTGCAGAAGTACATCGGCTCCGGCGAGAGCACGCCGCCGGACGTGAACAAGCTCGGCACGGCGACATGGCAGCGCACCACCACGAAGGCGAAAGCCCGCGCGCAGGAGATGGCACAGGAGCTGCTGCTGCTCTACGCCTCTCGTACGGCGGTGGAGCGGCCCGCATACGGCGAGGACACCGTATGGCAGGCGGAGATGGAGGAGGCGTTCCCCTACCGCGAGACTCCCGACCAGATGACCGCCATCGATGCGGTGAAGGAGGACCTCCAGAAGCCCAACCCGATGGACCGCCTCGTGTGTGGGGACGTGGGTTTCGGGAAGACGGAGGTGGCGGTGCGCGCCGCGTTCAAGGTAGCGACGGAAGGCAAGCAGGTCGCCGTTCTCGTCCCGACGACCGTTCTGGCGACGCAGCACTTCAACACGTTTTCGGAGAGGATGGCGGCGTTCCCGATCAAGATTGCCTTCCTCTCGCGCTTCAGCACGGCGGCGGAGAAGAAGGAGGCGCTGGCGGGGGTCAAGAGCGGAGAGGTGGACATCGTCATCGGGACGCACATGCTGCTGGGCAAGGAGATCGAGTTCCACGACCTCGGCCTGCTGGTGGTGGACGAGGAGCAGCGGTTCGGCGTGAAGCACAAGGAGCGCATCAAGGACATGCGCAAGAGCGTGGACGTGCTCACCCTCACCGCCACGCCGATCCCGCGCACCCTGCACATGTCGCTGTCGGGATTGCGGGACATGTCGCTCATCAACAACCCGCCGGAGGGACGCACCGCCGTTAAAACGCTCGTGACGGAATATTCAGATGATTTGCTCCGCCGTGCCATTTTGAGAGAGTTGGACCGGGGCGGCCAGGTGTTCGTGCTGTACAACCGGGTGGAGCGGATCGAGCATGTGGCGAGCCGGGTGGAGAAGCTGGTCCCGCAGGCGAAGGTGGGCGTGGGGCACGGCCAGATGCCGGAGCGGCAGTTGGAGCAGATCATGTGGGACTTCTACCACAAGAAGTTCGACGTGCTCGTCTGCTCCACGATCATCGAGAGCGGGATCGACATCCCGAACACGAATACCATGCTCATCATCGACGCGGACCGGCTCGGCCTCTCGACTCTCTACCAGTTGCGGGGAAGGGTGGGGCGCAGCACCCGTCAGGCGTACTGCTACATGTTCTACCGTGCGCAGAGGGCGCTCTCCGAAAACGCGATGAAACGCCTGGAGGCGATCCGCGACTTCACCGACCTCGGCAGCGGGTTCAAGGTCGCCATGCGAGACCTGGAGATCCGGGGCGCGGGGAACCTGCTGGGCGCGGAGCAGAGCGGCTACGTCACCAGCGTCGGCTTCGAGCTGTACTGCCAGATGATCCAGGAAGCCGTGCGAGGACTCCAGGGTGTGGAGGAGGAGACGTTCACCCTGCCGCCCGCCGACATCCCTGTGGACGCCTTCTTCCCGGAGGAGTATATCCCAACCGAGGGGCTGCGGATGGCCTTCTACAAGAAGCTGGCGGGGGTACGGGATAAAGCGGAATTGAAGGACGCACAGGCGGAGCTGGAGGACCGGTTCGGAGACCCGCCCGCGAGCGTGTGGAACATGCTGCACCTCGTTCAGCTTCGGTTGGACTGCATCAACGCGGGAGTGAGCGGGATCAAGGGGGATCGAACGAAGATCCGGTTCAGTCTGCGGCGGGGCCTCAATCGCAGTGAGATGATCTCGATCACGAACCGTCACCGGGGGTGGCACGCGGAGGTGGACCACATCGAGGTGGCGCTGCCGAATGGGGCGGAGGTATTGCCCTCCGCGCAGGCGTTGCTGAAAGAGATCCGCCGGGAGGTGGGTCCACCCCCTTCGACGACGGCAGCGGGCGGGGTGACGCGCCGGGACGCCGGAGCATCGAAGAGCAACAAGCCGCAAAAGCCGAAGGTCGCACCGCTAAAGGGAGTGAGAGAGTCGGGAAGTGGGGGAGTGTCGGGCAGCGGGCAGCGCGTGATGCGGCCCAGCACGCCTTCGACGGTGGGGGGCCAGCGTCCGCCGGCGGGGAGCCCCGGCTCGGCATCCGGCATGTCGAGGCCGCCGAGGTCGGCAGGAAAGCCTGTGCCGAAAGCCCCGGTGACACGCATCCGCCTCGGCGCGACCGACAACTGGAGCCGGTCCGTCGGAGATGACAAGAAGCGGCGGGGATAAGACTCCCAATTTTGTGGAGAGGTTAAAATGAAGGTCAGGGATGTCATCACAAGAGTTGAGGAGGATGGTTGGGTTTTAAACCGTATGAGCGGGAGTCACCGTCAATACAAATACCCGACAAAGCTGGGTTTGGTAACCATCGCCGGACATCCCGGAAAAGACATGCCGATTGATACGTTGAAGAGTGTCTTCAGGGAGGCACAACTGGAGGAAGAAGCATGAAAGAGTACTGGGTGATCTATGAGCGGGGGGAGCGAAATTGGGGTGCCTACGTGCCGAATTTGCCTGGCTGCGTCGCTGTGGGGGACACCAGAGGTGAAATCGCAAGGATGATTCATGAAGCTATCGAGTTCCACATCGAAGGGCTGAAGCTGGAGGGGTATCCGGTTCCCGAACCTACCAGTGAAGCCGGGCGCATTGCCGTAACGGTATGAAAATGCCGGCCCAAGGAGGTGCAACCCTCTTGGACCGGCTCCGCGTGTCAGAGGCCGAAAGCCTTGCTGTGAATGGCGACGGCCGCCGCTATGTTGCCCCCCGATTGCTGAGGGACAATGTTGCTGCGCGAAAAAACTCCGCAGACATTCATCATCTGCGGAGCGGTGGCTTAAAATCTTACCTTGAGACTCTCTGTAATGGAACGATGTGAGACCCGTTGGCTTTAATCGTTCCGGCGGTCCCACCCGTCACGATTCCTGCGGCGGTCGTTATCGTCCCGGCGGTCTCTGCGGTCGTCGCGGCGGTCGTCACGCCGATCC
>JADMIO010647404.1_pt1 | contig 59247 bp, 46 predicted proteins | sample 8958161 | NCBI WGS metagenome assembly JADMIO01 (sample SAMN16585339, study PRJNA669376) | soil metagenome | isolation source: Crop rotation soil | place: USA: Cullars Rotation, Alabama | collected 2011 | reverse complement strand
GAGCCGCGAGCCAGTCGGGGATGGGGTACGAGCCCACCGTGGTGGTTCGAATGCGCGGTGTAGACATGAGATTTCAGTCAGCGGCAGCCGATCCGGCGCCTCGGAATTCGCTCAGGAACTGAAGGAATCGGCGCGCGTACCGGTCGAGATTGTCCGTGCCGCTTCCTCCGGCGAGCGGCGAACACATTTCGTACGCCACGCTCCCGCTGAAACCGGAACTGCGCATTTCACCCAGGAAGGCGTGGTAATCGATGAACCCTTCGTCGATGGGAACGGCCTGGACGTACGGAGTGAGAGCGGTGTAATTGACTACGGCGCCATCATACCGGTAACGCGGACGCCGCTGGTAGTTGGCGATTGTGGTGTGGGCCGTAATCGTCGCCATTTGCCGCGCGGCCGCCATCAGGTCGGCGCCGTGCAGCGCGGGCGCCCAGGCGTCGAAGAGCGCTTTGCAATTGGGCTCGGCAATAGTTTCGAGCAGATCGCGCTGGGACTCGAATCCCGCGGCGAGGTCGTGGTGATTCTGGACTCCTATGGTGACGCCGAACTCCGCCGCCCGCTGGGCGCATTCCTTGATTGCAGCAGCCACCAAGTTGAACTGCGGCGTGTAGCCGAGCGCGGGATGCTCATAGCCGGTAAAGATGCGGACAAGGCTGCCACCCAGATCGGCCGCCAGACGGGCCAGTTCGGTTATGTGCTGGATCTGAATCTCGCGATGCGGGATTTCCCCGTGCTCCAGGTCCGCCGTGAAATTGTTGTAGCCCGCGATGCAGAGCTCCCGCAGCTTTCTTTTTTCGAGTTGGCGACGCAAGGCGGTTCGCTGTCTCTCGCCATAGTCGAGCACGCTCAGATGCGGACGTTTGGCCATCAGCATCACGCCGTCAAACCCCAGGTCCGCCGCCTTATCGACGAATTGCTCGAGCGTCAAGGCGGGCTGTCCCCAGGATCCGGAGTAACTGACCGAATGCAGAAGTGAAGTGAAGCTCATCGCTTGCCTATTATAGCGGGGGTATACTTTACCTGTTATGAAACTTCCCATCGAACGCCGGGATTTTGGCAAAGTCCTGCTGAGTTCCGCTCTTTCCACCGCGGCGGCCTCCGCGCAGACTCAGCCCAAGCGCAATGTCCGGCCGTGGCCTCCCGGAATCAAGATTTCGGTTCAGATGCCGACCGACCCCTCCGCCGAAGATTTACAGTTCGTCAACCAGCTCGGCTGCCGCTACGTCAATATCCCGACCAGCGGCGACAGGGCCACCTACGAGAACTTCGTGCGTCTCAAAACCAAGGTGGAGACAGCCGGATTGCGCGTCTGGAACATCGGCAACAGTGACGTGCACAACATGGAGGAGGTCACGCTCAATCTGCCCGGCCGTGACAAGAAGATCGAGCAGTACAAGAATTTTCTCCGTAACCTGGGCCGGGCGGGCTTACGCTATACCACCTATGCCCATATGGGCAACGGCATCTGGAACTCCGGCCGTGACGTGGCTCGCGGCGGCGCCGACGCCCGCGTGTTCGATCTGGCGACGGCGAAAGGGGTCTGGGCCGGCAAGGAATTCAAAGGCCCGCTGACCCACGGCCGGGTGTTCACGGAAAAGGAAATCTGGGACAACTACGAGTACTTTATCAAGCAGGTGGTTCCGGTGGCCGAGGAGCAGGGCGTATTCATCGGCATCCACCCCGACGATCCGCCGGTGCCGATGCTCGGTGGTGTCCCACGCTGTATTTTCGGCAATTTCGAAGGCTACAAGCGCGCGCTCGAGATCGCGAACAGCCCCAACGTCGGCGTTTGTTTGTGTTGCGGCACATGGCTCGAAGGCGGTGAGCTGACCGGCATGGACGTGGTCGGGGCGATCCGCTATTTCGGCAAGATGGGGAAGCTGTGGAAGATCCACTTCCGCAATGTGAGCGCCCCCGTCCCGCGGTTCGTGGAAGCGTTCGTCGATAGCGGCTACATGGATATGTGGAAGATCATGCGGGCGCTGCGCGAAGTGGAGTTCGACGGCGTTGTGATCGGAGACCACTTTCCGGGAATGGTGGGCGGCTCCCGGACGGCGGTAGCGTTTACGGTGGGCTATATGAAGGCGCAACTCGAGCGGGCCAACGCCGAGTTCGCGTAGCGCAGGGTCCAGGACGGGCCAGAAGCGCGTCATTACCTGGGTGTCGCAGTCCGGCAGACGATTCCCCATGCGTCGTAGGCTAAAATATAGCGATGCCCGACGAAGTGGAGATCAAGCCGGAAAGCTTCGAAAGCTGCCTGGACCAGCTCGAAAAAGTGGTCAAGGAGCTGGAAGCCGGCGACATGCAGCTCGAGCGATCCCTCGAACTGTTCGAAAAGGGCATTGCGCTCAGCGACAGCTGCCGGAAGCAATTGGAAGAGGCCGAAACCCGCGTCGAGATGCTGATCCGGAAAGAGGGCAAGCTTCAGGCCGAGCCCTTCCGTCCCGACAAAGGATGACCGTTCACGAATACCTCGCCGCCCAGCAAAAACGGGTGGACTTCGAGTTGGGCCGCCTCGTCCCGCCTGAAACCGCGCCCCCTGACACCATTCACCGCGCGATGCGCTACAGCCTTTTCGCCGGCGGCAAGCGCATTCGTCCGCTACTCTGCCTGGCGGCCGCGGAAGCCATTTCCGGCGACTCCGAATCTTCCGTCGCGGCGGCCTGCACGCTGGAACTGATCCACACGTATTCGTTGATTCACGACGACCTGCCGGCGCTGGACAATGACGATTACCGCCGCGGCAAGCTTACCTGCCACAAAGTCTTCGGCGAGGCAATGGCGATCCTCGCCGGCGACGCTCTTCTCACGCTGGCGTTTCAGGCGCTGGCCACCAAAGTCGAAATCGACGACCACCGCCGCGTCCGCCTGATCGCAGAGCTCTCCGAAGCGGCGGGCACAACCGGCGGAATGATCGGGGGCCAGGTAGCCGACCTCGAGGGCGAAGGCCAACCGCCCGACGCCGCGCTGCTCGAGAGCATCCACCGCGCCAAGACCGGCGCCCTCCTCCGCGCCAGCGTGCGCATGGGAGCCATCTGCGGCGGCGCGTCAGCCGGACAGTTCGAAGCCCTCTCCCGCTACGGAGAGCACATCGGACTTGCCTTCCAGATCGTCGATGACATTCTGGACGTGGAGGAATCCTCCGAAGCTCTCGGTAAGACAGCCGGCAAGGACGCCCAGCAGCAGAAGATCACCTTCCCGGCGGTCTACGGCCTGGCCGAATCGAAGCGCATGGCCGATGACGAGCTTCGTGCGGCCTACGCGTCGATTGAAACATTCGGCTCGTCCGCCCGACGGCTGCTCGATCTGGCGGACCTGATCGTTCAACGGAAAGCCTGATGAAGACCCGGCTGGACGTCGCGCTGGCCGAACGGGGTTTGGCCGAGTCGAGAGAGAAGGCGCAGGCGCTGATCCTGGCTGGTGAGGTCCTTGTCGACGGCGCCAAAGCCCGGAAGGCGGGTCAGAGCGTTGGTCCCGATGCCGATCTGCAAGTCCTCACCCGGCCGCCGTTCGTCAGCCGTGGCGGTCTCAAACTCGCCGCGGCGCTCGAGCAATTCGCCATTCCCGTAGCCGGCCGTGTCTGCCTCGACGTGGGCGCCTCCACCGGCGGCTTCACCGATTGCCTTCTGCAGCGCGGCGCCGCCCGTGTTCATGCCGTTGACGTGGGCGCGGGCCAGATCGATTGGAAGGTTCGCCAGGATCCGCGCGTCATTCTGCATGAGCGCCTCAATGCCCGTTACCTCCGCCCCGAGGACATCGGCGAGTCTATCGCGCTGGCCGTCTGCGACGTCAGCTTCATCTCCGTCACTCTGATCCTGCCTGCCATCGCGCCGTTGTTACAACCGGACGGCGAAATGGTTATACTCGTCAAGCCACAGTTCGAAGTGGGCCGGGAGCAGGTAGGCAAGGGTGGAATCGTGCGGGACCCGGACCTGCATCGCGCCGCCTGCGACCGGGTGGAGCAGGCCGTCCGTCAGATGAGCTTCGAAACCAGCATCGTCGAAAGCCCCATACTCGGGGCCGAAGGGAACAAGGAATTTCTCCTGTATGCCCGACATTAAGACCATCGGAATCTTCTCCAAACCGGACGTCCCCGCCGCCGCGGACCTCGTGCCAAAACTCATTCCCTGGCTGGCCGAGCGTGGTTTCCGCGTGCGCTGCGATGAAGAGACGGCGGCTTATGCCGGTGGCTGCGAATCTTTCCCGAGGCCGGAGGTGCCTGAAGGCTGCGACCTCGTCATCGTCCTCGGCGGCGACGGAACCCTCCTCTCCGCCGCACGCGCCATCCGCGGCCGTGAGATCCCGTTATTCCCGGTGAACCTCGGCGGTCTCGGCTTCCTCACAGCCATCACTCTGGACGAAGTCTTCCCCGAGCTCGAACGCGCTTTTCGCGGCGAACATCGCGTCGGCAAGCGCAAGATGCTCGAAGTCGAACTCCTCCGCGGCGACCGCACTGTCGCCCACTACGAAGCCCTCAACGACGCGGTGATCACCAAGGCGTCCCTCGCCCGCATGATCGACCTGGACGCCTACGTCGATCACATGTTCGTCTGCTCCTATAAGCTCGACGGACTGATCGTCTCCACGCCCACCGGTTCAACCGCCTATTCGCTTTCCGCCGGCGGACCGATCGTCTTTCCATCGGTGGCGGCGTTCTGCCTCACACCTATCTGTCCCCACACCCTCACCAACCGGCCTCTCATCGTACCCGAATCGAGCGTCATCCGAGTCGTTTGCTTCGCCGAGGACGGCGCCGCTTTTCTCACCATCGACGGCCAGGTCGGCGAGCCCCTCATGAAGGACGACCAGATCGTTTGCCGCACCTCGCATTACGCGATTCACCTCATCCGCCCGCCGCGCATGCTCTTCTTCGACGTCCTCCGCGCCAAGCTAAAGTGGGGCGAAAGATGATCGCCGCATGAAGCGTTTGTCGCTCACCTCCTGGATTTTTACCGGTATGGCGGCCGGCGTCCTGCTCGGCGTCGCCGCTCCCGGATTTGCCGTGAAACTGGGGATCATAAGCAGTATCTTCCTGCGGCTGATCAAGTCCATCATCGCCCCGCTCCTGTTCGGCACGCTCGTCTACGGCATCGCGGGCACGGGCAGCGTCAAACAGATGGGGCGCATCGGCCTCAAAGCGATCGTCTACTTCGAGATCGTCACCACGATTGCGCTGTTCCTGGGATTGGGCGCGGTCAACCTGGTCCGCCCCGGCGAAGGCATGAAGCTGGAGCGGTCCGCCGCCGAGTCCGCCGTGCCTACGCAGCCGCCCAAACTGGAGGCCGTCATCGAGCACGTGTTCCCTTCGAGCATCATCGACGCCATGGCGCGCGGTGATGTGCTGCAGGTAGTCGTCTTCTCGTTCCTGTTCGGAGCCGCCTGTGCCGGGATCGGCGCCAAAGCCCGGCCGGTGGTGGAATTCGCCGAGTCGCTGGCGGAGGTGATGTTCCGCTACACCAATTACGTGATGTATCTGGCCCCGCTGGGCGTCGCCGCGGCGCTGGCTGTCACGGTCGGAAGTAAAGGCTTCGGCGTCCTGTTCGGTTTGGGCAAGCTCATCGCAACCATGTACGTTTCGCTGCTGCTGTTCGTGGTAGTGGTCTTCGGCGGCATCGTGCTGCTGATGCGGATCCCGCTGCGCGCTTTCTACAAAGCCGCGCGCGGTCCGTTCCTCATCGCTTTCTCCACCTCTTCGAGCGAAGCCGCGCTCCCGTTGGCGCTCGAAAATATGCAATTGTTCGGCGTGCCCAAGCACATCGTCTCGTTCGTGCTGCCGACGGGCTACAGCTTCAATTTGGATGGAACCACGCTTTACCTGTCCCTCGCCTCCGTCTTCGTCGCGCAGGCCGCGGGCATCCATCTGACGTTCGGACAGCAGCTCGTCATCATGCTAACGCTGATGCTGACGAGCAAGGGCGTGGCCGGCGTCCCGCGCGCGGCGCTCGTCATCCTGGCCGGTACGCTCGCCAGTTTCGGCCTGCCGATGGAAGGCGCGGCCGTCCTGCTCGGCATCGACGCTGTGATGGACATGGCGCGCACTTCGGTCAACGTGCTGGGCAACTGCCTCGCGACGGCGGTGGTCGCCCGATGGGAAGGCGTCCAGTTGCCGGTCAAAGCCTAGGCGCCTCAGGCGGTTTGGAATCCCGCTCCAGGGCGCCACACTCGCTAAACTGAAATCAGGATGCTGCAGATCATTTCCCCCGCCGCCCCCTACGATGCCGTGGTAGTCGGCTCCGGCGCTACCGGCGGATGGGCCGCAAAAGAACTCACGGCCGCCGGCATGCGCGTCGCCCTGCTCGAAGCCGGATCCAAAATTACTCCACGCGATTTCACCGAGCACCAGCAGACCTGGCAGTTGCCTTATCTCGGCAAGTCTCCAATGATGCGCCGGGAGCGCCCCATCCAAAGCCTCTGCTACGCCTGCCGCGAATTCAACTACAAGTGGTTCGTCAACGATATCGAGAATCCTTACACCCAGGCCAAACCGTTCAACTGGATCCGCATGCGCGTCCTGGGCGGACGATCCATGAGTTGGGGACGCCAGAGCTATCGCATGAGCGACCTGGACTTCAAGGCCGCCTCGCGCGACGGCTACGGCGACGACTGGCCGATCTCCCACGCCGACCTCGCCCCCTACTATGAGAAGGTCGAGCGCTACGTCGGCATCAGTGGAACCGCCGAAGGACTGCCGCAACTGCCGGACAGTGTCTTCCTGCCAGGCATGCCCATGACCTGCGGCGAAGAAGCGCTCAAATCCGCCGTCCGGAAACAGTTCGGACGCACCGTCACCATCGGACGCGCAGCCGTTCTTACCAAAAATCACAACGGCCGCGCCGCCTGCCACTATTGCGGACCTTGCGAGCAGGGCTGCTCCACCTTTTCTTACTTCAACAGCCCCTTCACCACCATCGCCGACGCGCAAAAGTCCGGCCGCCTGACGCTGCTGACGGACGCGGTGGCCAGCCACGTCGTGATGAAGGACGGCAAGGCCGCGGGCATCGCCTACATCGACCGCGTGACGCGGGAGCCGCGCGAAGTCCGCGCCAAAGTGGTGGTCCTCTGCGCCTCAACCCTGGAATCGACCCGGCTGCTGCTCAATTCGGGAATCTGTAATTCGAGCGGCGCGCTCGGCCGCTACGTGATGGACCACATTTACGGCGGCGGCGCTACGGGCATAATGCCGATACCCGAAGCTCGCGCCTGGGCGGGTCCGCCCAAGCGTCCGAACGGCATCTACATCCCGCGCTTTCACAACGTCAATGACCGTCACAGTAAATTCATACGGGGCTATGGCTACCAGGGAACCAGCTGGCAGGGCTTCGACTTCGAAGCGCCCGGCTTCGGCGCCGGTTATAAGAACGCCGTCCGCAAAGGCCAGTGGAACATCAGCCTGACCCTGTTCGCCGAATGCCTGGCCCGCAAGGAGAACTACGTCGAGGTCGACCGCGACCGCGTGGACGCCTGGGGAATCCCGGCGCTGCGCATGAACGTGGAGTATGGAGACAACGAGAAGAAACTGTGGCAGGACGGCCGCGACGAGGCCGGCGCCATGCTCGAAGCCGCGGGAGCCAAGGACGTGCGCCTGACCGGCCAGCCATCGGTCCCCGGCTTCTGCATCCACGAGATCGGAACGGCCCGCATGGGCGCCGACCCCAAGACCAGCGTGGTAAATCCATACTGCCAGACGCACGACGTCGGGAACATCTTCGTGACCGACGGCGCCTGCTGGGTGTCGAGCGGGTGTCAGAACCCCACGCTGACGATGATGGCGATCACGGTGAGAGCCTGCGATTACATCGTCAAAGCATTCAGCTAGAAAGCTTTCAGCTACTGTCCGCAGAAACCCGATGTCGATTTTGGCCGGAAGCTGATTGCCGAAAGCTGCCAGTTGCCTTCTGCTAAAATCATTCGAGGAAATAAAATTTGGCTAGCAGCCGGCACGTCGCGATCTACCCGGGCTCGTTCGATCCGATCACCAATGGTCATCTGGACTTGATCGAGCGGGGGGCGCGATTAGTAGACCGGCTCATCATCGCCATTCTGCGCAACGATTCCAAGCGGCCGTTATTCACGGTGGAAGAGCGGATGGAGATGCTGTCGGAAGTGGTGGGCCGCTTTCCCAACGTGGAAGTGGATTGCTTCAACGGGCTGCTGGTCGATTACGCGGCGCGGAAGGAAGCCACCGTGATCATTCGCGGGATCCGGGCCATCTCCGACTATGAGTTCGAGCTGCAGATGGCGTTGATGAACCGGAGGCTGGCGCCCGGCATCGAGACGATTTTCCTGATGGCGGCGGAAGCGTACTCTTACGTCAGCTCGCGCCTGGTGAAGGAAGTTTTCGGATTGGGAGCGGACATTTCCGGGTTGGTGCCTCCATCGGTTGAGGCGCGGCTCCGGAAGCGAAAAGACATATGACAGGACAAATGGAAATAGCGGAACGGATATCAACAATCAGCGTGTCGTCCACCATGAAAGTGGCGGCCGACGCCGAGAAACTACGCTCTCAAGGCGTGGACGTGGTCGACTTCGGAGCCGGCGAGCCGGACTTCCCGACGCCGGATAACATCAAACAGGCGGCCGTCCGGGCGCTCGACCAGAACTTCACCAAGTACACCGCGGCGGGCGGTACGGCTGAGCTCAAGCAGGCGATCTGCGACCGCCACAAGTCCGACTTCGGCACCGATTACAAAGCGTCAGAGTGCATCGTCTCGGTCGGCGGCAAGCACGTCATCTTCAATCTGACGCAGGCCACCATCAACCAGGGCGACGAGGTGGTGATCCCCGTTCCGTTCTGGGTCACGTATAAAGACGTGGTCAATTACGCCGGCGGTAAGTGCGTCTTCGTCGACACCGACGAAGCCCAGGGATTCACGATTACGGCGTCGATGATTGAATCCGCGCTGACGCCGAAAACCCGCATGGTCATGATCAACTCGCCGTCAAACCCCAGCGGCGCTGTTGTGGACCGGGCTGAGTTCGAGAAACTGCTCCAAATCTGCACCGCGCGGGGTATCTACCTGCTCACCGATGAATGCTACTGTCACTTTCTGTACGAAGGCTCGCCCTTCTCCATCGCCTCTGTTCCCGGCGCGAAGGACACGGTGCTGGTGGCGGGTACGATGTCGAAGACATACGCCATGACCGGCTGGCGCGTGGGTTTCGGACTGGCGCCCGCGTCAATTATCGGCGCCATGACCAAGCTGCAGAGCCACTCCACATCCAATCCGACTTCCATCGCGCAAAAGGCGGCCGTCGAAGCCATGCGCGGGCCGCAGGAATCCGTCAAGTCCATGCTGGCCGAGTATCGAAGCCGGCGCGACTTCGTAATCGCGCGTCTGCGGTCCATTCCCGGCGTGCGCTGCGCGGAGCCGAAGGGGGCTTTTTACGCCTATCCGGACATCTCGGTGGCGTTCGGCCGGAACGGCATTGCGAATACGATGCAGTTTGCCGAGCGTCTCCTGGCGGACGCGCATGTCGCCGTCGTCCCGGGCGAGGCGTTCGGCACCAACAAGCACGTACGAATTTCGTACGCTACGTCGATGAAGGAACTCGAGCGCGGGCTCGATCGCATCCATAAATTCATCGCGCCGTAACCGGTGATGTGCGCTACACAGCCGGTTCGATTAGCTCCTGAATTCCACGAACGGGTCTGGGGAGTGACCGATTTGACGCCTTTGTTTCCCCACGCCGCCAAAGGTGGCGGGTCGAAACTGGGTGAAGCCTGGTTCACGTCCCAGCCCCCGCTCCCGATCCTGGTGAAGTTCCTTTTCACCTCGGACAAACTCTCGGTACAGGTGCATCCCGATGGCGAGTGGGGCGGTGGCAAAACCGAGATGTGGCGGATTATCCGTTGTGAGCCCGGCGCGACAATTGCGCTGGGCTTCAACGAACCGGTAACGGCGGACCGGCTGAGCGAAGCTGCCCGTACTGGCGAGATTAAGGATCTGCTGCGGCTGATCCCGGTGAGTCCGGGCGAGACCTATTTCATCCCGGCTGGAACGGTTCACGCCATCGGCGCCGGTATCACCATTTGCGAGATCCAGCAGAATTCGGACATCACCTATCGTCTCTATGACTACGGCCGTCCCCGCGAGCTGCACCTGGAGTCAGGCGTGGCGGCCACAAAGTTGGAAGACTGGCGGCATCCGGGGGCCATCCGGGAAACGGATCTGCCTGACGGCTGGAAACGCCTGGCGGCTTGCCGCTACTTCGCTACGGACGCGCTGGAGTTAAACGGCAGCTTGAGCTACAAACCCGGCGCGGCGCAGTCCGAGCTGCTGATCTGCCTCGAGGGGTCCGGCAGCCTGAACTCAGAGGATTTCGCCGCGGGCGATGTCTGGCTGATACCCGCCGGGGCCGGCGCCCTCGAGTTAAGCACGCCTTCGGCGCTGTCGCTCTTGCGCACTTATGCGCCGTCAACCGATTCCTAAATCGTCCACCCGCTCGAGCGGCGTCCCGCAACTCCGGCAAATGATGGCGGCGCAGTCTCCGCAGGCCAGCGGATCGGTCACCGGATGCTGGCAGCGGGGACAATAGTATTCGTAATCCTGTGGGCTCTCCGGCATGTCTTCATTGTGCGGCACGGTAAAATGGAAAGTACAGTGAGGCTGGTCCCCATTATTCTGCTCGCGTTGCTGGCGGGCTGCAAATCGGAGCCTCCACTCACGCCCTCCATCGGTGAAGGGTTCGTGGGTCCGGCCAGCCTTCGGATCCGGCAGGAGATTAATCTCCAATCCGCTGTGGTCACTACCGTGATGCACGGAGAGCGGCTCGAAATCCTGCAACGCCGCCGCCGGTTCGTCAAAGTGCGGACGCCGCGAAAGCTGGAAGGCTGGACCGACGATCGCCAGCTGATGACCGCCGAGCAGCTGGCCAGCCTGAAGCGTCTGGCCGAGCACTCGAAATCAGCCCCGTCGCAGGGCGCCGCTACGACGTACGACGTGATCAACGTCCACACAGAGCCCAACCGCCAGTCTCCCAGTTTCCTCCAGATAAGGGAAGGCGAGAAGGTGGACGTGATCGGCCGCCATGTCTCTCCGCGCAATTCGCCCCCGCCGCCGCCGAAACCGGTAACCCTCGCTCCCGCGCCCAAGAAGAAGAGCAAGAAATCAAAAACCAAGAAACCCGACGACGTGCCAAGGCCTCCCATGCCCCGGGCGCCCCGGCTCCCCGACGACTGGCTGGAGCTTTCGGCGCTTGGATCGGAAGCCGACGAGGCGGAGGAACCGGAGCCCAAGGCTCCCACACCCGTCCCCATGGACGACTGGACTTTGGTCCGTGACAGCTCCGGTCACAGCGGCTGGGTTCTCACGCGCCGGCTGGTAATGGCGATACCCGACGAGGTGGCGCAGTACGCAGAAGGTCGCCGGATCTGTTCCTACTTCGCGCTCGGAGAAACGCGCGACGGAGACAAAGTGAAGCCGAGCTGGCTGTGGACCACGGTCGAGCGCGGCCTCGAGGCGCACGATTTCGACAGCATCCGCGTCTTCGTTTGGAGCCTTCGCCGTCATCGTTACGAGACCGCTCACATTGAGCGCAATTTGAAAGGATTCTCTCCCGTGCAGCTGCATGCGGTGGCGGCGCCGAAGGGGCACGCGGATTGGGGCGAAAAGCCGCCCGGTTTTTCGATCGTCGTAGAGAAGAAGGACGGCCTGAGATACCGGCGCAACTATGCGTTCTTCGGAAACCTGGTGCGCCTCTCGAGTGAGGAGCGGACGGACACTCCGCCGGGCCTGCTGACCGCGGACGCGAAGCAGCCAGGGCCCGCCAAGCCGCAGGCCGCTGTTGAAACGGAAGAATCCCTTTTCCGCCGGGCCAAACATCACTTGATAGCGCTGACCCGCCGGTATTTAGGAATCTAGCCGCAAATCGGCGGTCGTTATGCCCGCAGAAGTGACGGCAATACCCCCCAAAGAAGTTCATTGAGAAAATCTCCGCGGGAGTTACACTCTTGGTACAGAAGCATGGGCCGCCCCTCTCCTTAAGCGATGCACGATCTTGGGACGGCCCGCCACCTGTCAAAGCTAAAACACACACAACCACTCACATTTTCCGATCTGGCCGTGCGGCCTGAGCGGCGCTTGGGGCTAAGCGGTAGTATCCTTGGTTTGAAGCGTGCGTCGCTTCCTTAAAAATGCTCGAGCACTCGAAGCTCTGGATTGAGTATCTCGCCTGGGCAATTGAAGGCGCGGCCGCTGTGGTCATCGGCCTGGCGTCGATTGAAGCGCTCATCCGGGCGCTTCCATTGTTCGTTCGTCGCAATGTCCCGCAACAGGTCAAGGTCGATATCCGGCTGGGTCTCGGACGCTGGCTCGCTTTAGGACTCGAGTTTGCATTGGCCGCGGACATTCTGCGGACCGCGTGGCCCCAACCTGGCAGGAGATCGGCCAACTTGCCGCGATTGCCGTACTCCGCACCGCGCTCAACTTCTTCCTGGAACGCGAGATCGCGCACGAAGAGCACGGGGGGCCGGAAAACATCGGCAAGGCGCACTCGGCGTGAAATTCACCTCCCGGCAATCGCATTTTACTTGCGGTCAGCGGCCAGGCAGCTGGTAACTCCAGCCGAATCAGCTTTCACTTGACACCGCCGGTGAAATTTTTGAAACTGGGGCAAAAGAGAGAGCCATGCGTCAGATCCGGCCCGCCAACCCGTTGATCGGCTCTTCCAACTTCAGCAGACGACTGTGAAGACGATTTACTGGAGAATTTGTCCTCATGCAGAAATGGCTATCCAATCGCGAACCACTACTCACAACTTCGGCCGTTGCGAAATGGCTCGGCATAGCGCCTCGAACTGTTTGCCTATGGGCTGAGTGCGAGGAAATTCCTGCAATCAAAATCGGGCGGCAGTGGAGATTTCGCGAAAGCGAGCTTCGCGAATGGCTGCAAAGCTCGAAGGGAGTCAAGCTAAGAGTAGCAATAGCTTGACAGGTTTTGCCGCAACTGCGGCAACGACGGCATCAGCCGCATACTGAAACGCAGTCCCTGCGGCAGAATGGTAAGGTGGCGTAACGGCATTGCCGTGCCACTCACTCTCGAAAGCGCGTGCTGGCGCACCGGTGACGGTGACACCAGCAGGCAAAAATCAACCCGTAAGACAAAACCCATAGTAAGGAGTCAATCATCATGCACGATCCTTTCCAGAGCTACGCAAATTTGGGCCAGCACTACGGACAGTCCCCGATCGGCTTGCAGTATTCGCCGTTTCAAACCCCCGGCATCAATCCCATGGCAGCAGCGTACAATCCGTATCTGGGAGTGTCCCCCTGGGCTCAGGCAGGTGGGGTCCCCCAAATGGGACAGCAATCGCCATACGGGCCGGGCTTGGGCCAGAATCCGATCCTGCAGCAGCAGTTGCAGCTGGCGTCGGCGCTGGCGTCGCAGGCCGGTTTTCAGAACCCCATACTGGCCGCGATTCTCGGAAATCCTCTGATCGCCGCGAGTCTGTTTTCGCAGGGGATTGGTTCGCCGGGCGGCCCTCAGATGGGATTACAGCAGCATTCGCTCTACCCGCAGATCGGACAGCTTGGCTCTCCGTTCGGCCAGAGCGGCTACCCGCTGGCGCCTCAAAGCTGGATCGGGCAAGGCGGACTGTTGGGAGCCGGCCAGGGGTTCGGGCAGGCTCACCCCTTTCAATCGCAATTGACCCAAAGGCCGTTCCAAGGTCAAGGGTTTTCTCCGTGGGGCTATTGAGCAGTTGAGACGAGACCTCAAGGGAAATATGGCTGAAAGAAAGAATTGGCGCGCCAGGGGAACTCCCCCGGCGCGCTCCGATTTCGTAACCCCGGAAGAACCCGCTGGTGGTGACACCGGAGCGGAGAGTTCGGCTGAAAAAGATATTAGAGAGGAGACCAAGGTGATGCCATCTTACGGAACGCGAACACAAACACAGATTGAGGGAGTCACCGTGATCGGAGAGGCAGTCCGCAGGACGCCGTCGGAGAGCGCGGAAATCATAGTTGAGGTGACCTCGGCCGCTCCATCGGCGGCGCAAGCGCTGCGTGACAATCAGACCAAGACGATGCAGGTCACCCAGGCGGTGAGCCCGGCAGGCGTGCAACACGGCGACATACAGTCGATTGGGATGAAATTGCAGAATATGTACTCGCCGGCCATGCCATCGTTACCCGGCTATGGTTTGCCGTTGATCGGGCAAGGGATGATCGGGCAAGGGATGATGGCGCAGGGAGGGCTCTCTCCCTACTCGGGCGCCGGCGCGATGCAGCCGGAGGTTCAATTTGGATCCTACTTCGCCACCAACACGTTGCGTATCAATATTCGCGAACCGGCGCGTGCGGGAGAGGTCGCGGACTTGGCGGCCAGAGCCGGCGCGGCTCCGATCGGTGGTGTTCGATTTCGCCCCGCGGATGAAGCCGGCGCACGGAAGTCGGCGCTGGAGGCGGCCGCAAAAGACGCGCGATTGAAAGCTGATGCGCTTGCAGCGGCGTCGGGAAAGCAGGTTGGTGACCCGGTGGCCATCACCGAGGACATTGTTGCGTCGAACGGTACCTTTATGGCGCTTCGCGCCACGGCGCCCTTTGCCTTCGGAGCGGGCGCTCCCGAAACGGTAGGAGAACTGGAATACTACGCTCGCGTGTCCGCGAACTTCAAGCTGGTATAACCCCGGCTTTCGACGTTCTCCACCGGCGCCGGCGAGAATCCGATGGTTCGGCGCCTGGGAGGCGCTGTTTGCGGTTCGAGCAGACGGTTGATGCTCGCCAGGAGCAGGCGGAACTGCGTCGTCTGCTCCTCGTGCTTTCTTTCGAGGTCGTTCAATTTGCGGGCCAGTTCGCTCTCTCGGGAAGAGACGGCGCTGCCCTGCCATGCAGGTTTATAGGCCCACGCCAGCTTGTTCAGCAGTTCAGCCCGTTGCGCGGAAGTGGAATACGGTAGCGCAAGGGTAGCCACAAACAGGGCGTTGATATGCGGCAGGTGTGACAGGCTCAGCAGATCTGTGTCGGCGTCGAATTCCCAGAAGCGCAGGGGTTGGAACTGTTTAGGACCCCAATTGGGGTCTCTGACCAGAATCACCATGATCCCGGCGCACCGGGGAGGAATCCAATCAACCAGGCGCCTCGGTTCTGAGAACACGTAGTCTATAAAACGGATACCCGCCCCAATCAGATAGGGATTCATTGAGAATTAACCAATTCTAAGTCATCCTGCCTGCGAGTACAAACGATCAGTTTACCTAGAAGCCTTATAAGTACAATACCTTAGACGCAGGCCGAGTGCACGGAAGGTACAGATCTAGGTTTAGGCCCTTGCAGTTGCTGGAGCTAGGTCCGCTAAGCGGCCCCGTTCTTACTTTTTGTAGAGTAGCGGGAATTGCTTCTTGAGTTTTTCCAGCTTGGGCAACGCGTTGGCCATCACGTAAGGATGGTACGGGTTGCGCTTTACGAAGTCCTGATGGTATTCCTCGGCCGGAAAGAAGGCTTTCAGCTCGCCGACCTCGGTGACAATCGGATGGCTGAAGCTCTTGGCTTCCGTAAGCTGGGCGATGTAAGCTTCAGCGACGCGCTTCTGCTCCGGACCCTTATAGAAAATTGCCGAGCGATACTGCTTGCCGTAATCGGGCCCCTGCCGGTTCTTCTGCGTCGGATCGTGGGCCACGCTGAAAAAAACTTTAAGCAACTGCCCGTAGGTAATCCGCGCCGGGTCAAATGTGATCTCGATGGATTCGGCGTGAGTGGTCTTACCCGCGCTCACCGTTTCATAGTGGGCCGAAGCGGCATCGCCACCCGCGTAGCCCGAGATCACTTTGGTAACGCCCTGGACGTGCTCGAACACGGCTTCGGTGCACCAGAAGCACCCACCCGCGACGACAGCCATCTGAGAACCCGTCTCCGTCCCCTTCACGTCGACGGCCGGGTCGGGCAGTGGGTTCGCGGCGGCCCCGCTCATATAGGAGTTCACGAAAAACGCCGCGATGAGGATGACGAGGCCGGCGGGTATGGACGCGCGTAGCAGGTTCTTGAACATGGCTTATCCTCTTCCTATCATAGATCCGCAACAGGGCGGGGTTTATTCCGGACCGCCGGACCGGCCAGCCATCGCAGCAACCCCACATCCAGCAGGGTCAAGGCCGCCGCCGCGGTCAGGACGACAGTGCTCAGGCCGCGTTCCAGCACCGCTTCGATCGTGTGCCCGCTCCACTCGGCCGGAACGGCGCGGTAGAGAAGCAGCAGGGCCAGCATGATCCCACGGAAGAGCCATTTGGCCGCGCCGGCGGGCAGACGCAGCAGGAACAGCGCCATCACCATCGCCATGGCAGCCGTTGTAGTTACACTCATCAACGCTGCGTACAGCGCCGTCGTCCACTCCGGAAAAAGCCATGCGCCGGTCCAGGGAAGAAGATTGAAAGCCAGGACGCTGGCAGCCAGAATCGCCAGCATCCAGGAGCAGGCTCGAATCACCGCGCGACGAACCAGAATGGGCATCGAGTCCCGGCTTTCTCTGTGCAATCCAATCAGTATCGGTCCCGCCAGAATCGCGGAAAGGCAGGCGAACGGTATGAAAAAGAACGGATCGAACATCGACGCGCCCTGCTGAAGCCGGACCAGGAGCGCCACAAAGACGACGGCGGTCACCTGCAACAGGATTGAGAAGAGCTTTCGCATTTGACTTGCTTTCGGAAGAGATCGGCGCCGGAAGCCGTTTTTAATAGTGCGGTCCTGGTCGTGTACACTGGCGGAAGCCGCAAACCCTATGACCAAGACCGCTATTCTGATCGCCGCTCTGACAGCCGCCGGCCTGTCCGCACAAACAGCGGTCACCTATGACGTGGCCACGTTCCGTGACGTCATGATCCCGATGCGCGACGGCGTTAAACTCGCCACCAACGTCCACCGGCCCTCGCGGAACGGCGTCCCCGCCGACGGCAAGTTCCCAACCCTGCTGGAGCGGACGCCCTACGGAAAAGAGCGCACCCTCGGGGAATCGCCGAAGAACTTCTTCGTGCCGCACGGATACGTGGTCGTCTTCCAGGACGTACGGGGCCGCTACAAATCCGAAGGGCGGTGGGTTCCGATTCGCGACGATCCGAAAGACGGATTCGATACCGCCAAATGGATCGCGGCCCAGCCCTGGTCGGACGGAAATATCGGCACGATCGGGACTTCTTACGGAGGCGCAACGCAGCACGCGCTGGCGATCGGCGGCGCCCCCAACGTGAAAGCCATGATCCCGGTGGACGCCATGTCGAACTTCGGCCATTACGGCGTCCGTCACAACGGCGCTTTCGAACTACGCTGGTTCAACTGGGTCTTCACGCTCGGCAATTCCGCGGAAACGGAAAGCGCTCCGGCGGCGGCGGCGCGGGCCGCTTCCGATCCTGCGGCAGCCGGCGCTTTGATGGATATCGGCACGCGCGTCCGCGAGTTCGTGCGCGGCTTGCCCCTGCGTCCGGGCACGACGCCGCTGAAGTTCGCCCCGGATTACGAGGCCTGGCTGATCGAGGCGATGGGCCACGGAGACTACGATGATTTCTGGAAGAACCATGGAGCCAGCGTCGTGGACCACCTGGCCGAGTACAAAGATATCCCCGTTTATCACGTCACCGGCTGGTATGACTCCTGGGGCACGCAGGTTGCGAATCTCAACTTCGTAAATCTGCGCAAGACCAAGAAGAGTTTGCAGCGCCTGATCGTCGGACCCTGGACGCATGGCGCGCAGTCCAAACCATTTGCCGGCGAGGCGCAATTCACCGATGACGCGGCGCTGGACGTTGAACCCTGGCGGCTGCGGTGGTTCGACCGCTGGCTCAAAGGCAAGGACAACGGTGTGGATCGCGAAGCTCCGGTTCGAATCTACGTCATGGGTGGAGGCGACGCTCACAAGACTTCCGAAGGCCGGCTATTCGTGGGCGGATCCTGGCGTGACGAGCAGGAATGGCCGCTCGCTCGCGCCAAATCAACGCCGTATTATCTGCACGCGGGCGGCGCGCTCTCACCCGCCAGGCCGGCGGGTCATGCCCCAATCACCTTCACCTTCGATCCGCGCAACCCGGCGCCCACGCTGGGCGGAAACGTGTCTTCCGTGGGAGCGTTGATGTTCATCGGCGCCGCCGATCAGCGCTGCCGTCCGGATTTCTGGCTGTGCTCCGATAGCAAACCGCTATCCACTCGAAATGATGTTCTGGTCTTTCAGACTCCGCCGCTTTCAAGCGAGGTGGAGGTCACGGGCCGGCTGATTGTCAAGCTCTGGGCAGCGTCGGATGGTCCGGACACCGACTTCACGGCGAAGTTGATCGACGTCTATCCACCGAACAAAGATTTCCCCGCGGGCGTGGATCTAAGCGTTGCGGACAGCATCGTGCGGGCACGGTACCGTAACGGAGCCGGCAAAGCTGAATTCCTGAAACCGGGGCAGCCCTATGAGTTCACCATCGAGATGTATCCGACCTCGCTCCGATTCGGGCGCGGCCATTGCATCCGCGTCGACATTTCCAGCAGCAACTTCCCAAGATTCGACGTGAACCCGAACACCGGCGAGCCGCTCAACGCGTCCCGACGATGGCGAGTCGCGGAGAACTCGATATTCGTCGACGCGCAGCGCCCTTCACACATCCTGCTTCCGATCGTTCAACCGTAAGATCGCCGTGACTTCGGCTTCCGATCAGGTGACTTCCAGTTCCAACCCGAACCCCGGCCGCTCCGACGGCTGAAGGTACACACCCTCCGGACCGCGGGTAACCAGGCGCTGCTCTTCGAACATCTTGTAAACGCGGTCCGGACCGCCCGGCGGAGGAAGCGTGATCTCGGCCCACGTTAGAGCAGGCATGTTCGCCAGAAAATGGATCGGCTCCTCCGAACCCCCAACGTGAGGGATCAGCGGGATGCCGTTTGCGAGGGCAAGCGATCCGATGTGCCGCATCTCCGTCATGCCTCCGCACCATTTAATGTCCGGCTGCCAGATGTCCACGGCTTTGTAGTGGAGCAGACGTCCGAAGCCCCATCTTGTGTACTCGTGCTCGCCGGTGGCCAGCAGGGTCGATGTAATCCTGGCATGAAGGCGAGCGAACCCCTCGTAATCGTCGGGCTGAAGGACTTCCTCCAGCCAGTGCACGCGATACGGAGCCACGGCTTCGGCGAGTTGGAGTGTATAGGTCTCGGTCAGCGCCATCCAGCAGTCGATCATGATGTCACCGTCCGGGCCCAGCAACTCCCGCGTGCGTTTCACCGACTCCACGTTCCTCTTCAAGCCCTCGCGGCCCTGCGCCGGTCCGTGGACCAGCGCGAGTTTCACCTTCTTGAATCCGAACTTCACGCTTTGCTCGATGTCATTGCCGGTGGCGTAAGCCGGCAGCCGCTCCCAGGTGCGGCCGCCGAGCAATTTGTAGACAGGCTCGCCGCGGACTTTTCCCGCCAGATCCCACAGCGCCAGATCGATGCCGCTGATTGCGTGTACCGCCGATCCGGCGCGTCCATAGAACAGCGTCGCCCGCCATTGGATATCCCACAGCCGTTCGATATCCAAGGGATTCTCGCCGGTGAGTAACCTGGCGAGGTGCCCTTCGATGACCGGCCCGCCGCCGTCTCCGCCGCGTCCGTAGCCCTTCACCCCCTTGTTCGTGGCGATCTCCACGGTGAAGCCGGAGATGGGACCGCCGGGATCGGGCATCCACTTGGAGCCGGGTCCACGGCGCCCCGTGAACTGCGGATAGATCGAAATGGGACGGGCCGCCTCACGATTTACCCAATAGGAATCCGGCGCCGGCGCATAAGCCGGGAGCGGGTTCTTCGGACGCGCCTTTACCAGCCGGATGCCGGTGATTTTCAGGCCGGGATCGTCCGCGGCGAACGACAACCCGGCGCCCGCCCCGGTTAAGGCCGCGCGAAGAAAACCTCTGCGTGTCTGTTTCATCCTAGAAAATGATGATGACACCAATTGGCGTCCGCCGCGGCGCATTTTTCGAATCGCCAGGAACGCGGCGAGGTCGTTTCGTTCCGGTTCATGGCCGCGAAGACGATGATCTCAGGCCAGCCGGGAATCGGCCCATTCCAACATCTCCCGCTGCCGCGCTTCGTTGCCAAGAGCGCACTCCAGATTCAAATACCGGACGCCGCGCTTGGCCGCCAGCCGTGACAGCGAGCCGTCGTCGTCCGGCGGCGCCGTATTTTGGAGCACGACGTTATATGGAGACTCCGCCAGCTTCTCGAAATCTCCCGGCTGCGTGCAGAGAAAGAATTCGTGCGGATGATCGGGCTCGGGCAGCGAAACCCGATCGCTGATGGGTACCTCGTCGCGTACGGAGTAGCCCTCGGAATTGTTGTGGACGGCCATGGTCAGTCCGCCGCCCTGAGGCAGTAGCGCGCGTACGAGCCGATCACGCCCCCGATCGAGTTTGTCGAGTACGACGCTGATCTGATCGTCGCTCCAGTGCCTGTTCAGAGTGCGCAGGTTCCGCTGTGCGCCTTCGCGGGAGAACATGCGGTTGGGATCGAGCACGCCCGGACCCGCGGGCACGTTTCGTTTGTCGCCCACAATCAGGTACGCGGTTCCCGAGTGAGTCTTCATATGCGCACGCAAGACCTGTCGGGCCGTCTCCTCGTTGCCATGGATGTGGAGAAACACGCGGCGGGCCCTCCCGTGGCGGATGATTTCGAAGCGCGCGCCCTCCAACCGGACGCCGCGGCGGCGCCAGAAAAAGAACGGAAAGCCGAGAGCAAGCCATTGCCGACGGTCCAAGATGTTATCGTATGTACGATGCAATCACTTTTCATCATATGAAGTTGGGACCGATCAGTGTGGCGGCCCTCACGCCGCGTAGAGACCTCGGCTATCAGGCCGATCTGGCCGCGATCCTGGAACTTGTGGATTTTCTTTGCGCGGCCGGAGTAAATGGAATTGCCTTGATGGGCTCCACCGGAGAGTTCGTGCATTTGAGCCTGGAGGATCGGGCGCACCTGGTTAAGCTGGTGGTCAAGCGCAGCCGCTGCCCGGTGATCGCCGGAGTAACCCACTCCTCGTTCGACGGAACGGTAATGCTGGCCGACCAGGCCGCGCGCGCCGGGGCCGCCGGAGTCCTGGTAATGCCCCCCTATTTCTTCCCATACGGGCAGTCCGAAATTCGCGAGTTTTATCTGCGACTGGCGGACCGGGTGGCGGGCGCGATTCCAATTTTCCTGTACAACATCCCGTTCTTCACCAGTCCGCTTTCGCCTGAGACGTCGTGCGAGCTGTTGGCCACCGGACGTTTCGCCGGGATCAAGGACTCCAGTGGAGATTACGACCAGTTCCTGAAACTCAAGGAGCAGCGCGAGAAAACTCCTTTCACGTTCCTGGTGGGAAATGACGTGGTCTTTACCCGCGCACGCAGCGCCGGCGCCGATGGCGGAGTGTCAGGAGTAGCGAGCGCGATCCCGGAGCTGATGCTCGGGCTGGACCGCTCCATTCAGAAGCAGGACGCCGGGCAGACGGAACGCCTGGAGAACCGCCTCCGGCAGTTTATCGCGTGGCTGAACCGGTTCCCTGCCCCGGTGGGTGTGCGGGAGGCCGCGGCCGCGCGGGGCTTGAAAGTGGGGCCGATGGCTGTGCCGCTTTCCGCGGAAAAACAGCGCGAAATGGAGGAATTCCGCTCCTGGTTCAAGGCCTGGCTGCCGGAGATGATTCAGGAGTGCGGCTAAAACAAAGTCAAAAGTCAAAAATCAAACCAAAGTGATTCGGTGCGACGAGCCGGCGACTCTTCCGGGCTCCTGGCTCACTTTTGACCTTTTCCTTTCGTTTTCTGACTCTTGACTTTCCTCTGCACCAGGCTTTCATGCGTACGCTCCCGGAACGCGCCGGTAATGCCACCCGCGAGCGAAACCGCGCTTTCTCCGTAGCGGTCACGCAAGCCATCCACAGCGCGCAACGCGTCTCTCCACTTCGTGGTCTTTTCGTCGTCCAGAAGGTTGAGTTGGCCTTCGATCACCGATAGCTGGGAGGCCTGCACGCCCAGAAGCCGCACTTTCGCGCCCGGCTTCCAGTTGGCATGGAACAGGCGGCGTGCCGTGTCGAACAGCTCATGATCGAGCTGTGTCGAGTGGTCGAGCGAGTGAGCGCGGGTGATAGTCGAGAAGTCCTGATATCGCAGCTTGAGTTGCACGGTGCGGGCGTGCAGCCCGTTCTCGCGCAGCCGCCGGCCTACCATTTCCGAAAGCCGCGCCAGCGTCGCTTCCAGGGCGCCCGATTCGGCGGTGTCCTGCGAATAGGTATGCTCGTGGCTGATCGACTTGGGATCGTCACGAGCCCCGAAGGCCGAATCGAACCATCCACCCGCATCGAGTCCCAGCGCTTTGCCGGCGAGCGCCAGTCCCCACTTTCCGAATTTGCTTTCCAGGAACTCCTGATCCAGCGCGGCCAAGTCCCCAATCTTGCGGATACCCAGTTGATTCAGGCTCTTCTCCGTCACTTTGCCGACGCCCGGAATCTTGCGCACGTCGAGCGGCGCAAGGAAGCGAGCCTCTTCTCCCGGCAGCACCCACAAGACGCCATTTGGCTTGGCTTGATCTGAAGTGATCTTGGCGACCAGCCGGGACGTGGCGATGCCGATCGAACAGTTCAACCCCGTGTCGGTGTGAATCGCCGCATGCAGAGAATGCGCCGCGGCAAGGGGCGGGCCGAGCAGACGCGCCGAGCCGGTCATGTCCAGGTACGCTTCGTCGATGGATGCGACTTCCACCACCGGAGAGAAGCGATCGAGAACGCCGCGCACGCGCTGCGAGCAGTCGCGATAGCGGTCCGGGTGGCCATCGACAAAGATCGCGTGGGGACAAAGCTGGCCGGCGGTCCGCAGGGGCATGGCGGAATGAACGCCGAACTTGCGCGCTTCGTACGAGGCGGCCGAAACCACTCCGCGCTGGTCCTTCTGGCCGCCCACCACTACGGCTTTGCCCTTCAGGCTCGGGTCGAACAGCTCCTCCACCGACACGAAGAATGCATCCATGTCGACATGGAAGATGGTTCTCAGGAGCGCAGTTGACACGACACCACTCGCGGGATTCCAGCCAGGTCGTCGATCAGCCGGAGGTCTTCGAAACCGTCGAGCATGGCCGCGACCCGATCACTGCCATTGTAGCCAAGCTCCAGAATCAGACGCCCGCCAGGACGAAGCACGCGTTTGGCGCCGGCGATCAACCGTTCGTAGATCTCAAATCCAGTGGGCCCGCTCGTCAGGGCGACGTGCGGCTCGTGGTCGCGGACTTCGCGCGCCAATCCGGCCAGTTCGGCGGCGGGCACGTACGGAGGATTCGAAACCAGCACGTCGATGGAGCGATCGGCGATGGCGTCCACGAGGTCGCAGGCAATGAGGCGCACTCGCGCTCCCAGACGCACGGCGTTTTCTGCCGCGACACGGAGCGCGGGGATCGAAATATCGGTAGCCCAAACCTCGGCCCCGATTTCGAGCTGCAGCGTCACCGCAATCGCGCCGGAGCCGCACCCCACATCCAGAAATCGTTGCGCGCTATCGCGGGCGGCCAACGCAGCCTCGACAACGTGCTCGGTTTCAGGGCGCGGAATCAAGACGTCCGGCGTGACATGGAACGGACGCCCGTAGAATTCCTGCGTCCGGGTGATGTACTGCGTCGGGACCCCGTTCAGCCGCTGATGCAGATATCTGCCATAGTGCAGCCACTCCACTTCGCGCAACGTCTGTTCGGGATGACCGTAGAGGTACACGCGATCGCGCCGTAGCGCATGGGAAAGAAGGACCTCGGCCGTCAGCCTCGGCGCGCTGATTCGGGCTTCTTCAAGGAGTTTCGTCCCCTGCAGCAAGGCCGAACCCACATCCAACATGGTTCGCTACGGTTGTTTTCAGCGGGAGGCGACCGGAGCCGGCTGCGGACCAGCGCTTCGCCCCGCGTCCAAGCTGCTTTGCTCGCCCTGAGCCTTCATCTTTTCGGTCTGATAATGCTGCGTCAGCGCTTCCACAATCTGGTCGAGACGACCTTCGATTACTTGATCGAGCTGATGCAGCGTCAGCCCGATCCGGTGATCGGTGACGCGATTTTGCGGAAAGTTGTAGGTGCGGATCTTCTCGCTGCGGTCGCCTGACCCAACCATGCTGCGCCGCTCGGCGCCGAGCGCGGACTGCTGCTTCTCGAGTTCCAGCTCATACAGCCTGGACCGCAGCACCCGCTCCGCCTTCGCGCGATTCTTGATCTGCGACTTCTCATCCTGGCAGGAGACCACCAGGCCGGTGGGAAGGTGGGTGATACGGACCGCCGAGTAGGTCGTGTTGACCGACTGCCCGCCGGGACCGGAGGAACAGAACGTGTCGATACGGATGTCCTTGGCTTCGAGCTTGACCTCGACCTCATCGGCTTCCGGCAATACCGCCACCGTGATCGCGGAGGTGTGGACGCGCCCTTGCTGCTCGGTCGCCGGCACGCGCTGGACACGGTGGACGCCGCTCTCATACTTCATCTTGCTGTAGACCTTGTCGCCGTTGACAAGTGCGATGACTTCCTTCAGCCCGCCCACGGCCGATTCACTGGCCGAAGTCACCTCGATCCGCCAGTGCTGCGTCTCGGCATAGCGGTTGTACATACGGAAGATCTCCGCCGCGAACAGCGTCGCTTCGTCGCCGCCAGTGCCGGCCCGAATCTCGAGCACCACGTTCTTCTCGTCGTTCGGATCTTTGGGCAGCAGCAGGACCTTCAGCTCGTCCTCAATCTTCAGCTTGGCGGGCTCGAGGCGTGCGATCTCGTCGGCCGCCATCTCCTTCAGTTCGGGGTCGGACTCCGCCAGCATGGGACGCGCCTGGCCCAGATCTCCCTCCACCCGCTTCCATTCGCGATACTTGGACACAATGTCCGAAAGGTCACTGTGCTGTTTGGCCGCCTTGCGGTAGCGATCTCCGTCGCTGATGAGCTCGGGGTCCGCCAACTGCCGGGAAAGCTCCTCGAAACGCACTTCGATCTGATCGAGTTGTTTCGCGAATTGCATGGTGAATTAGGCGATGATCAGCTCGCCGCCCTGCTTGGCTTCAAGCCACATGGCGCGGTCGAGAGCGCAGATGGCGACGGTCGCCTGGGCGTTGCTGGGCGGCTGCGTCGTGATGCGCTGCAGCCACAGTCCAGGGGCGGTTAAAGTGGAAAGAACGGACCCCCGCCGCTTGGCGGCGAAGCGAATCATCTCGTAGCTGATGCCGGCGATTACCGGAAGCAGGACCACACGGGACACCAGCTTTAGAGCGAAACCATCGAAGGGAATCAGGGTGTAAACCACCATCGAAACCAGCATCACCACCAGCAGGAAGCTGGTGCCGCAGCGCGGATGGTAGGTAGTGAACGCCTGCGCGTTTTCGACAGTGACCGGCGCGCCCGATTCATAGTTGAAAACGACTTTGTGCTCAGCCCCGTGGTATTCGAATACCCGGCGAATGTCCTTCCAGCGGGAGATCAGGAGAAGGAATCCAACGAAAATCGCCATCCGGATCAGGCCGTCGGCGGCGTTGAATGCAATGCGCCCTTTAAGGACCGGGTACCACTTTCCCAACGCCGTAACCAGGTAGAGCGGAACCAGCTTATACAGGAAAACGAAGAACGCGAATGAAAAAATCAGGTTCAGCGTGAGCATCCAGGATGAAATCTCGGCCGGTTTGGCTTTGGTCGATTCTTCTTCGCTCAACGCCGCGTTGGATGAAAACCGTAGCGCTTTGATTCCGAGCGACATTGCCTGGCCGAGCGTCCCGAGACCCCGCAAAACCGGATACTTGAACAGCGGATACTTTTCCGACATCCGGTGAACCGGCATTTCTTCGGTGATGATCTCACCATTCGGTTTCCGGACTGCGACGCAATAGCTGTGGGGAGCGCGCATCATCACGCCTTCGATGACGGCTTGCCCGCCAACCAGCGTCTCCTCGCCGCTTTCGAGCACGGGCATCAATTGAATATGCGCCGCGAGTCGCAAAAATCCGCTTAGTGACAAGAATGGATACTCCTATTGCAATTATACGACAGTCTCAGGATACCATATCGAACCGGGCGACTCGGCGGTCGCGGCTCCGCAAGACAACGGATCGAAGACGTAACGAAGTGGTTACAAACGGCTTACCAATACTTGAGAATCAGGGCCTTGGTCTTCTGAACACCCTCCACCGGGTCGCCTTTCCCTTCGTACTCAATCGAGATCGGACCCTTGTAATGGTTCTTCTTGAGCATCCCCAGGACCCGGGGAAAATCATATTCCGCCGCCTCGCCCTTCTCGTCGAAAACGTTCACTTTTACGTGGGTGACGAACGCGTACGGCGCAACCAATTCGACTTCCTCATACCGCTTCTCGGGCGGGAAATTGCCAAAATCCACCAGCGCCCCGACCCATTTCGGATCCGTTGCCTTGATAATTTTGACGATGTTGGCCGCCGTCTTTGAGACTCCGCCGTGATTCTCCATCGAAATCCGGATCTTCAATTCTTTGGCCAGCGGAACCAGCTCTTCCTTGAAGATTCTGACCACCCGATCGACTCCCGCGGTATCGTCGGCGTTCTCAGGACCCGTGGATCCGACATTAATTCGGACCACTGGCGCTCCCAGTCTGGCGGCCCCCCGCATCTTCCGCTTGTCTGCTTCAATCTGCGTCCGGCGTTTGCCTTCGTCTTGCAGGGCGAGGTTGCCTTCGATCACGTAGCAGGTGACCACGCGCCCCGCCTTCTTCACGGCGGCCTTCACTTCGTCGATGAATGCGTCGTCGACCGTCTTGAAGAACATGTCGTTGTACGAGATACCGGGTATTCCCTGCTGCTTGTAGAACTCCGGAACGGAGAGCATATCGAGCTTCCCCGCTTTGATCAGCTCCCGATAACTATAGGTCTCCGACGCGAGGATGTTCCCGCCTTTCAACTTCGGGTCCTGGGCGCACAGCAGAGAGGTCAGCGCCAGGAAAATATAAATCCGGTTTCGAAGCATCATCCCAGACTATTCTACAGCCCGATTCGCCGCCCCCGCGAGGCGCGGGTTTTGGGATAAGATCTCCATATGACTTCCCGTAGAAACCTTCTGGCCGCCGCGGTCCTTCCGGCCGTCTCACCGGCGTTCGCCGCGAAAACCTCCATGCGCTCCGACGAGGTCGAGACTCGCGTGCAGCGCCGCGATTTCAAGAACCTCTACAAGGAAGACCTTCCGACACCCTGCATGGTAGTGGATCTGGAGATCTTCGAGAAGAACCTGCGCACCATGGCGGATCACTGCCGCACCACCGGAATCCGGCTGCGCGGACACGTCAAGGTCCATAAGAGCCCGGATATCGCCAAACGGCAGTTGGCGCTGGGCTCGATCGGCGTCACCTGCGCCACCATCGCCGAATGCGAGTTGATGTCGCATTCCGGCGTACCCGGCATCCTGCTCACGCGGCAACCCACCAGCAAGAACAATATCAACCGGGCCATCATGCTGGCCAAACGCGATCCTACTTTCGGAGCCGTAGTTGACGATCCATTGGCCGCGGACTGGCTGCAGCAGGCTGCCGCCCGCGAAGGCATCAAGCTGCGCACCGCCGTGGATGTGTTCGCCGGGCTCACGCGGCACGGAATCGAAGGGGGCCAACAGGCGCTGGACCTGGCCAAAAAAGTGGACTCCTCGAAGAACCTGAAGCTGATCGGTCTGATGGGCTATTCCGGCGGCGCGTCCCATACCCACGGCTGGAGCGAGCGAAAGAAAAAGTCCCAGAACGATCTGGCAGGCTTGATGGAGAGCGTCGCCCTGGCGCGGAAGGCCGGTCTGCCGGTAGAGATCGTGACCGGGGGCAGCACCGGCACCTACAACATCGATTCGGAGACCAAGGGACTCACCGAACTCCAGGCGGGGTCCTTCGTCTTCATGGACACGCTCTACCGGCAGATCGGAGGCAAGCAGGATCCTGCCGTGTACACCGACTTTGGCCCCGCGCTCACCGTGATGACCACCGTGATCAGCAAACGTCATCCCCAGCGCTGCACGATTGACGCAGGCAATAAAGCTTTGCTGAAACCGACCGATGAGGTCAAAGGGCGTCCCGAAGTGAAAGTGGAAAATCAGGGCGCCGAATACGGGATTCTGGTCTGGAAAGACAGCGACCGGGATTTCAAACTCGGCGAACGTGTGGACCTTTACCCGTCGAATCTCGATATGAGTACCAACGTTTATGATCGCTATTACATAGCGAAAGGTGAGCAGATTGTGGACGTTTGGCCGATAATGGGGCGGGCGGGAGCCGCACAGCGCTAAATCCTGGAATTGACGGCGCAATACTACTAGTACAATCGAGGCGATGTCTGTATACAAAACGGAGTGGCGCTAGTGTACTCTGGAGAATAGACCTTTGAAATCGAAATGTTAAGAGGCGCCATCATATGTCCGGACAGGGAATTGGGCGACCGGCTTGTAGGGGCGTTGCTCGAATCGCACAGAATCGGCATCGTCCGCAGGCTTGAATCCTATCCCGGCCAGGTTGATTTGGGCCGGTTTCTTCGCGCAGCGGCGCCTGAAATCGTCTTCCTCAGCATCGAGGCGCGGCAGCAGGCTCTCGAGACTTCCAAGCGTATCGAAGAGTTGTGCCCCGGTCTGCAGGTAGTAGCCATCAACCGCACGTGCGATCCGCCGACGCTGCTTGAGACCATGCGCGCGGGAATCCGTGAGTTCCTTTCCCCGCCCTTTGAGCATCAGGCTCTGGTGGAGGCACTGGAGAGGATATCGGACCTCATCTCGCAAAATCCTCCCGTTTTCGAGACCACCGATTCGGTCTTCGCGTTCCTGCCGGCCAAAGCCGGATCGGGCGCGACCACTATTGCCGTGAACACGAGCCTGGCTTTGTCTCGCATGCCGGATGCGAACGTGTTATTGGCGGACCTGGATCTGAATTCCGGGCTGGTCGGATTCATGCTGCTTCTGAATCAGACTCCTTATTCCATCGTGGACGCCGCCGAAAACGCGCTCGACCTGGATGAGAACCTGTGGCCGAAAATCATTTCCAGCAAGGACGGGCTGGACGTGCTGCCGGTGGGAAAGCTGAGCCCGGGATTCCGTATCGAGGCAACCCAGATAAGGCACATCCTGAGCTACGCGCGGCGCCACTATTCCGCGATTTTCGTCGATCTCTCCGGGATGATGGAGAAGTATTCCATCGAGATCCTCCATGAGGCCAAGCAAGTCTACCTGGTCTGCACCACCGAGTTGCCCTCCCTGCATTTGTGTCGCGAGAAGCTGGCGTTTCTGCGCAGCCAGGACCTGGCTGGACGGGTCAAGATTCTTCTCAACCGGTCGCAAAAACGCGGACAAATCTCGCTCGACGAGATGGAGAAGCTCTTCGGTATGCCGATCCACATGACATTTCCGAACGACTATGCCGGTGTCCACGCGGCTTTGACGGCAGGCAAGCACGTGAATTCTTCCTCGCCCCTAGGCAGCCGCTACAGGGAATTGGCAGAGACCATGGTCGGCAAGAAGCCGACTGTGGTGGATCGGAAGAGGGGCTTCTTCGACATGCTCACGGGGAAGAAGACCGAAGCCGAAGCTTAGAACCTTCGGTAACGCTTGACGGGACATGATTACCCGTAGACAACTCTTCGCCGGAGCGCTAAGTTCCGCCGCGCTCGCCAAAACCTCACCCCCCAACGTTCTCTTCCTTTCGGTGGACGACATGAATGACTGGGTCGGCTGCCTGGGGGGCTATCCCGGCGTCCGCACTCCGAATATCGACGCGCTCGCCAGGCGCGGCGTCCTCTTCCGGAATACCCACTGCGCGTCACCGTTGTGCAATCCGTCCCGCGTCGCGCTGCTCACCGGCTTGCGTCCGTCCACCACCGGCATCTATGACAACGAGCAGTACTGGCGTCCCAATCTGCCCGGCGTCGTGAGCCTGCCGGGTTACTTCAAACAGAACGGCTACCATGCCGCGGGAGTGGGCAAAGTCTTCCACCATGTCGCCGGATTCAACGCACCCTCCGAGTGGGATGAGTTCCAGCTTCAGGTGTTCGACGACACGTGGTACCGGCGGCCGGAATGGTATCCCTGGACGAAGAAGGAGCCCGCGCCGGCCGGACACCCCTTCAACGGGCTCAAAAATTTCCAGGGCGAGTTCGACTGGGGAGTCCTGCCCAAGCCGGAAAGCGAATACGGCGACATGAAAGCGGTCGACTGGGCGGCGCGCTTCTTCGAACGCAAACACGACAAGCCGTTCTTTCTTGCGGCGGGCCTGTGGCATCCCCACATCCCGATGTTCGCCCCGCAAAGCTACTTCGACATGTATCCGGAGGCGGACGTGCGCATCCCGGTGGTACCCGAAGACGATCTGGAAGACGTACCTCCCGCCGCCCGCAAGATGGCTGCCGCGCGCCGCGAAGAGTACGACCGCATCGCGCGGGAAGGCAAGTGGCGCTCCGCCGTGCGCGCCTACCTTGCCAGCATCAGCTTCGCCGATGCCATGGTCGGCCGCATCCTGAAGAGCCTCGATGCCAGCCCTCACGGCGCCAACACCATCATCGTTTTCTGGTCGGACAATGGTTGGCATCTGGGTGAGAAACAGCACTGGCACAAATCGACGCTATGGCAGCGCGCGACTCACGTGCCCATGATCATCGCCGGCCCCGGGGTCCGCGAACCAGGGCAGGACCGGCCCCAACCCGTCAGTCTGCTGGACCTCTATCCAACGCTGGTCGAGCTTTGCGGTTTGCCGCCCAAGAGCACTCTGGAAGGGACGAGCCTCGTTCCGCTGCTGAGAGATTCGAAGGCCCGGCGCAACCCGACCGTGAGTACCTACCTTCCCGGAAACCATGCCGTTCGCGACGAGCGGTGGCGGTACATCGTCTACGCGGACGGATCCGAGGAGCTATACGACGAAGTCAGCGATCCCAACGAATTCCACAATCTTGCGGATCGTCCGGAACACGCCGCCCGAAAAAAAGAGATGGCGAAGTGGGCGCCGAAAAGCAGCGCCCCGCCCAAGCCCAATCGCAACGCCTTCGACTTCGACTTTCCCAGCTACACCTGGAAGCTCAAGAAGCCGTAGTCAAAAGTACAGCTTGAGTCCGAATTGCACGATGCGCGCCGGATCGGACGCGTTGATGACACCGAATCCTCCGGATCCGAACGTCGTGTTGGGATTGGAGAAGTTGGTGTGGTTGAAAGCATTGAACAGCTCCCCGCGGAACTGCAGACGGAAGCGCTCGTGCAACTGGAAGTTCTTCATCAGACCCAGATCGTAGAGCGCGTGACCGGGCGAGCGCCCGACCGACCGCGCCGCCGTGCCGAAGAGGAAACGGTCCGGCTGCGAGAACGCGGCGATGTCGAACCAGCGGTTCGCTGAACGCTCGTCCGACGGCAAAGATGGATCCCGCAGCAGGTTAGCGCGCTGCGGACCCGAGGAGAAACACTCGCAGGTATTGGTCTGCGTCACCACGCCGAAGGGCGGGCCGCTATGCAGCGAGCCGAGCGCCGAGAGCTGCCAGCCGCCGATCACCTGGCTCGCCAGTCCGTGCGTCAGCCATCGCCGGCCCGGACCGAAAGGCACATCGAGAACCGTGCTGAACGTCACGTTGTGGGTAATGTCATTCGGACTGAGCGACTTGTCCAGGCGGCGATTGTAGAAGTCCTGGTAACCAACACCGGGCGTTCCGCCGAAATCTCCGTTGGCGATGGAGTCCACGTTGTCGAGGAATTTGGAGAACGTGTAGTTGAAGAGGAACTGCAGCCCGTTCTGATAGCGCTTCTCCGCACGAAACGCAAAAGCATGGTAACTCGACGCTCCCCAATTCGGCGCGACCAGCGTAACATCGCTGAACTGCGGATAGGGACGCCGCGACTGGCTGGTTCCGGCGCCCGTCAGTAATTCCGGCCGGATCTGATTAATGCTGGCGTTACTGGCGGTGAGCTTGCGGCCGAGGTTGGCGATGTACTGTCCTTCGAACAGGATCCCGCGCATCTCATGCTGGATGCCCAGGTTGTACTGCATGGCGTACGGAGTGGCCCGGTCCCGCTCATAGTAGGTGATGGGGGTCCCCAGGCCGAAGGATGAATTGCGGACCTCTTTGCCCGGAATCACATAGGCGGGAAATCCATCCTTGAGAAGGAACGCCGGGGTCTGGTTCTGATCGGGGCTGACGTAAAGCAGGTCGAGCGAGAAGCCCTGGTGCGCGTCACTGCCGTAGCCGATGTCGTTGGGGTTGCCGAAGAAGATTCCCCAGCCGCCGCGAACCACGGTCTTGGCCATACCGAGCGGCCGCCAGGCGAATCCGAAGCGCGGCCCCACGTTGTTCCAGTCGCTGTTTATCAGGCGGCGCGGCACGCCGTCCACGCCGGCGAAAGTGATTGCTCCGGGGACTCGGGCGATGGGATGAATCTTCGCCATGTCGAATCCGTTCCAGGTATCGTCCGGGGCGATAGGGCCGGTCTCGAAATCCCAACGAATGCCCAAATTAAGCGTCAGGTTAGGAGTGATTTTCCAATCGTCCTGAACATAGGTGCCCAGGTAGAAGGCGGAGCTGAGCAGCGGGAGCTGGTCGCGCAGGGAAGCCTGTGTGGCGAATCCGAGCAGCATGGAGGCAAGCCCGTTGCCGGTGCGCGCGTTACCCTGCAAACCCGTGCCCTGCTGAGCGAAGGTGATGTCGCCGGAGGGAATCGTGTCGAATTCGTCGGTCTGGCCGTTCCAGCGGTATTCGAAGCCCATCTTCCAGTTGTGATGGCCGCGAATGTAGGTGAGGGTTTCGATGGCCTGGTAAGTGGGTCCGCGCTGTTCGCGAAACGCGTTGGGCCCGCCGAGCAGCGTGTAGCCTTGCGGGCGGAAAACGGGAAAGGCCTTATCGGGCACGTTCTTCAGTCCCAGTTTCGCCGGCCACCCTCCACCGATACTGGCGTGCAGCACGTCGCGCTTCTGCTTCAGCCAGCTGAATTTGAAATCGCTGATGAGCGCCGGCGTCAGCGTACGCAGCCAGGAGCCGGAAGCGGTTTGGGCGGTGTTGTTGACGCTGCGCGTATTACCGCCGGCGCCCGACGCCGCCGGCTCGGGGAAGTTCGGGCTCTGCGGCGCATCGTTGTACTGGTCGATATAGCGGAAGAACACTTTGTCGCGATCGGTGAGCGTATGGTCGATGCGGATGGTGGTGTGTAACTGGAGCCGCTGCGGAGCGACATTGATGTTGTAACTGTTGGCGCCGCCACGGCTGCCGGTGACATTGGGGTCGGGAAAGTAGGAGATCGCCTTCACGCCGACCGGGTCGAACAGGCTGGCCGGAATCACGTTGTTCGGGAAAGGGTCGCGGACGCGTGTGTTGCCTCCGGCCGGATTGGGGCGCGTGGTGAACGGATTGTAGAGTTGCAACGCCGCCCCGGTTGCGTCAACCAGACCGGTGAAATCTCCGGCCTTCTGGATCGCAGTGGGAACGGTCTGGAGCAGCGCCATCCCCATGGTGACTTTGGTGACTTCCTCCCCCAGGAAGAAGAAAGTCTTGTTGCGGCGAATAGGACCGCCGAGGGTTCCGCCGAACTGGTTGTAGCGGAGCGGAGGCTTGCTCAACGAGAAGTAGTTGCGCGCGTCAACGGCGTCATTCCGGAGGAACTCAAACGCAGTGCCGTGGAATTGGTTCGTCCCCGATTTCGTCACCGCGCTGAACACCCCACCCACCGAGCGTCCGTATTCGGCGGCGTAATTGTTGGTGATGACTTTGAATTCCTGGACCGAGTCAACCATCGGTCCGAGTTCCGCCATGGAGCGAGACAGTCCGCTCTTATTGGCGGTGGTCCCGTCTATCCACAGCATTTGCGAAAACGGGCGTCCGCCCGCCATGCTGGCGACCGGGATTTCGCTTGCGTCCCCGATGCCGCCGACAAAGACGGTGGCCGACGCAAGCTGCACCAGGTGCCAGGCATTGCGTCCGTTGAGCGGCATCTCGATGATGGTCTTGTTATTGACCACCTGCCCCACCGAAGACGTCTCGGATTCGACCAGCGGCGCTTCCGCTGTGATCTCCACTGTCTCCGTTACCTGGCCAAGTTCCAGGCTGAAGTCGATGCGCGCCACCTGCTCAACCTGGAGTCGGACGGCCGAGCGTACCACCGGCTTGAATCCGGCGCCCTCCACCCGGATGCGATAGGAGCCCGGTTCAAGCAGCGGGATGGTGTAGTATCCGGATTCGTTCGAGACCGCATTCCATCTGACGCCGGTGCCTTCGTTGTTGACGGTCACTTGCGCATGGGGTATCACCGCGCCGGTGGGATCGGAGACGCGGCCCGTGATCTGAGAGTTTTGAGCTAATAAAGCAATGGGTAATAGGGCAACCAAAACGAAACGCATGAAGGCATCATACAACACACGCGCAGGCTCCCCTTGAACTGTCGCGTGAGACTAAAAAACTCTGCGTTTGAGCCGCGCGACGTTGAATTTCGCGGTCTCGGCGACGGCCATCACAGCCATTACTCCGGCTTGCACCGGGTCGCTGACGACCAGATCGGCCGCGTCGGGAACGCTGCCGGCCATGTTCAGGCTGATCACCAGGAGACCGGTCTGCCGCACTTCGCGGACGGCTGTCTCGATATCCCCTCCCATGAGCGCTCCGGCCAGCACCAGCGCTTTGACCCGCGGCAGACGGGCCACGGCGCGCACCGCGTCGGCCAGCGCCTGCTCTCCCACAAGCGGAATCGTGTCCACCGAGATGTGTTCGCCGCGGATGTTGTGGCGATCCGCCTCGGAGACCGCGCCGATCGCCACCTGGCCGACCTGGGCGCCGCCGCCCATGATAATGATCCGTTTGCCGTAGATTCTCTCCAGACTCTTGACTACTTCCACGCTGCGGACAACAGGCAGTTTCTCGAGGTCGGCCGTCAATTGCGACAATTCCGAAGGCAGTTCCACCTCGAAGTAAATCCGGGCGTCCGGCGGACGGTTGTCGATAATGGCCACCGAAGTGATGTTGGCTTGATGCTCCAGAATCACGCCCGTCAGGCGATGGAGGAGTCCGAGGCCCTCCTGGGCGTGGACGACCACCCCGATCTTTTCCTGTTTTTCCACGATGTTAACAGTATAGACTTTGGCGTGGACTATAATGCTCAAGAGAGTTTGCAAAGGAGCGCGGAATGCGTTTTGGAATCGTGCCGGTAATGGCGCTGCTGGCCGTCTCGCAGATGGCGGGCGCGGCCTCGAGGACCATTGACACCGAACTGAAGCCGGCGGACGGCAAGAGCGTGGTGGTCTATAAGACGACCGCGGAAGGCGAGTTGAAAGTCTATCTGTATTTCCCGAAGGACTGGAAACCGTCCGACAAGCGGGCGGGCATCGTGTTCTTCTTCGGCGGCGGCTTCACCAACGGCAAGCCCAGCCAGTTCACCACCAAAGCCGAGTACCTGGCCAGCCGTGGGATGGTGGCGGGATCGGCCGAATACCGGATCAAGAGCGTGCACAATACCGGGCCGGAAAAATGCATCGAAGACGCCAAGAGCGCGGTGCGTTGGATGCGCGTGAATGCGAAGCGGCTGGGTATCGATCCGAAAAAAGTTCTGGCGGGTGGCGGATCGGCCGGCGGGACGGACGCCTTCTTCACGGCCTACAATACGACGTTCGAACCGGAAGGCGAGGACACGTCGGTCTCTTCGAAACCCAACGCGCTGGTTCTGTACAATCCGGCGATCGGCTCGCCGGAGTACAAGGGCAACGGCCAGCGGTCGGCGGAGGAGAATCGCAAAATGTCGGCGTTCCTGTCGGCGTGGAAGGTCTCCAAAGGCGGACCGCCCGCGATCCTTTTCTTCGGCACGGACGACGACCTGCTCAATCCGGCGCGAGCGTTCGTGAAAGCAATGACGGCGGCGGGCAACCGGGTGGAGCTTTACACGGCCGAAGGGCAGAAGCACGGATTCTTCAATGACCGGGAGGGTACTCCGTGGCATGCTTCCTGTCTGCATCAGACGGATTTGTTCCTGGCATCGTTGGGGTATCTGAAGGGAACGCCCACGGTGCAGACTCCGGCAGGAGCGACGTTGAAGCGGGAGATGCAGTAGAGGGCGCGCCCGGGTAAGGGTTTTCATTCGCTCATGAGATATCTGGTTGGTTTGATTTCGATGCTCTGCGCGGCCTACGGGCAGAGCTTGCGCGTGACCGGCGGCGCGGTGGACGAACAGGTATTTCAGCGCAACGCGAATGGAACCGCCACCGTGGCGTTGAGCGGAGTGGCGGAAGGCGGGGACGGCAAGACCGTTGAGGCGCAGGTTAGCCGGAAGCATGTACCGTTGCGGAACTGGGCCGCGGTGGGAAAGATCGGCGGCGGCAAATGGGCAGCGGAAATTGCCGCGCTGCCTACCGGCGGCCCTTATCGCATCGATTTGCGGGTGACAGGTGGACAGCCGTCGGCCGCGGTGGACAACATCCTGGTAGGCGATCTGTGGATGCTGGCCGGGCAATCGAACATGGAAGGGGTCGGCGACCTGGTGGACGTGGAAGCTCCGCACGAACTGGTGCATAGCTTCGACATGACCGACCAGTGGATAGTGGCCGAAGAGCCGCTCCACACGCTGGTAGCGGCCGTCGACCCGGTGCATCAGGAGATCCGCAAAATGCCGGAGCGGCTGAGCGGCGAGAAACTGCGCGAGTACATGAGCGCGCGCAAGAAGGGCGCCGGACTTGGCCTGCCGTTCGCGGTGGAGATGGTGCGGCGGACCGGCGTGCCGGTGGGGCTGATTCCGAGCGCGCACGGCGGCACGTCGATGGATCAGTGGGATCCCGGGTTGAAGTCCCGCGCCGGGCATTCGCTCTACGGCGGGATGCTGCGGCGCTTTCAGGCGACCGGATCGAAGATCTCCGGAGTGCTCTGGTATCAAGGCGAGTCGGACGCCAATCCGAAGGCGTCCGGGCCATTTCAAGAGAAGTTCGAGCGATTGGTTCATATGGTGCGCGAAGATTTCGGGCAGCCGGACCTGCCGTTTTACTACGTTCAGATCGGCCGGTTTATCAACAACACGAACCTGAACGACTGGAACCTGGTGCAGGAGATGCAGCGGAAGGCCGAGTCCACAATTCCGCATTCGGGCATGGCGGCTTCCATCGATTTCTCCCTCGACGACATCATCCACGTCGGCACGCAGGATCACAAACGGCTGGGCCGGCGGCTGGCGAATCTCGCACTCGGCCAAACCAAGCGGGGGCCGCGTCCGGTGTCGGCCGTGTTCCGTGACGGCGTGGTGCGAGTCACTTTCGAAGAAGTGAACGGGCGGCTGATTTCGGAAGGCCGGCTTTCGGGCTTCTCCATTCACGGAGCGGACGGCGCCCCGGTTCCGGCGATCTTCAAGGCCAGGCTCGATCCAGCCGATCCGAATGCCGTGCTGCTGCACATCGCGGGGAAGCTGCCGGAGGGCGCGGGGGTCCGATACGGATACGGGAAAGATCCGTATTGCAATCTGAGCGACCAGAAGGACATGGGGGCGCCGGTGTTCGGCCCCATGCCCATCCGCTAGCCCGGCTTTCCCGCCTTCTCCCAAGGCAGCCGCACGGGCCAGCCTTCGAACTGACGTGCGCCGGCGGCTTTCGGATTCGTATCCCAGGACCAGCACTCTAGGACGAATTCTTTCTTCTTCCGGTCCACGCGGACGAGGCCGTATCCCTCGCTCTTTAAGTTGCGGTCGCCCAAGCCCTGCCCGCGTCCGGTTTTGTGGCGGCGATAATCTTTGAAGCTCACCTTCGGATTGGCTACCGCCAACACGCGGAACTTGTTCCCGAATCCGTCCACCCAGTCGCCGGTATGGGGCGCGGCGCCGGCGTTGGGCAACGGCTTCGCAGGCTGGAACCAGCGCTGGAAGTTTGTGCCGCCGCCCGGCCCGGAAAATTGCACCACTCCATCGGTGAAGTTCTCAATTCCGTGCCGGACGACCGAGGCGAGGTGCTGATCCCCGGAGAGGACCAGCGCGCCGGCGTCGCGCCACAGACGGATGGCGGCGTCGCGGCCAGGCTTCGGATTGCCATTGGAATCGGCGTCGGCGAGGGGGCGGCCGTCGGGACTGGTCTGGACACAGCAGAATGCGGTCTGGGTGAGGACGATCTTGGCGGATGCGCCGTCCCAGTCTTTCGCCCATTCGGCTAGAAATTTTTCCTGCCGGGCGCCGAGAAGAATGGGGTTCGGATCCGGCTTCCGTCCCTCCCTTGGCGGCGCCGACTTGAATTTGCGATCTTCCAGAATGGCGAAGCTCACGCCGCCGAATTTGAAGGCTCCGTAGTAGACGCTGATATTCTGTTCCACCGGAGCCGGATCGAACGAGTCGGGATTGTGCAGGCACTGGGTACGCTGGACCATATTGACCCATTCCGGAGAGCAGCGGTATCCGCCCTGATCCTGATCGTCATCGGGCGCGTGACGGCCGCCCGCACCCCAGATGTTGCCGTGAAAGACGTCGTGATCGTCGACCATTACGATCGTCGGCGTGTTCCGGGACATCTCGCGGAACGACCATACCCAGAGGAACCATTTGTAGAGGTAATCGAGCGTGGGTGACGCGTCCCATTCCTTGCGCGTGGGGCTGGTCTCGTATAGCTGGTCCCCGCAGAAGACGAGCAGATCCGATTTGTGGATGCTGGAGTTCCGGACCAGGACGTCATGTGGGAAGTAGATTGCCTTGTGGGTATACCGGCCAAGGAACTCTTCGCCCGGGATTTCAGGCTTGAAGACGGCTCCCTCGAGTGAACGCGTGGTGCAGATCACGCAACTGAACAGAGCGATAGAGAGACTATCCGACGCTGCCGGATCCTTCGGGATCGACCCGCCCCAAACGGCGCCGGCGTACTGGACGCGATACTCCCAGTCTCGGGTGAAGTCCCAATCGGCGACGCGGAACAGCGCCGTGAATCCCGGACCAAGCACGGCATCGGGCGCGTTCTTCCAGGCGCCACGCTTAGGCCGGTATTGCAGCTTCACCGTCTGCGGCGCGGTCTCGGCCACGGGCGCGAGCTGGACGGAGAGTTTCAGCACGGCGCGATTCAAAGAGTACAGCGTCCCCAGGATGGGCCCGAAGGCGCGCTCGGGGTGGACAGCAATGCGCGTCCCGCCGTAGCGCAAATCCCGGAACCAGTAGCGTGCTCCGGCGACGCCTGGCGAGGGCGAAGAGACCAGCGAGACGCCACCGAGAATGTCCGCTTCCGCAACACCACGCCGCAAAGCACCGGCCAGGAAAGCTCCGTTGGCCGGATCCCAGGCGGTCAAACGCAGCTCGCATTTTCCGGCGCCGGAGGGCGTCACATCGAGACGCAGTTCCACATCTTCACCGACAACGCGGGGGCGGGCGGCAGTTTCTTCGTCCGCAGCAAGCCCGGCGTATTCGAGTGGCTTCTGCTCGGAAGTGTGCTCACGGAAACGGATTTTTCCGTCCGACTCAAAAACGCAAAACATTCCGCCGCCTATACCGGAGGCCTCCTGAACCAGGGCGGCGGCGCGGTAATCGAGGTTCCCGGCGCCTGCGCCGATCAGGAATCCGGAGAAGCCGCCGCCACCGGCGTCGGCAAGCGTCCCGGTCCTCACGCTCAGGTGCGCGGCGCCCGCGGAGCGCGCCATCTCCAGCGTTAATGCGGCCACGGTACGGCCCTCATCGCCGGACGCGCCGGTAAGGCATTCCATGCGGCCACGGTCGAGACGCCAGTCCTGCAGGCGGTTGGCCCAGTATTCGGGGCCAATCCAGGTTCGCGTGACATCCGCGGCTAGCGGCCCCGCGGGTTTCAAGGCGATTTGCGTACGGCGGAACGCAGGCGGCGCATCCTGCGCACGCGCCAGCGCGGCGCTTAATAATCCTCCGCCCGTTCGCTTCAGGAATGTGCGTCTGCCTGGTTTGTTCATCTCATCCACCGATCTAAGTTTTCTACTACGAACGCATCGTCGTTGAGATGCGGATAGGCGCGGTACACGCGGTCGATCTCTTCCATCTGTCCTGGCGAGAGGTCCTCGCCTGGATCGAGACACCAGCGACCCGCCAGCAATCCCTGGCGGCGGAGGACTTCGTGGATTCCGGCGATACAGCCGTGGAACGCATTGGCGGCGTCGAAGAAGGCGGCATTGGCGTCGGTGATTTCAGCCGCCAGAGTCAGATCCGGCAAGGATGTTTTAGCCACGGCGAGTTGTTCCACGGCACGGCCTGTCCAGACGGCCCAGTGGCCCAGCAGTCCGCCTACGATGCGGAGGGTGGTTGCGCCGAACCGGAACGGGGTGTGGAGGTCGACAAGGATGTTGTCGTCATTGCCGGTGTAGAGCGCGATGTCGCCGGCGCGGCCGGATTCGGCTACGGCCCGGATGACGTCCAGGGTTTGGTAGCGGTTGAAGGGGGCCATTTTGATGGCGACGACGTTTTCGATTTCGGCGAAGGCGCGCCAGAATTCGTACGGGAGAACGCGGCCGCCCACGGCGGGCTGCAGGTAGAAGCCCATCACGGGGATGATTTGGGCTACGGCCCGGGCGTGGTCAAGGAGTTCAGGGATGGTGGCTGTGGAGAGGGCGGCCAGGCTCAGGAGTCCGACGTGGTAGCCGAGAGCGGCGGCCTGTTCGGCTTCTGCCACGGCTTGGGGCGTGCGGCCGACGATTCCCGCTACGCGGGTTTGGACAGGCGAATCGCCTGTCCCACCTGGGTTCGCGGACAAGTCGGCCAGATGGGTTGACTGGCGCTGGTCAGGCTGTGGGGGAAGTTGAGGCGACTGGCGCCGGCCGGGCTGTGGGGGAAGATGAGGCGACTGGCTCTGGCCGGGCTGTGGGGCAAGATCGGGCGACTGGCGTCGAGTGGACAGTTCCGCAAAACGGGTGGATTCTTCGATGGCCAGCTCCAGGACTGGTTTCAGCAGGCCGTGGCTGCGGATTTCGAATTGGGTGGTGTGGACTCCTACAGCTATGCCGCCGGCGCCGGACTCCAGGTAGTAGCGGGTCAGGGCGCGCTGGCGGCGCTCGTCCAGTTTGCGATCCGAGGTGAGCGCCAGCGGATGCGCCGGGATTACTACACCTTCGCGGAGAGTGTCACGCCAGGCCATCAGAATTTGCCGTCCCGGGTTTCGAAATGAGTGGGCTTGTTCAATGTCGAGCCACCGAGGCCGATCCAATCCGCGACCATTTCGACCATTTGCTCGACTGTGACCGATGGATATCCGAAGAGCCGGTGGCAGCGCGCGGCGTTATTGAGGAGTGCGGTGTCGGATTCGGTTCCCTCCAGGATCGGGTCGACGCCGAACCGGTCCGCGAAACGCCGCGCAAGCCAGCGGACGGAGACCGTCTCCGGACCCGTCACGTTCAAAACGGTCGGCGGCGACTGGCAGAGCGCGAAGGATTGCAGACAAATGGAATTTGCGTCACCCTGCCAGATTACATTGGCGTGGCCCATCGACAGATTTACCGGACGGCGCTCGAAGACCCTCTGGCCAACGTCAAGCAGCACGCCATAACGGAGATCGATGGCGTAGTTGAGCCGCAGGATAGCGACGGGCGTTCCGTTCTTCTCAGAAAGATATTCGAGCATGCGCTCTCTTCCGAGGACTGACTGCGCGTATTCGCCGACGGGGGCGGTGGGTGTGGATTCCGTAGCGCCGCCCTCGCGTACGGGGACGAGAGGATAGATATTGCCGGAGGAGAAAGCGACGATGCGCGACTGCCGGAAGCGTTCCGCGGCCATGCTGGGCTGGTACACATTCATGGCCCATGTAAGATGCTCGCTGCCGGTGGATCCGAATTTGCGCGCGGTCATGAAGATCACGTTCTGGACGTCAGGCAACCCGGCCAGCGAGGCGGGATCGAGCAGATCGGCCTGGATGGTTTCGACGCCGTTCGATTCGAGGAATTCGCGCGTTGCGGGCGAGGAGAATCTGGCAACCCCGATGATGCGCTTCTTCACACCGGCCAGGTCGCAGGCGCGCCGGGCGCGGCAGGCGAGGCTCGGCCCCATTTTCCCGGAGACACCGAGCACAAGGATGTCGCCCTCGAGCACGGACATGGCGCGCGCGTCGGATCCGGACGGCTCGGACAAGCGGTCTTCGAGTTGCTGCTCGGTGGAGATCATCGTTTGTATCCGATCTTGCGGAGAAATTGGACACGGGCGGCGGCGTCCTGTTCGGTTTCAACGCCTTTGGGCGGCTCGCCGTCCACCACGCCGAGAATGCCGCGGCCTTGCGGGGTTTCGGCGACGATCACCTCGACGGGATTGGCGGTGGCGCAGAAGATAGAGCAGACTTCCGGCACGTCCTTGATGCGGCCGAGAACATTGATGGGGTAGCCCTCCCGCATGACGACTACAAAGACGTGTCCGGCGGCGAGGGCCGTGGCGTTGCGGATGGCAAGAGCTTTGAGATCGGGGTCATTCCCGTCGGCGCGGGTGAGGCAGGGGCCGGACGCTTCATTGAACGCGACGCCGAACTTCATCTGGGGCACGGTGTTGACGATGGCTTCATAAATGTCCTCGACGGACTTGATGAAGTGGGTTTGGCCGACGATGATATTTCCACCGTCAGGTATTTCGAGTCGAACGGATTTGAGCTCCATGGTGAAGAACCAGAATACAACCTGGAACGGAGTCGGGCACGGCGGGTTACAGGAGTGCAGATCGCCGCCGCCGGTGGGTTCGGAGGTCCGGACAGTTTCCCGTTTAACCGGCTTATTTCTCCATTCAGCCCGGAAAATGGCGGATTGGTGGGTTCGTTTGGGAATTTTATAACCCAAAACGGCTTTGGATCGGCGGAATGAAGCAGGCCATGGACGGAGATGTGGCGCAGTGGTTTCATGATTCGTCCCCATGGTACATCAGCAGTTGGAATGGATTGGCGGGCGGCAGGATTAAATGGCTGTCAATAAAGGATGGATTTCGCGCAGTGGGAAGTGATTGAAGATTGGGAGATTGCATGTAATTCCTATGCTTGTGGGGCATTCGTCAGCAAGGGATCGTTCGAGCACCGAAATCGAGGGCTAGTGTTTACTGCGATAAAAGCCAGTCTGAACCGTGTGCGTCAGCAAATGGAGGCACCGGCACAGCTTCACTTGGTCGGCCCGGTTTCTCCGGGTTCGAGAGGTTCGAAGCATCCATTTTTCGGCACTGCTCGATGCGGTCCCGCAGGAGAGGTCGACGGTCACGCGATTTTCCCTGGCGCGTGATACAGCCGGAATCGTAAACGCTACGCGACTACAGAGGAAGAATCCGGGAAAGCCCTCTGATAAGAGGGCTTCACCCTTTGCAGCTTGCCCTCGGAGCTTGTACCAGTCACCGTCGGATACTTCAGGGCACTCTCGACCCAGAGGCGAAGATGATTGAGATCCGAGATGCTGATTGCGCGATTACGCATCCGCTCGATCAGATATTGGCGTACTCCTTCGGGCAGCCTGTCCCAGCGTTCGAGCTGCGGCATTAGCCTCCTTCAATTGCTCGAGTGGGCGCTCTGCGCGGTTAGTCGGCCATCCGTACAGGGCTCGACACTGTCCAGTGTTCTCCGAGTGGGGCACGTCTGAACCGTGTGCGTCAGCAAATTCGAGGCGCTGGCAGCGCCTTCTCTTGGTCGGCCGGTTTCTGGCGGTTCGAGGGCCTCAATGTCTTCCCGTCACCTCGCCCGGCATCCAGTCCGCTTTCTTCAAGTCCGCGAGTTTCGAAGCATCCGGATCGTTCGTCTTTCGGCACTGCTCGATGCGATCCCGCAGGCCGCTGAAATCGGTCCTGTGGCGGTCGCGCACCGGGCCGGGGATGGACGCCAGGCCAACCGCAATGACGGCAGTCTCCTTCAGGAGCCATCCCTTGCGTTCTTTTGGAAAGCTGGCGGCGCTGTGATCATACCAGGCAACCTGGTCACGAAGTACAGTCCAGCAGCGTTCCTGTACGTCCTCCGGCAGCGCCTCCGGTTTCAGGCTGAGAAGCAACGCGACGTGGTCGCGCTGCGTGCCGTCGCCCTCCTCGAAGAATGCCTCGACACGGCGGACCCAATCCGGCTGCTGAGCGAGACGGGAAAGCGCCGCGCGCGTCTGCACCAACTTCTCGAAACTGGTCTCGCGCAGGAGATCCGGGATTCGGATCTCGCCGGCGGCACGAGCGCGCGCGGCCGGAATCGCCATAGGTTCCCCTTTCAGGTCCGCGAGGACCTTCCTCAGTTTCTCAGGAACCGGAATCGGGTACTCGTCCCGGCGAACGATCTCCCAGCCCAGCAACTCGGGAACCGACCCACCGCGCAACTTCTCTTGCTTCCACTCGGCGCCTCGTTCGATCAGGAGGCAGGCGGCGTACCAGTATCGACTGGCAACCGCCTGCCCGACCGGCCCGCGCCCGTCCGGCGCCCGCAAACTCAGATCCGCGCCGTGATCGAGCATCATTCTCAGTAGTTCGGCGGCTGTATCATCCTCGCCCGGTTCGATAGTTCGCCACCAGACCGGGCGATGTTCGTGGTCGAGCACATTGGGATTGGCTCCCGCCTCCAGCAGGAATCGGGTTAGCCGGGGGCCCGCGGCGGCCGCGTGTTGGAGCGTATCGGCGGAGGCGTCGCGCTTGGGGTTGGCCCCGGCGGCCAGCAGGGCCCGCAGTATGTCGATGGAATCCTCTGTATCGTCGGCCTGCAAGACGCCGAACTGCCAGAGTGTAGTTCCACCTCCCTGCGGCTGGTTCAAATCGCCCGCGGCCGGAATCAACTGCCTGACTAAGCCGGCGTCATGCTTCACCATCGCCTGCGCCAACTCCAGCGCCGGTCCTTGGAAATAGGCGCTGCCGCTAAACTGGCGTTGGTCCTGAACAGTCTTGACGGCGGCCGCGACCGATGAGTACACCAACGGCACTGATGGGAAAAGCAGGACGATAAAGGCGGCAGTCCGCAATCCATCGGACCGGAGCAGAGGAAAGGCGCATGTCGTAATCACAATAGCGGCCAGCACGACCAGGTAAGCAGCCACCAGCAGCCCGTGCGCCCCTCTCTGGAGGAGTCTCCAACAAACAACTGCCGCGATTCCATCCAAAGTTACGACCGTCCAAAAAGCCTTCGTAAGCATCGATACTCCGCTCCTTCAACCTGCTCTACGATAGTAAGGCGCAAAGGCTCCGTTTTCCGGTTCATTGCTTCTTCGCCAGACTTCGTCAGGTCGATTGGCGTGGGCGCGGGAGCCCCTCTGGCGAGGCCTCGGCTCCAGGTGGTTCACGGAAGGGTTCAACAGAAATGCGCTCGTAACACACGTTCAGTACGGTCAGATATTCTTTACCGCCCGGCGCGTGAAGAGCTACGCGGTCTCCCGCCGAGGACTTCATCAACGCGCGCCCCAGAGGCGAGACCCAACTGATGTGGCTGCGGTTGAGATCGACCTCGTCAGCGCCCACGATGCTCACCACTCGCTCCGTTCCCGCGGCAGTGGCATAGCGCACGGTCGCTCCGAAGAATGCCCGCGTCAGCGCCTGCCCCGTTCTCGGACGTTCCGGGTCCACCACTTCCGCGGCATCGATTCGTTTCGTGAGAAAGCGAATCCTCCCATCGATCTGGCGCAGACGCCGCTTGCCGTACTGATAGTCGGCGTTTTCACTGCGATCGCCGTTGCTCGCAGCCCACGCCACCACCTTCGTCACTGCCGGACGCTCCCTGGTGAGCAGAAACCGGTGCTCCTCTTTGAGGCGCTGCAGCCCACCCGGCGTGATGTAGTTCTTAGTTCGCACCGCGGGCTCGTCTGCTTGCGGCTTTCTCGTAAACCCTTTTCGCATGTCGTAGCCCTCAAGAACGAATTCAGCGGCCGCAAGGCTCGCAGGAAATGGATGGCGCCTCGCCTGGTGATACGTTGCCGCGTTCCGTGTCCTTGCGTCTTCATATTCGCACGCCGTTCCGCTACTGATCCTATCCATCATCGTGGAAAAGCGCGGGCGAAGGGCCGTTTCGTGAACTCAGAAGGCCTGTAGGACGGGCAATTCTCCGTCACGATTGGGTCGCCGCCCGCTAGCAAGGGATGTAGCAGACGTTGTTCGTCAGCATCATCGTGACGAACACCAGGCACGTGACCATTGGCCCCAGGTAAACCCTTCCGGTGGCGCGGAAAAAGTAGCGGTTGAAGTACGGGAGCACGAACATCACCGGGATCACGCCGAACAGCAGGTTGGCGAACAGCCACTCCGCGGTCCAGAAGACAGTGCCCGTGAACGCAAAGCATGTGTACTGAATGGCCAGAATCAGGATGAGGCCGGCCGAGTTCCCCAGTCCCATGATGAGCATGCTCACCCACTCGTTCTGCCCCTGGAAACGGCCGGCGGAGTTCACACGGATGGAATTGGCCAGATAGAAGATGAAGAAGAAGGGGATGTACTCCAGCGCGACCAGCGCCATATCGGTGGGGAAGGATGCCGCCGCCGACACAAACAAGAAGCGGAAGTCCACGTGGAAAGCGGCCGAAGACACAAACAGCAACATGTAGAAAGCGCCGAAGACGCAGAGCGCCAGGCCGATCGTTTTTAGAATTTCCTGCCGGCTGGTGGCGATCCCGAGCATCTCCGGTGCAGCGCCGTTCCTCCGGCCGCGGAACCGGTACTGGAGCCAGAAAACGATCAGGCCGATCGCGCCGTTGGCGACGGCCCACAACAGGATTGCGTTATTGATTCTCTGCGGGAACCACCAGGTCTGCTGCGCCTGGCTGGCCGCCGGAAACAGGACGAAGGTGGCGCGCACCAGCGGCACAAAAAGGCAACAGGCCAGTATAGAGAGCAACGCGAACTGGGACCAGAAGAGGGTCCGGCCCTTCGAGGTGAGCGCCGGCAGAGCCGGGGGCAAAGGGTGCGCCAGCGGCGCGAATACGGGAAGTTCGAGCAGGAATCGCGCGCAGGGAACCAGGAACAGGAGCGCTCCTACGAGCGAGATCAGCGTGAACAGCTCTTTGAACATCCAGATTTGGCTGGAGGGCGGCAGCGACGGTTTCAGTTCGAAGACGGCGGCGAAGAAGTCGACCATATGGCCGATCGACTCGCGGTCGTAAGGCAGAAAGGGATGCAGGTTGCGCGTGTTGTGGACCACGCGCATGGTGCGGCTCCGCGGGTCGCCGTAGACCTTGCCAATCTCCACCTCCGAAACGGCGTGATCCTCTTCAAGAACCGAATTCACCAGCCGAAGCGACTCCGGAGCCTTGCGCATATCGGCATTGCGGTGGGCGTTGCGAAAAGCGCCCTCGTCGTAGAAGGCGTAATCCATTGCTACATTCGAGCGGACGTGGGTGAGGACAGCGTCGGTCAGAGTCTGTACATACCCGCCGACAAATACCGCCGCCAGCTTGCCTGGCGCATTCTTGCGCACTGATCCTTTCGCGCCGCGTCCGCCGAAATGCGAGGCGGCTTGCAGGACCGCGTTCCCGCCCGCGGAGTAACCCGCCGCGCCGATCTTCGATTTATCCACATAATTCAGGTTAGGCGTGGAAGCGATGTACTCCACCATGGGAATGACGCCATATCCCTCATGGGTAGCGGAGCGGCGCTGGCGCGTCGAACTGGACGCGCCCTGGTTGTACGGATCGATGGCAATGACGGCCATGCCGCGGCGCGCCAGCTCGATGGAGTAGCTGTCCAGCGCCTCTTTACTGCGCTCGAAGCCCGGGCAGACCACCACCATCGGCACAGGGTTCTGCTCACTGGCCATCCCGGGGCGGAAGAGATCGGCGGTGATCCACTGACCGTTCTGGGTCGGGATTTTGATGCCGACGACGTCGATGGATTCGCCGCCGGTCCGGACCAGATATGCGCACACATCGCCAATGAGGATCAACATCAGCGACAGATACAAGAGACGCCGGCCCTTCGGCTGCGCCAGGCGCGCAGTCCCGGCCAACGGCTCGTGAATCGAAAGCGCGCTCAAAAGCGGAATCCGGCCGAAAAGTCAAACGCCCGCGGCGACTGATAGCTGCCGGGGCTCACCGGCTGTCCGAAGGCCGGTCCGTATTTCCAGTTCACGCCCTGCACCGGTTTGGCGGTGAACGGGTTGAATGCCGCCAGCGTGGTGTCGTTAGTGCGTCCCAGGATGGTGGTGTTAAAGTTCGTCAGGCTGAGGTTGTTGAACACGTTCCTCATCACGCCGCGGACGAACAACTCCGCATGAGGAAGCTTGGGCAGGCGAACATGATGGGTCCAGGTGAGCGACGCATCGGTGCTGAAGGAGCCGTCAAACCGGTATCCGCCGCGCCCGCTCACGAAGTAGGCCACGGTGGACGGCGGAATCAAGTAGCCGGGGTTGGTGACGTAGGGGCGCGTATCCACCGACATATTCAAGTCGTACCCCCGGCCCGAGTCGTAGCGCTGCATCAGCCCCAGCACGAGCGAACCGGACTCCTTGTGCACCGGCAGGGCGTAGGACGCCCAAAGGCGCACCTTGTGGCGCTGATCGCCATTGAGGTAGCCCACCGGCGAATTCCAGGCCGGCTGGCGATACTCGGGATACTGGTCCACGCTGGCCCGCACCACGATGTTGGTGAAGTCCTCGGCCTCCACATTTCCGCGCGACCAGGAGAGCATGTAGTTGCCAGTCAAAATAAGATCGCGCGACGCCCGGTAGGTGTATTGCGTGCTCACGCCTTTGTAATCGCGCTTGACGGAGTTTGTGTTGTTCACGACATCGAGGTTGAACTGCTGGCCGGAGCGGGGGTCCTTCACCACGCCGGTGGACGTATTGATGAAGTCGCCGTAGATGCCGCCGAACTTGCGGTAGATGAAGTCCACGCGGAGCGATCCGCGGGAGCCGAGTTCCCGCGTCATGCCGGCCGCGGTCTCAGTGGTGTTGGCGGAGCGGATGCCCGGCGCCACCGCGGTGTTCACACCGGGGATTGTGGGCTGGCTGCGCGGGGTACGGCTGGGGCCGCCGTTGGCGTTGAACCAATCGAACAGAATCTTGAGCGCCTGCTGTGAAGTGACATAGGGGCCGGTAGCGGAGGTGTTCACATCCGGGCCGGCATAGAAGAAGCTGTAGGATGCCTGGCGGCCGGCGGCGGAGGCGGCGTCGGCCACCTGCGTGACGAACATCCCAACGTAGTGGGCGTATCCGAAATGGGCGATCCACCTGGAATTGCCCGTCAGATCGAATGACGCTCCCAGGCGGGGACTGAAGGTGGCCGCATTGCCCACCGTAGCGCCGCCCTGGTCGCGAGTGCTGTTGCGGTCGTAGCGCAGACCGAGATTCAAACTGAGGCGGCGGTTCACACGCCACGCATCGTTGATGAATCCGGAGTAGGTGCGCAGGTCATTCCCCACGGTGGGAGTGAAGACCGGCAGCCATTCCACAAACGTGGTGGTGCCCGATCTGAAGATCGGGTAGATATTCTGACCCTGGATGACGGCGCCCGTCGACTGGACACGGAAGTTGCTGGCCGCCGAGTTCTGATTGTTCTTCCGCATCTCCTTGAAGACGTCGAAGCCGCCCACGATGCTGTGCGAGCCAAAGCTGCCGGTAGAGAGGAAGTAGTTCAGCTTGCCGTAGGCGTCCCAGTTGTTTTGCAGGTTGACGGCGTCCGGACAAACGGCGCAATAGGTGGGAGCGTTGAAGCGGGCCTGTCCGCGCGACCGGTCCCAGATCGGCGTACCCTGCAGCAGGTCCATGAAGCGCGATCCGATACCTTCGGTGTCCATCTTGCGCGCGGAGAACTGGCCCTCAAAGAACAGGTTGCTGCGCAGCACGGAGGTGTAGTTGGCGGCCAGCAGGGATTCGCCAACGGTGTCGTTATACAGGCTGGCCGGATCCATGATGGTGCTGAAACTGTCGTTAGTGGTGTCGGTATCCTTTTTCAGGTAGGAAACCCGCGCCGTATTCCGCGGGTTCAGGGTGTAAGTGAACTTGCCTTCGGCGCGCCGGTCCTTCACGGCCTTGCTGTAATTGAATCCGGTGTAAGGCGCAGTGTTATTGTTCGTGTTCGTTTGCAGGCGGCCGGCGCCGAAGAACCAAACCTTGTCCTTGAGGATGGGGCCGCCGAAAGTCATTTCGTAAGCGGGTACCACGGTGTTGAGGTTCTGATCGCCGGGGTAGGGCGTGAGCGCGTGCCATGCGTCGTTGGTGAAGGTGGTGCGGAACGAGCCGTGAAAATCGTTACCGCCCGACTTCGTGATCATATTAATGACGCCGCCCTGGAACCGGCCATATTCGGCGGAAATGTTGCCGCTGGCCACCTTGGTTTCCTGGATCGCGTCCTCGATATAGAGAGTGCGCGGCTGTTGGCGCTGGTTCTCATTGACGTCCACGCCGTTTACCAGGTACAGGTTGTCGTACGAAAGCGCGCCCGCGATCATGATGTTGCCGCCGGGACCGTTGTCGCTGGCGGTGGGCGAGAGCAGGGTGGCGGCATCTAGCGAGCGTCCGACAGGCAGGTTCTCAATACTGGAGGCCCGGATGGTGGCCGCCACGGTCGGCGTGGCGGTGATGTCATTTGCCTCCGTGACGGTCATTTTGGTTGCCACGGTATTGACTGTCATCTCGACATTCAGCGGCTGGGTATCGGCCATCTTCAGGCTGACGGACATTTCCAGCGGGGCGAAGCCCTCGCTCTCGAATTTCACGGTGTAGTCGCCAGGCGGGAGGAAGGGGACGATGTAGTCGCCGTTAGCTGATGTCACGACCGAGCGGACGCCTTGCAGGACCGGGGAAGATACCGTAACCCGGACATTGGGCATCGACAATTTCCCCGGATCAGTGACGTGTCCGGAAATGGTTCCGGTGGGATTCCCCTGACAGAAAACCGGGACCGCGATTGCCAGGAAGGTCAATACGAAACGCCAGGTGCGTGAGCCGAACATGGGCAACTCCTTTTCGCCAGGGCTGGGAACGGCCCCGTGCCGCTGTGTGGGCCGGGATTACCGCTCGGCTGTCCTGAACCTCGATTGGACTACCAGTAATGTAGTTTCAGGCCAGTTGTGCTGGCCGGGTTGCATATCGCGGTCATGCACCGGTTAGCAGTACGGTAGCATCCTCAATGCATTGAAAAATAAGCATGGTATGCACCGTTGTAGCGGCGGCCAGCGGTGCTATCATGAGGGGCAAAGATGACGAGGGGCGGCGACATCATGCAGAGCTCGGTCGATCGCGTGCTGCAGAGCGGGACATTCCGCAACTCGCCCTCTTCGCGCCGTCTGCTGAAATACCTTGCGGACCATTCCCAGGCGGGTGACGCCGAGCAGCTCAAGGAATACACTATCGGCGTGGATGCCTTCGGTAAGTCAGAAGGCTACGATCCGCGGCTGGACTCCACGGTCCGCATCCAGATCGGGCGTCTACGGCAGAAGTTGGCGGAGTACTACCGGGATGAAGGCAAGGACGATCCGCTGGTGGTGCATCTGCCGAAGGGAAGATTCGGGTTGACCTGCGAGGCGCGATCGCCCGCGTCGGCGATAGCGGATGCGACTGAGGAACCAGCGGACCCGGGGATCGAAATCGAGCCACCGCCGCAGAGTAATCTATGGCGGGTGGCAGCGCTGGCGCTCGCGGGACTGTTGATCATGGCGCTGGCCGCCGGAGCCTGGGGTTACCTTATGCTCCGCCCGTCTGGAGCCGTGGCGGGGCCGGCCGGGTGGAGCCCGGAACTGGCCGAATTGTGGCGGCCGTTCCTGGACTCGGGACGTCCCCTCAGAATCGCAGTAGGTAATCCGCTGTTCCTGCAGTTCGAGAATCGGGCGTTGTACCGGCAGCTGTCGAAGGAGAACGTGGAAGACATGCTGAAGTCACCGCAGTTCGCTGCCGTGGCCAAGGCGCTGGGCAGCCGGGAGAGCCGGCCTGTACATTACTATGCGGCGGTGGGCGACGTGAATGCGGCTTTCCGGCTGGGCGAACGGCTGGGACCACATCATCCCGGGATGTCGGTGGTGCGCAGCAGCCAGTTACAGTGGCAGCAATTGGCGGATGCGAACGTGCTGTTTCTGGGTCCGCCGCGGTTCTTCGACGATAAGCTGGTCAACCTGCCGGTCAAGCTCGAGATCACGGAAGTGCAGGACGGATTCCAGGTGGCGCATCCGCAGCCCGGCGCGCCCTCGCACTACAAATTTCGCGATCCGCCCGGGTTCTTCGCCGAGGATGGGGAGGCGTGCGTGCTGATCACACACGCGCCCGGGCCTGTGGGCAATACAGATGTGCTGACATTCGCCGGCAACAGTACCTTCGGCCGGGCGGGAGCGGTGGATGCGTTCACCGATCCGAAATTCGCCAAGACGCTGGTGGATCGGATGCGGGGAGGCTCGGGACACATCCCGCAATACTTTCAGGTGCTGCTCCAGGTGAAGTACAAGGGCGGTGTGCCAACCGAGACGACGTATCTGCTGCATCGGGAGATTCGGCGGCGCTAAAGAACGGCGCGGTCGCGGCTGCCCGGGGAATGTTATTCTGGCTCTTGCTCGACGTCAAGCGAGCTGAGAATTCCCTGGGAGGTTCCTTTTGCGCATCGTGTATGGGGTGCTGCTGATGACAATGGTCGCAGCGGCACAAACAGCGTCAGTCACAGGCCGTATCACCGATCCATCCGGAGGCGTGGTTCCGGGCGTCGACGTCACGGTCGAATCCGCAGGAACGGGTGGGAAGGCAACCACGCAGACCACAGCGGAAGGGTACTATACACTCCCTTCGCTGAAGCCGGGCGTCTACCACGTCTACGTCAACAAGACCGGATTCAAACCGGTGCGCGACAGGAACCTCACGCTCACCGTGCAGCAGGTGGCGCGCCTGGACTTCACGCTGGAAGTCGGTTCCGTTTCCGAATCGGTGGAAGTCTCCGCGCGCGGCGTGCTGCTGGAGAGCGAGAGCTCCACGCTCGGGCAACTGGTGCAGAGCCGCCAGATCACCGAACTGCCGCTGCTGGGACGGAATCCGTATGCGTTGGCGATGCTGGTCGCCGGGGTCCGGCCGGCGTCGGGCAACAACGACCTTCCGGTAAATCAGATCGGCACGGCATTCGCTTCGGTCAATGGACAGCGCGGCAACGCGAACGAGTATCTGCTGGACGGCGCTCCCAACAGTTCGCCGGCGCAGAATCAGCCGGTGATCTTCGCCAGTGTAGACGCCGTCCAGGAATTCAAAGTTGAGACCAATAATTTCAGCGCCGAATACGGCCGCGCCGCGGGCGGGGTCTTCAACGTGGTGACGAAGTCCGGTACGAACGACCTGCATTTCGCGGCATACGAATTCCTCCGCAACGATGCTCTCAACGCCAACAACTTCTTCGCGAATCGCGCGGGCCAGGCGACGCCGCCGTTTAAGTTCAACCAGTTTGGCGTCGCTCTCGGCGGTCCGGTAATCCTGCCCAAGGTCTACAACGGCCGCAACCGCACCTTTTTCTTCGTGAACACGGAACTGGTCCGCTGGATCAGCGGCGTCACCCTCAACGGGACCACACCGACCGACGCCCAACGCGCCGGCGATTTCAGCGCCACGCGCAACGCCGCCGGCCAGCCAATCAACATCTACGATCCGCTCTCGACCCGCGCCGCCGCGGGCGGGTTCGTGCGTGATCTCTTCCCGGGCAACCGGATTCCGGCAGATCGTATCGATCCGGTGGCGCGCAACATCGCGCGGCTGTGGCCGGCGCCGAATACCCCCGGTAACGCGGTGACCGGCGCCAACAACTGGGTCAGCAACGTGGGGGACAACACGCAGAAAAACACGTTCAGCGTTCGTGGCGACCAGTACTTCACCGCACAAAACCGCGCCTTCGCCCGCATCTCATATGACGATAGTCCCGTAGCCACCGCCCCGGCATTCGGCAAGGACAACATCGCCTCCAACCGAGTTGCGTACACGATTTTCCAGCGCCGCAACGCGGTGGCGGAGGACTCCCATACCTTCAGCCCCCGTCTGCTTGGCACGTTCCGTTATTCTTTCGCCCGCCTGGCGAACCGCCGCAACTCCTTTAGCGAAGGCATCGATATCACCACGCTCGGCTACCCGGCAAGTTTGGCGCAACAGCTGGCAACCATGCCGCTCTTCCCGGCCATCAGCGTGACCGGCATTCTGGGACTGGGCCAGACCGGATTGATTCACGAAGGCACGAGTACGCACGCGCTCTCGGGGATGCTGACGCAATCGCTGAGCCGGCATATTCTCAAAGCGGGCGCGGAGTTCCGCGTGATCCAATTCAACAATCAGCAGAACGGCGCCGCCAACCCCGGCTTCTCCGCCGTGAATAGCTGGACGCAGGGACCGAACCCCAGTGCGGCGAGCGCCACAGCCGGTTTCGCATTCGCCTCTTTTCTGGTCGGCTCAGTGGGAGGCTCGGTGTCGCCGCCGGCCGCCGTCGCCCAGCAGAACAAATATTACGCGGCTTACGTGCAAGACGACTTCAAAGTGACGCCCACGCTGACCGTGAACCTGGGGCTGCGCTACGAGTACGAGACGCCGCGCACCGACCGATTCAACCAGTTGACCAATTTCGACAGCACGCTCCGTCCGCCGCTGTCGGCGCCGGGACTGGACCTGCACGGCGCTCTGACGTTCGTCGGTGTGGGAGGAAACTCCAGGTATCAGTCGAATCCCGATCGCAATAACATTGGACCCCGTGCGGGCTTCGCCTGGCGGCTCGGCTCCAAGATGGTGATGCGCGGCGGCGGCGGCCTGTTCTACGCAACCAACACCGGCGTGGGCACGACGTCGGACGTGTTCGGCGTGAGCGGCTTCCAGGCTACGACGAATGTGGTGACCAGCCTGGACGGAGTCACTCCGATCGCCTTCCTGCGCAATCCTTATCCCAATGGCATTCTGCAGCCGACCGGCAGCAAGCTGGGTCCGGCGACGCTGCTCGGCCAGAGCGTGGCATTTTACGACCGCAACAATCGGATTCCGTACAGCGAGCAATGGAACTTCAACCTGCAGCGCGAACTTCCCGGATCGATCCTGTTCGACATCGGCTATGCCGGCAGTCACGGGTTGAAATTCTCCCAGGACCGCACGCTCAACCAACTGCCCGATTCGGCCTTGGCTCAAACCAACAACCTGCGGACGCAAGTCGCCAATCCGTTCGTCGGCCAAATCAACAGCGGCATCCTGGCGCAGACAACCGTGTCGCGCGCGCAGTTGCTCCGGCCGTATCCACAGTTCGACGGCGTAACTTCCGTACTCGCCAACTGGGCCAGTTCCAGTTACAACGGCCTGGAGATCAGGGCCGAAAAACGCGCGGGTAAAGGGGTGACCGCACTCGCTTCGTATACCTGGTCGAAACTCATGGATTACGCCTCGGGCGCCTTCTCCGGTGAGTCGCTCGGCGCCGACGCGATTCAGAACTGGAATAACCTGCGCGCGGAGCGATCGGTTTCCGCGCTCGATCAAACCCACCGGCTCATCGCGAGCGTGGTGTATGAGCTGCCATTTGGGAAGGCAATGCACGGCACGTTGGGTAAAGCGGTTGCCGGATGGCAGGTTAGCACGATCGTATCGCGCTTCAGCGGGCCGCCGCTCGCCGTGAATGCGACGGTGAACAATACGTTCGCGCAGGGCGGCGGGCAGCGGCCCAACTGGAGCGGGGTCAATCCCTCGTTGGACGATCGCTCGGTGGATCGATGGTTCAACACATCCGTTTTCACCAACGCAGCGCCTTTCACGTTCGGAAATGCTCCCCGCACCTACAGCGGACTGCGCGGCCACGGGGTGGGGAACCTGGATTTCTCGCTGCATAAGAATACGCGGATCGCCGAAAAACTGAACCTGCAATTCCGGGCCGAGTTCTTCAACCTGATGAACCATCCGCAATTCGCTCCGCCGAATGCCAACCTTGGCGCAGCGCAGTTCGGAACGGTAACGGCGCAGGCGAACCAGCCTCGGATCGTACAACTCGCGCTGAAGCTTACGTATTAAGAAATCTACTCGCGCCGCAGAGCCGCCAGCGGATCGATTCGGGACGCTCGCCTTGCCGGCGCATAACCAGCAAGAACCGCGGCGCTCAGGAGCACGACGCCGGCCAGAGCCAGGGTTCCCGGATCATTGGGCTGGGTCTCGAACAGAAACGATTTGACAAGCCGGGACGCGCTCAAAGCGGCGGGTACGCTGATCGCGAGTCCCACCGCCGCCAGCAGGAGAACGCGGCGCAGAACCATCCAGACCACGGAGCCGCGTTGCGCGCCCAGAGCCATACGGATTCCAATCTCGCCGACCTGCCGCGCGACGGTGTAGGACATGGTCCCGTAAAGTCCCACGCATGCGGTCAGGAGAGCGAGAATCGCGAAACCCGTACACAATTTCGCGAACGTGAGCTCCCGGCTGATGGTTCGATCGATTTCCGCAGCCTGTGTGACCACGTTTGTAACAGGTATGCGTGAATCCGCTTCCCGCACGATCTCATGCACGCTCTGGACAAACCGCAGCGGATCACCCGCGGTGCGCAGCGCGTAAGTCATCCGGTCGGGAGAAAACTGGCTGACCGGAACGAACACGGTCATCGCACTCTCCTCTTCATTTTTCAAACCACCGTAGCGCAGGTTAGCCGACAGTCCGACGATTTCGAGATCGCTTTTCTCGTCCGGAAGCGTGATGCGCCTACCCACCGGATTCTGGTTGCCGAAGTAAGTTCGCGCCAATCGCTCGCTGATCACGGCGACGGGCCGGGAGCCCGGTTGATCGCGATCGTCAATTTCACGCCCGGCCAGAATCGGAATCTGCATCGTCGTGAGGAAGCGCGGTCCGGCAGACATGACGCGCGCGCCGTCCAGGGTAACAGCGCCGATCTTCATCGTTCCCCTGATTGCCTGCCCGGTGCGGGCGGCGTTGATGATCGAGGACTGCGAAAACGTCGCGCTGGTCACGCCGGGGATCGATTCGAAGCGTTTGCGCAGGTCCGCGTAAAAAATAGCCATCTCCGGGTCGTGATGCCCGGCCTGGCGCGCATTCAGGGAGAACAGAAGGATGTTTTCGCGAGCGTATCCCAGTTGGACGGAGTGCAGCTTGTTGAGCGTCCGGACAAACAGACCGGCGGCGACCAGGATGAGAAAAGAGATGGCGATCTGGGCGACCACCAGCACGTGCTGCGCGCGGCGGCGCGGTCCGCCCCCGCTGCCATTCTTGAGCGTGGGCATGACGTCCGGCCGGGTGGATTCGATCGCGGGCGCGAGGCCAAATAGCAATCCGCAAATCACGGAGAGTGCAGCGGTCACACCCAGCACGCTCCAGTTCAATTCCGCGCGCAGCGTAAAGTTCCGCTGCCCGGTAGAAAGTAGAAGCGTCAACCATTGCAAGCCCCAGACCGCGAACAAGACCCCGAATGCTCCGCCCAGCGACGCCAGCATCACACTCTCGGTAAGCAACTGCCGCACGACGCGGAATCGTCCCGCACCCAGGCTGAGCCGGACAGCCATTTCGCGGCGCCGCGCGGCGGCCCTTGCCAGCAGCAGATTGGCGATGTTGGCGCAGGCGATCACCAGGATCAGGCCCACCATTGCCAGGAGCACGTACAGAGGCTTGGAATACTGGCGGCGCAAACTGCCCAGGCCGGCGGCGCCGGGATTCAGCACCAGCGCGGGCAGTTTGGCGCGCTCACCGTCGGTGGTGGCGGTGGCGGCGACCCATTGATGGAAACGAGGAGCGAGCGCCGCCTGCGCCTGGGCCATGCTTACGCCGGGTCGCAGACGGCCCATCATTTCGATCCAGTAGAAATTTCCGTCGGGATACATACGAGCCGCGTCCACACCGTCCACCAGCAGATTCGCATGCAACGGAAGGTAGAGGTCCGGCGCCGCCGCAGGGTCCACACCGAAGAATTCCGGCGGGGCCACGCCGATCACCGTGAAGGGCACGTTGTCGACGAGAACCGGTTGTCCGATGGCGCTCGACGGTCCTCCAAAGCGTTGCTGGCTGGCCGCAAAGCTGATGACAGCGACCGGCGCCGCGCCTGGACGGTCGTCTTCCGAATCGATCAGACGTCCGGCGGCCGGCGACACTGCCAGGCCACGAAAATACTCGCCGGTGACGAACTCGGCGCTGGCGCTGAGGGCCTGCCCGCGGATGGCGAGGTTACGTTCCATTCCGTTGAAGTATCCGAATAGCGTGGAGAAGACGGGATTCTCCTCGCGGAGCGTCTCGAAGGCGCCGTACGGGAACATGCCGCTAACCATGGCGCCTTTATCGCCCGGCCATGCCCTGCCCTGTACCCCGTGCATGACGTGGACCGATTCCTTGCCGGTATCCCGGGGCGGCCGGCTATGCCAGTTCAAGACTACCAGCGACTCAGGATCGGCCACCGGCAGCGAGCGCAAGAGAATCGACTCCATGAGGCTGTAGATCACAGTATTGGCCCCGATGCCGAGAGCAAGCGAAAGGACCGCCAGGGCGCTGAATGCCTTGTTGGCGGCCATGGTTCGACAGCCATAGCGGACGTCCTGGATAAGTTCCGGCCAAAACCGTGTCATCCAAATCTCCCGTGACTCTTCGTGCTTCAGTCCGACGTTGCCAAATCGCCGGCGCGCTTCGGCCCAGGCGCGCTCGGCCGTCATGCCGTCTGCCTGTAGATCCGCGGCCTTCTCCGCAAGGTGGAGTTCCATTTCCTCGCGAAGCGCCTCGCTGCGCCTGACGTTTTCTACCCAATACCTGAGACGCCGGAACATGTCCGTCACCGCGCTCCCATCACGCGCTCGATCGCCAGCGTGAGTCTGGCGTACTTGCGGGTCTCAACGGCCAACTGTTTCCGGCCAGCCGCCGTGATCTTGTAGATCCGGGCCCGCCGATTATTGGACGTCACCCCCCAGACCCCGTCGATCCAGCCGTTTAGCTCCAGGCGCTGGAGAGCGGGATACAGCGAGCCCTCCTCGACGAGGAGTTCATTGTCGGAGGATTGCTGAATGTACTGGACGATGCCGTATCCATGGAGGTCGCGCCGCGAGAGCGTGCGCAGAATTAGCATGTCGAGTGAACCGGGCAACGAGTCGTTCTTTTGCGCCTTGCGTCCCATACCAAGAATTCTTAGCTTACGATGAGCGGGTTACGCGAGTCAAGTTCAGATTAACGAGCCCGCGCTGCGCAAAACACTGTCCAGGGCAAACCCTTTTTTGGATATGCTGGTGGCAGGCCATCAAAACGGACGAATGCACATCCCACCCATAGCATATTCCAATCGAACGATGAGCCTGGAGGAGGAGCGAAGCTCCGCCCGCCGGGCCTCCTTTGTGTGACCTGCTTTGCTTCAGGTTTTGTACCCGCTGAGGCCGAACCAACGGTTGATAGACGCAGGGCGGAGGGCGAAGCCCGCCCGACGGCCCCGTTTTTTCCTTCGGGAGAAAGGGATTCGTGGCGGTGGGAAAGTGGGAAACCTGCTTTTGGTTTTCCACTTTCCCACCGCCTTCGTCGGAGCTGTGGAAATGTGGGAATCTCGCCTGCTTTTGGCGAGACTTTCCAGCACAGTGGGATCCGAAGCTTGGAATTCACGTGACTTGAAGTCGCG
>JADMIO011419508.1_pt1 | contig 59254 bp, 54 predicted proteins | sample 8958161 | NCBI WGS metagenome assembly JADMIO01 (sample SAMN16585339, study PRJNA669376) | soil metagenome | isolation source: Crop rotation soil | place: USA: Cullars Rotation, Alabama | collected 2011 | reverse complement strand
CGCGACTTCAAGTCACGTGAATTCCAAGCTTCGGATCCCACTGTGCTGGAAAGGGCGGTATTCTTCGTCGCCTGGGATATGAAGCCGTGGGTTCAACGACGGTCGCTCACGGTTCAAGCGTCGGTTGGGGCTTAGACTTGACCTCGATCATCAAAGTGAAAGGAACCAAGAAAGATCAAATCCTGTTATCGGGGGTGTATGGTGCAGGAATCGCCAACTACATGAACGACGGCGGTATGGATCTGGCCGCAAAGCGCGGCGGTCCCAATGGCGCGGAGTCTACTGCCGTTCCGCTGTTTGGCTTCATGGCGTACTACGACCGCTGGTGGAGCGATAAATGGTCCAGCTCCGCGGGCTACGGCCGAACGCAGGTGGAGAATACCGATCTCCAGACCGCATCCACTTACCACAGCGGAGAATACGCATCGGCGAACTTGCTCTACTGGCCAACGCAAAACGTGTTCATGGGTCCCGAGTTCCTCTGGGCTCAGCGGCGGGATAGCGGAGGTTCGATGGGAACCGACACTCGCGTGCAGTTCTCGGCGCATTACAAGTTCTCCAGCAAAGACGTGTTCGGGCGATAAGATCGCCCGCCTAACCAAGTAAGTTTCTCTGTTCACTGAATCGGGGGAGCCCTTGGCCCGTTTGAAATACCATCGTCTGACGAAAGCCGTCTTCTTGGCGATGGGTTTAGGACTTGGCCTGGGGTTCCCCGTTTTATGTCTCGCCAATACGTCGACGACGGCTGCACCGGAATTCGATCTCTACCTTACGCATAATAACGTCTTTGGTAGCCGACTGATTACCGCGATGAATTATCAGGATACCGCGTCCGAGTGGTCCAGCGGCTATTTGGAGTACACCGTCGACATAGGACTCAAATCCTTTTTTCGGCGGTATGTCTATAAAGATCCCAATATTGAAAAAAGTAAGTATGTCCTTGCGCGTTTGGGGTACGCTTATTTTCCGGACTTTACTGAAAACCCTGGATCCGTGGATGAACATCGCGCACTCTCGGAATTAACGTTTCGTTTACCGATGGGCGATAAATGGCTCTGGACGGATCAGAATAAAGGTGAGGTGCGCTTTCGGGATGCCACTACCTCCGGCCGCTATCGCAACCGATTGAAGTTGGAGCGTGGCTTTGTTATTCACGGTGTCCGTTTAACCCCCTACGCGGTGGCAGAAGGGTTTTATGATCTACCCACCACGCATTGGAATCGCTTTGTCGCCACGTTCGGGATTGAGTTTCCCTGGAAATACAGCGTGATTTTTGAACCGTCCTATTCGCATGCGGCGGTCTATCACGGGCCGCCCGCAGAAACCATTGGGTTTACCATTCAGAAGCATATGGCGATGCCGATCGGAGGCGGTCAATGAAAAAGATTATTTTTATCTTGGTAGCGTGCGTGGGGTTGTTGCCATTGCATTCCGCCATGGCCGAAGAACTCGTTCTGAAGGCGGCCACGCAGGCCTATCCTCACATGCGCGCTCTCCAGGATGGACAGGTCAAAGCGCAAGGGTGCGAGCTGCGCTTCAGTACACAGACCCTGCCAGCGTTAAATCGCGATCTCGCCGTTGAACACGTTTGGGATGTTCTGGAAGTCGAACTGTTACCTTATATGATCATGAAATCAACCGGCGCCTTAGCGGATTACACATTAATACCCGTTTTTCCATCACGCGCTTTTCAGCTTCGCCATGTATTTATCCGGACCGACTCGGGAATTAAAACGCCGGCCGATTTTAGGGGCAAGAAGATTGGAGTTCCTAGCCACGCGGATACCACGCTGATTTGGGTCCGTGGCATTCTGCAATCCAGTTGGAGTGTGAAACCCGAGGACGTCACTTGGAAGGAAGCGACCCCCTCCACGCTATCCGATTGGTTGATCACCGGCCAGGTGGATGCCATCATCACCCCGAAGCCTTCCAGTGCGTTGGAAAAAAACGCTAAAACCAAACATCTCTTTCCGGATTACAAAATGGCCGAGTATGACCAATTTAAGGAAACTCGCGTTTTTCCCATTACCACGGCCATTGCCGTTAAAAAAAGTCTGATTAAAGACCATGCATGGCTTCCCGAATCGTTATTTCGCGCGTTTTCGGAATCTAAAAAAAGAGCGATCGCCGCCCACGTGCTGCCCCTACCGTGGGGCGGATCGCAAGAGGAAACTGAACAGCTGATGGGTAAAAATTTCTGGTCTTACGGCGTGAAAAGCAATCCCAAAACACTCCGTGCCCTCTTCCGCTATGCGGAAGAGCAGAAAGTGCTTCATGCTCCGCTCACCATCGAAGACGTGTTCGATTCGTCGACCCTGTTGCTTTTGGAAGATTAAAAAAAGAAACTGGACCGGCAAGTGTTCAGCCAAATTATCTTTTTCCAGGAGCCGCCGCAGGGGCCAGCGGGGGTAAGAATGACGCCAAAACGCTGGGTCATTATTCCAAGGGGATGGCGGTCTTTACGATAGCGAAAGGCGGACTGATGTACGAGGCAAGTATAGGCGGTCAAAAATTCAAGTACACACCGAAGAATTAATCATCTTTACCCGGGAGGAATCCCCAGGTCTTTAGAGCAGTAAATCGATACCAGATTTTAAGCCTTTCAATGCCGCATCATTGATATCAAACCACTCTGCGGGCTTGGCTTTACCGGAAGCCATTTTCTGGTGTGCCCGGACCCAGGTCATCATAATCAAGCGGAACTGTTTGACCTCCTGGTGAATCTGATTCTCCAACTTCTGCAGTTCCCTGCGGGTTTCCCGGTAAGTCTGCCAATCGGGCTCGATTTCCTTCTGGATGGTGTGCATGATGTCGAATTTGCCCATCAAGTATTTGGACATGGTGAGATATTGATTGTAGGTAGGCTTACCATTCGGAATGAGTGAGGAGTCCCGGATTTCCCCACTCTTGAGCAGTGCTTCATAGGCCCCCGGTTCTTTGCGGATGGCTTTGTAGATGTAAGCGAGCGAGCGCAAGGTGTTGTACTTTTCCCGGTCCAACGCCTGTTGGTAGAGAATCACTTCGCCGTAACGACTGTCCACTTTCTTCTCGAGTTTTTGCGCGACTGTCGCCGCAGCCAAATCCACCTGATCCAGCGTCTGGTCCATAAACCGTCCCATTCCATTGATAATCGGTTGGGCGGTACGCAGCGCTCCCATCATGTCTCCTTGTTTGCGCACATCGGCAATGACTTTCTGGTATTGATCCGCCGGCATTTCTAGAGCCTTCGTGATGCCCGCTTGAATTTCCTGTAGGTAGTTTGCGTACTGCTTGATCTGCTCGGACTCGCTGCGGCCCGAATCAGATATAGCCACCAGGCGTAGAGAATACCGGACGACGCCCCGAATTACCCTATCAGCATGGAGCGAGGATTCCCGAAGTTTGGCTTCCTCCGGTTCCTCCCAGACGATGAATTCCTTGGTGTAGATCGCTGCGCCTCGGGTGAATCCGAAATTGACTTCCCGCATCATCGCGACCGTCGAATCGGAAAAGTATCCGATATCCGCTTGAACGCTGGACGAAAATTTCCCGTGGAATGTGGCGCAACCCGTTATCGCGAGGCAAACGACCAGAAGATGCATACGGGCTAATCGGCGCATGAATGTTTCCTCCGGAGGATGATTTAGAAATGGGAGCAATCGGCTAAAGTGAACCATTTTCGTTCATCCAGGCCAAGCATGTGGTTTACCATGTATGCGTGTACCCCAGCGTCACGGTCTGGAAATTGGCACCGACCCGGGTGACAAGACCTTTAAAATACGCAAGAATCACGCGGTCCCGTTTGCCGATCGGCATGGAAACATTGCCTCCGATGCGATGATTCGATTGCAGATCGGCCTTCTCTACGCCGTTAACCGACGTGCGGCCGCCGGAGGCAAAACCGTAATTCGCGGCAAGCCAAAGCCGATTATCAAAATTGTAAATCACGTCGCCTTTCATATAGCCAATCGGCTTCTGGGTCAACTTGGATCCGTGAAAATAATCGTGATTCGGGGTATAAACCCAGGCCCCTGCCGCGCCTTCTACGCACCAATTCCCCCAGACCTGCGAGAGTCCCGTCTCGGGACGAAACCCCCAGCGGTTTGATCCGAGATTTATCAACCGGTCGGCATCGTATTGACCGAACGGCGCGCTGATCACTAGGCTAAGACCCCAGATCGTGCGTTGGTGATAACTTTGAAAAGCATCGCGGTCGAGGGCAGGCGCACCGGCCAGATTCACGGTAAATCGAAACAGCGGATCCCCAAGCCCATGGGGATCGCGAGTGAGAAACTGACCGTTCACGTTTCCCTCAAAATGCCCCCAGGCGACCGGGACCAGCGCATCGGCCCGTGCCATTTTCTGGAAGAGACCGAAGTAGTGCGCATAACCGAGGGCCGCCATATGCAGGTGTGCTTTGGCATCGTCAACTTCAACCGAACTGTCATCAATCAAAATATTTCCAGAGCTGTAGCGATAGGACAGGTGCAGGGCGTTCAGTCCGGCGGGCGCGTTGCGGTAGAAACCCGGCTCTAGTTCGAGTGCTCCCGTGAAGCGGGTTGAAACCACAATAAAAAAACCTGCGAGCAACGGATGTCGAAAATAGGAAAGCGCTGCGGCGGAGGTCACCTGTAAAAGATTACCAGCGGAAACCGACGTTGACAGGCATGAATTGGGTGTCTTTGTGAGAGGTAAAGACATGATGATAACGTGACCCATTGATGCGTCACGCCCAGAGAGAAGGGATAAGCGCCTGCCAGGAACATGGAAAAAGGGCTATTGGCAATGGCCAACGCGGACGGTGACCAAGTGGACATCAGGACAACGACCAAGACCATTCGAAATACGAATTGGGGCAATGAGATTTTTCTATTCATCATCGATTGGGCTTCATAGTTCCATTCGTAAAATTCTAACGGCGTCCTCCTCCCCGCATGCCGCCGCCTCGCATCCCGCCCCCGTAATAACCACCGGCCGATGGACGGCTCGCCGCTGGATAATTAGAGGCTCTCTGAGCGCCCCGGTCGCGTGCCTGGAAATCTCGTTGGACATCCTGTCTGGGCGCTGCTGAGTCTTTCCAGTTGTTTCCCGACCGATCCTGCCACTTCCCATTCTTGTCTCGGCGGGAGACGTTCCCATCCTTGTCTGCAAAAACATTATCTCGGGTGTCGACCTGCGCGCCCCGATCGCCTCTGTTGGGACGCATGGCGCGATCTCCTTGATCGACATGAGGACCCCGATTTTGCGCTTTCTCATAGAGATTCTGCCGTCCTTCGCCATTACGATTGTAATGCTCGACATGATCTCTGCGCGGGTTACGGCCGGGATATCCCCCAATCGGGTAATAGTATCCCCCCCCGCCCCAGCCGTAATAGGGATAGTAGCCATAAGAAAATCCCCAAGTGAACATTACAGAGGAAGAGTAATAGGCGGGCCCGTACCATCCTGAATAGGGATAGCCTGTTCCGTAAACGATGGTCCCGTGATAGGGATAGGACCCGACATACCCCGGATAGTAGCCTACATAGACGACATCCGGCTGGACCTCATAGATATACACATAGCGGCAGTTGTAATAAGGACAACTGGGAGGAATCTGGTAAATCGCATTGGGGACGTGGGTGGCGACCAACCAGGGTCCGGTGGGTTTCTGAGAGACATACCAGACGCCCATCGCGCAAGCCCAGTAGCCTTCTTTACCGACTCGGAACACGGGCGCGGACGAATTGATGGAATACGACACGGTCATGCCTTCCAGATCATTAAATTTCGGTTCGCCCTCCCAAGTGATCTTCAGTTTCCTGTCCATGTCTTTGCGGACAATCACCGCCGTCTGTGGAATTTGCGCATCCAAAAGCGCTTCTTTGGCTTCTTCCGTTCCGGGGACGCTGGGAGCCTGGAACCATCTCCCGGAGAGCAATACAAAGATCGTTGAGCTGGTTGTTTCGACAAACACATTATTTTCGGTATTCGACATATAGAGGAGGTCATTGCCTGGGAGGGGTGTATAGACCGGCTCGCCTTTGGAAACGATGAGTTCCGCAGGGACATTAGACACAATGATCTTAGGGACTGCGGAAGAGACTTGGACTTCATCCTTCCAAGGCCCATTCAAATCGTCCGCCGTAAGCCAGCGGTCCATCAAGTTGAGGCGCCACTTTTTATCCTTCGTGAAGATCAACTCATACGCGGCGTTCACTACGCGCTGGTCGGGTGAGTCTTTGATCGGGCGGAGCACGGGTTCGCCATCGATGAGTACCAGCGCCGCGTCACTTTTCTCGACAAAAATTTTGGGCGGGTCAGTCTTCAGGCCTTCCGCGGATTTCGTTTCCCTTTCGGCATTCTCCAGACTGACCAGCAAGCGATCGAGGGAGATGACAAAACGTCGGCGAGTGAGTTCATCCGCAAGGATTTTGGCGAAGGTTTGTTCTTGTTCCGGCGTGGCTCCGGTAAATTTGACACGGGGAATTTTCACGTCTTCCACCGTGGCTTTACGGGTGTCCCGATCGGTGGCGATACGCGCTTCGATCCAGACGACGCCAAAGACAGGATCTTTGCCGGCGGGTTGGATCGATACCGCCGCCCGCCCGGTGAGATGATCCCCTTTAAACGTGTCCGGCTGTGGTTGGTAGAGCACGATGGGCGCTCGAGCGCCCTCAATTCTAAGCGGCCATTCCGGCGTAGAGATCGTGGGCATCGGATCGGCAGCATCGTTTACTCCCGCAAGGGTTGAGACTAACGTCATGATAAAGAGAAACCCGGTGCATGATGGACGCCAGGGGTTCATGAGATAGGAAGTATGCGCTTAACCGCCGTTGCCGTTTGCGCTTCCAAAAAAATACGTAAGCGCGGCGTTGACACTGATCAGGTGAGCGTAGGTTGTGGCGTTCCCACCGGAGTGCGATATATAGTAATAGTTCACTTGGGGTCCCACAGCTAGTGTTGGGTTAATAAAATAATCCACTCCGCCTCCGGCCTTCAGCGAGAAATTTTCTATTCGCGGAGAGTCGACACCGCGTGCCGATCCAGGACCGAAGTAGAACGTCGGCGTCCAGCGGCTCTCCGGCATAAACCGCCCCATGAACAGCACATTGATGGGTGACACGCGCACCCCATTGCCTAAGTCCATGTTTTCATACGATACCCCTAACCCCAAACAGGACCCGATCTGCATGCTGACCTGTGCTCCCAAGTTGAGGCCCGCCGATTGGGTCCTTGACGTAACCTCCGATGGTGCCACTGGGAACACGGACCCCACCAGACCCGTCACTCCGAAACGCCCCGTGACGTCTTCCGCCTGCACGGGACCGGATATCACCCCACTGAAGACAGCGGCAAGCAGTACTCTCTGAAAATGTCGTAATCGCATGATGCTGGGGATTGTACCTTTTCTCTTAGAGACCCTCTCTTTAAACATCGACTGTTAGACTAAAGTCCAATAGGTCCGACGGTGTTTATCGAACTAAAATGCAGTCCATGGTGCGATTGAATTGGATGGTCCTTTTTGGATTATTGACGCTCTCGGGGATGCCCGCTTTACTCACCGCGGATGATGCCGTGATGGCTTCGGAAGCGGACGCCTCGGTTCAGGCCACCCGTGCGCCCGTCATCGTGGATGGCCATGTTCTCTTTTCTGTCAGGGGCGCATCGGTTTATCCGGCCGAACAGCGAGCGGCAGCAATCAGCCAGCGTGTGAGGGATGTGGCCGCAGACCCCGCGGTGACTCCCGAAGCGCTGCGGTTGAATGATGCGCCCAATGCAACTTCGATATTTGCCGGCGACACGTTGATCATGCGGGTATTTGACGCCGATGCGATGCTTGAAAAAGTAGGCCGTCCCACGCTAGCCGAACTTTATAGCCATCGGATTAGCTCGGCTATAAAAACCTACCGAATGGACCGCAAACCTTTCCGCCTACTTCGGAACCTGGCGCAAACGGGATTCGCCACACTTCTCTTAGCGGTCATTCTCTGGAGCGTATGGAAGGGATTCCAGCTGCTCATTGCGCTCGCCCAGCGGCACATCAAATCGGCGATCGAACAAATCCAATCGAAAGTCTCGCACGTGATCCAGACGGGATCGCTCTGGAGCATTCTGATCGGCCTATGCAGACTTCTTCGATCGGTCCTGCTGTTCAGTGCGATCTATGCCTATCTGGCTTTCGTCCTCGAACTTTTCCCCTGGACCCGCGCTTTCGGCACCGCGTTACTCAGCGTACTGCTCAATCCCTTGCAGAGAATCGGCCGAGGTTTTATAGAGGCGTTTCCCGGGCTAGTCTTTGTCACGATCGTTGTATTCATTACCCGTTATGCATTGAAAGTGCTGCGCATATTTTTCCGAAGTATTGAACTGGGTCAGTTCGAGTTATCGAACTTTGATCGAGACTGGGCGTGGCCAACCTATAAGATCGTACGGATCTTTGTGGTGGCTTTTGCTGTAGTCATCGCCTATCCCTATATTCCCGGATCCAATTCCGACGCATTCAAAGGGGTTTCATTGCTCCTCGGTCTTGTCTTCTCGCTCGGCTCCTCATCGGTGATATCCAATCTGGTGGCGGGCTACAGCATGACGTATCGCCGTACCTTTAAATTAGGCGACATTATCCGGGTTGGCGACGTATCGGGCGCCGTCTCAGACATTGGGTTAGTCGTCACGCGAATCCGGACTCCGAAAAATGAGGATGTTGTCGTTCCCAATTCGCAGATTCTCAATAATCACGTCGTGAATTACAGTACGTTGTCTAAAAAAGAAGGGTTGATCCTGCATACCACAGCTTGCGTTGGTTACGATAAGTCCTGGCGGCAAGTGGAGGCGATGTTTCTGATTGCAGCGGAACGTACACCCGGACTGCTTAAGTATCCTAAGCCGTTCGTGCTTCTGAAAGAATTAGGAGATTTTGCGGTCACCTATGAATTAAATGTCTACTGCGACGTACCGCAAAAGATGTTTAGACTTTATACGGAGTTGCATAAGAACATCCTTGATCTGTTCAATGAACACAGCATCCAGATCATGACGCCAGCTTACGAAGGCGATCCGGAAAAACCCAAAGTGGTTCCTCAAGAGAAGTGGTATGCCGCACCGGCCACACGCGATGCGAAACCGATTGTTTCAGAAAGCTAACAACCCAATGAAACGACCTTTACTTGCTCTCGGCACAGTTCTTCTATCATTGCTCACAGCATCCTGCTTCATGCCGATACCGACGACCCGGGTACGAATACTCTCGAAGGATCCTGGGTTTACGCCAGGTCGGTTTCAATGTGCGCTAGTCATTGGCGTTTTTTCCGTTCCAGAACGACGGAAGATGTTCGAGGATATATTCGCTCGACAACTCAAAAAACATGGTGAGAAGACGCTTAGTTCCTACCCATTTTCCCCGACGATTGCAGGGGTCGATCGCCGGCAAGTTGAAAAATTGGTCAAGGAACAGAAGATTGATATGGTTTTTATTACACGGTTAGTGGATCAAAAGACGATTCAAGTGGCAGGTTCCGGATACACTTTGCAGGTTCCCCAGGATCCGCTAGAGGGTGCCTTGAACTATTTCAACGCGGGAGCGGAAGACGTTTCGCAAACGGGATATACCGTAGACCAGACCGTGGCGGTTTTGGAAACGAAGTTATTTGAATCCCACACAGGGGCCAATGTGTGGACCTGCCGTTCGGATACTTTGATGAATGGACATTTGGATGATTTGATCAGGGCTTTTGCGAGGGTGCTGACTCAGGCCTTATATGCCCCGGATCAGAACCCGACGGTGAAGGCGAACTCCGGGTAAACCACCGAGCAGTGGCTGTAGATATCCGTATTACAATCGAGTTGGCGTTCGAAAACACCGCCGATGCCAAAGTAGGTCCGTTGACTGAGCGGCATATAGACCCCCACGCGACCCCCGACAGAATCCGCATCTTCCAGATCCTCATATATCGTGCGTCGGTAAAAGCCTCCCAGATAGGGAAACACGGAGGTGCCTGTCTGGGTGAAGATGTAGCGTGCTTCTGGGGTGACTTTATAAATCTTAGGAGAATTCCCCACCCAACTTTCGCCGTCAATACCGACCTCTAACCCTGGCAATACGTAATAGCCGGCCCCCGCCCCAATCACAAAATAATCCTGATCGAACGCCTGGCCCCAGCCTCCCATCAGAGACAGACGCGTTTTACCCTTATCAAAGGACGCGCCCGCTCCCACTTGGCTCTCGCCGCGAGTGGCGATCAACACCACCCCGGCAAGAACCATAAGGAGCGTTTTCTGGAAATGGGTTATCGCTGAAAAACGCACGAACTAGGGTTTGGTGACGGCAATCGCGACCGCCAAGGTGCGTTCGGCTACGATATGATCACCCTTTTTGATTTCTTTTAAGCGACGCACTTCGTCTGGAACGTGCATGGTCGAGACGGTGCCGTCAGCCCCTTTGAGCGTGATCTTTCGCTCTTTGTAGTCCACTTTCACGACTTCTGCGGAGACTTGTTCGGAACTTGCCATGACGCTGGCGGGGTTCTTGGTGTCCAGTCGAGCAGCCATATCTCCGGCTTCGTGGCTGGGAGTTTCACCTTTCTCGGCCTTCTTGACATACAGCGCCTGGGATTCCACGTAATCTACCATCACAATGTCGCCCTTTTTAATCTCGTTCAAACGTTGCACTTCGGGACCGGCTTTCATCTCAAACGTCTCGCCAGTTTCGGTCTTGAGTGTGATCATCCGCGTCTTCTGATTAATCTTTTCTACCGTGGCCTGCGCCGTCGCATGCGTCGTCACTTCCCTGCGCGGTGCTTCCGTATCCGGAGCCCGGTAGGTCGTCTGGGAGACTTCCGCCGCCCATACTGCCGAGGTCAAACCGATGGCCAAGCCTAATAACTTCCAATTCATTGTTTTCATAAACCATTTTCCTCCTTAATAAATAAGCCGCATTCGGATTGAATTCTAATCAAGATTCCGGCGGCAGCGCTATTGGACTATAGTCTTACTTTTTGGACGGTCGATGCCCTAGGGGATAACGAAAAAGGAAATCCAGAAAAGTATCGCTGGTGGAACTGGCCTGGGTAGAGATAGTCCAACGGCGGGTGAGGGAATAGTCGGCGGTGACGATGGAGCTGGCTGAGTCCTTCGGGCTCTGGCCGTAGCTAACGAACAAATCAGGCCCGAGGTAGCGCCCCACAGTCCAAACTGTTCCGCTCGCGGACGGCGTGACCCGCACCACATCCAGCCCGAGGTTTAGACCGCTCTCACGCAGTGATTTAGTCAGGTAGGTACTGGCCACATCTGCGGCCATTTCCTTAGCTTGGTCATCGGAGCCGTCCTCCTCGGAAGAGCTGATTTGGTTCGAAGCGCGACCGGTGACCAGCAGGGACAAGATTTCTTGCTCCGATAACGGCGGGGACGACGTGAATTTGAATTGCGGTTTCTGGGCAGTACCAGAAACCGATAGGTTGACAATGTAATCCCGCGCGCGATATTCCGCCTGAATGCTTAGGATCGGGTTAGCCGGAGGTCCTGTAAAATTCAGATCCCCGGATTGAATGACGAAGTCCCGGCCATAGGCATCGTAAGATCCTCGTACCAGCGACAGCGGCCCTGCCAGCGTAATCTCGGTTGCACCGCGTTCTTTGCGAGCGTGCAGGTCGGCGGCTGTTTCAATCTTGGTCAGTCCATCGCGGTACCATACCCGGTGATCCCAAACCGTTCGAATATCCATCCGTAGGGCCCGCCAGAATACCGAGGGCTGAGGAGGTGGGGTCGGATCCTCAGATTTTTCCGTTTTCTTCTTTTTCTTTTTCTTCGCCACTGTATAAGTCGCCTCTTTGGGCCGGATTTCCCCCGTCAGTTCCATCGCCGAAAGTTCGCCTCCCACCTTGATGTATGCATCGGTTTTCAGTTCGAACTGTTTAGGGATAGACAGTGTGGCGTTGTCCGCGGTCAACGCGATGTTCAGACGCGGCCAAACGATCTCGCCGGACAACCGCATCCTTCCTTTTCCCATCGATGCCTGCCCTTGCTGGATCTCGGCGCGCCTGCCTTGGCTTTTCACCGCCAGGTCGAGATCTTTTAACTCCACGCCCGCGGCGGCATAGCGGATCAAGGGGACTTTGACGGCGGCCTGTCCCTCCACGGTGACCTTGGGCATCTCGCCGCGAACCACCACGCTGAAATTCAAATGGCCACCTTCCCCTATCTCAATGCCGGGCATGAAACTCCCGAGAAACTGTGGATCGACATCCGCGGTTTCAAAACGCAGATCCATCGGCAGGTTGGGCGATGACGGTTGGACCAGATGCCACGGCACTCGCCCCCGTCCGGTTAAATCGCGATCAGTCTGCGGCAATTTCAGCGACAAGCGATCCAGAATGATCCAGGGTGGTTCTAGACGAACGGCCGCGCGGACATCTTCCATCGCCGTTCCTTGAATACGACCACTGGAGAAAGCGATCTCAAATTTTCCACTCGGCTCTTTGAGCGTTCCCTGAAGATGCAGGGTTCCATCGACGATTCCTTCGACCTGTTTTTCTGGATAGGCCCATGTGATCAGAGGTTGTAAAGAAACACGGCTGGCGCGAAGGGACATATCCTGACTGCCCGGACCGGCAACGACAAAGGCGCCTTTCAGGTAGCCGTGACCGTCCGTCAACTGCAGATCGGGAATCCGGATTTCCCCCGTTTCACCGAGAGATGCGTTTCCTGCACGCGCTGTTCGCCAATCCGTTTCCTGTGGTTTTCCTTCCGGACCCGAAGGCAAATGCAGCACTATGTTATCCCATCCAATTCGCCAGATCTGCTCGACCTTTTCGATCGTGCCGCGGTAACGCAGCGTTGCCTGTTTGCGCAGATGAACCAGTACCTGGACATTCCAATGCGAAAAATCTCCACGCATCTTGATTGTTGTGTTTTTGATATCCCAAGGATGCGGTTGGGTGGCGTTCCATGCATACGCCCCCGTGTGAATCACGGCTTCGAATGTTTTCGCCGGTATATTCACCTGCGCGGTGGCCGAGATTTGCAGCGGGCCTTGTGCTAGATGGATGACAATCGGGCCACGACCTTGGATTAACTTCGCGCGCAACACACCCGAAGAGGTGGCTTTTTTGCGAGTGGTTTTGGCGACGTAGTCTACTTGTACATCCGCATCGAGATCTTTCGATATCTGGCCACGGCCGAGGAATTGCCCTCCGGCCGTGTCCATTTCGACTTCATCGATGACTAGCTCCCGATGCCGAATTAATTCCCCCCAGCGCGGGCGAACGTAGAATCGGGATGTGGTGAAAATCGTTTGGTGTTCGGGAGAAATTACCCGAACGTCTTCCAACACAATGCCCCGGCTAAAATTGAAATCCATCGAACGCGCCAAAACCTGATAACCGGTCGTCTGAGCGATGTGATGAAGCACGAGGGGAAGCGCGAAACGCGAAAGTCCGATCACCCCAATGACCCCCAGCACACCTACGGCAAGAAGCAGGTAAGCCACCGTAAGCACCACTCGTCTGAGCCAAGGCCTTGCCATCCTAAAATACCTCTCCGATGGAGAAATGCAGCGCGGTACGGTCCCAGAAACTGGGGTTTTCGTGTTGTGGATTGATCTGCCACCCGAACTCCAAACGCAGAGCGCCCACGGGCGTATGAACGCGAATACCCGCGCCCGTGCCGTAAGCTAGGTCATCCCACCGAGTCAGCTTGATATGGGGCCAGCGCGCATCCGGTTCGGTCTCATACAGTTGGCCCCCATCGAGAAACACGACTCCGAAAATTTTCTTATAGATCGCGTGCCGAATTTCAAAATTGCTCACGAGGAACGCCTCGCCACCCAGCGGGTCCCCCTCCGCATTGGACGGTCCTAGCGAACGTTCGGAATAACCTCGCACGGTATTGGCGCCACCCAGAAAATACCGCTCGTAGATGGGGATGACATTGGCGGTCTGTCCTAAATGCGTGAAGATATCTCCGGCTTGGAATCCTTCGAAAAACGTCCATCCGGCCAGGGTATCGAACCGTCCGGTTCGACCTTCCAATTTATGGAATCCCACGTCACTGCCCAACGCATGCAAAGCTTCTTCCCAGGTCCCGATGACTCGCCAGCCACGCGTAGGAAGGAAGCGATCATCGGTTTTGTCGAAATTTACGGTAGGTCCGATCGCACTGATTAACGTCTGGTCCGGCGTCTCCGCTTCCGGACTCACGCGGGTCAGGTTCGTCCCAGCGAGCCGATAGCGCACCCGAGCGTCTAAGGATTTGCTAAAGCGCTTGAGGAGGCTAGTGCGCAGCTTGGTCGCGACGGAATCATACGCTTCGCGATCATCCCATTCTTCTGAAATATTGGCTTGTCCTTCCAAAGAGGTGTTTAAAAAGTACGGTTGGGTGAGATTGGTTTCAAGAATGGTGGTTCGGTATTTGTTCGGTTGGGTAATGAAACCGGAATGAGTGGCTTTCACATCAAACTGACGAAGATCCCCGAAAAAATTGTGGTCTTCATACCCCAGCGACACGCGTTCCTTGGTCTGGGTACCGTACCCTAAACCCCCACGGATATAACGCGCATCCCGTTCTCGGATACGAATAGCCACATTCGCTAGGGTGGGTGTGGGAGTCGAAATATCGACATCGATGACTTCGAAACATCCACTGGCATAGAGCGATTGCTTACCGTCGTTGGTTTTCTCCAGATTAAGCGGTTTACCGACCTTAAGTTCGAGGCCTCTCAGGATGACCCGCTCTGAGACGTCCTGGTTGCCCTGGACAGTGACGGACGTAATGATAACGGGAGGCCCCTTCTCCTTCTTAGCGTAGGAGGACGAGGGCAAAAGCAAAACCGCCGCCAACGCAACTAGCGCGACGGTAAGAAGGCTATCTAAGGCGGGGGAGGGGTCAGGGCCGGCCTGTTCCGTAGGACTCATCATGCACGCAGAGCATACGCTCTACGTGACACCGGAAGCAAGCAGTCGATTACGGCTGGACCGTCGTTTTTACCACAGCAACAACGCGGCGGTTTTTGGCGCGACCCTCGGCGGACGTATTATCAGCGATCGGCTTGTCCGGACCATACCCGACTGCGGTCAGGCGGGACGCTTCAATGCCCAAGCGCGATATCAATGCGTTTTTCACGCTATCCGCACGTCGCTGGGAAAGCAACTTGTTAAAGTTAGTTCCCCCCGTGTTGTCGGTGTGGCCTTCAATTTGCGCGGTGGTATGGGAGTAGGATTTTAGGAAATCCGCCAATTTTTTAAGTTCTCTGTCGAAGTCTGGTTTGACTACGTCTTTACCCGTGTCGAACAGAATCTCCAGTCGAATACTCACTTCTTGGGGAGCGGTGGCAGGCGGCTTGAGTTGCACGACCGAGCTGGCCGTCCGGGAGGCATCCGCGCGACTGATCGCCGTTATCTGCACCGATTCGGGAAAAGCAATCTCAGCTGGAGCTGTATAGAGACCGGCCTCGGAAATGGTCCCGAGTGCCGGTTGGATCGACCAACCCACGGACGGTTCACCTTTTGCTTGAAATTGCTGGACCTGACCAGGGTCTAACGCGACTTGAGCTGGAACCAATGTCATGACAGGAATCGTGGCCGGAGCCGCAGCCGTAGCGGGGGATTCATCGCCCCCGAAATACAAGAGCGCAATTACCCCAGGAACCATGACTACAGCGGGGAAGGGTGCTTTTCCCGTGTCAGAAATGTAATGGAAATTCAGCTGTGGACCGATCGCGAACATGCGCGTCAGAAAAACCTCTGCCCCGATCCCCGCTTTCAAACTGAAATTCGTAAAAGGCCCGCTGGGCGTAGACGCGGCCGCTCCCACACCGAATTCCCCCACGGGCGTCCAGTGCTTTTCGGGATGATGGTAGTAAAGGGCGGACAGCGTCAGTGGTTCTCTTCGAACACCGTTCTGCAGGTAGATATTCTCATAGGAAGCGCTCATGGCCCAATTCTTTGAAAGCCCATAGCGAATCGTTCCCCCGGCACCACTGCCTACGTCGGTCTGATCGGTCAAACGGCTCATGCCGAGAGGAATACCTTCCCCTCCGAATCCGCCGATGCCAAAACGGCCTTTCAACCCTTCGCTGTGGGCTCCAGGAACGCACAGCAAGCTCAGGACGTAAAAAATAACGGACCGGCGCAGAGTGGTTCGAATGTTCATAGAAATCTCCTCAGAAAGATGGGACAAACGAATGCCATTATAGATGGGGTGGAGAAAAAACGGCTATTGGACTTTGGGTCTACTGGAAGTTTTTAACGTTGAGTAATTTTTCCGTTAAACGGACCAGGTCAGCCAGAGAGCTGGCGCGCATCTTTTCCATCACGCGGCCTCGGTGCACTTTCACCGTCTTTTCGCTGATGCCCAACTTATAGGCGATCTGTTTATTCAACTGGCCGCCGACAACTCCGTTCAAGACTTGACGTTCGCGTGGCGTAAGCCGACGTTGACGGACTTCAACTTTCTTTTGCTCTCTCTGGCTTTTGAGGAGTTCGCGCCCCTTCGCCAAAGCACGCTGAATGGCATTTAACAAATCGCTGTCATCGATCGGTTTTGGGAGGAAGTCCACAGCCCCTGCTTTCATCGCCTGCACGCTGTCCGGAATCTCACCCTTGCCGGTAATAAAAATGATCGGCGTGAGACGTCCCAGCCGCGATAACTCTTCCTGAAGTTCGAGGCCGTTTCGTCCCGGCATTTGCAGGTCCAGAAGAATACAGCTTTCATCCATTGGCTTCTGCTGCAAAAACTCTTCCGCAGAATCCAGAGTCTTCACGAGATACCCTGCCGAACGAAGCACGCGCGAAAGCCCCCGCCGCACAGAGGGATCATCATCGACCACATAAATGGTGGAAGAAGTCGTCATCGAGGACTCCGAAGTGTGACCGGCAAAGTAAAATGAAAACTCATGCCGCGCATGGGATTCACTTCCGCCCAAAGAAGCCCTTTATGCGCTTCGACGATCGATTTCGCAATTGATAGACCCATACCCAGACCTTCTTTCTTAGTCGTGTAGAAAGGTTCGAAAATTCGATTGAGACTGTCCCCCTCTAAACCGTGACCGGCATCAACTACCGTGACCTGCAGATGATCGGCGTCCCGGCGGGACGTTCGTATTCGCAGAATTCGCTCGATCGGCTCGGCCTTATGCATCGCATCAAGGCCGTTGATCGCTAAATTCAAAAGAACCTGCTGCAGCTGAACGGGATCTCCTTGAACCACCGGCAATCCCGGAGACAACTCTAGACAGATAACAGCTCTTTTGAGGAGCGCGCTGCTGTGAAGTATTTTTTCCACGTCACTCACCAGCTGATTGATAACAATCGGAGAGTTTTCCAATTCAGGCTTTCGAAGTAACCCCCGCACGCTGCGTATAACAGCCCCCGCACGTTTATCATCCGCCACGATATCCTTCAGAATTTCCTGTACCTCATCCTGACAATCTGAACTCGATGAAAAAAAGCGCAAAGCCGCCTGTGCGTTGCTCAAAATGGCGGTCAACGGCTGATTCAGTTCGTGAGCCAAGGAAGCGGCGAGATCTCCGACTGTCGAAACCCGCCGCACGTGCTCAAGTTCTAAACGTTGATGTTGTAATTCATCCTGCAAGCGCTGGGATTCCTGCGCGGCGGATTGTAGGGGGGTGACATCTTCCATGATGAGCAGAGCTTGGGTCGTTGCCGAGGATATTCCTTGCAACCGGAAGAAATTCGCCTTACCAACCCGCTCCTGTCCAGCCTCTGTCACGCCAAGGTGAGGACAACTTACAGGGGACAGCGATTCCCGGGTTTGGAGGACGCGCTGAAGAGTGGATACCACTTCCGGGGGCCAAGGGAGTGTCATTGCCAGGAGCGATTGCCCGATCAGCTCCGCAGGCTGCCTGCCCATCCAGCCGGCAAGGGTTTTATTGATTTTGATGAATCGAAGCTCAGAATCAAGACAGGCAAGACCGATCGGGAGGAAATCGAAGATCTGTTCAAGCTGGTGAAGGGAATCAAAAGAAAGTTCATTCTCTCCGAAGAGTCTCAGAGGGAAATGGAGTGACGGCCGGGCAACCTGACGGTTCACAATTCCGGACATACGCAGGTCTTCCTTTCGAGCTAACTACCCTGTTTACGTTGACTGAACCGAAGGATGTTTTTTAAGAACGCGGGATTATAGTACTTAGGGCCTGGGGGCTGGCAATCTTTTTTTGCACCCCCCCCTAGACCAAAGTCCAATGGTCAGAATAAAGGGGGCTACTTATAATTTCCCCGGTTTTCTTGATGCCCGAGCTTACCCCGAATCCGGTCCAGATTCCATTCCACATCACGGTTGTCGATGATGATCTCTCCGTACGCAACGCCCTTCGCCGACTGATTCAGTCCGCGGGTTACACGGCCGCGATTTTTCCCAACGCCATGGAGTTTCTGCAATCCCCTGCGTTTAAGGAAACCAGCTGCCTGATTCTGGATGTCCAGATGCCAGGTTTAGACGGGTTAGGTCTGTTGAGCGTGGTGCGCGCTTTAAAATCACAGGTAGCCGCGATCATCATCACCGCTCATCCCGACGAATCGATTCGAGCCCGCGCCGCGGCGATGAACGTGGTGGGCTTTCTTGAAAAACCTTTTGACGATCAGGCCCTGATCGCCATCATTCAAAAAGCACAACAAATTCACGGAGCTCCCCAAACCCCACCCGTCCAAAAATCCACCGTTTGATGTTTTCCCCGAAGTCTAATGTTCTCTTGCGCACCCAAAAATTCTAGGATAAGAACCGTTATGGGAAAGCTACTTGTCATCGATGATGATAAAGATGTTATTGAGCTCGTGCGGTTTATCGCCACACGCGAAGGCTATGAAACCCTCGAGGCGGGGGACGGCAAGGAAGGCGTCGAACAGGCCATTAGAGGCAAGCCTGACCTGATTGTCATGGACATTATGATGCCCGACGTAGACGGCTATACAGCGACCCTTGAGCTCTCTCGAATGGACACCACCCGTCACATCCCGATCATCGTTCTCACCGCCAAAGGCAATATGCGCCCGCAGTTTGAACTCAGCCCGAATGTGGCGGCTTACATCGAGAAACCCTTTGACCCCAAACATCTTGCCGAATTGATTCGCCAAAACCTCGGGCACCGAACCGCTTAACTTCTGCCCTCTTTAGCTGAAACGTCCGCCCCCTCCTGTGTGTCAAAACAATCATGAGGGCGATTGTTTTTCACGGTGTCGGCGATATCCGTCTGGATAACGTTCCCGAACCGGTACTCGAAGCCTCTAGCGATGCTATCGTGCGCATTACCGCCAGCGCGATCTGCGGCACTGATCTCCATATGGTTCGGGGCACGATGCCTGGCATGAAGCCAGGAACCATTCTTGGCCACGAAGGCGTCGGTGTCGTGGAACAGATCGGCAAAGATGTCCGCAATCTGAGCATCGGTGACCGTGTTTTAATCCCTTCTACCATCGCCTGCGGCAACTGTTCCTACTGCCGAGCGGGTTATTACTCCCAATGCGATAAAGCCAATCCCAACGGCCCTCTAGCGGGGACCGCCTTTTTTGGAGGCCCCGCGATCACCGGTCCCTTTAACGGCTTGCAGGCTGACAAGGCAAGGGTTCCTTATGCCTCCGTGGGTCTCGTTAAACTCCCTGAAACCGTTTCCGATTCCCAAGCGATCATGCTATCGGATATCTTCCCCACAGGCTTTTTCGGGGCGGAAATGGCAGACATTCACGCGGGAAGTACGGTGGCCGTATTTGGCTGCGGTCCGGTGGGTCAATTTGTGATTGCGAGCGCCAAACTTCTGCGTGCAGGTCGGATCTTTGCCATTGATACGGTTGATTCTCGGCTGCAGATGGCAAAAGACCAAGGCGCGGAAGCGATTAATTTCAGCGAAGAGGATCCTGTAGAAACAATTCGAAACTTAACCGATGGGATCGGTGTAGACCGCGCGGTGGATGCGGTAGGAGTGGATGCCTATCGCCGAGTGCCCGGAGACGCGCCGGCTCAAGTTCTTCAGTGGGCGGTGCAGGCCGTGGCGAAGGCGGGTACGATCTCCATCGTGGGGGTTTACCCCCCTTCCGCGCAAACCTTTCCGATCGGGGCTGCGATGAATAAAAATCTGGTCATTAAAATGGGCAACTGCCCGCACCGGAAATACGTTGCTCGCTTGGTGAATATGGTGGCAAGCGGCGTGATTGACCCAGAGAAAATCCTTACCCAGATCGAACCTCTAACCTCTGCAATTGAAGCCTATCAAGCGTTTGATCAGCACCAACCCGGATGGGTTAAAGTCGAACTAAAACCCCAACCCACCCAAGCTGAAACTCACCGTACTTAGCTGATCGTCTCCATTAGTTCCTTTTTTCGTTCCATCATCTGTTGAGCCAGCTCTTCGAAGTCAATCTTTGCTTTCTTGGCCTTTGGAAACATCTCGCCCTCTTCTTCCTTAATGTGATGACGAACATTTTCGATTAAGACGGTGAACTTCGGGCCGTACTTTTCGTCCGAAGCATCCATCTGCTTCAGTTCTTCCATCAAAACCTCCACTACATGGTGTTCTTCTTCCGCTTCATCCACCAATTCAAGATCTTGAGTCGCCTCTTTGACTGCTGAATAAAAGATTTCTTCTTCTATTTTAGCGTGCACAGTCAGTTCGCGGATCGCCGTTTCAACGATTTCCTGTCTCTCCGCGGTGTCTTCCGTATCCTCAAAGTCATCGAACAACTTCTTCACTTTCTGGTGGTCTTCTTTCAACATCTGGATCGCTTCAATGCTTTTGGTTCGAGTTGCCATGAATAGATCCTCCTTTTCCATTAAGACCCGCCGCAGAAGCTTTCTGTTACAAAAGGCTTCTGTAACTTAAAAACAGGGTTACCGGTCAAAATAGATAGAGAAACAAGGAGGAAATTATGCCAAAAGGACGCCATGTCGCAGGAGTGGGTTCAAAAGAGCAACGTATGTACGAACACATCAAGAAAAGTGCGCAGCGCTCCGGCAAGTACGGCAGCCGTGCGGCGGAGGTCGCAGCAAGAACCGTGAAGAAACACCACAAAATGGCCGGACACGGTAAGGGAAAGTGAACATCGCTAAAATCCATCGGACCGCTAGCCCTTCCCGCAAGAAACGCAACCCTCCAGGACCTCATTCCCGCGAGCCGCGAGGTGTAGACGTGAACGCACCACCTGAACCACCCGTAGAAGACGAAAGCCCGATGGATCACGATCTTCAACCCCCTGACCCCTTAAAAACCACTATTCCTTCCCCACGACGAAGGAGAACGTAATATGCAATACCCAACCTGTCCTTTTTGCGGATTGCCCGAAGATCAATGGATAGAAAATAATGGCCATGGGCATATCCATGCCGGGGTCATTTACTGCTCCGAAGCGTGTGCGCTCGCCGCCGAGCAAACCGATAGCCCTCCGCAACCTCAGAAAGAGCGGCCCGCCATTCCCCTGGCGCCAGCGTCACGAACTCGCCGATGAAACATTCTTCCCATGATCCTGTTCGTTATGCGGTAGTAGGCTTGGGTTATATTTCGCAAGCCGCTGTTTTACCCGCGTTCCGGCATGCGTCTAAAAACTCCCGTCTGACGGCACTTGTTTCTCAAGATCCGCAAAAACTCCAAGTGCTTGGCAAAAAGTATGGGGTATCGCATCTCTATTCCTACGATCAATATGAGGAATGCCTGCGTAGCGGAGAAATCGATGCCGTCTACATCGCGCTGCCCAATAATATGCACCGGGATTACACCGTACGGGCGGCGGAGGCGGGGGTTCATGTCCTCTGTGAAAAACCCATGGCGGTCACCGAAGAAGAATGTCAGGGCATGATCGACGCGTGTGAGCAGCACCACGTCAAGTTGATGATCGCCTACCGCTTGCATTTTGAAACCGCCAACCTAGAAGCGATCGAGATCATTCGATCGGGAAAAATCGGTGTTCCTCGCTTTTTTATCTCTTCCTTTACACAACAGGTGAAAAGCGGTGATATTCGGTTAACTCCCGAGCTGGGCGGGGGCTCGGTGTATGACATGGGGGTGTACTGTATTAATGCAGCGAGGTATCTATTTCGGGCAGAACCGATCGAGGTCTCGGCGTTTAGCGCCAACAATGGCGAAGCCCGCTTTCGTGGGGTCGATGAGATGACCAACGCGATCCTACGTTTTCCTAATGAACGACTCGCTTCCTTCGTTTCAAGTTTCGGGTCTGCCGATACCTCGTTTTACCGAGTGGTAGGTTCGGAAGGGGAGCTGGCTTTAGAGCCCGCTTATGATTACAGCGTGGGATTACGCTATCGCTGGACCACAGGGGGTAAAACGCGCATGCGCAAACTTCCTAAAAGAGACCACTTCGCCGCGGAATTGATTTATTTTTCAGAGTGTATTCAAAACAACCGCTCGCCCGAACCTTCCGGGCGGGAAGGATGGGCCGATGTACGCGTAATTCAAGCGATCTACCGGTCTGCTATTTCTCATCAACCTGTGCCGTTGGATCCTCTGGAAATTCGGCAACGACCTACGCGCAATCAGGAGATCAAGCGGCCTCCCATTCGCAAGATGCCGGAGTTGATCCATGCCTCCCCGCCTTCACCTTAGTCGTCCCGTAACTCAAAACCGAACCCGCCACATCCGCATTGGAACCTCGGGTTGGCACTATGCCCATTGGAAAGGCTCATTTTATCCTTCCTCCATGTCTTCCGATCAATTTCTGGGTTTTTACGCAGAACGTTATAACACGGTAGAAATCGATGGTTCATTCTATCGTTTGCCTCCCCCGGATGTCGTCCGGGAATGGTACCGAATCGTTCCGGATGGATTTCTCTTCGCGATGAAGGCGAGTCGTTATCTGACCCACATGAAAAAACTAAACGATGCCCGGGAACCTTTACAGCGTTTCTTGCGCTGCGCAGCCCATCTCAAGGAAAAACTCGGACCGCTTTTATTCCAGTTGCCCCCTTGGTGGCGCTTAAACCTAGACCGTTTGCGTAGCTTCTTGTCCTTGCTCTCCTCCGATTATTCCTACACGATGGAATTTCGAGAGCCCAGTTGGTTCCAGCCCGAGGTTTTAGAGCTTCTGAAACGTCACAACGTAGCGCTGTGTATTTACGAAATCGGCGGAAAACAATCCCCGATCACTACGACCGCCGACTTAGTCTATGTTCGTTTGCATGGACCCACCAAAGCATACGGCGGAGATTACTCCGAACCAACGCTCAAAAGTTGGGCACGGCGAATTGAGAAGTGGCGAGGCGAACACCGTGACGTTTATCTTTATTTCGACAACGATGAGGCGGCCTATGCGGCCAAAAACGCCGAACAGCTTAAGGAACTGGTGGTCGATGAGTAAGCGATTTGGCTCTAGCAGGGATGTCAAGCGCGCGCCGTAACCTTTCTCCCAACGGGGCATCCAATTTATAGAGAAAGGAGGGTATATGCTCAACTGGTCAATCACATTCTTCATCGTCGCACTAGTTGCCGCGTTCTTTGGGTTTTCTGGGATCGCTGCCAGCGCTGCCGGGATCGCCAAGGTCCTGTTTTTCTTGTTCTTGGTTCTGTTTGTTGTAAGCCTGTTTACACGTAAAGTACCGGCCTAACCGAGGAGTTTGCGCCTGAAAAAAATCACGCGCGTTAAAGTCGGCAACCAGGTCCTCGAGCTTTCCAACCTGGACAAGGTCCTCTACCCGGAGACAGGATTTACTAAGGGGCAGATGATCGAATATTACGGCCGCGTCGCGGAGGTGTTGCTACCCCACCTCCGTGAGCGGCCGTTGACCATGAAACGCTATCCGGAAGGCGTCCGTGGGTTTTTCTTCTACGAAAAGGAGTGTCCCTCCTACCGTCCCTCTTTCATTCGCACCGCGACCGTTCAGCGGGAGCACCACCCCGGTGAGAAAATTCACTATTGCACGATTGAGGATACCGCCGCCTTGATCTGGGTGGCCAATCTCGCGTCTATAGAACTGCACATTCTCCTTTCTCGAAAGGGCAACGTTCATCGACCTACGTCCATCGCCTTCGATCTGGACCCCGGACCGGGCCTGACCACCGCCGATTGTGCGTGGGCTGCATTCGAACTGAAAAAGGAGTTAGATGACGCAGGGCTGCAGAGTTTTCCCAAAACCTCTGGAAAAAAGGGAATTCATCTCTATGTTCCGCTTAACGATCCGAGCGTGACCTTCGACGACACAAAAGCCTTTGCGCATGGCATGGCCTCAGCGCTTGAAGAGCGCTTTCCCGATCGCATCGTCTCAAAGATGGGCAAACACCTCCGCAATAACAAGATTTTCATCGATTGGAGTCAAAATGATGATCATAAAACGACCGTCGCGGTCTATTCCTTGCGGGCGACGGAGAGTCCCAGTGTTTCTACCCCCATCACCTGGGACGAGGTTCGACAGGTGTTGCACAAAAAGACAACTACGCTCGTGTTTACCCCCGATCAGGTTCTTGGCCGGATAAAGACAAAAGGCGATCTATTTAAACCGGTCTTGACCTTAAAACAAAAACTCCCGCGAAAAGGGGCTGCAAAGAAATCTGCGAAGGCCTCAAGCCCCCTGCTGAAAACTTATAGAGCCAAGCGCGATTTTCACCGAACGCCAGAACCCGAAGGGGGAGCGCCGTCCGCTGCCGGCCAACTTAAGTTCGTTATCCAAAAACATGACGCTACGCATCTGCATTATGACTTCCGCCTGGAGGCCGACGGTGTGCTGAAATCTTGGGCGGTACCTAAAGGTCCTTCTACGCAGCTGGATGAAAAGCGATTGGCGATGCGAACGGAGGACCATCCAATCGATTATGTCGACTTCGAAGGCGTTATCCCGGAAGGAGAGTATGGAGGAGGGACGGTGATGGTCTGGGACCGTGGGACTTATGTGAATCTCACCCATAAGAACGGCAAAATCATTCCCCTCTCGCAGGGCCTAGCAAAGGGCCATATTCATATTTGGCTTAAAGGACAGAAGTTAAATGGAGGATGGTCCCTGACGCGAATGGGTCAAGACGAAAAGCATTGGTTGCTGGTCAAAGCGAAAGACGAAGGCGTTAATTTCCCCCCAAATCCCGTACGAGATCAATTGGAATCTGCAGCGACAGGCCGAAGTCTCGATGAAATCGCTGATGACAAGCGATCTCGCGTCTGGCATTCAAACCGAGCCGCCTAATCCTATCCTAACAACCTTAAGCCGCGGCCAGAGCCTTACGCATGGTTAGGCCCCGCCGCGGCTAAAAGGGTCGGCTTATTAAACGTTACTTCGCAAGGGCTGTCTGCTGCAATTGTTGAGCCCGATCACGATGCTCCTGAAGCGTGGGAAGCAGTTGCGTGATTAACTGCCGAACTTGTGAGGATTCTGGCAGCCGGTGTTGAGCGATCTCCAATTTGTTGATCGTCCGCTCATGTGCTTTCTTGATGTCTCGCAGGAACGCCTTGTCAAAATCCGCGCCACTTATCGATTGCAATTTTTGCATCGCCCGCTGGTCCGCGGAAGGAGCGTTGACTTCGGCTAAAGGGATCGACTGCGAACTGGCCAGGTTGAGGACCTGTGTATCCGCCTGTTGATGGTCATTCATAAGGTGCTGGCCAAACTCTTTAACTTCAGCCGCCTGGCCGTTTTGTTGCGCCAGTTGCCCCAGTTGAATTTCCGCCTGATTGTCCTTATGGAGTTCGTTTAAGACCTGTTTCTCAGCCTGATTTTGGGCTGATTGTGACTGGGCTGCTCCCAGTGTACTGCTCTGTGCGTTTGCTGGAACGTTCGAGGGGGCTGCCTGGCCCTTGTCGCTCATTCCTTCATTTTGCATGGTTGAAGGATCCGCCGCCCAAATTCCCGTTCCCCCCATCAGGAGTCCTGCCACAGCTATGGCCATAACGGCCTCTTTTTGCATTTTCATAAGGTTATTACCTCCATTTACTTGGATACCCCTCCCCAAAGGCAGGTTTCAGTAAAAGTCTGCAACCCGCCTTGGGAGCCAAGAGTCGAAGTAAGCGATGACATTCCCCTCATGGATTGACCCGATGTTAGCGACTTTGGTAGACCAGCCGTTTTCCCGGCCAGGATGGTTATTTGAAGCTAAATTGGATGGTGAACGCTGCTTGGCCTTCCGAAACGGCACCTCCGTCCAGCTTTATTCCCGCAATCGTAAAAGCCTCAATGCGATATACCCAGAAATCGTCCAGGCGCTCAAAAAACAACCGGGGGGGTCCTTTATCATTGATGGCGAAGTGGTTACCTTCGAACCAGGGACTCAGCGCACCAGTTTCCATCGTCTCCAGGGTCGGATGCAAGCTCGGAACCCGACTGAAGCGTTGCGATCCGGGGTTCCGGTGTTCTTTTACATCTTTGACCTGCTCCATAAGGACGGAAAGGATTACCGCTCGCAACCTTTGGTTGAGCGGAAAGCGTTGCTCAAGCAAACCCTCCGATGGCGAGACCCTTTACGCCTTAGTACGCATTTGGAAGGCGATGGAGAACATTACTACCAGCAAGCCTGTCAGTTGGGGTGGGAAGGCTTGATTGCCAAGCGGGAAGCAAGCCCTTATCAAGGCGGTCGCTCGCGCGATTGGCTCAAACTCAAGTGCATCAATGAACAGGAATTTGTTATTGGGGGCTACACAGACCCACAAGGCAGCCGAACTGCTTTCGGATCCCTCTTAATCGGCTACTATGGGCCTAACGGATTGCAGTTCGCTGGTAAAGTCGGAACAGGATTTGATGATACCGACCTACGCACGATGTCATCTACCTTAAAACCTTTGGAGCGCGCGACGTCTCCCTTTGTCAGCATCGATATCCCACGACGCGGATTGCATTGGGTAGACCCTCAACTCGTCGCGCAGATTGGTTTTAGTGAATGGACTCCCGATGGAAAGCTGCGACATCCCCGCTTCATCGGATTGCGGGACGACAAACCGCCGCGACAAGTGACTCGCGAACGGAAAATTCCCACGAAGCTTTAAGAACGGGGCTCGGCCTTTTTCGGTCGGATGGTTAGTCGTTGCGTATTGCCGCGGCAACTAAGAATGGAAGGGGTACAGGCATAGGAAATACCGGCTTCCGTGCCTTGATAGATACAACAGACGTTCTGGGAGCTGAACCAGCTGCTCTGACAATGCTGGCTGCCGCACCAGAAATCCTGGCAACTTTGATTTTCGGGAACGCATTGTGCCTCAGTGTAGGTGTACGCACAGGTCTCGTTTGCACAAAATGTCCCGATATTGTGTTCACAACAATGTTGGCCCGCGCCGCAGCCCGGTTCGCAAGCGCTCGCGGCATACAGCGAAGTCATCCCACCGCCCATTAAGACCAAGGCCACCATCCAACTTCTGAATCGGCTATTCCTCGAGAGCGTTCGTCCGTGCCTTTTCATCGCAAAAGATTAGGCGCACGGAACGTCCCTAGGGTTACATATCGCGAATACCGGAGTCAGGGCCGGAATAAAAAAGACCCACCGGGCAGTCCTTTAAAAGATCGCCGAGGGGCAAACCGACCACATCTTCCACAGTTGTGGGACGCCACTCCCCGGGAGTCAGCACACCGCGATAAATTCTGCGCACCAAGGGAGCCGGGAAGATCAGGGAGGTTGTTCCCCAGCTTGCGGATCCTAAGGGCCATCCCCCTTCGGAGGGAATCAGCGGGACAATTAAACGCGGAACGACAGCCACCACGACATGATCTTCAAATGTCCGGGCAAAAGCCACTACATGATCTGCCTGAGGACCCCGAGCCTCCAATGGAAGATAGGCTCCTTCTAGAAATAGCTCTGGATGTCGCTGCCGAAACCGCAGAGCGGCGGCGGTCACAAACATTTTAATCGTCCCGTCTTCCCAGCGGTCCAGGCGCCGCCGTAGTTCGGCAGATATGTTTTCCGCTGAGGTCTCGTAACTTTCCGGACCGCGGAGCCGGGAGCCGTGTCCGACCAGGACTCGATCGCCGGTTCGACGCCGAGCGGCGTATCCCAGACATTGTTCTAACAGCGGGGAGAGTTCATTTAGCAATTCGTTATGACGCGCATAATCGACTTCACGCCGATTATCGGGATCTACGAGACTGAGATTCCACAACTCAGCACCTTGATAGATATCACAAACTCCTGGTGATGCCGCCTTCAATACCACTTGGGCCAACGAATTGATCGCACCCAATCGGGCAACGTGTCGAGCAAACGGCACAAAGGATGCCAGGAATTCTTTGCCGGAACCTTCGTTCAATACAGTTTCGACAAATTGCGCGACCCCTTTTTCATAGGCCTCATTAGGCGCTACCCAGCTGGTATGTCGCTTGGCCTCTTTGATCGCCTTCAACATATACTCCCGCACTCGGGTACGGAGCGATTCCAGAGGCGTTCCGGAGGATTCCCCCGCCCAAGCGCCTAAGAGCGTTTGATAAAAATGGTATTCATCATTGCGATCGGGGGCATGGTCTTTCCCCATCGGAGTTCGCGCGTTGGCATTTAAAACCGCCCACTGGCGTACCTGCTGCGCCCACTCATCGGGAATTTCTGACAGAAGATTAATACGGGCTCGGCTATCCTCCCCCCGTTTGGTGTCATGGGTCGAGGTCGTCAGCATGGAGTACCGCCAGGCCTCGCGTCTCCGTTGATTGGCGAGATGAAAGGGCCCGGTCGAAGAGCCGAAAAAGCGGGGTTCACCCCCCACCTCATTCATCGATAACAGCAAGTTGTAACGATAAAACGCGGTGTCTTCCAGACCCTTGGCCTGAACAGGTCCGGTATACTGCTGCAGTTTCATGCTGAATCCCAGCTCACGACGAAAATCTTCGGAGGATACCTCCCCCGCGTTTTCTGGCGTCAATACGCGGTAGATGAATTGAAAGGTCGATCGCTCCACCGCGGGGTTCTGTTGTTGGGCTTCCTCAATGGCACGGCTAATAATCGCTCGGTCCGCTGCGCTAGCGCGTGACGCATTGATGTAAGTTCGGTAGACCGGAAAGCAAGCGATCACTTCTTTCAGCGCGTCCCGAAGACTGTCGAGTGTAAAATCGCGTGAGCGGCGATTGCGCTCGGTAATCGCATCAAGCGCGTATGCCAGAACGTTCAGTTCACTGGCCAGCGAGGTAGACATGATCAATTTTTTGCAGATATACGCCACTTGCTCAAACGGTGTCCGCATGTTGGAGAAATTGGAATAGATCTCCTGCATACGATCCGCGTGGAGGGAATGGATGAACAGTCGGTTCATCTCATTCAAAAATTCATATCCGCTCGTGCCATCAATCGCCCAATGTGGGTCGAGATCTTCTCCAGACGAAAGGATCTTCTCTGCCACGATGTACAGCGGCCGGGCGGCGAGTCCCTTCGGATCTTTCTTTCGTTCCGCCACGCGCCAGGCCCGAATGGCTTCTTCCTGTTCTGGAGAGTCCAGTGACTCACCGGGGCCCAAATGTCGGCGAACCCACTCTTGAAGAAAAAGATCCTGCACCGCCTCAAAATAGCCCGCTGGATCATACAAGCCATCGGGATGGTCGATCCGCAGCCCTGTAATCTTGCCTTCAGCGATTAACCGCATGATCAGTTTATGGGTCGCCGGGAAAACAGCGGGATTTTCGATGCGCAGGCCGGCCAGGGCATTGATATCAAAGAAGCGGCGATAATTAATCTCATGAAACGCGGTCTTCCAATAGGCTAAGCGATAGGCCTGGGCTTCCAGAAGATCGTGAAGGGCATTAAACGACTCGGCCTGACCGGGTTGTCCGTTGAAAACCCGAAGCGCCTTTTCAATATGCTCTTCGATCGGATGCGATGCTCGGGCTAAGCGCGCCAGACGCGACTGGGCAATCGCCTTTTCACGGCGGCGTTGCGCGACACGATCGAACGCGGTCTCGGTATTAGCGGGAAGATTTTCGAACGCTGTCAGGATGCTTAGGTATTCCATCAAACTGGGATCATCATCCTTCAAAAGCCTTTTCAAGTCAGGCAACGCATGGCGCAGAATTTCGGGATAATGTCGAGGATCGAGCGGCAGACGTTGATCGTGATAACGCAAAGAGAAAGCACCCTTCTTGTACTCCAGCTTAAACTCACCACGTTCTAGAACGATTCCGTATTGGTCTCCCAGGATCGGCAATAACACTTTCCCCTTCAGCTGGGGTTTAATTGGGCTCCAATGGATATCGAAAAACTTGGCGTAAGGAGAGCCCGGTCCATTCTCTAATACGTCGTGCCACCAGGGATTGGTTTCCGGATCGACGCCCATATGATTGGGAACAAAATCCAGGATATGTCCCATCTGTCGAATCTGTAGTTCCTGCGCAAAGCGTTCGAAATCTTGTTCTGTCCCAAGGTCCGGGTTGAGTGCGTTATGATCACAGATGTCATAGCCATGTGTACTCCCCGGTCGCGCTTTTAAAATCGGCGAAGAATAACAATCGGTGATGCCGAGCATCGCGAGGTACGGCAGGATCGCCCGCGCTTCGTTAAACCCAAATCCACGATGGAATTGCAAACGATAGGTATTGACCGGTGTGCGGCGACGCTCCGGAAGGCGCTGAAGAATTGCTTCGATGTCCATCCGGCGACGTGTCATACAGATCTTCCTCGTTCTTTGAGAATCACCGCGCCAGGCCGGGAAAATTCGATAACTGGCGCGGCGGCCGACAAACGAATAACGGGGGGTTCCGGATCGGGAGCGAAGGCTTTCTCTTCACTCGTATGCACAACATCCCAAGTTCGATCGATGGGTTTTTCTAAGTGGGTCAGCGCGCTGAGGTCCACCGTATGTGCACCATTTTTCATTTGCAAAATAATCCAAATCGCTTTTCCTGATCGATTGAAGCGTTTCAATACCAGGGTGGAAGGCTCGATCGCCTCCACTTGGAAATCGGTAGCCTCTTTCCAAGGTTGTAATTCCTCCCGACGCCACTTCAACAAAGCCACATAAAATAGCCATACCGATTCGTGTGGCTCTTTAAGCTTCTCGGACCAATTCAGTTTGCTTCTTTCAAAGGTCTGCGCGGATTGGGGGTCAGGAATGTCAGAACCGGAAAACGTGGTGAAGGCCTTAAATTCCTCCTTGCGCCCCTCGCTTACAGCTCTGCCAAGCTCGGGAGCATGGTCCGTATAATATAGGAAGGGCGTACTGGCGGCCCATTCTTGGCCCATAAACAACAAGGGTATTTCCGGCAGCGAAAGTAAGAGTGCTGATACGGCTCTGTAAAGCTCCGCTGAAATCTGATGGTGGAGGCGCTCTCCGGTTGCCCGGTTTCCAATCTGGTCATGATTCTGGATAAAAAACACAAATCGATTTAGGGCAATCCCGGCGGGATCGCTGCCTCGCGGCCCCCCAAAAAATGGCGCATATTGACCTCGGTAATACCACCCTCCGCGTAGGGTTTCAACGAGCTCTGAAAGACGATCGGAAAAATCGAGATAATAGCCCTCGTGGTCTCCCGCGGTAATCCGCCGGACCTGATGGTGAAAGTCGTCCGACCATACTGCAGAAAGCCCTGATCCGCCTTCCGCAGGCGATCGTAAAAGCGAGACCAAGTTCCGATTGTCTTCCGCGATTACATGCACTTTTCGTTCCTCTTTTGTGGCTTCATGGATGCGGGACGTGAGTTCCGCCAGAAACGGTTGATGACTTTCATCCATGATTGCGTGGGTGGCGTCTAAGCGTAGCCCATCCGCGTGATATTCTTGGATCCAATGCAGCGCATTTTGAATGAAGAACTCACGCGTCCCGGAATTCTGTTCCCCATCAAAATTTAGAGCGTGTCCCCATGCCGTTTGATGGCGGGATGTGACGTAGTGTGGACTGTAAACCCCCGTATAATTGCCGTCCGGGCCCAGGTGGTTATAAACGACATCGATGAAAACCGCCAGGCCAAGACGATGCGCTTGGTCGATCAGCCGGCGAAGATCATCCGGCCTGCCGTAACATCTCGCCGGAGCAAAGGGAGCGACACCATCATACCCCCAGTTCCAACGCCCCGGAAAATCCGCCAGCGGCATTATCTCCAGCGCATTGATACCTAGTTGTACGAGGTCGGGAAGGCGTTTACGCATTCCATCAAAGGTTCCCTCTGGCGTAAAGGTTCCCACGTGCGCTTCATACAAAATGAGTTCTTCTCGCGAAATTCCCTTCCACGCTGTGTCAGTCCAATGAAAACGACCCGGATCAATAATCTCCGAAGGGCCGTGTACGCCCTGCGGCTGATATCGCGATGCCGGATCGGGATAAGCTTCCCCGCCGTCTAATCGATACCGATAGAGATCGCCCGGTTGTGCCAAACTCGTTTCTCCTGTGAATGTTCCTCCTTCGCCCTGGGTTAGAGGGATTATTTGGGGCGCGTTTGGCTTATCAATAACCACTTCTACGCGTTTTCGCTCTGGAGCCCAGACACGAAAATGGACGCGTGCTCTTTCCACCCAGGCCCCTAATGAAGGCTGCCAATCCATGCCTGATCCTTTAGTTTTATTGGTTTACGGGTTGCCGGACCTTGGCGGCGGAAAGCGGGCGAGGCGAACCGGGCATATGACGTGCGCGTCGTTCAAATTGCCGCGCCTTCGTCATCCGCAAAAGGACAGAGGAGCGGGGCTTTACCGCGTAGCGCACGCCGGGTCGTAGAATGAGATGACTCTGCTCCGGGTCCGCGGTATCCAGCAAAGATTCCCAACGTTTATCATCTGGAGCTTCGGGGAGCGTAAATTCGACTGGTTCGTGGTGTGCATTCAATAACAGAAGCAAGGTGTCGCTGACCACCTTTTCGCCTTGCTCACCGATCACCGTGGGTTCATTTCCAGATAGCCACATACCGAAGCACCGGGCATCCCCGTTGTTCCAGGCCTCATCAGTCATCTCGTGTCCCGCCGGATCGAGAAAGGAAATATCCTTAACGTCTGTGCCGCGAATTCGGCGACCTTGGAAAAACTTTCTGCGCTGGAGGATCGGTTGCTCTCGGCGAAGCCGGATCAACGTCTGAACGAACGCAAACAGACTTTTCTGCTCGGGAGTGAGATCCCAATTAAGCCAGGTTGTCTCATTGTCTTGGCAATAGGTATTGTTGTTTCCGTTCTGCGTTTTCCCCATTTCATCGCCAGACAGCAGCATGGGAACACCCTGAGACAACATGAGCGTGAGCAAGAAATTCCGCTTCTGACGTTCGCGCAGAGCGTTCACTTTGGGGTCGTCTGTCGGTCCTTCCGCGCCACAATTCCAACTTTGGTTATCGTTGGGTCCGTCGCGGTTCTCTTCGCCATTGGCTTGATTATGCTTTTCGTTGTAGCTCACCAAGTCTTGCAGCGTAAAACCATCATGACAGGTAATGAAATTGATACTGGCATAGGGTCGACGCCCACTGTGCTCGTAAAGGTCGCTGCTGCCACATAACCGGGTCGCTAGTTCCGACATCACACCGCCGTCCCCTTTCCAGAAACGCCGCACCGTATCGCGATATTTGCCGTTCCATTCCGTCCAGCCCACAGGAAAATTCCCCACCTGATAGCCCCCTTCACCCAAGTCCCAGGGTTCGGCGATCAATTTCACCTGAGACAGGAGGGGATCCTGATGGATGATGTCGAAGAATGCGCCGAGTTTGTCGACCTCGTGAAGCTCGCGGGCCAGGGAACTGGCCAGATCAAATCGGAAGCCGTCCACATGCATCTCACTCACCCAGTAACGCAGGCTGTCCATAATGAGCTGTAGAACGCGGGGATGACGCATATTCAGCGTGTTTCCGCAGCCGGTGTAATCCATATAAAAACGCGGGTTATCGGCCGTCAAACGGTAATAACAGGCATTATCAACACCGCGCAGGGAAAGGATCGGTCCTAGGTGATTGCCCTCGGCCGTGTGGTTATAAACGACGTCTAGAATCACCTCAATACCCACATTATGTAGCGAGCGCACCATGCGCTTAAATTCCCGCACCGCATCTTCCGGATTGGGCGCTGACGAATAATCGGGTTCAGGAGCAAAAAAACCAAGCGTGTTATAGCCCCAATAATTGGAGAGGTTCTTCTGTAGCAAATGCCAGTCGTCCACATGATGATGGACAGGCATCAACTCAACGGCGGTAACGCCAAGATCCCGTAGGTGCCGAAGCGAGCCGTCGGTCGCTAAGCCCGCATACGTTCCTCGAAGCTTTTCGGGAAGGTCTCTGCGCAGCTTACTGAAACCCTTTACATGCGCTTCGTAGATAACGGTTTTATGCCAAGGAGTTCGTGGACTGCGATCATCCCCCCACGTAAACGAGGAGTCGATGACCGTCCCTAGCGGAGCAAAAGCCGCGTTGTCCCGTTCGTCACGCACAAGGTCTTCTTCAGCGTGACCAAGGGGATAGGGCAACATCTCCGGAGCCCATGCGACACGCCGACCAATGGCTTTTGCGTAAGGATCGAGGAGGACTTTGGAAGTATTAAAGCGGTGCCCGGCGTGGGGTTCGAACGGCCCGTGGATTCGGTAACCATAAAGCTGGCCTGGCAAGATATCGGGCAGATATCCGTGCCAGACCATATCGGTTTGTTCCGGAAGCGCGATCCGCACACTTTCCTGTCGCGCTTCAGGCGAATCAAAGAGGCAGAGTTCGACGCGCGTCGCGTGCTCCGAAAAAATCGCGAAGTTCGCGCCCGCCCCATCCCAGGTGGCCCCTAAGGGGTATGGCCTTCCCGGTTGAATTTTCATGAATGGATGGGCGCCCTAGTAAACCTTTTTAACGCTGCGTGATCCGCCAAGCCCAGAAAGGCGACAGGGCTGCTTCGACGTTCATCGCATCTTGCGCGGCCCGTTGGAATGTCTGGGGCTGGAAGGAAACCTTCACATTGGATCGGCTGCGCTGTAGTTTCCGAGAAGACCGAGTGCTGCGATTAGATTTGTCGTACATGGACTTCCTCCTTGAAGGGTATCTTTACTTGCCGGTCAATGTGCGTCCTACCGTCAAGCCAGCGATTAGAAACACCGCGAACAACGCGATTGCCAGGAAGAACAATGTCTTCGCGATAGCCGCCGAGCCTGCCGCAATGCCCGTGAAACCGAACACGCCAGCGATAATCGAAACAACGAAGAATATCAAAGCCCATCGCAACATATGAATCGCCTCCTATTTGAACTACTCAGTTCGTTTTTGAGTCCGGATTGTAGCGCAACACCACGTGGTCGTTGGGTGAAACATCGGAATAGGCCACGGGTCGCCCGCTCCGATAGATGCGAATCCGATCATTCCATGCGACGCGAATGTTCTTTCCTTCAGCATCTTGTACGGTCATTAATCGATTTGCTCGATCCACGGACTGGACAGTACCATCCAGCTTTTTCCAAGCCACGATATCTTGATTCCGGTTGGCATCCACCGGGACGGTCACAGGGATCAACACCTGCGTTCCAGGAACAGCAGGCGCAGTCGCGACGGCAATCGGCTCCGCTACAGGCACGGGGCTGACAGCCACCGGTTCGGCCACAGGGGTCGGCGTAACGGCTACCGGTTCAACAATAACGGAGGCGGTAGTCAAAGCAACGGGTTGAACAGTTTCTAACGCGTGCGTATTAGCAGCCGCAAAAATTCCTAATGAAAGAACGACAACGGCATATCCCACTCGGCTTCGATCCATGCAAGTCTCCTTAAGTTTCATATACCTTCTTGCCTGTTAGATGCGACGTTGGCAACGTGGGTTACAAGGTAAAAATCCGGTTATTCCAAGGTTTGTCGGGGGGTCAGTGAGCCATAAGGCAGCAAGCGAGCGTCACGGTATCCGCGACTTCCCACATCGATGGCGTATTGGTCGCGTGAAAAAAGTGTGCCTCGACATAAGCGGGCCGGGGCACGGACATGCCGCGCATTTTCTGCGGCAGCCCCTAGCCGGCGAAGAACCTCCTCCGGAATGATTTTTTGGGCGTCCGGATAAATGTAACGGAACAAAATCAAATGGCTGAGGAGAACGGGTTCATGACCCTTAAAGCGACTGACCAGGGCGTCCCAATTTAGAGTTTTTCCTTGCGCGTGGATTAAATGGGCGATATCAGCACCGTCAAAACGATCGCGAGCCATCACAAACGCTTTTGACCAGATCATGTCTTCAGGACCGACATATTGAAGCGTTAACCCAAACGCACGGACTTTTACAGCGGACCGAAACCAGCTGTCATTGATTTGGCCAACCCCATTGGCCATTCCGACAATAAAATCGACCAAATAATCTTTATGGAACGCTTTGCCGAGCCAATGGGTAGCGGTAATCTCCGTTTTAAATCCTCCCTCCGCTAAAGCACGTAAGGCGGCTGTGAGATCACTCGGTCGTAGAAATATATCCAGATCTTTAGTGGGCCGGCGCATGCCGGTGTATTTCCAGAGGGCGTAGGCACCCCCAATGAGAAAGTCAATATGAGCGCGCTGGAGAAGGCGCAGCGCGTCATGGTACCAGGCCAGTTCAGCTTCCCGCTTATTCATTTGTAAACGATCGCTTCCACGGAACCGGATTCTCGTTCCACATGCACGTCGACGTTTTCTTCCTGGCCGCGGACTATAACGCTTAGGCAGGCATCGCCGATTTTCAATCGACGAATAACCAGTTCGGTTAGAAAAGGCGGGAGACAGGGGCGGTAAAAAGAGACCTGGCGATGGGCCGCATCGATAGTGAGTCCTAAAAACATGGGCATGAGCATCAATGCAGCGCCAGAGGCCCAGGCTTGTGGCGAACAAGCGACGGGGTAAAGCGTCGGGCCTTCATCTGCCCGGCGGCGGAACCCGCAAATGAGCTCCGGTAATCGATACATTTCAACATTGCTACTGATATGAAACAACGCGGAGAGAACCTGTAAGGCTTCCTTACGCATACCGTAGCGCCAGAAACCCACGGCGATCATGGCGTTATCATGGGGCCATACGGAACCATTGTGATAGGACATCGGGTTGTAACGGACTTCTCCGGCGTCGACCGTGCGTATCCCCCATCCGGAAAAGGAGGCTTCGTGCAGCAGTGTATCGGCTGTTTTTCGGGCATGGGGTGGGGTGGCGATTCCGGAAAAAAGACAGTGCCCGGCATTCGAGGTGCGGACTCGGCAAGGATTTTTATTGCCATCCAATGCCAACGCATAGGTCCCCAACTCTTCGCACCAATAAGCCGCTTCAAATTTTGCCTGTAATTCATCGGCCTGCCTATTAAAGTGATCCGTTAAATCGCGGTGACCGAGCGCCCTTGCCATTCCGGCGGCACGCCTTTTGGCCTGATAGACGTAGCCTTGCACTTCACAAAGCGCGATTGGCCCTTCCGCCAAGTTGCCATCTGCGTGAAACACGCTATCACTGGAGTCTTTCCACCCCTGCTGCGTCAAGCCACGCGACGAATGCCGGGCATATTCCACAAAGCCATCCCCGTCCGCATCTCCGTATTTGTCGATCCACGTCAGCGCTCGTTCCACATGGGGCCAAAGCGTTTGCAGAAAGGCCATATCTCCCGTGCGTTCAAAATAAGCACCGGCCAGAATGACAAAGAGTGGAGTGGCATCGACGCTTCCGTAATACCGACCAAAGGGAATTTCCCCCAAATTGGCCATTTCTCCTTCGCGGGCTTCATGCAGGATCTTTCCGGGCTCAGCGTCGCGTTCCGGCTGAACATCGGTCGCCTGGGTATGGGCCAGATAGGACAAAACCCCCCGTGCGAGATCGGGATTCAACCAAAGCGTTTCTAGTGCGGAGATGATACCGTCTCGGCCAAAGACTGTGCTGTACCAGGGAATCCCAGCATACGGGTAGGGTCCTAACGGCGTTTGTGTCACCATCGTGCGTAAATCTTTTATCGATCGATGCACCCACCCATTGAATTGGGAATCCGTAGTGATCAAACGGCATTCTTGTTGGTACTGCGTTTCGATGTTGAGATACGCTTTCTCGAGAGCGGCATCGTAACCTAGCGGACGTGGCTGGGACGTGCCTACTTCGCAGGACGCGGTTAGGATAAAAACCGCCTCCGCTTTGGGCGCCAACTCCGTCGCGAATTCGACCCGTCCTGCGGTGATCATCCGGGGCGTTGGATAGCAGGCGATACGGCTCCGACGGATGATCCCATCCAACCCCTCATAAGCGAGGACCATCTCATTCTCTTTACATTGAGTCGCTAACCGAGTTCCCTTCTGCTCCCTGCGGACACCACGCACTTCAAAAATATCAGCGAAATCGGACTCTACTTGAAATAAAACCGCCACAGGAATGGGTCGGAGGGAAAAATTAGAGATACGGATGCGGTCGTAGCAGACGCCCTCGAGGAGGAACTTCGTGCGGAAAATATGTAATGCGCCGCGAGGAATCCATACCGATTGACCATCCCGAATGTCCGGGTTGGTCATATCACTATTGATGACAATATTGTTGTCGTTAATTGTGGACCCTAACAGGACGGGGCGCTCTCCGCAGACCGTTAATCCGATCCTAGATAGGTAGCGTGTGCCCGTATGATAGAGGCCTTGGTCCCCTTTGCCCAACGGCTGCGCATCCCCGTAGCGGTCTAAAACCGCGAAGGTATCTCCATCTTTAAGGACGCAAGTACGATCATCAACCCGCGAAGAGGTCGTTAGTATGTAAAACTGTTCTTCCAGCCTAATGATCTCTTCCATAATTCCTCAGATCCCAACAGCGGCTATATCCGCGGGTGTCCGGGCGGAAAGCAGGCCTTCGTAAAGTTTCACATAATCCTGAGTCATTCGAACATCTGAAAAACGCTCTTCAAACCGCTGTCGGATAAGTGCCCGGTTCAATAAAGGAAGCTTCCCTATCGCTTCAGCGGCTTCTTTCTCCGAATTCACAATATAGCCTGTCACGCCGTCCTCCAGAATTTCTGGAACCGATCCGCGTCGATAGGCAATGACGGGGGTTCCGCAAGCCATCGCTTCAATCATGACTAATCCAAAGGGTTCAGGCCAATCGATCGGGAAAAGGAGCCCCCGAGCCAGTCCGAGAAAATCATTCTTTTTGGTTTCCGTAATTTCACCGATGTACTCGATGCCGGGTGTCGTTAAGAGCGGCCGAAACACCTTTTCATAATAGGCACGGTCCGCAGGGTCCGCTTTCGCGGCGATTTTCAGAGGAACTCCCGCGGCATGAGCAATATAGATCGCGCGATCGACTCCCTTTTCCACCGAAATGCGTCCTAGAAAAACTAAGGGGGCATCCGCTGGCACGGTTGTATAAGCTTTGAATAACCCCAGGGGCAATCCGTGATAGACCGTACCCTGCCATAGCGCATCAGCGAGCGGCTCTCGTTGCGAATCCGATATCGACACCCACGGTAGATCAAAAAACTCCCGATACAGGGGCAAAATAGGAGCCAGGTCGAGTCGGCCGTGCAACGTCGATAACACGGGCGTTCGACTTCGCCGAGCCATGGAGAAAGCAAGAAAATCGATGTGTGAATGGATCACGTCAAAGTCTTGGCTTTGGGAGAATACCCGTTCAATCATCAGGGCGTGATGCGCCATCGCATCATCATTCTTATCTCGTAACCGAAGGGCGGCTGGGGTAATTGGAACTAGCCGAGCACTCGTGCGTGAGTCCCCGCTGGCGAATAACGTCACGTCATGCCCTATCCGGACCAATTGTTCGGTGAGAAAAGAGACAATCCGTTCAGTTCCTCCATATAACCGCGGCGGAACACTTTCAAAAAGGGGCGAGACTTGGGCGATTTTCATAGCATAAAGAGAGCCTTTTGTAAGATGGAAAGCCCTTCACGTTGGTTACAGAGTACTCTGAGTTCAAGTTGCTAGTGCAACACCTGTGAAGCCTGGAAGCCTGCCCAGCTGTCGGAGCAGGCATGAGTTATCACCATCTGCAGTTTGAAGAAAGACACACCTTAGCGGTTCTCAAAGGGCAAGGCCAATCGCTGCGTCAAATGGCTAAAGCCTTGGGGCGATCCGTCAGCACGGTGTCCCGCGAGCTAGATCGGAACCGGCGAGGTCCCCGAAGAAGACGCTGGTACCACCCGGGACGCGCCCAGCAGAAAGCCGATCGGCTCCAGGTCCAAAGCCATCGCCGACCCCGCCTGAAATGCGTCGCCCTTCATCAGGAAGTCCTCCGCCTCTTGGAACTTCGGTGGTCCCCGGAACTGATCTCGGGTCGTCTGAAGCGTCAACGACCGGATCTGCCCACGATCAGTCCGGAAGGCATCTACCAGTGGATTTATCATCACCGAATCGACCTGGTTCGATACCTGGCCCGGGCTCACCGTAAGCGGCGGCCTCGATGGCGGGCCTTAAAGTATCGGGAGCGAATTCCTCGACGGATATCCATTCGAGTTCGCCCCGATGGGGTCCAAACCCGGCAAGAGCCCGGCCACTGGGAAACCGATTTAGTGGTCGGACCCGGATCGTCGGCCCTGCAAGTGCTCGTCGAGCGCCAGACCCGTTATACGCGTTTATCGTTACTTCCTCAGCGATCCGCCGCCTGTTCCCGGGCGGCTCTGACCCGCTTACTAGAATCGATCCCCGCCCCTTTACGGAAAACGATCACCTATGACAACGGCGACGAAAATAGTGAACATGAAGTCTTAAATGACGACTTTGATTTGCAGTCCTACTTTTGCGAACCGTACCACAGCTGGGAAAAGGGCACCGTCGAGAACACCAATGGCCTCATTCGCCGATTTATCCCCAAGCAAACCGTTTTAAGTAGCCTTTCTTTAACCGCTCTTGTCCAACTGGAGGACTGGCTCAATGATAGACCCCGAAAGATTTTGAATTACCAAACACCCCGGGAGGCCTTTCAGGCCCTTGTTGCACTTGCTCCTTGAATTCACCGTACTGTAACCCGTCAAGCACGCCCCGAATCCCAAAGAATGATCCCATGCGTGCTAAATCTCGAACACGTGCCACCCCCAAACGAACAGTCGCGTCTCGCGCTCTGTGGAGCGGCACGATTAGTTTTGGTCTGGTCAATATCCCCGTTAAACTCGTCATGGCTGTCCGCAAAAAGGATGTCCATTTTCATTTGCTGCATGAAAAAGATAATGCCCGCTTGCAAAGAAAATATGTCTGTCCGATTGATGAAAAGGAAGTTCCGCGCGAAGAGATCAAGAAGGGCTACCAGATCTCGCCGGATCAATTGATTGTTGTCGAAGATGCGGAGCTGGAGGCGTTGGTCCCTAAGGCCAGTCGAACTATCGAACTGCTGTATTTCGTCGACCGTTCGGAAGTTGACCCGATTTATTTTGATGTGCCGTATTACCTACTCCCGGCCGAAAACGCCGCGAAGGCCTATCAATTGCTTTTAGGCGCTATGAAGGCGACTGGAAAAGCGGCGATCTCAAAATTTGTACTGCGCAATAAGGAGTACATCGCGATGGTGCGCGCGACCGGTTCTGCTCTATGTCTTGAAACCATGCGCTTTCCGGATGAAGTCGTGTTTTCGGATGAGCTTCCCTGGACTCCCCCCGTAGTTAAAGTCAGCGAACGCGAGCTCAAGACGGCCCAATCCTTGATCGAATCGCTTGCCGGGAAATTTGAACCCAAAAAACTACACGATGACTATCGCGAGGCGGTCTTGGATCTGGTGCGTAAAAAGGCCGAGGGGCAGGAAATTGTGACTCAGATGGCTCCTCCTTCTAAAGAGCCAGAAGTCATCGATTTGATGGCAGCACTGCAGAAAAGTCTGCATGAAGTCAAAACTCACAAACTTAAAAAAACTGCATAGTAAAAAACGTATTTATTTATAGATGTGATTTGCATGCAATTCATGCCCATAAAACCACCACAAAGCCTGTAACCTCGTTCAGACCCTTTTTGTCTAAGAGCGAACCCTAAAATTCATGAGATCCACCGCTTCTCCCCCCGTGCTACCTAATTTACCGGCTGAAAAGCCGTCTGTTCGAGCTGCTACGACCCCCCTGCCCCGTCGAAGTCCCCTTCGCGCCTGGAAAGGCTATCGCGTCCGGACTCTTTTGCTAAGGACTTTTCTTCCCATCGCTGCCATCGCAGTCGTAGTCGACACCGTGCTGCACATGTCGCTTTTGAACCATTTATCCCCCTTCCTTTGCATGGTCATTACGGCAATGACGTCCATCGCCCTCGCCGGCCTGCTAGTCATGTATGGCTCGGAGATCATTAGCGCCCAGATTGAACGCGCCGTCTGGGAAAGTGAAGAGCGTTTCAGCATCCTAGTCGATAGCCTGGAAGACCATGCCATTTTCATGCTGGATCCTCAGGGACGAATCGTGACCTGGAACGCCGCGGCGGAGCGTATTATCGGTTATGCGGCGGACCAAATCTTAGGCCACTCTTTCAGCCAGTTCTATCTCCCGGTGGATACGGCTAACGGTTTACCGGAAACAAGTTTGGAAAAAGCGCTTCACGAGGGATCTTATATCGAACAGGGTTGGCGGAAGCGGCGAGATGGAACGCAATTCTGGGCAGAAGCGGCAATCACCCCTTTATTTGATGAGTCTGGAAAATTAAGGGGTTATGCCAACGTCACGCGCGATATTACCGAACGTCGTGAAGCGGAAGAAGCGTTACGGCAGAAGACCGGATTTGTCCAGATGCTGCAGATGGTCGCCTCTGCAGCCAATGAGGCATCTAGCATCGAACAAGCGATGCAAATTTGCTTGGAGCAGGTCTGCCTTCACACGGGTTGGCCTATCGGTCATAGCTTTATTGTTTCCCCGATTACGGGAATGCTGGAATCCGCTAATTGGCATGTGACACAGCCCCGATTCCAGCTTTTCCAGGACCACGAGGGCGAACGGCGATTCGAGAGTGGTGAGGGCATGCCAGGTCGCGTGTTGGCCACGGGAACGTCCGTTTGGATTAGCGATGTCACACAAGACCCTAATTTCCGGCGAACACGCAGCGCACAAAAAATCGGACTCAAAGGTGGCTACGCTTTCCCGGTCAAAGTGGGTGGAGAAGTGGTCGCCGTCCTTGAATTTTTCTCGCAAGAACTCGGCGAACCCAACGAAGCCCTCCTTGACGTCATGGCGCATATCGGGACCCAATTGGGTCGGGTGGTGGAACGTGCCCGTGGCGAGGCGGCCTTACGCGAATCCGAAACCCGTTTCCGCTCAGTCGCCCAGTCTGCCAACGATGCGATCGTCTCTTGCAACCGCTACGGCTTAATTATCTCCTGGAACAAAGGGGCGGGAGCGATCTTCGGATATGCCGAGGAAGAGACGTTGGGGACATCGTTATCATTGATCGTGCCCGATTTCCTGCGCATCTCCACCGAAGCGCGGAGTGGGGTCTCCGGGCCGCATGCCCCGTCCTACCGCACGTTGGAAACGACCGGACGAAACAAAGCGGGTGAAGAGTTTCCTATCGAGCTCTCCGTGGCGGATTGGAAAATCGGGGAAGATGTTTTTTTCACAGTGATCATTCGCGACATCGTCGTTCGTAAAGAAGCCGAAGCCCGCATCAGCGCCTCACTGCGAGAAAAAGAAGTCCTGCTTAAAGAAATCCACCATCGAGTCAAAAATAACCTGCAGATTATTTCCAGTCTGCTTCGGCTACAGTCGCAATATGTTACCGATGAACGCAGCCTGGCGATGTTCCAGGAAAGTCAAAACCGGGTGAAATCGATGGCGCTAATTCACGAATACCTCTACCAGTCGCGGGATATGGCTCGAATCAATTTCTCGGAATATATCGGCAATCTGACGTCCCATTTGGTGCGCTCGTACGGAGTGACCGATACGGTTCGCCTGAAGATGAACGTGGACGATAGCCGACTCGACATTGATACCGCGATTCCTTGCGGACTGATCATTACGGAATTGGTTTCCAATTCGCTAAAACATGCCTTTCCCGATTCGCAAAAAGGCTCGATTGCTGTGGACTTTCATACGTCTGATGGAAAGCATTTCGAACTGGCCGTCAAGGATGATGGCGTGGGAATACCCGTGGGCACGAATTTAGAACCCAAGGGGTCTTTAGGTTTACGGCTGGTCAATACGCTTACGCAACAGTTGTCAGGCCAGATTCACGTCGATCGAACGCAGGGCACAAAATTCGTCATTACCTTTACAGCTTCATAATACCTAGGAGGACACCATGGCAGGAGAACGGCTGTTAATTGTAGAAGATGAACGCATCGTCGCAGAAGATTTGAGAGATATGCTGAAGACCTTGAAGTACGATGTCGTTGATATTGTATCGTCCGGCGAAGAAGCCGTCGAGAAGGCCGAACAACTGCGTCCCGACTTAGTTTTAATGGACATTCGTCTTAATGGCGAAATGGACGGCGTCCAGGCCGCAGAAATCATTTGGAGCCGTGTGGAAATCCCCGTAACGTATCTTACGGCGAATGCGGACGAAGGCACGCTCGAACGGGCCAAGGCAACGCTTCCGTTTGGTTACATTCTGAAACCTTTTGAGGAACGTGACCTCCGGACCACGATTGAGATCGCACTCTATAAGCACAGCATGGAATCGACGCTCAAAAAAATGGATGGCTGGTACGCCGCGCTGCTAGACAGCCTGACCGATGCGGTCATCGCCACAAACGCTCAAGGCATGATTACCTTCATGAACCCTGCCGCAGAATCACTCACTGGCTGGACCTTACGCCAGGCTTATGGAAAGAAATTCAGTGATACCTTCCGTGTTTCAACGACCACGCCTCGCGCCTCGCAACCCAGTTCGGCCGCGCGCCGTGTCAGCGGAGAATTACAAACCAAGGATGGCAGTCGCGTTTCGATCGAGTGTGTGGTTACACCGCTTCGTGATGAAGCAGGCCGTACCACAGGTGATTTGGTCGTCTTGCATCCCAAGGTAGCGCAAAAAACGTCGCACACCGCTGCTTAGTGAAGCGTTCTGTAACCCCGGTACCGCCGTCGTTTCTAATGGGGCATGCGTGCTCATGCCACCGAATTCCTGCGCCATAATCATCGCACGTTAAAAGCTCTATTCGAAGCGTTTGAGGAAAGCGAAGACACCTCCGAACAAAAGGAAGCCTTAGAAAACGTTCTGCAGGAAATTACCATCCACGAGCGTTTGGAATCGGAGATTTTTTATCCCGCCTTGCTCAACGCCTCACCCGCCAGCCATTTGATTGATCAGGCAGAAGAAGAGCATCTTGAGTTAGCAGCTATCATGGAAGACCTCCGAGACATGGATCCGGCCGATCCACTCTTCGCCGATAAGTTTATTGAACTCGATGATAAGATTAGTCAGCATGTCCTCACCAGTGAAACCGAATTATTCCCTCTCGCAGAAGAGTCTAGTCTGGATCTCGAAAGCTTGGGCGCCGATCTGCAGGAATTTCGCGCGCGCTTATTAGAAGAAACCGCGTCGACGCGGACCGAACCGCCGCCCAAACGGAAACGCGCACCACGACCACGGTAAACAGGATGTAAGGGTGAGTCAGGATTTTGAGGCGTGGACGGAGATATCGAGGACTTCTCGAACTTTTTTCAGTAGATCTTGCTGAATCAACGATTTTTCCAGAAAATTGATCCCCGGCTCTAAGGTTCCCCGATAAGCAATGATCTCTTCCGGATAGCCCGACATATAGAGCACAGCCGCGTCTGGATGAGAGGCATGGATGCGGTTCACAACTTCCCGTCCATTCATTTCCGGCATCACAACATCCGTCACGATCAAATCGATACTCCGTCCATGTTGCGAAAATGCTTCTAAAGCATGTTCGCCATCAGCCGCCTCTAAAACCTTATACCCTGCGTGCGCCAAGCGTTTAACGACCACGCGTCGCACAATATCTTCATCTTCTACCACCAGAACCGTTTCGTGGCCTTCAACCGTTTGGAGAGGCTGCACCTGATTACCCTCGGCCAATTTGGCGGGCATAACGCGGGGAAGATACACACGAAAGGTAGTTCCCTCTCCCTCTTGGCTATTCACTTCGATGTTTCCCGCATTCTGTTTAACGATGCCGTAGACGGTCGCTAATCCTAGCCCGGTTCCCTTGTCCTTACTCTTGGTGGTAAAGAACGGCTCAAAGATGTGGGACAAAATTTCGTCATCCATACCATTCCCGGTGTCGGCGACCTCTAATAGAACAAAAGGCTCGTTTCGATCACTCGATTTGGAGTAAAGAACGTTCCGAGTTCGAATCGTTAATGTCCCCCCGTGCGGCATCGCATCACGGGCATTAAGCACGAGGTTCAACAAAACCTGACCTAGGTTGCCCGGATCGATTTTGACGTGACTATCATCGCTCAGTTGGATATCCAGCTTAATGTCTTCCCCAATGAGCCGGTGAAGTAACTTTACAAAGTCACGTACGGTCCCGTTGACGTCAATTACTTTGGGCGAAATGATTTGCCGCCGACCAAAAGTAAGGAGTTGCCGCGTTACATCGAACGCACGATTCGATGCCTTGATCACTTCTTCGACTTCATCCCGTCGAGGATCATTCATCGAAAAAGTCTCGCGTAGATCCTGGCAAATGCCCAGTATTCCGGTAATCAAATTATTGAAATCATGCGCCACGCCTCCCGCCAGGCGTCCGATCGCTTCTAACTTCCGAGCCTGAAATAACTCTTCTTCCTTAAGCTGCAGCGCACGCTCGGATTGCTTTTGGTCCGTCACATCCTGCGCCGTCCCAATCACACGGATGATCTGTCCGTCGGCGTTCTCGACAGGCTTTCCATTCACATGGAGATAACGTTGATCTTGGCCTCTACCTGGCATCCCGAGATCAATGGAAAATGTAGCGCGAGTTTTCAAGCAGTTTCGCACGGCACGTTTGAGAGCGGGCCGATCCGATCGACGAATATGTCGCAGAACATTGGAATAGTGGATCCGAGATCCTTGCGCCGGCCAATCTAAAATCTGGCAAAGTTCATCAGAACACGAAAGACGCTGTTGAGCGATATCCCATTGCCAGCTCCCTAACCGGGCGATGCGTTGGGCTTCCGCCAATTGTTCGCGACTTCGTCGAAGACGATCGTCCATTTGTCGGCGCTCGGTAATATCGCGGGTGACTTTGGCGAAGCCTTTCACCGTCCCTTTTTTGTCCCGGAGTGAGATGATCAATACCTCAGCGAAAAAGCGTGATCCATCTTTTCGGACACGCCACCCCTCATCGCGTACCCGGCCTTCGCTCCGCGCACGATTCAAAAGGGTCTCGGACTTTCCGGCGGCCGCGTCTTCGGAGGTATAGAAACGCGAGATCGGTTGGCCGACAATTTCCCAGGCCTGGTAGCCTTTCAAACGCTCGGCCCCAGAATTCCAGGTCGCCACACGACCTTGGGGGTCCAGGCTGAAAATGGCATATTCTTCGACTCCTTCCACGAGGAGTCGAAAACGTTCCTCACTATCGCGCAATTGGGCATTGGTCTGAACGAGTTCCTGTGTACGGTGCGTTACGATACCTTCCAATTCGTCATGGGACCGTTGCAGCGCTTCACTGGCTTCTTCCGCTTCCTTACGCGATTGCATTCGTTCGGCACTCAGCGCAGCAAAAATCAACGAGGTGACCGAAACAACACTGATAAACAACTGCAAGGAAAAGAGATTTTCAGTCGATGAACGCAAGCCAAAAGGACCCAAGTTATTGAGCGTGCTGATCACCGCCATAAACGACGTCAGAAACATCATCACCGCTGCGCCGGAAGGACCAAAACGCACCGCCGCCCACATCAAAGGAGGAAATACTAGATACGGGAGGGCCGCTTTTCCTTGCATCGGATTAAACGGAGTATCGAAAACAATATGGGTCAAAAATACCATCAAAAAGAGCAGTCCGGCCATTTCTATACAGAATCGCCACGATGCTTTCTTCCAAGGTCCTTGGAATGACAAGGTTGCCATTAACAAAGGAGCTACAACAATATTGCTTAACATATCCCCGGCCCACCAGACCCGCCAAGTCAGTAAATACTCTGAAACCGAGATGACATGGAAAACAACCATACAGAAAACACCCCATGTTGCATTGAGGAAAGTACTTAAGATAGCCGCAGCGCCCAGCAGGTTAAAAACGTCACGTAAGCGGTCTAAGGCGGGATGGAAATGAAGACGTTGTAGAAGATATTGACCCAAAAGGGCTTCAGCCGTATTGCCTACTGCGATCGCAAGCGCCAGAGCCAGCGAAGCCCCATGGGCAACATTGACCAGGAAGGCACCGATCAGAACCCCCGGCCATAGTTTTCGCCCAAATAAAACCAGGGCAGCCAAGGAAAGGCCCGTGGGTACCCAGATGGGAGCGGCCAAATGGGCAACCGCATGGAGACCAAGACCCCAATGTCCAGCGAGATAATAAGCGGCGGCCAGGGCTACAATGCCGATCCAAGGATATTTATGGAATATACGGCCCACGAGAGACTCCAATTGCATGCTCTATTTTATCATTCCGCCCCCCACCCCGAGGGCGCCGAATTACACTATTTATTTGTAACGCTGGCGAAACATCGGTTGTCCAAACAGGCGCCATAGGAGGGTATTATGAATAAACATCAGTTTGAACAAATCATGTTGCTATCGGCAATCGCATCCTCAATCATTTTATTCCGCGGTTATGCCCATGGTAGCGGTATTCACTTCGGGCTACCAGGGAATACTCCAATCCATATATCATTGGGACGGTGAGGAGCGACAGTTAATCTAGGTGAGTTTCTGCGGGATTATCAGGAGTCGTAGGCGTTAACTTCTCGAGAGTTTCTTTAAATAGTGTGAGATCTTCATTTAACTGAGTTTCAGGGTTTTCGCCGAAGAGTTTTGCGAACGCGAGTCCCAAGGCTCCCATCGGTGGGTTATAAGTAAGGACGACTTTGACGTCGGTTTTTCCGCCCTCCTCAGCTTGAAATTGGACGGACCCTGCGTTGTCTACCTGAGCATTCTCTAATGACCGCCAGCTAAGACGTTCTCCCGGGATATCTTCAATGATTTCTGCATCCCATTCAACGGTCGTATCCGCTGGACCTTTCACAACCCAGTGCGAACGACGATCATCAAGAATTTCGACGGATTGTACATGGTTCAGAAACGAGGATAGATTGGCAAAATTGCGCCAATACCGGTAACAAACCTCCGCGGGTCGATCTATGACGATACTGGCTTCGATTTTAAACCCACCAGCAACTGGAGGATTTTTCTTCTCGTGATGGGAATCCAGTGGACTAACACCGGTGACGTGACGTTGGGATGATGATGGCATAATAAGGTCCTCCTATTACTGAGACACCCTTGCGGAGGATACGGGTTACAGACGGGGCAGAGCTAAAGGAAGTGAAAGCCTTCGAGGATGATTTCAAACGTCTTGCTGTACTGCGACCAGAGATCTTGCCGATCCGCGGCGAAACCAAGCCAGTAGTAATATTCTTTATGCTTCACAAACAAATCCCGAAAAGGACCTTGGGGGCTAATGCCTTCAACCTGAACCGCGTCTTTTCCATCAATGCGGCATTGGCTTCGGCGTCCCGATCCTGACGCCTTTTGAAGTTCCTGATCAATAATCGTATCTAACACCGAATCCCGCCCTTCCAGTCGCCCGATCGCAACGCGGACATAGGGGTCCGGTTGTAGTTGCATGGCGAAAACAATGCCGTTGGCAACCGGCGTCGACTTCCACCCTTGGGCGACAGGAATTTCAAAACCAAGTTCTCTGGATTGGAAGCGGAGCCAGGGACCGAAAAGGGAGGTATAGGCGGGTGTAACCGGGGTGACTAAACACCCTAATAAAAGCGCGATTTGAAGAGGTTTTCTAGCTGTCATCACCCCTCATGATACCTCCTAAATCCCGATAAAACAGCCTTTAGGCGATTTTATCGTCTTTTGCGAATTGTAACCTTTCCCCATTTAGGTTGTCGGATTAGCCGACTATGGTCCTCGTTCCCTCTTCACCGCAACGACATCCCCTTTCCTTTTATCTCGCGCTGGGCTCATTTTCATTACTGGCTTGGACAGGGGTAGGAAAGACTTTGAAAGCGGAGGCTTCCGTAAGATTTCAAAAGCCTCTCATGGCGGCGTCTTCCCACTTACAAACCTGTTTTCGTATGAAACCCCAGCTATTATCAAAACCAGCGCGTTCAGGGCCTTTTGAAGCATTTATTCAGCTAGCTGCTCGCGAAAACAGACTGGATCCTCGCCTCTTAAAAGCTGTTATTCAAGCAGAATCCCAATTTAACCCCTATGACATCTCGCCCGCGGGTGCCTGTGGTTTAATGCAGCTCATGCCTCGCACCGCCCGGCTCCTGAGCGTAACCGATATTTTTGACCCGGAACAGAACATCCGTGCCGGAGCCAAACATTTACGCTACTTGCTTACCAAATTCTCGAACGATGTCGCCTTGTCTTTGGCTGCCTATAACGCAGGCGAGGTGCCTGTCCGCCGCTACAAAGGGATTCCCCCCTTTCCCGAAACACAGCATTACGTAAAGCATGTGCTGAAGCTTTACGAGTCCTCTCTTTCCTAAATAAATTTTCTTATAAGAGTTGCTCAGAAGTACTTGAAGACGTCCCGGAAAGAAATCCGATTGCGTTGAGGAATGCGGAGCGGTTCACCTGGGAGCTTCATGAGCCAAAGTAGCCGCACATTCACAAAGGGCGCGCCGGAACCATTCAGGACAACACCATTATTGTGGAAATCGTATCTCCGCCCCACCAACCATCCAGTCATCACATCCAAAGCCAGTAAAGGCTTGATATTCCAAGAAACATTCGGTCCCACCCGGACCTCCTGGTAATCCAATAAAGCACTGTTGAGCTCCGGATGGCCCTTAGAATCCCCAAAATGCGGTCCCACCCGATAAGAATCCCCACGTAGGTCGGCGCGAAAGCTTAAATGCATGTCCGGACGTGCGGTGTACTCGATCGCCGGCTGAGGCATGTACATCTTCAGCTTCCAACGATCGGACATCTGCCAACGAAACCCGCCGGATCCTAAAAAAGGAGAGTTCCGCCATCCGTTATAATTAAATCCCAATATCCACTGAAAACGTTTACTTGTCACCCGCGTATAGCCAATATCGATCGGTGTGTTAAACGCGTTCCAACCTGAACCGCGAAAGTCGGTATAGACACCGGGATGAGCAGCGATGTGAAGCAAATCTTTTTCTGACCAACGTGTATCGATAGCAACTTCACCGCCTAACATATCCAAGCGGTCCGGGATAAAGGCGTCATTCGGCACGGAAAACCCCTGATGCTGATACTCCAGACCCCCTTGGACTAGAAAAGCAAGCAAGGTACGCCGCATGACCTGGTGGCGGACTTCCAGAAAATGTTCGTGAATCTTGCCATTAGAGCCGTTGCCCAGATTGTGATCAGCATCTCCCAAATAGGCATATTCCACGCTGGTTTCATACGCGGCCTGTGTCCCGGTCCATTTTTTAAGTTGGAAAGAGGGTGACTTTCGAGCGGCTTCCTTAGCAAACTGGACGTCTTCTTTTTTTTGGGCGGGTAGTGTTGAAGAGTCAGCGTGAAGCAGTGGAGAGGCTAAAAAGACGAGCAGAACGATGCAGCCGAACCACACAGCCTGCCTAGATAAACGACGAGTGCCGGCGATGGGTAAACCGGGGTAGGAAAGCGAGGCACAACAGCATCATTGAAAATTCTTCGATCGCGTCAGCGAAATAAATTGGTGGGAGGACGCCCTTGAAGGTATATATCAATTCGATCGAGCCAAGGGCCAGCGCACATCCAATCATTAACAGGGCGAGCTCCAGGCTCAGGACACTGCGTACCGCAGCTACGATCAGGACTAAACCGATTACGATGATTAAGGTGGCAACGACTTGAACCAAGAAGACATCCGTCTTCGGACCGGTCACAGCAAAAAAGGAATGCATCGACACCAGCGGCCAAAGACCGGAAAGAACGTAGTAACCACCCTGAAGAACAGCCAACCATTCCCCAATCGAAGACCCGGCACCTGAGCGTCGTTTATCCCGAAGTATGGCGGTATAGGGCTTACGCGAGGAGTCCACGAACATCTCGCGTTTATGCAGTTTAGGACTCATGAGGAGGGACTCCATAGATCAGGGAATTTGACATATCGAACTCCCACAGGTTACAACGCCGCGATTCACGGATGCAAGGTAACCCCGGATGCATCTCGGTGTCTAAATGAGCGTTGCAAATAAAACATAAGGAGACACTTGTATGTTTAAGAAAATGACTCTCTTACTATCCGGTTTAGGTTTAGCAATCGTGACTTTCGCGTTGCCCGCGCAAGCCCGTGGAAACCGGCTCGAAGAAACCAAGGCGTCAGCCCCCGTGAGCGATTCGTATAGCACCTATAGTTCAACTTCCACACAGGAAATGTCCGGAGCTTCCGGCAGCCTCTATGACGAAACCGCCTCAACGAACACAGCGGGAATGAACTCTGGCCCAACCGGAATGCCCGAAGGCAAAGCCACTGAAGCAGGCGGCACCTCCGGCACCTTCGGTTCCCCCCGCTAATACATAAAGGAATACTCAACACCTATGAACAATGCTTGCCCCCGCTGTCACCGGCTTCAGCCGGAATGGACGGGGGCCGGTTTTGCGACCGGCTCCCAGTGGTATTGTTGTCAGGGATGTGCTGAATTGGGCGTTTGTCAGTGCGCGATGACGCAAATGACGCCTGCGATCGATCTTCAAGACCGAAGAAATCGCCACTTTGCTCGGCCATTAGGTCCCGAGCGAAGATGGGCGGTTTTGAGTGGCTTCGTGAAGTACTTCTAGGTTAGCGAGGCGTTTCCCGCTTACGATCCGAGAAGAGCAGCAACCCGATGACGAGGCCGGCCAAGGCGGAATAACCTATCGCTTTCATAGGGTTGCTCGCGACATACTCCCGAGAGGTTTCGATGAATTCTTCACCGCGTTCGCGAGTTTCATCCCACGTGGATGCTCCCTTTACCTTCACTTCTTCAAACGCTTCACGCATTCTTTCTTGGGCGCTTCGCCAGGCGACTTTCCCTTGGGACTTGGCCTGTTGGCCTGCTTTTCCCAACTCTTTTAGGCCTTTATTAAAATGATCGCGCGCCATCTCGATCGACGATTTCCAGGTATCCTGTCCGTTTTGAGTCGTTTCTTGCATAGTATGTCCTCCCTTTCGTTCATTCCATGGGGCGTATTTGCTGCTTCTCTTAGATTCCGAAATAACAAACCAGTTACAACGGAGTAACGATGCGCGCTTCAGGCAATACCCTACTTCGACAAACCTTAAATTTACTGGTGACGGAAACCGCCGCCGTGTTAATGAAGCCTGTCAGTCAGGCGGTGCTCCTGCGTGCAGCCCTTGTTCCCACCGCTGAACAAATTATCAATCTCATCTTGAAGCATCTTCCAGGAATGAAAGGTCATGTGGACGCGGTGGAGGTCGGGTGGCTGCATCCGACTTTCCGAATTCGGGGACTCTCTCTCACAGGCGAAGAGGACGGCGCTGTGTTACGCAAGTTGACGATCGAAGAATGCGCCGCACAATTTCAATGGCGACATCTGCTTAAAAAACAATTTATTGGAGAGGTTCGCTTGATCCACCCTGTTTTGCACTTGGACGCCGCGGCTTCGGGGCCTCACATCACGGTCCGAGCGCCAAAAAAGGAATCCGTGATTGATTTCGCTATTTCGCGGTTTGACATCATCGAGGGAGAAATCCATTTGGACAAAGTTCCCGGCCAAGAGGGTCTTGATCTTCGAATGTCGGAGATTGTTCTGTCCGCACGCAATATTAGTAATAGCCTGGAGCTCACCCCTACCCTCAAGGCCACTCTAGAAGCCCGCGCGAAAATCATGGATCAGGGACAACTCACGATGGAAGGAGGCGCTTACCCCTTTGCAGATACACCCGTGTTCGATTTGGATATCCAGATTCTAAACCTTAATCTCTTCCCTTTGAATCCTCTGTTCCGTTCTCATCTCGGCGTGGAGGTCGAATCGGGGACGCTCAATGCCTATGCCGAAATCGCGGGAAATGCACAAGGTTTTAAAGGCTATGTCAAACCGCTGGCTGAACATGTCTCTATTAAGGAAGTTCGGGGTCATGGCGTATGGGACCGGCTCAAAGGATTCTTAGTTCGCCGGCTGGCCCGGCTTCTCAAGAATAAAAAAGCGGACCGGATCGCTACGAAGATTCAGTATGAAGGCGATTGGTTGACCGAACAGGTTGACCTGCTGGGGGCGGTAGGAAATTTTTTAAAGAACGCATTCCGAGAAGCCTTCCGGCCTGCTCTCGACCATTCGATTTACTTTACGCGCGAAACGGCTCGGGACGCGAGTATTAACCTCACCTACAGCAAAAAACCACAAACGCGCTTTCACGAGACGTGGATGCTGATGAAAGCCGCCGCCGCCCGATGGTCGAGTGACAACGCCGCACGCATGAGCGCAGCGCTTTCCTATTATTCGACCTTTTCGCTGGCTCCCTTATTGATTTTGGTAATCGCGGTTGCTGGATTGGCGTTTGGCCGTAGTGCGGCGGAAGGTCATTTAGTTGACCAAATCGGACATCTAGTGGGACCCCAGAGCGCGGAGGCGATTCAAAGCATGATTCAAGCGGCGTGGAAACCTACCAAAGGCGTCGTGGCTTCGATTATCAGCATCATGACTCTACTCTTTGGCGCGGTCGGCGTCCTCCTGGAACTCAAACAGGCGTTAAATAAAATCTGGCGGGTATCGGTCGTTGGAGGATGGAAATCTCAGATCCGCGATCGAATACGTTCTCTTGGGCTGATTCTGGCGATCGGTTTCCTACTGCTGGTCTCACTCATTATCAGCGCGGTCATTTCGGCGATGAACGAAATCTTTGGCGCCATGCTACCGATCCCGGCGTTCGTATTACAGGCGGTCAACGAAAGCGTTGCCTTCATCATTACCTTTGGTCTCATTAGCATGATTTACAAATGGCTGCCGGATACCGAGGTGGCCTGGCGGGATGTGTGGGTGGGGTCGGGAGTTACGTCGGGACTTTTTAGCATCGGCAAGCTTGCCTTCGGAATTTATCTGGGAAAAAGCAGTATCAGTTCAGCGTATGGTGCCGCGGGTTCGGTCATCGTTGTTCTGCTTTGGATTTACTACAACGCGATGATCCTCTATTTTGGCGCGGAGTTTACCGCGATCTTCGCTGAGCACTACGGCTCACGACGATTTCGTGATTTGCGCAGCTTGCTGTAACCGCGACGACAACATGGTGTCTTACTAGAGAGAAATGAAACGAACCAAAGGAAATGGGATCACGCTTCACCCAATCCCCCCTGCATCCGACCTTGGACGCTGGCTTGCAAGTCAACATCAATCCGCGATCACGCTAGAGGAAGCTCTCCACGATTTTGGATTCCGATTACGAGTCACAACGAACTAACAACATTCATTAGGAGGCCGCATGGAAAGACAAGTCGAAGAAACAGTAAACCAGACAATGGGTAAGGCAGAACAGGGCTACGATCGATTACGTGGACGCTTGAATAAGGCCAACGAGAATCTACAGGAAATGTCGGAGACCGCTCGGGATTCCGCCTCAGATGCTTTGGAAAACACGCTCGACTGGATTCGAGATAATCCGGGAACGTCCTTAGGAATCGCGCTATTGGTGGGTGCCGGAGTCGGCGCGCTGATTACCGCCTGGGCGAAAGACTAACTTAGATAGATACTTTATCGCGGGTTTTACGCCGGGCATTCCGATCGAGAACATCGCGGACCTTCGTGAGCAACGCGGGGGCCGTGAAGGTTTTCTCGATAAAGGAAATACCGGTGTCTACAATACCGCGATGGATGACCACATCTTCCGAATACCCAGACATATAAAGCACCGACATGTCGGGTCGCAGCGGGGATAATTTTTCCGCGAGTTCACGGCCATTCATCCCAGGCATGACCACGTCGGTAATCAGCAGATGGATCTCGCCTTTATGCGCATCTGCAAGGTCTAAGGCTTCTTTGGCGTCTCGAGCTTCGATGACGGTATATCCGTTCTTTTTCAGAATCCGCGTCGTCACCTGCCGAACAATCCCTTCATCTTCAACCACCAGAACAGTCTCCTGCCCGCCCTTGACGGTCATCTCCGGCAACGGGTGCGTTGCATTCTCCGGTGTTCCTCGGACCAACGGCAGATAAATTTTAAATGTCGCTCCCTTGCCCGGGCTGCTTTGAACGTTAATCCGGCCACCACATTGCATAATGACGCCATACACGGTCGCCAACCCCAATCCGGTCCCCTTATCTTTTTCCTTGGTGGTGTAATAAGGCTCAAAAATGTGTTCCAACGTTTTGGGATCCATGCCAAAGCCCGTATCCGAAATTTGAATGACCGCGTAGGATCCAGGCAATAAGTCTTTTGTGCCATTTCGGGTATCGGGATGAATGTCCTGGAGTTCCGTGGAAATCGTGATCTTTCCCCCTTTTGGCATGGCATCCCGAGCATTTAGAACAAGATTCATAACCACTTGCTCAATTTGACCCTGGTCCACCCGAACGGTCAATGGTTGGCTGGCTAACAGCGGCGTCAGCTCGATATCTTCCGTGATTAGTCGTTTTAGCATCTTCATCATTTCCGTGATGATGGCGTTGACGTCGAGCACTCGGGGAGAGGTAATTTGCCGGCGTCCGAAGGCTAATAACTGCTTCGTCAGGGCCAAAGCACGATTGGACGCTTTGATGACTTCTTCCAAATCTTCACGCCGAGGGTCCTGGCCATCCATCGTGGTCCAAATATCATGACTGAGACCCAAAATACCCGTAATCAGGTTATTGAAATCATGAGCGACCCCACCCGCGAGGCGACCCACGGCTTCCAGCTTTTGCGCTTGAAATAATTCTTCTTCCTTTCGGTACAGTTCCTGGGCCTGGCGTTTAATCTGTTGCTGCTGACGGAAGAGGCTCACAAACACGGCCACCTTGGAACGCAGGATAGAAGGATCAAAGGGTTTAAAGATGTAATCGACCGCTCCGATGTTATAGCCCTGATAAATGTAGAAGGGGTCCTTATGGATGGCGGTTACAAATAAGATAGGCGTCGATTGCGCACGGGGGATCTTTTTGATCCGGGCAGCTGTTTGGAAGCCGTCCATGCCCGGCATCTGGACATCGAGGAGGATAGCCGCAAAATCCTGCTTATCGAGGTGGTTAAGAGCTTCTTGGCCAGAGTTCGCCTTAATAAGATGATACTCGGGTGTTTGGAGGACAGCTTCCAGCGTCAAAAGGCCATCAGGCCGGTCATCGACCAGCAGGATATTGACCTGTTCAAGCGTGTTCATTTTAGTTCCGCGTAGCACCCATCCAGAAGTGCATGTACGCCAAGAGTCGCTCCGAATCCACCGGTTTGGTGATGTAATCCGAGGCACCTGCCGTTAGGCATTTTTCCCGGTCGCCCTTCATTGCTTTGGCTGTCAGGGAAATAATCGGAAGGGTTTTGAATGCCGGAATTTTCCGGATCATTTGTGTCGCTTCAATCCCATCCATATGCGGCATCATGGTGTCCATTAATACCAAATCTACGTCAGGGTTCCTTTGCAACTCATCCAAACCTTCTTTGCCGTTCTCGGCGTGAAGCACGTGAATACCGCGCGCTTCTAAAACGCTCGTGAGGGCGAAGAGGTTGCGACGGTCATCATCGACGAGCAATACCTTTCGACCGGTGAAGTCGGCGTCAGAAGGCAGCGTCGGCAGCGAAGGATTGGAATCCTCGCTCTTTAAAGACGCCGCGTCACCCTTATAAACAGCCGGCAGATACAGGGTGAAAGTACTTCCCATTCCCGGTGTGCTTTCGACATCGATTACGCCACCGAGTAAGCGGGCGATCTCGCGACTGATTGTGAGACCCAGACCCGTTCCTCCGTATTTGCGGCTTGTCGTGCCGTCGGCCTGCTGGAACGCTTCGAAGATGATATTCTGCTTCTCGGGCGGGATACCGATACCCGTATCCTTCACCGAAAACGCCACGACCCGTTCACTTTGATCAAGCGTCTCGACTCCAAACTGCCGATCTGCAGGCGCACATCGCACCTGCATGGTGACACTCCCCTTTTCCGTGAACTTGAAGGCATTGGAGAGCAGATTCTTAAGAATCTGATGTAGTCGGACGGAGTCCGTGAACATCGCTTCCGGTACATCGGAGGCGGCATCGACACTGAATTGCAGTGACTTATGTTCGGCCACCGGTCGGAAGGTTTGTTCCACATGATCGCCGATTTCCTTCATGGTGACGGTCTTCGGTTCGATCGGCATCTTTCCTGCTTCGACCTTTGACAGATCGAGAATCTCGTTGATCAACGCCAGGAGATCGCAACCGGCGGAGTACACCGTCGTCGCGAATTTCACCTGTTCCGGACTCAGGTTGTTGTCCTTGTTTTCAGCCAGCATCTTCGACAGAATCAGCAAGCTGTTCAACGGCGTCCGCAGTTCGTGCGACATGTTGGCCAAGAACTCGGATTTATACTTGGAAATAAGTGAGAGCTGTTCGGCTTTTTCCTGCAGTGACAAGCTCGCCAACTCGACTTCGTTGTTCTTCAGCTCGAGAAGTTTCGCTTTGTCTTCCAGTTCCTTCGCCTGCGCTTCCAGTTCGGCGTTGGACCGTTTCACTTCTTGGAGCAGTTCTTCCGTCCGCATGGTGGAGGAGATCATGTTCAAGATGACTCCGATGGAATCCATCAACTGCGTTAGGAAGTTCAGGTAGTTGGCGCTAAAGGGCTGGAACGAAGCCAGTTCGAGCACGGCTTTCAGCTCTCCTTCAAAGAGCACAGGGAGAACGATCACATTCGCCGGTTTCGATTCTCCGAGGCTGGATTGAATGCTGATATAGTCGTCCGGAACATTTGTTAAGAGGATGCGCTGTTTTTCAAAGGCGCACTGACCCACCAGGCCTTCTTTTAACCGGTAACGGTTGGCGACCGATTTCCGCTCGGTAAACGCATAGCTCGCGATCATGTTGAGTGCCTGCTCGCCGTCTTCCCGTTCCAGCATGAAAAACGCACCGTGCTGAGCACCGACTAGCGGTGTCAGTTCTGACATAATTAATTGGGCGACAGCGGTTAGACTGCGCTGCCCCTGCATCATGCCCGAGAATTTCGCGAGGTTGGTTTTCAGCCAGTCCTGCTCGTTGTTCTTCTGGGTTGTATCCTTCAGGTTGGAGATCATCTGGTTGATGTTGTCTTTGAGCGCGGCCACTTCGCCTTGCGCTTGAACTGTGACGGATCGGGTGAGGTCACCCTTCGTCACCGCGGTGGACACTTCCGCGATCGCGCGCACCTGAGAAGTCAGGTTACCGGCGAGCTGATTCACGTTATCGGTTAAGTCCTTCCAAATACCGGCCGCTCCAGGCACTTTCGCCTGGCCACCCAGCTTCCCTTCAATACCCACTTCGCGAGCAACCGAGGTCACCTGATCGGCGAAGGTCTTGAGTGTGTCGGTCATGCTGTTAATAGTTTCTGCCAACGCGGCCACTTCGCCTTTCGCTTCCAGAACGAATTTCTGGCTCAGGTCGCCGTTAGCGACCGCGGTTACAACTTTAACGATACCGCGCACCTGTTTGGTCAGGTTCG
>JADMIO010957423.1_pt1 | contig 59255 bp, 41 predicted proteins | sample 8958161 | NCBI WGS metagenome assembly JADMIO01 (sample SAMN16585339, study PRJNA669376) | soil metagenome | isolation source: Crop rotation soil | place: USA: Cullars Rotation, Alabama | collected 2011 | reverse complement strand
GCCGCGACTTCAAGTCACGTGAATTCCAAGCTTCGGATCCCACTGTGCTGGAAAGAAGACGTTCGGCAGAATTAATGGCAAGATCGATGAATGGTCGGTCTCGACGGATGTCATGAGCGATACTGCGATCGCGGCCTACTATGCGGCGGCGACCGGTGCGAGCCCGGGAACTCATATTCCAGACTTCCGTGGTGTCGATCCTATCACGTCTCATGTATATCACACGCTGGATACTTACAGGTTTGATGGATCTGAGATCTATTCGGGTGAAAACCTGGCGCCTGAAGGCTTCTCGATCTTCGGAAATGATGGTGGCTTCCTGCGAGTCGGGAGTAACCGCGAGTCCGTTCTGATTTTTACACGAGACGGCACGGAATTGCCGCATTCGTCCGACTTGGATACTTTGACGCTCAGCCAGGTTGTCGGAATTCCGGAGTTTTCAGCCGGCCGGTTCCCCAGGACGGAGGTCAAAAGTTCCACGCCCCACAATTACATCGTGTCCTCGCTCGAGGGGCAATCCGGGCTCCACGATGCTACCCACGCGTTGCTCTATGCGATCGGGCACGAGGTCGGTGAGACGACGCAGGAACTGCTGACGATTGATCCGGCGGCCTCTTCGAATGTGACCGAACATGTCAGCATTACAGGTTTGGACTCCGGCGAAGCCGTAACGGCGATCGCGCAGAACAACACTCAGCTTCTTCGACCCAATCCGGTGCGGGAGGAGAATTTCGCCGTCTACGGAGCCGGGGATTGGACCGCCGGCGCGACTTCGGGTGATGGCGCCACCAGTACGGAATCGGGTACAGAACACGGGCTTTGCATGTCAGTCAGTCCCACGTACGAAAATCTTGCCTCCTGGAATAGTAAGAATGATTATATTCCCCTTGTTGACAACACGGTGTATCGCGTTCGTGTGACGGCCTGGACCGATACGCCAAGCATCGAAATGCCAAGCTGGGGAATCTATTATGGAAATCATGATTCCATCTCGGGAGACAATCCGTTTCTTTCTGGCGCTTACGCCGGCGGGGCGATCTTCAATGCCCGCGAAGGTGAAGCTAACGTGATCGATGGCGAGTATGGACGCACAGAATTTGAGACCTACATCACGCCCATGGCCGTTAAAACGGCGCAGTGGAAGGGTTTGGCTGCCGACGGCGGCGGGGCCTTCTCGCCTGAGGCAGACGCCATCAACGACATTACGCTTCATCTGGAAGCGACGGGCAGCCAAGCCTCGGGCGCCAGTAGGGGTGCAATTTGCATCAAAACTCTTCGCGTGGATGCCTTTCTCGTGGACAACCTCAAGCCCGTCGGACTTTTCGGCGGAGACTGGGGACCCGCGATTAACACCAGTAAGCATCAGTTATTTGGAAATGATCCTGAAGACGATGTCGGGAGCATCGATAATGCAAGCGCAACCGCAAATATTAACCTCACTGAGGGGCTGATGGCCGCATCACTTATGCCGAATGACAGCACGGTCGAATCCGAACCCGAAAAGTTTTTCCCCGTGGATTGGGAGTCCGATACCCTTTACAAAGGCACCCTGCTCATTCGTTCGAATGTGGACGGGGGGCGCGGTACTACGGAAGGCGAAGCCCCGCCCTACCTTCTTGCCATGGAGATTACGGACCCGAACTACGAGGTTCAGCAAATTCATTTCACCACATGCGTGACCTCGGAAAGCGCTCTCTTCAGGGCGTCTTCACCTAGGCTGGTTGCCAACACAAACGGTGATCCTCAAGAATACATCGGGTATTTCTATAGTCACTACCGCACGGCAAATACGAGCTCGGGCGCCGGCCGGCTCCGGATCGGAGGCATTTTCCTGAACTTCGGAGGACTTACGGAGAGCCCCGGCACAGATCCCTTTACGGTCGTCGGCATGAGGCTGGAGAAGATGATCCTTCCCGAATTTGAAGATCCCAAGCCTCCTGTCTCTTCGCCGTCCGCATCTGGCGGGTTGCCAGCGGCGGGTGTGATAAGCCACTGATGCGAGTTCTCGAATGATAAGCAGGCCCCGGCTTTGGGAGGGGATTATTTTTGCTCGGTTTTCAGTCTGAAGACCACCCGTCGCTCACTGTCGGTGCGAACGACGCTTGCCGTGAGGTCTTCATAGATCGAAACCTGTTGCGTAACTATCTGGGCTGTGAATAGGTTCAAAAGAACTGCCATCAGGGAGTTTTTCATTTCACAGTTCGTCGGTGGCACAAGCCCGCAGGAAGTGCCACCTAACCTACGGTCGGGCTTGCTATAGAGTCAGGCCACGGCTTGCTCCCGGCTGCGGATCGATATAATAACCAATGCCATGTCCCACGCTAAACTTGGCGAAGTTTGAGGGCACTGGAGAAGCCTGGCTCAAATCACTGATAACGGGGTTGAAGCTTTCGCTAAAAAAATTTGATGCCTTGACAAGAATATTGACAATATAGCGACTCGCAACTCTTCACGGGTCGTCAACATCGAGGACCAGGTTGACGTCTTTGTTGTTCTTGACCGGCAGGTGGGGTGCATGGATAAGGAGTTGACAGAGGTTAAACGAAAGGTTGGCCTGGGAAGGCAAAGGCCAATTTGCTTATAGGCTTCCGCCTCCGTTTGGCCAAGGTGGTCCCGCCGTTTCCACACGAACGGGCCAAGCATCTTTAGATCGAAGCTTCCTGATCTATCCAAACTAACCGGCGAAAGAATTTCTGGGATTCTCGCCTTCAGTTTGATTGGCAGGAACGTAGGAGCCCGCAATTGCTCTTTGTGACTGTCTTCGGCCCAATCAATTACGCCGATGACATTTTCGATATCTGCTTTTCCGGTAGACGGCTGGATTAAGAGACCGCTTTCGCCGTTTCCTCCCAAAGACGGGCACTGCTCCCTCTGGGCGGGGAGACCATTGATATCTTCCATTGTTTTTTTTTGCCCAGAAAAATTAACCAACCACAAAGCAGAGCGAAGCTGATCGGGGATAGCACTTCATTCGATCAAAAACTGCGCGTTCATTTACAAAACTACTGCCAAGAATTTGGACTATTAGCCCAAAATATTGGCCTGGCTGCCAAAGTTTTGGGATAATTCGGCATTCGTTTGTTGATCTCCATGGCTTTAGAATTGGCATCTGCCTTGCTGAAGCATTACCTCATTAAAAAGAGGAAGGGCCTGTCCCACCGAAGAATCCCTCAGACAGCTAGAGCGAGTGCCAAAAGAGAATTCCGAATCTAACACAACACTCAAGGATCTGATCCATCATCCGGACAAGGCGCAGATGACGCACTGGACGGCCAGGAAATTTCACGGCTATTTGCGCGAATCACTTGATCTGGAGGTCGGCTACCGGACTGTCGTGCGTTGGCTGCATGAGAATGACTTCCGGCTCAAGGTTCCCCAGCCCTGGCCCGACCGCCAGGACGAAAAGCTGCGCCAGGCTTATCGCGAACGACTTGGCGCCCTGCTTGCCGACCCCGAAGTCGAAATCTGGTACCAGGACGAGATGGGAGTGGATGGAGACCCTCGGCCAAGGAGGCGCTGGGCACAAAAACGAGAGAAGACGCGCGTGACCCACAACGGCGATCACGTCCGCATGAACGTCAGCGGCATGATCTGTCCCCGGACCGCCCAGGCGTTTCTGTTGGAGTTCTCCCACAGTGATCGCGAGATGTTTCAGGCTTTTCTCGGTGAGGCCAACCGGGAAGTCAAAACCGAGCGCAAGCGCAACGTGATCATTTGCGACAACGCCTCCTGGCACAAATGCAAGACGATACGATGGGGCAAATTTGAACCCGAATTCTTGTCTCCCTATTCACCGGATTTCAATCCCATCGAGCGGCTCTGGCTCGTGATCAAAGCCCAGTGGTTCACCCATTTCATCGCAAAGACCCGGGAGGCTCTCATTGGGCGTCTTGATCAGGCCCTGGTCTGGGCCATGCAACGCTCGGATCAAAACCAAATTACCTGCCACATTCGGAAAAATCTTTAGGCAACCACTCTAGGTGCGACCACATGGAGCGAGCTTTTCTTTAATCACAAAAGGAATTCCGTTATGAAAAACAGCAGTTTTGCAATTCGCCGGCTTCAGATTTTCGCCATGCTAGGTCTACTGCTGGGGTGCGAGTCAGGCACGGTCTTTGTCAGTCATCCGCAGGTCAATACGCGAGAACGGCTAGTTCAACAGCGTTTTCGTGAATCCCAGTGGCTCACCGCACAATTGAACAAGACCGACGAAATCAAGACAACCTTTCAAGGATTGAGGGATTTTCGGGAATTTATTGGTTTGTACAATGAACTGAAGGCCAGTTTCAATCCCACTCAGGGAGCGCTCTCGACACTCCAAAACCGGAATCAGGAAGTACAGCTCGACACTGAGTATTATAAGCAACGAACAGCAAATCTTAGCGCGCGGCAAGAATTTCTGGATACCTTGCAGCCCCGTGTTGGAGATAGAACTACTACGGCAACATCAGAACCAACAGGATCGACTACCCCCGCCAAAGCATATGGTTCCGACTTGCAGGTTCCCGCAGCGACGGCTCCGTTTGGTCGTGGACAAACCAGTGTAACCCTGCCCGATCCTTCTAAACTGACGAAGACCGAGGCGGAGCCAAATATTCTGGATCTGTTTCATGACAAGATGTCTTATCGCGATGCTGTGAACTCCGCCATCAAGGCCAACGATCTTGACGATGTTCATGACTTTAAGGGGATGACACTTTACGAGTTGAATCTGGAAACCGTTTTCATGCCGCCTCGTTCCGAGGATCGTTTCGCCAAAGTGGAACTGGAGATCGTTCAGCCAGACGAAAATGACCGCAAATATGAAATCCGGCGCCTCTTCTCCAAATGGATGGATGCCCTGCCACTCGAATGCATGGTTAACATTCAAGAATGGCAGGCCCATGTTCGCAAGAACGCCCTGACAGAGGATGAACAAGCCCTATTGATCTTCATGAGGGACTTATACCTGCCAAAGATATGGAGCAGCAATCAATCAGACCAGTCCATGTCGCTGGTTGAAGCTGCACCGGAGGACGTTAATTCCCAGGATCAATTGGCAGAACTCCAGGCGATTTTTGATGCGGACCACGCGAGATCGGGCGGGGCCAAAACGGAACTGGAAACTGCCATGCGGAACCGCCTGATTCTTATCGCCTTGGCTCGCTGGGCCAGCTACCGCGAGACACTGTGGCGATATGTCACCATATCGAGGCCCCGCTTCGACATGGAAACCGGATCTATCATTGGAGGATTGAAGGTACGGGAGCGAACAAAGGGGATCTCAAGTACCGATTATGAGGGCACTTCGGCTGGCAGCGAAATGATTGAAAAGGGCATCGTTCAGCGACATGGCGCCGAGGCGTTTGTAGAGAAAGTCTATTTGTCTGAGAGCCGTCCGTATGCCATGACTATCCAACCCAAGGAATACGCGCAAAACATCTCTGAGGCCGCTGCAAGGGAGTCAATGGTCAATTTGATCACAGCACTACAGGCGACGCTGCCAAACAGCGGCGTCGCTGCGGAAAATCAGAGCCAATTCATCCGACGGAGCCAGGAGTATCTCCACGCAATAACGCGCAAGCCCTTGCTGATTGGTTTTGGCGATGGAGAGCATCGCTTTGGTTGGATGATGGGACCCTCGTTCAAAATCGAGGCAGGAAAAGCATCTTTCGAGCACCGTCCTATCCGCCATGACGTTTCAGCTACGGTCGTGGTACCAGCCTGGTGGAACAAGATGTGGATCCGTGGTTCCCATTCGATCATGAAAACCAGCGGAAAGGCTCGCGGTTCCCATCCACTGTGGCCAGAGGATACCGTCCAGGACAGAACCGAGCCGTTTACGATGCACGCTACAACCATCAATTCACAAAGGTCAGGCAAAATCGAGGCGAGGCCGGAACCGGAGCTTGGAGGATACATCGAGGTCGCCTTACGGATGCCACCAGATGCAATGCGCCAGTTGACCCAGGCGCTGACCGCCCACAATACTTCCATCAGTCCCTTCGAGCGTACAAGTCGGCCAAAACCTCTTATCACCCTTCCATTGGCGGTTAAGCCCGCAAAGCTGCTCTCCCTGCATCATTCGGTGGCCGGAAAACTCCCCCAGACTCTCTTAATCCAGGGCAATGAGTTGTGGCGCAATCCAGAAGTCTTCATCGGGGATCAGAAGGCGGATAGCATCGAGATCCTCTCGAGCATGGAAGGGCTTTTAGCAACATTCGACCGGGTGGGATATCCTGCAGAGCTGCCTGAAGGTGGTAAGCCAGATCCAGTCAAGGTTGATCTGAAAGTGATCACCGCCTTTGGAGCGGCTTCGTCCACTGATTCCGTGACAATTCTTCCTCCCATCCGCGAACTGGCGCCCAAGCCTTCGGGTCAGACTCTTTCGTTGGTTACTCCCTTTGTAGACGGAGCCGAGTCCAAGTTTGTGGCTTTTAAATTCAAGCGCCCCGACAAATACGGCGCCCTGATCCTAGGGATCCGGCCCGATCCGGGACTCGTAGACTGGACCAAGGATGCGACTAAGTTGCCCCAATGGAACGCGGAAAACACAGAGGTGAAATTCCCCTTCGATCCGGCGCCCGCCGGAGCGTCGGCGGAAATCTTACAAGCGAACCTTTTTGTGCGCGCACAAAGCGATGCTCCCCCGACTGCCGATGAGATGCAATCCAAAGACGGTCTCCGATTCGTTCGATTCAGGGATGTGGCCCATCGTTCGATCGAAGGAATGGTCGGCGCAGTCACTTATAACACGGCGACCGGAAAGCCGGATAAGACTCCTTCCTTCGAATTCGATCCAGCTTTACTTGGGGGGTTCGAGGTTGCTTACCCGGGATTGGTTGCCGAAAAGGGAGACAAACCAAGGCTCAACGCCTCCGCCGCTTTTATGGTTTCGAAGGATGGGAAGGAAGTTTCGCTTCCCCTCTCAACTACATTCGACAAACTAAAGCAAAAAGTTGTCCTTGGGGTTTCGACAGAAAGCATGATGGCGGAAGAGTTTGTCAAGGCTGTCAAGGCTGCTCCGGAAGACAAGAAACTCCGCGTCTCGATCAAGTATAAGTCAGCGGCCGGTGACGTTAGGGCCGTCCCTGTTTCCGGCCTGGGCATTATTACGTTCAGCTTTAGCGACCTGCCCGCGACTCCGGAGATCACAATGGAAAAGACGGAATTTACAGTGACTGGCTTGGGTGTGCTCGCGCCTGGGTTCGGTTTGACCATGAAGAATGCCTATGAGGCCAATGGCCCAATCATAGTTTTCAAGAATGGCGCCGTTCTGGAAGAACGGCGCAAGAACGGCGATCCCGTAGGCATTATCCTGAAAGACTCCAACGGAAATGAGCTTTCTCTTGGACATGCCAGGATCGGACGCGATGGAACATCAATGACGTTCTCATTAGCCCAAGTAGAGAACCCGGGCTCGCCAGGCGGACTCCTCCAGTGGATTAACGAGGGACGGACCATCAGCGTGGCGGCGGTTCAGGTTAATTCCGATATCAGAATCTCCGCAGGTGCCGGAGGTTCCGGAATCGCGGTAAAGTTAAAGCGGACACCATAGCGACGATCCGCAGTAACGAGAAAAATTTTGGGTTTACTGTCTCAAGTCCGTCGAGACGGGCGGCAGCGCTGTATTTTGTGAGGTATCGATTATGCCGGAGCCAGGACACGAACCAAGAAGCAACTTTGGCCCGGACGCGGAGGCTGAACAGATTCGCCTGGAGGCGGCCGTTCAACCATTCACTAACTGCCGAAGCCTGCCGTACTATCAACCTCCCAGGCCTGGAGAAAGATTGATCCATGAGGGAGCGCTTGTGGATAAAACAGGAAATGAAGTGCTAGCCCGCCTGCCGGATGTGGCAGTTGCAAGCTTCGGGGACGCCACCTTTCTGGAAGCGGTTCTTGGTGTCGACGAGCGAGTCAAGGTTGCACAGCAATTCATGAACAGGAATCCATGGCGCCAAATATGCTCACTTCGAATCCGCTCCCAATCGGGTCAGGCATACGTTGGCACGGGGTGGTTTATTGGGCCGAAGACCCTCGCCACGGCACGCACTCATTGCTCGTTGGCCGTTCCGTGTTCTGGCCGTCCGTCCCCCTTATGCCAAAAGCAGCTATGAATCGGCAGTCCGAGCCTGAGCCTAGAAACTCCGAGATGGGGCAATCCATGGCTTTCGAAGGTTATCTCACACCGCCCGAAATTGCGCAATTGATGCGGGAGGCTGTCGATTCCGACCTGATTTCATCGACGCGAGCGCTTCAACTAAATGGAATTCCCAAAGGTTTCGCGCTTGGGCTACCGCGAGTCCAGGATGACTTGACCCAATTCAACCTCGATCTGGTGAGGATCAACGAAGTTGAACGGCTTGCGGATGGCCAAGTACCAATCGTCCAATTCCTGCGCAATAGCGCCCTTCAATTACGTCTTCGTGGAAGACCCCAGGCCGAGGGCTTCGAGCGAGCCGCCAATGAGATCGGCAACCGAACACAAGGGATTCCTCCGTTACCTTCCCCGGAGGCCGTTAGAGAGGTTGTGCGGCAAGAGGCCATCATCGGTGTAGATGACATGGTTGACTTCAACTTTCTTTTAAAAGGTGGAACGATAGGAGGATCTGTGGCGCGTCTACGCGTGCCTCGCTTCGAGAACGGTTCCCAAGTGAAGATCGCCAATGGTGCTCCATGGCTTATGAACGGTACCGCATGGGTGATTTCGCCACGATTGATTCTGACGAATTATCATGTGGCTAGCGCTCGTCTTGCTGACGAACCTGCGGCTTCGGCCGATGATTTTGCGCTTCAAGCGTCGAACTCAATTGCCGATTTCCATTTTGATGCGCAAGCAAGTGTTCCAACAGCTATTGCGAACGTAGAAGTGGCAGCGTTTTCAAAAGGGCTCGATTTTGCTCTGCTGCGCCTGGAATCCGATCCCGGGCTACCGGCATTCGAGATATACCCCCAAAAGATCGTGTTTGCGTCTACCAGCTATCTCTCGGTCAATATCATTCAGCATCCAAACGGACGTCCAAACGCCTCGCGATGCGAAACAACCTGATTACCGGAACTGACGACGAAACCATCCGCTCTTTTACCGACACAGATAGCGGCTCATCCGGCTCTCCTGTCTGCAACGATCAATGGCAAGTTGTCGCCCTCCATCGCGGCGCTCGATTTGTGACCGGTGTCATGTTTCAGGGTAAACAGACTGCTTTTGTCAATTTCGGCAGTCAAATTCAGGCTATCCTATCGGAGATTAGGCTTTTAGATAGGGAAGTATTTGAGGAGATTGAGGGGTAGCGCAGGGCAAAAAAATCGGAGTTCACGCGCTAGGTTGATGGATCAAGATAAAGCAGTAGCTGATCCGCCGTTCCAGAGGGCGCATTAATTATTTCGCCATCTCCTGCGCCAACTTTTCAATCGTTCGTACCATCACTCCTGAAGCGCCCGGACGATAGTATTTCCAACGGCCGCTGATGATAAACGTGCCGGCAATATCAAGATGCGCCCAGTGGACACCGTCGGGCAGGAATTCCTTCAGGAAGAGAGCGGCGGTAATTGCTCCTCCTTCGGGTTTGCTGCCGATATTGTTCAGATCGGCAACATCGGTCTTCATGAGCTCGATGTATTCGTCCCATAGCGGCATTCTCCAGCACATTTCTCCTTGCGAGTTTGCGGCTTCGACGACGCGGTCGGCAAAATCGTCGTTGCCGAAGGCCCCGGAAATTGAAGTTCCGAGCGCACGCACAATCGCCCCCGTGAGAGTCGCAAAATCGACAAGGTGCGTGACATTTTCCTCGCCCGCCCGCCAGAGCCCGTCGGTCAGGATCAGCCGCCCCTCAGCGTCGGTGTTGTCGACGTGAATCGTCTTGCCATTGCGGGCGCGAATAACATCCCCGGGAAGCAGCGCTTTGGAATCGACGCAATTCTGAGCGGTGACGATGATGCCCGTCACGCGCACCTTCGGCTTGAAGTACGCGATGGCCGCCATCCCGTACAGCACCGCCGCAGCGCCCGCCATGTCCCCTTTCATCTCCCACATTTTCGCCGCCGGCTTGATCGAGACGCCCCCCGTATCGAACGTAACACCCTTGCCGAGAAGACCCAGATGGACTCCGCCGCCCGAAGACTTTTTCTGTGGTGCTTTGGCCTTCCTTGAGCCCGGCGACCCAGATGAATCGTACGAGAGAATAATCATGCAGGGGGGGCAGCATCCACCGCGACCAACCGCAAGGAGCCCTTCATAGCCCTGTTTCTTAAGCTCCTTCTCGTCCAGCACGTCGATGCCAAGCTTTCCCGCCTGCGCAACCTTTCGTGCTTGCTGCTCGATCGTATAGGGCGTGCAGACCGAGCCGGGCTCGTTAACGAGATCCCGTGCGGCATTGACGAACTCGCAAAGTTTTTGACGCGCCTGAACCTCTTTTTTGGCATCAGCCAGCACCTGTTCGCGAACCAGGAAGGTGATGCCCACCTGCTTCTTCTGCATGCCGCCATTTTTTTTGTACTTGGTGAAGTTGTAAGCCGCGAGTTCCAGACCTTCGGCTACATTTCCGATATCTTGGATCGAAGCGGCATCCAGGATGAAAATAAGTGAATCGGCTTGACGCTCCTCCGCGGTTGCGAGGGCATCGGAAGCAAGAATTTTTATTTTTTCATACTCCGGATAATAGCACGCCGACGCGGCCGGCAGTACCAGAAGCTGTTCCGCTGAAGCGCTCAAGTAGGCCGATTTGATTGGGCCGGCTTGCATGCGGCGTTGCACGTCGCTCCACCCGGGGTGCTGGGTAATGGTTGCGCGCCGGGCGAGCGGCTCCTCCGGTCCCAGGTCGAGCCATGCCGTGATGGCGGCTGCAGTCTTGTTCGAAGGTTTCGGGGTTTGGGCGACAATATCGATCTTTAGCATAATTAGTCGGTCTCTTTTCGATCCAGTGCTGGGACATTCTTGCCTGCTGACAAGTGCAATCTTCAATATAGCTCAGGGAAATGATTTTGCCATCATCGGTATGCCGCCCAAAAAAACAGAATGCACAGGCGCCGGATCATTTCGCATAAGTATCGTTCCGAATCGCCTCCAGGAGGTTTCTGCTTGAAAGCATTGTCCAACCTAGGCAAGAATCTCGAAACGTTAATTACAGTTATCATCTTTTAATAGATATTATTTTGGAGGGGAAGCATTCATGAGTGAATTGAGTCCTATTTTTCGTGAACTCGCGGAGCTCTACGCGAGGACGCCGATCGAGTTTCCCCAATTGAAGGAAATCACCCTGGCGCAATGGATGCTTGAATCAGGCCGCGGAAATTCGGAACTGGCGAAAAGCTTTTTCAATTTCGGCGGTTTGAAATGGAGAAAGGAAATGGAGGGTCTCGCAACACCGGTCGAGTACGACGCCCACGATGGACTCGAAAAATATTGCAGCTTCAGCACGAAGGACAAGTTCATTCAGGGTTATTGGAAATTTCTGACCCGCGAACCTTACCTGGGCTGGAGAAGCAATACCGATACGGGAGAGGAATTCATCGCCTTTGTCGGGCCGATCTATTGTCCAAACGCCGGATATGTCCAGAAGGTTTTGGCGCTATTAACAGAGGCGAGGAATTTGCTTTCCGCATTCGGGCATACTCCAGGGCCGCCTCCTCCCGAAATGAGGTTGGAGCCCGGCACGGGCACTCCTTTGAGCAAGCCGAAGCTCAAGGAATTTATTCAAAGCCCCAACCATTCCAGTCGTAACGGAGTTCCCATTCGCAGGATTGTGCTCCACTACACGGGGGGGCCGAAGGCCTCGGGCGCAATAAGTCACTTCCTCAAGGAGCCTCCCGAGAATCCCAATCCTGTCTCGGCCCACTACATTATCGATAAGAACGGTGACATTTACCAGATGGTGAAGGATTCGGACAAGGCCTGGCATGCAAGGGGCGCCAATTCCGAATCGATCGGAATCGAGCACGTGGCCCGAGAGAACGAGCAAATGACCCCTGCCCAACAGCAGGCCTCCGCGGCATTGATTAAGTGGCTTGTCGCCGAATATCACCTTCCGCTCGATGCGATCGTTGGTCACCGGTTTGTGCCCGGCTGCAGCACCGACTGCCCCCACTCGCTCTTCGGAGCACAGACTGCCGACGCGCTGAAAAACTGGGTGTCGCAAAACATTGCATAGCGACAAGGAGGAGCACTGCCGTGGAAATTTCCGATGATCCTTTTTCCCGTCTCCGCTTTTACATTGGCAAATCGCTGGCTCCCTTTAACTGGAGCCTCTTAATCGCCTTGGCGGCCAATGCTCTTGTGCTTGTCGGGATCTGCCGCATCACGGCCGCCTCCGTCACCACGCCGAATTGTAAGATTTGGAACTTGTTCGCAGTTGCCACGGCCGCCATCGGCGCTGGCGGCTTGATCGGATTTCTCTATGCCCCTTACGGGGATGAGAAGGCCCGATTCAGTGATGTTTCCAAGGTGATCATGGGCCTCCTCGGAGGTTTCTCCATCACCGAGATTGCCAAGAATGATGGATTGATCAGACGGTTTTTTACAGTGGCGGCCCTTTCATGCGGTGGCCCCGATACCAAGGGGATTCTGATATTTGTAATGCTGTCGTTCGGGACTCTTGGTTTTTTGGGCATGTACTTCAACAAAAGTCTCGCCCTGAACCCCGCCCTTGACGCGGTCGTTCGGGTAATAACGCCCGAGGCCGCAAGAGAGAAAATCACCGAAACCGTTTCCCTGCCTCGTACCCAGATTGGGAGCAAGCCCGAACTGACCGGCGAGGCCAAACTGGCCGCCAGCTATCTTCGGAGAACTAAGGAAATTGGAAAAAGCGATAAGTTGAAGGATATTCGGGCGGACGCCAAGGCTCTTTATGGCTCGGGAATTTACGATGAGGCCATTGAGTTGCTCAAGAAGGGGCTTGAAACACACCCGGACGACCCGGTCATGTTGTTCGATCTATCGCACCTCCTCATCACGGTCAACAGGCCCCTTGAAGCCCTTACCTACTTGCACCGCCTGCAAAAAATCCCAAGCGCGCCCATCGAAACGCTCAAGTTGCTCGGGTACTGCTATCTATTTAACAAGGATACCATGGATAAATCGATCGAAGCTTCACTAGCCTACTTGCAACTCAGGCAGCAGGATACCGATGCCGAATTCAACATTGCATGCGCTTACGCCATGAAAAGCGAGCAGGACCCAAGGTTTCGAGCGGCTATGGAGCAATGGCTTGATCGGGTTCTTCGCGAGGATCCCAGCTATAAGGAGCGAATTCAGCGGTACCTGAACAAGGACTTTAAGGCTTTTGCAAACGACCCCGAATTTAAAAGGAAGTATCTGTAGTCCATCGATTTCGGATCAGGCGAACAACTCCCTGATGGGTTTTCCCAGTCCATCTTTCGTCGCGTAAAACGGCCGCTTCTCGATCTCATAGCTCGTCTTGGGCGAGACCCCCATCGCCGTAAATAGCGTCGCGTGCAGGTCTTCAATGTGGACGGGGTTCTCGATCGATTTACACGGGCGCTCGTCGGCGGTTTTTCCGTAGAGAAATCCCTTCTTGAATCCCCCTCCAAAGATGAGGACCGAACCCGCGTCCGTGAAGTGTCGGTGCATGCCGTAAAATTTCATGTCGTTGATGATTGGCGGAACTTCGACCTGATCCTTGACGACTTTCTCGGGTTTGCCTTCGGTCATCATGTCCCTGCTGAATTCGCTGGCGAGGACGATCAGTGTGCGGTCGAGGAGGCCCCGCTGTTCAAGATCAAGCACGAGTTGCGCAATGGGCGCGTCGATGAGTTTCTTCATTTCGGCGAGGCGGGTGTTGCCGTTTTCGTGCGTGTCCCACATCTTGAAGGGCTCGTACTCGCTCGTGATTTCGATAAACCGGGCGCCGACCTCGGTAAGGCGTCGGGCGAGCAGACAGCCAAGACCGAACCGCCCGGTGTTGTACTTATCGTAGCTTTCCTTCGGTTCGAGCGAGAGATCGAAAGCTTTGGCCGCGGGCGAGGTGAGGAGGCGATGGGCGTTATCCATCGAACGCACAAGCGAATCCTCTTGATATTCGCTTCCCGCCTGCCCAATGGGACTCGCATCGAGAAGTTGTTTGTAAAGCTTGTAGCGATTTTCGAAGCGGCCCGGCGTCATCCCCGCCGGAGGGCGGACGCTCTCGGCGGCTTGATCGGGGTAGGCGATCATGAAGGGGCCGTACTCGCTTCCGAGAAAACCGGCCGTGTGGAAGGCCTTCAGCTCCTCGCCCTCGCCGACATCCAAACGCTGCCCAATATCGATAAAAGCCGGAACGTCCGGATTCTTCGGCCCAAGCGTGCGGGAGATAACGGAGCCGATATGCGGAGCAGCCACCGTTTGCGGCGGCGCGTATCCAGTGTGCCAATGGTATTGGTGGCGCGAGTGAAGAATGAAGCCGAGATCGCCCGCCGTGTAGGTTCGAATCAGCGTCGCACGGTCCATGACCTTGGCGATGTTCTCGAGCCCCTGCGACAGTTTGATGTTATCAACGACGGTGTCGATCGAAGGAAACGTTGAAAGAACGCGATGAGGATCAAGGCCGACCTCAAAGGGCGTGAAACGCTTCGGATCAAAAGTTTCCGTGCTGGCCATCCCCCCAGCCATCCAGAGAACGATCATCGTATCGGCGGTCGGTGCCAACTTTTCGATTTCAAGGTTTGCCCCGCCCCGACGCGGATATCCCGCAGCCAAGGCCGAGAGCGTTGCGGCTCCGGCAGTGCGAAGGAAATCGCGGCGCGTGAAGTTTTCACCAATCCGATATGCGTTCCTTTGTCCCATCATCCTCACTCCGACCATTATGCTTAAAACGACTTATATGATATACGATGAGCCCGCGAGATTCGACAAAAGATGAACGGATTCGCTCGTTGGACAAGGCATAATTTGGACTTCGCAAGCCATGCTTCGCGCTGGAAGCAAATTGCCAAAATTTTTTAAAACTATGCCCCCGCCTCGAACGCGTCGGTAACCGCCGGTTGAACTTCGAAGAGCCATCCTTCCGCGAGAGGTGAAAGGTGAGTCAACTGGGGGTTGGCAACCGAACGGCGGTTGACCTCGATCACGCGAAATTCGTTCGGCGCTCGAAGGTCATGGCTCGCGCGATCCGTCGTAATGAAACCGAATGATTCACCCGCCCGCACGACAACCCCAGGCTTCGCCAATTCCAGGGCCAGCCAGTCGCCTTCAATCGCTTGGACGAATTCCGCCGAGAGGCCAACTCGGATCCCTCGCTCTCCTGTCCGGAACCAATACTGTTCTTCAAGATTTTGCATGCTTCGATGCCCATCGCCGAGGAACGCAACGGACCAGGATTCTCCAATCCTGAGCCGACGGCAGCGCCATACTATTACCTTTCCGGCTTTTCGCTCAATATGATTGAATCAATTCGAGTGTCAATTCGAAGCGCCGGAATCCGTTTTGTGAAATCCTCTGAAAAGATTTCTCCGCCTGCCATCTCCGGACGCGGTCCGAGCCTGTTTGCTTATCTTTATCTGGCCCTCATGGCTGAGGGGATGCTGATGCTGTACGCGATTTATTCGGTCCGACGGGAAGACGAACCTAAAATGAAGATCATGATCGGAATGTTGGTCGTCTGTGCCTTTCTCGTCGCGCAACTTCGCCCGCTCATCCAGGATTGGTATTCCGCCCTCGGGGCTACGGAGCGGATCCTCGTCTACGTGTTTACCGGATTCTTTTTTCTCGCTCCGGGAGTAATGCAGGGGCACCGGATTCTTCCCGAGGGATTTGCATTCGTTGTCTATCCACTCCTGCTACTCGCGATCGATCAGCAATCCGTGCGCGCCTTCCTCGCTTGCACGTTGGCGGGGTTCTGGTTTGCCTTGTATCGAAATCCCAACGCCGATCTGCCGCTGGTCCTTGGCTTTGGATTCGCGACCCTTTGCTCTCTCGCGAGCATGCACTTCGCTTTCATCGGAGAGCCATTCGGCCTGCGCGGTTCATGGCCCGCGCGACGCATTTTTTTTACGGCCGTGCTCTACTTCGGTCCCGCTTCGCTCGCGGCCTATCTCGCCTACCGGTTCTGGCCGGCATCCAATATCCAAAGCTCAACGACCGTTCGCGCGCATCAAATTCAGGATGAATTGTTAATGAGCAGGACGAAGGAAATGACGCCCGAAGAATGGAGAAAATTCTTCCTCCAGCTTGTGATCGCCATCGGGCTTGTCGCCTTTAGCCTCACGACGCTTCACTACTTGCGCAGGTTCTTGAATCGCCGCAGGAGCCCCGCCGATTTTCCACAGATCTTTGGAACCGATGTTAGCGAACTCGAGTATCTCAAATCCAATCGGGTCGAAAGAACGCCCGGCTTCACCGGGACGCGCGGCGAGATCGTCCGCCTATGGAAAAAATGGACAAGGCAGAAGGAGGAAGAGGGCGTCATCCGCTTGCCGAGCGAAACAGCCGCCGAACTCGCCGGGCGCGTTGCGGAACAAGCTCCGGACAACGAACGTACCGAAGCCTTAACTCTCATTTTCGAAAGAGCTCATTACGGCTCCGAGGAGCCTTCTTCCCAGGACGTGCAAACAATGAAGCAGCTTGTTCGCGAAGAAACCCGGGATCACGCATAACCCTTCGCCCGCTGGAGGCGAAACGCTCAACCTTTTTTTGCGCCCAATTGTTGCCGCAGCGCCTCGACTTCGTGCCGCAGCCTTTGAATCGCGCTTTGCAACCGCGCATTCTCACGTTCGAGTCGGTCGAGCCTCTCCTGAAGCATGCGCGCGTCCGGAGGTGGACCCTGGCGGGGATGATCGGGAGAATCGGGGCCCTCGGGGGTATCGGCAGGATCAGGTTGAGTGCGGCCATCCCCGGGTGGCGGCCCAGGGGGAGGGAAGGCGGTGTTCGCTCCCGGCGGTGGAGGATGATCCTCACCGGGAGCAGGTTTCTGTCCCCGTCGGCGTTGCGGTGAACTCTCCCCGCGGCGCGGTCCGGGACCCTGCATCATCTCCCGGCCAAGTTCCTCCCCAACGATTTCGCGCAGGAGCGGCTGCGGTCCGTTCCCTTCGCCGCGTCGCAATCCGCCGAGCCAACGGGTGACGCGTTCAAGCTCGTAAGAACTTTCTGGTGAACCTCTCTCAGGTCCCAGTTGTTCGATCTCGGTCTTTCTCGCGTCGAGCAACCCGACCAGCTCCCGACGCGAACCATAAACCCTGCGCATCAGGCTGCTGACCGAGACCTTCTCCTCCGCGGTTTGCTTCAACAGCTCGTCATACTTGGTTGCGATTCCCGTCATCTGTTTGCGGTTGAGGATCGAGCCGGGCGTGACGTCCCCTGGCTCGAATCGTCCTTTCGCCTTACCCATTTTGTCCTGAAGCTCCTGCTTCCGTTGACTGAGCAGCACGAACCTTTGCACCGCGAGGACGAGCTGATCGTCAATCCTGCGCCACTCCTCCAGGGTGTCGATCCTTTTGGGCTTCTCTTCGAATTTTTGATCCGGCATTGCTTCGCCGGGAAGCTTCTGTTCGGTTGTGGGATTGGTTTCCGATTTCGTCTCGTTGCTCACTTGGGAAAAAGAAAGGGGCGGGAACCAGGCCGCGTTCAAAAGGAGAGCGGTGAAAAGAAATTTGGAGTCGAGGCGCGTAATCATGATTCCACTTTCTATGGAGCCTCAGCAGTTTCGGCATCACCTTCAAATAGATGATTCGTCTCTTCCGAAGGCTTCTCCAGGTCACTTGCATGCCGCGGAAGGCCATGCTTTTCGATGCGGTATCCCAAAGTTCGCCGCGTGATTCCGAGTTTGACCGCCGCCTTCGTGTGATTGAAGCCCGTCGCTCGAAGCGCATCCAGGAGCATTCTTTTCTCAAGTTCTTCGAGGGTCAGGCTGTCAAGCGTCGCCGAGGCGAGCGCGAGCGATTTATCGGTGCCGGCGGCGCAGTTCTGAATCGCCGTTGGAAGGTCCTCGATCTGAATTTCCTCTGATTCACTCATCACGATCGCATGCTCGATGGCATTTTCGAGTTCACGGATATTCCCCGGCCACGGGTAGTCCAACAATAATTCGAATGCAGGCTTGGAAAGACGTTTCGTCTTGCGCCGTTCCGGGCGCAGGCGCGCGAGAAAATGATCGATCAGCGCTGGAATGTCTTCCTTCCGGTCGCGTAAGGGGGGGATGACGATCGGAACGACATTCAATCGGTAATAGAGGTCTGATCGGAAGGTTCCAGATGCGATCAATTCCTCCAGGGGCTGATTCGTCGCCGCTATGACGCGAACGTTGACCTTGTACGTCTGAGGATCGCCGACGCGTTGAAACTCGCCGCTTTGCAATACGCGCAGCAACTTGACTTGGAGGGCTGGACTGATTTCGCCGATTTCATCGAGGAAAATGGCCCCCCCATCTGCGGCCTGGAAAAGCCCCTTGCGCGTTTCGACTGCGCCGGTGAAGGCTCCGCGCACGTGCCCGAATAGTTCGCTTTCGAGCAGATTCTCGGGTAGGGCGCCGCAATTGACGCGGATCAAGGGCTTCTCCCGGCGCGCCCCGGAGGCATGGACCAGCGAGGCAAGCACCTCCTTGCCGGTCCCGCTTTCGCCCCGCAACAGCACGGAAACGTCGGTCGCCGCGACCTTTTGAATCCGCTTCAGGACGTCGAGCATCGGCGGGCTGACCGCAACGATGTTCTCCGACTGCAGCGTGGGCGCAAGCGTTCGCTTCAGCGCCACGTTTTCCTCGCGCAGCGCACGATTCTCCGCGAGGCGGTTGACAAGAAGGATCAGTTCCTCATTGTGGAACGGCTTGATCAGATAATCGGTCGCCCCTTTCTTCAACGCCTCCACCGCGGTCTCCACGGTTGCGTATGCCGTCATCATAATCACGCCGATTTGCGGATCTTGCTGGCGCGCGCGCTCCATCACTTCGAGCCCCGTCATCCCCGGCATCTTCAGATCGGTGAGAAGAAGATCGAAATGACTCTGCCCGAGCATTTCGAGCGCAAGCCTCGGCTCCGTGTGGCTTTCGACCTCATGCCCCTCGCGACCTAGAACGCGGCTCAGGATCTTTCCCATCTTGGGCTCATCGTCCAGGATCAGAATTCTCAGGGGATCTGCCATGGAGAAAGGTTACCTTTCAATCCTTCATCGACTTCAGCTCATCGCCTCCGCCACGCCCAGGGGCACGGAACTCTCATCCTCTTGCCGGGGAACCATCAGGACGAAACATGCGCCCGGAGCAGCCTGCTCCTCATATTCCAGGGTCCCCCCCGCGCGCGCCGCCAACTGGTGCGCGATCGAAAGCCCAAGTCCCGAGCCATCTGAACGGGTCGTAAAGAATGGATCGAAAATTCGCGAGCGAATCTCCGGCGCCACTCCGGGACCATTATCCGAGAATCGGATGCGCACGAACTTTGCCTCTGCTTCGGCGCTCACCTCGATCCTGCCGCCGTCGGGAATCGACTGAATCGCGTTCATCACGAGGTTGACGATGATTTGCCGCAGGCTATCCTCCGACATTCCGACGCGAATGTCCGGGGGAAGATTCGCCGCACCCGAAACAGTAATTTGACGCTTCTCGGCCGCGTGTTTGAGCATGGCCAGCGCCGAGGCCAAACATCCGGAAACCGCGGCGATTCCCTTGTCTCTCTCGTGCGCATCGCTCTTTGAATATTGGAGGAATTGGCCTACGAGACGATCGACGCGTTCCACCTCCTCCATGATGTCGCGGCACGCCTCCAAAGCCTCCGGCGGAGCCTTTTGTCCGTCGGTCAGGGACCGTTCCAAATCCTCCGTGCAGGCCGCGATGATCTCCAGCGGATTACGCACCTCGTGCGCGAATCCCGCCGCCAGCGAACCAAGGCTGCTCAACCGGTCCGCGTGAGCCGCTTGGCGCTCGAAATTCTTCTGCCGGTTGAGAATTCGATAAACAAGCCAGCCGATGATCAAAACCAAAATTGTGGAAATGGTCGAGAGGATGCGAACGTTATCCGCCAGATGATCCAACTCCCCCAGATAGTCGCGCCCCGCAGTCAGGCAGAGCACCGCGGCCGTTGTGTTGTTCCCCTTGTCGAAGATCGGGATGTAAACCCGCTTGAGGGGCGAAGTCCGGACGCGATACGCCAGCGATCCCGCCGTCCGCCCCGCAAGGGCCTCTTCAAATTGATCACGATCGAGTTCGAGAAAATCAAAGTGCGTAAGCGCATGCTCCTCCTCGCTCGTGGATAACAGCACGCGTCCGGACTCATCAAGAATCGTCAGCCCCTTCAGCCGCGCCCGCTTCGCAAAATCGTCGAACGGCTCTCGCCAAATATCGGAAAGATGCGACGCGTACGCAGTCAGAATCGGCAGCTCGTCTTCCGGAATTCCGAAAGACTTCTGGCCGATCTCCTCCTCGATTTGCAGCGATTTCTCGCCGAGTTCTCGCGCGAGGTCCGCAACCTGCGGTTCAATTGTCTGCCCGAGGTCCGCGAGGTGGTTTTGAAGGTCCGTTTCTTTTGATATCTGGATGATCTCGAGCCAATACCAAGCCCCGGCGTATTGAACGATCAGGACAAGGCAGATCAACAGGATTGCAACGAATCCTGTCGAACGAAAGATGGAGAATAGAGGTTTTCGGCTCATGACCCCGTTGAACCATATTGTACACCCCGACAAGCGTTCGATCGCAAGCTCTAACCATATCGTACGAACGAGCCGCAACGGTCGGTTCCACAGTGAGGATTGCAAGTCTTGATCCGTTTAATTCCGAATGCCCCACCTTGGCTTTGCCTGGGTGCTTTGTTAGAGTTCCTGACGGAACCAATCTAGGAGCTGATGCTGGAGGAGCGGATTCATGGAGACGGCACAATTCGGCGTGATCGGCTTGGGCGTGATGGGCTCGAACCTGGCGCGCAACGTCGAACGCAACGGCTTCTCGGTCGCAGTTTACAATCGCGAATCGGAGATGCAGGAGAAATTCCTAAAGGAGTTCGGCGAGGGACACCGCTTCGTCGGCGCCGCAACGCTCCCCGAGCTCGTTGCGAAGGTTGAGCGGCCGCGCAGGATTCTGATCATGATCGTGGCCGGCCCGCCGGTCGATAGCGTCATTGCTCAACTCGCCCCGCACCTCAGCCCCGGCGATATTCTTATAGATGGGGGAAATAGCAACTTCATCGACACCCAACGTCGTTGCAAGGAACTCGCGTCAAAGGGAATTCTCTTTGTCGGGTCGGGCGTTTCCGGCGGTGAAGAAGGAGCCCTCTGGGGACCTTCCCTCATGCCCGGAGGGCCTCGCGAAGCCTACGAAGCAATTGCTCCGATTTGGAACAAGATCGCGGCGCAGGTCGAGGACGGGCCCTGCTGCACCTATATCGGCCAGGACGGCTCGGGTCACTTCGTGAAGATGGTTCATAACGGAATTGAATATGGCGATATGCAACTCATTGCCGAGGCCTATGATCTCCTGAGAACCGTCCTTAAAATGAAAGCCGCCGAGCTCGGAGATGTCTTCGAAGAATGGAACAAAGGGGAGCTTCAATCGTTCCTCGTTGAAATTACAGCCGCGATCTTTCGCCGGGTGGACGATGCCACGGGCAGGCCGCTCGTGGATCTCGTCTTGGATAAGGCAGGGCAAAAGGGAACCGGCAAATGGACGGTCGAGAGCGCCCTCGATCTTGGCGTGCCGACCCCGGCGCTCAATGCCGCAGTCGAAGCTCGCATCATTTCCTCTCTAAAGGAACAGCGCGTCGAGGCGAGCAGGCTCTATGCAGATGCTGGAGTCGAAAAGCCTGAAGTGCAGAGAGCCCAGCTTGAGGGGAACGCGCGCGCTGAATTCATTACCGCCGTACGCGATGCGCTCTACGCATCCAAGATTTGCGCGTATGCCCAGGGGATGGCCCTTATCCAGGCGGCAGGCCGGGAGTATCAATGGTCATTGAACTTGGGCGAGATCAGCCGAATTTGGAAGGGGGGTTGCATTATTCGGGCGCAGTTCCTCAATCGAATCAAGGAAGCTTATGCCCGCCGATCGGATCTCCCCAATCTCCTCCTTGATCCTCAATTCCGCTCCTGGATAGTCGCAGCATCTCCCGCTTGGAGAAATGCGGTTTCAACAGGCATTCTGTATGGCGTTCCGCTGCCGGCGATGTCAGCCTCGCTCGCTTACTTCGATAGCTACCGGCGCGAGAACCTTCCTCAGAATCTTACGCAGGCGCAACGCGATCTTTTCGGCGCGCATACTTACCAACGGATCGATCAGCCCGGCAGCAGCCCCGTGCACTCGGATTGGATTCCGGCTTCCGGAAAGTAAACACGTCGCAAAGTACCGGGCAGGACGGCGAGAGAATAGCTTGGGCCAGAATTCTCGCTATGGGGCCGGGCTTGGGTCGTTCGATTCGGGATTGCCATGCATGCCCGCAGCGGCCTCGCGCAACACGCGGCGCTTCCTATGGGAAGAATACAAGGTCGAAAGAGCCGCAAGCAGCGTTAAACTCAGGACCACAGTGAGCGTAAGAGCTTGGCTTGAAACCTGCGCAAATGGGTCGCGCGAGCCCATTTTGCTCAGAACAAGCACCCTTGGGTCCCACTCCTTGGCCAACTCCTCGGGGGCAATTTGCCGCAACTCAAGGGGGTACTCGGCGATCCATAACTTACCCTCGTCGCCCCCCCACACGAGGACAAAATGATTGCCGCGGATCAGAACAATGGCCGGGTTGTTTTCGGCGAGCTTCAGCAGGAGGTTGGTGGAACGGAGACGGTACGGAACGGCCTCGATTCCGATTTGGGTCGCCGCTTTTGCCAGCTCACTCATCGACGTACCGCTCGGATCCAGCTTTACCATCTGGGAGAGCTTCGAGACCTCAACATCAATTCCGAGTTTTTTTGCCCCAAGCGAGAGTGAGATCGGGCCGCAGAGGCTCTGCTCCGTGATGATATTGGATTGCACGATCGGTTCCCTGGGCTCGGGCGGAAAATCCTCGCCCTTGGCGACCGTTAAAACGCAAAAAAAGAGGACAAGAAAGAAATGGGGGACCAAGGAACATCTCACGGGAGATCATCCCAAAATAAAATCCGCCCTTCCCCGTGGGCATGGGAAAGGGCGGATTCACAACATAATTTCATGGACGCTTGCAGACGCCTCGGCATTGCCTCGGCGCGTAATTGAGAAACAAACTATTTGGCTGGCGGAGTATTGTCCCCGACCTTGGTCATAATGTTCTGTACCCAGTTGTCCCCGCGGCCCGGCTCTCCAACCTTGTAAACCATTTCCTTGATCTCGTCGATGACTTCTGTCCCTGGGGGGAACGAGAGGTCGAGGATTGTTGGATCAATGGAGCTGTTGAAATCGATGCTTACAAGCGTGGCAACGATACTGCGCTCGATTTTCCCGCTCTTGGTGTTGAGCACATTGATGCTGACTTTGGAAGGAACCGAACCTACCTTGCTGTCCTTCTTATACTCGATTTGTGTGTCGGTCAAAATCCGACCGTCCGGCAGCATGGCAGCATGGCGCACCGGAAGATAGGATGTCTTGGGATCAAGGAAGTACTCGTGACGGGTCGCGCCGCTGGAGGCCGTCTGATTGAAATCCGTATTGCCGATCACCACGAGCGATCCCGCCTTGGAAGCGGCCTGTCGCAGGACGTTGTAATTCGGCAGCGCCAGGTAATCCAAGTCAAGCGCGTCCGCAAACGGCTGTACTTCAACATTGTCCTTCGTGATCTGCTTGCGTGAGATCAGGCCGGCTTGCTGATCGAGGATCAGCCGCTTGCCCACGCCATTGTAGAAGCAGTAAGTCTCCCGCTGATCGCGATCGACGTCGTTGCGGGAAATATTCCATAAATCCTGAACCGTGTCCCGGCGGCTCGAGTAGCCGCTTACAGTCAGATCCGAAGTCCCCGTCAGGACGACGTCCTGAGGCGGGAAATTCTGGACCGACGCAGTCGGCCCCAGGCTGACGGCGGCGGCCTCATTGTAGGCCCCCTTCATGATCGTAGTTGTTGTTTGCCATTTAGCATGGTAAGTCACGATCGAATTAACGCGTTGGTCTCCAACTTGCCGAATCTGATCAAGCGTCGCAGAAATTTGTTGCGCACTTAAAATTCCCGGAAAAAACAACAGCAGTGCCCCAGCTAGAAACTTCCCGGAGAATTTTGAGATGTTCGCTCTCATCGTTCTTCTCCTAAAAATGCCCTCAAATCCCCCTGGTGTAATCGCCCCGGATCAATCATTCGCTTCGACTGATCTTTTATCCTAACTTCCATTCGTCCTCGTTAAAATCAACAAGTCCCCCACGACTTGCGATTAGTTACAAGATCCTGTCAAATTCCCGCAAAAGCCGCCCCATATCCGCGAGATGTTAAAACTGCCGAACGCTCCCGAGACAGCCGTTGCGTAATAGGCCCCTGCGGATGCATCCGAACTGCACTGCACCGTTCCCGTACTCATGAAGGTCTGCGTAACTGTTCCCGACGCGCAATAAAACAAATGATAGGCCGTGTTGGTCGTTCGTATGCATTGCACAAGATATACCGCTGAGTACGCGAAAAAATAACTGGAACCAGGATACTGCACCTTGTCCGTATTCAGGGCCCGGTTCGTCACACACCCTCCGCGAAGTCCTCCGACATCCTCCAGCTTGAGGCGTTCGGCTCCGGGCGAATGGGCTTGAATGCCTGCGAGTGACGCTGCTAGAGCTAACGCCCCGACGGTCACAAGAATTCTCATGTCATCCTCTCCCTTTTTCACTCTTCAATTTATACATCACAGCTCATCTGTTTCCAACTCTTATTTCCCCCCAGAGACTTATGTGCTTTTCAAGTAATCTTGACCTTTACCCTCCTCTCTATTTAACGGTTGCTCGAATAGGGATTCTTAAGACTTCGTTCTTCCCCGGATCTCCCTGAATTTCCAGAAGATCCTCGAAGGCGCCAGGCTCCACGGCGGTCAAGGTGACGGCCACCTCAATCGTTGTATTCTCGCCCTGCCCGTACGAAGCTTGGATATCTTCGTGACTCGTGTGGACGCGGCTGATTCGGAACGGCGTCAAGTCCAGCCGGCTTACAAGCACTGTAAAGCTTGTTGGCTTACCTTTTTGAACTTCGCCTAGATAAACCGACGAGACGTCTGCTGTCAACGATTCACGAATATTAACTTTCGTCGGAATTTCGATATTCGGGTGTCCCTTGGCTGTCGTTTTCAGCTCTACGACCCCCTCGTGCATACCAAGCTCTAAGGGCTTGGTTAGCTCGAACACCAGCAGACAGGAAGAGGTTTTCTCGTCATAGTCCCGAACCGAATATTTTAAGTACTCCGGTAAAGAAACTTCCTGGATTCGAAATGGAGTATTATCTACGGACCGAACTTCAATTTCGCCGATCGGATTCTTTCCCCCGCCCTCATATTCCAGTCCGAGAACCGGGGGAACAACGCTTATATAGTCCCGGATGCTATAACTGATATCGATGGTAAGAGGGGACTGACCCTTTGAATTGGAAAGGACCGAAACTCGGCGGGACTGGGTTCCCGACTGGCCTCTGGTGTTGATCGTAACCGGTATGCTCAAGCTCATATCTGGCTCGACGACCTTCTGGCTCAACTCTGAAACCGTGCAAGCACAATCCGCTTCAATCTTTTCAAGGACGGCCTGTTCATTTCCTCGATTGTGAAGCTCGAAACTTACTTTTATCGGCGCGTAGGAGCCCACTTCGCCCAAATCCATTACCGGAGTTGCGGTAAATAGGTCCGGCCCGCCCTTGGTCTTGGCTGTCTGATCTTTTGGCCCGCAACCGGCCAAAAGAACCCAAAAGTAAAGTGCAGTAACTACCGGGGCGCGATGCGGACCCATAACGATACTATTTACAACTTCGGTCCCGCCGCCGGAAATCAGACTACTGCCCAAGTAGATATGCTCGACAATGCAAGTAGACATTGCTTGTATGAAAAACCGTTGTCAAGATAATTCGCTAAATTGTCACTGGTTTTTCGCATCTTGCCAAGTACCAATTGCACAGAATCCAATGTAGACCTGGAGACATTGAGGGCCGCCTTGACATGTAAAGATAGATTATTTGACACGGTCGAATATTTGGGGACAACAAAAGGAGATTTGCATCGAATTTTTCCCCTCTGCTAGTCTCTTTTTTCAAAAATCTAAGATGTCCGGGCTCACCCAGCCGAAACAAATCTGGATGGCCTATGAGAAAGATAGTCAGTCCCTGACGAATATCCGAACTTCAACTTTCGCCATGTCCTTGACCACAAAAAAACAATATAGCTTGCGATGATGCGACCCAAGCTTCAAATGGATGAAAAGGCAACTGCTGCATGCGCCAGGATTTGCGCACTTGTTCTTTTGGTACTGGCGGCCTATCTTCCTGCGCTCCGGGCGGGCTATATCTGGGACGACGACAAATACGTTACCGAGAACGCAACCCTTCGCTCGGCTGCTGGCTTGAAGGAAATTTGGCTTAATCCTTATGCAACCCCTCAATATTATCCGCTCGTCCATTCGACATACTGGATTGAGTATCGGTTCGTCGGAGTGGCCCCTTTCACCTATCATCTCGATAACATCCTCCTCCATGCCATCAATGCTTCCTTGCTCTTCATTCTGCTTCGGCGTCTTCAAATTCAACCGGCTTGGATGATTGCCGGCATTTTTGCGCTGCATCCCGTCCACGTCGAATCGGTTGCATGGGTGACGGAAAGAAAAAATGTCCTCTCTGGAGCGTTCTATCTTCTTGCCCTGCTCTCGTATATGCGATTTGCTGGTTTGGATAATGGTTCTGGCGCCAAGTCTTCCGAATTAACCCGGCCTCGGTTGCTGAAGTTCTACTTTCTCGCCTTTTTGTTTTTTATCGGCGCGCTTCTAAGCAAAACCGTCACGTTCAGCATGCCCTGCGTCGCGGCCCTTATCATCTTTTGGAAGCGCAGCCGGCTGCGCTGGCGAGATTTGTTGCCCCTCGCGCCGATGTTTGCCGTGGGCCTCGGCATGGGTTTCGTAACGGCATGGATCGAGAAGCATCATGTCGGAGCGCAAGGACCGGAATGGTCTCTATCCCTCGCGCAACGCTGCATGATTGCCGGTCGGGCGCCGTGGTTCTATGTCGGCAAATTGCTCTGGCCATTCAATTTGAGCTTTGTATATCCGCGCTGGGTTGTGGAATCGCGGAAGCTCTTGGCTTGCCTTTCGGTCGCGGCCATGCTTTTGCTGGTTGCCGCCCTTTGGAGACTCGCAAGGCGGGGGCGGCCCGGAGCGCTTTGCGCTTATCTGACTTTCCTCGTCACCCTCTCGCCCGCTCTAGGCTTTGTGAATGTCTTTCCGTTTAGATATTCCTTTGTCGCCGATCACTTTCAATATCTTGCCAGCATTGGCTTGTTCGTTCCCGTTTGTTGCGCGTTGGAATTGGCAAGTCTAAGGCTTGACGCAGACAGAGAACACAAACGCCCCTCAAGACTCTTGGCTGGTCTTCTGCTCCCCCTTCTGGTCTTGCTCACGTTCAAGCAGGCCTCGATCTATGCCAACGAGGAAGTTCTTTGGCTTGACACGCTCGCCAAGAATCCCAAAGCGTCCATTGCCTATAACAATCTGGCGACCTTCTATGCTGAGCAAGCAAATTACTTTGACGCAAGGCAATGCTTGGAAACGGGCTTGAGATACGCACCTGGCGATCCGGACCTTTTGACAAATCTTGGCGGAGTGCTGGTTTCGTCGGGTGACGACGAAAGAGCCGTTCGAATTCTTTCGAAAGCGCGCGAGCACGATCCGATGAATCCATGGCTCCTGAATAATCTTGGGCTCTCCCTGGCACACTCGGGCCGGCAGGAGGAGGCCGCCGCGCTCTTTCGCCAGGCGCTGGAGATCCGACCGGAGATGTTTGAGGCCTACAACAATTTGGCGGCGATGCTCGAAAGTCTTGGGCGGATTCCCGAGGCGATTGAGACTCTAAAAAAAATGGAGCAGCTTGATCCCAATAATCGCCTGATCCAGGCTCAAATCTCGCGCCTCAAAAATGCAACCCCTCATTAGATCGGTGGAAAACCACGGATCACGAATTTCCTGCAGGACCTCCGAGGAAATGCTTCAATCTACCTTTCCGAAAAGTTCGGCATGTACACGCTCGCGTTCCCTGTCGATCTGGTCGGGCGTGGCTCCCAGGCCGCGAAGGATCGTCTCGGTGAAGGCGAGGGCCACTTCCCCTTCGCCCGAGAAGACGGTCTGGGCGCCGGCCTCCAGGAGTCCTCTTTGGTCCCGTAAATACGCGGAGCGTGCCATGATTCGAATCGACGGTTTGATCTCGCGCGCAAGCTGGATGGCCAGCTCACTCCCCTTGGCGTCGGTACTGAGGATCAGGCTGTGGGCTCGTTCCACGCCCGCTCCCAGCAAGGTTTCCCGATCGCTGGCATTGCCGTAAATCGCGGAGATTCCCTCCGAACGCAGGCGACGCACCGTTTCCAAATTCAGTTCGATGATGGTGGGCTCGATCTCGTTATCCCGAAGAAGTCGCGTGATGGTTTTTCCAACCGGTCCATAGCCCACGACGACCGATCGATAGCGAAAGCCCGCGGGCGGATTCGCGTCAGCCGGATCGTGCGCGGGAGCCATTTTCTTTGTGATCCATCTGTTGAATAGAGCTGATACTCCAGGCCTGCGCATGATCCAGGCCTCGAGGGGATCTACCATCCGATAAAGCAGCGGGTTCAGCGTAATAGAGACGATCGCCGCGGCGACCAGGGTATTCAACGCGGCAACCGGGAGCACCCCGAGGCTCCTCGCAAGCGTCGCGAGGATGAAGGAGAATTCACCGATTTGCGCAAGACTCACGGCGACCGCCAACGCGACCTTTAGCGGATAACGAAGAAGGCAAACGATGCTGAAAGCGGCGATCGGTTTACCCACCAGAACGATCGCCAGCGTCGACGCGGCCAGACCGGGAGCTTCAAGCAGTTCGCCCGGATTGAATAGCATGCCGACTGAGATAAAGAACAACACAGCGAACGCGTCTCGCATGGGCAGCGCCTCGGAGGCCGCCCGAAGACTGAAGTCCGAGCGCCCCACGACCATTCCGGCCAGGAAGGCGCCGAGCGCCATCGAGACGCCGAACAGCTTCGCGGAAAGCACGGCGATCCCAAGCGCCACAACAAGAATAGTGAGCGTAAAAAGCTCGCGCGATCGCGTGACCGCAACGTGTTCGAGGAGTTTCGGTATCAGGCGGTCACCAACAATGAAGATGAGCCCAACCAGCGCGCCGATCTTCAAAACAGCAAACACGAGGGTGAGCCCCGCGTTGGCCGGGCTCCCCCCGCTTTTCGCGAACAACGGCGGAAGCAGAACGAGAACGATGACGGTAAATAAATCCTCGACGACCAGCCATCCCACTGCGATGTGCCCCGTAGGCGTGTGAAGGTCGCGGTTGTCGGTGAGCACGCGCACGAGCACCACCGTGCTGGCGACGGAAATGGCCAGTCCGAATACAATGCCTGCGGACCAGCTCCAACCGAAGGCATGAGCGACGACCGCCCCAAGCGCCGTCGCCGCCACGCTCTGGACAATCGCGCCGGGGATCGCGACCCACTTTACCGCCAGTAATTCCTTCAGATGGAAATGAAGCCCCACGCCGAACATGAGAAGGATGACGCCGATCTCGGCGAGCTGCTCCGCCAAATCCCGATTGGCCACGTATCCCGGTGTGTGAGGTCCAACGACTGTCCCCGCTAGCAAATACCCAACGATCGGCGAAAGACCCAGCCGATGGGTGATATATCCAAAGGCCAAGGCCGCGGCCAGACCCCCCGTCAGTGTCATAATGAGATCGAGATTATGCATGTATTCCGCACTTTGTCGCTTGCAGGCTAATGTGCCGCAGCTTGAATCGTACCCTCCGAGGGGGAAGCAATTCCGTGCCCAGAGGTAGCTTTGATGTTTAACGACAAGCCCGGCGTACGCTACGAAAAACAGTCGCGACATCAGCGCAACTTAAAAGCTGGCTCTGACGATTATGTGGAGAGGGTTTGCTTTCTAACGCTGGAGTTCCGCAAGCATCTGATCGATCGATTGATATCGATTCGCCGGATCTTTCTCGACGCACTTGAAAATCATTTTCTTCATTTGCGCGGAGATGCCGGCCGTTATGGGCGGCACGGGCTTGTGGAGATGCTGATATTCAATATTGCCCTCATGGAAGGGGGGAGTTCCGGTGACAAGTTCGTAGAGCATGATGCCGAGCGCGTAAACGTCGGCTCGCTGGTCGATCTGGCGGCCGTCGATTTGCTCGGGCGACATGTAGAGCGGTGTCCCGACGATCATCGTTCCCGTGTTGGTCGCAGCCGAATTGATCACCTTTGCGATGCCAAAGTCCGTAACCTTCACCTGATTGTGCTCGTCGATCATGATGTTGGCGGGCTTGAGGTCGCGGTGAACGATCCCGAGCCGGTGCGCGTAAGCCATCGCTTCGCAAATCTGGCGCAGATAATTCAGAACCATGTCTTCCGTGAAGGTCATGTTCCGTCCCAGGATTGCGCGCATGTCCTCGCCCTCGATGTATTCCATCGAGATCACCTTTTTTTCGAGGTCGTAAAAATCGTGAATTCGAACAATGTGGGAATGCGTCAGGCGGCGGGCCGATTTGCATTCCGTCTTGAAACGCTTCACCGAGTTGGGATCCGTGCATAGGAAATCGTTCAGGACCTTGATCGCGACGATTTCGTCCAGGATGCGGTCCTTCGCCTTGAAAACGATACCCATCGAGCCGCGGTTGATTTCTTCGATGAGCTCAAATCGGTCCGCGATGATCTTGGGCCCCGTGCCTGATTCATCCAGCGGGCTGTCGGGCACGCCATATCGCTCGTCCTGCATCAGGCCAATGCGGTAGGTGATTTTCTTCAGCAGCTCCGCGCAATCCCGATAATGCAGATCGGCGCCGTAGATGCGTTCGAGGATATGCTGTGCGTGAACAAGCTCGTCGTTGGTCTCCATGTCGAGCGCCAGGCGATAGAGCGTGTCTTTCAACTCCTCGTCAAGCGGCACAAGTTTAAACTTTTGCCACGCAAGGTAGCGCAGACCCTTCTGCCAGAAACAGAAGCCCATGACCTTGTTGGCGCGGTTGCGGTGCTCGGGAAGTTGGACCAGTTGCTGTAGCAGGACGATGGCTTCGTCCAGCTCGCCCCGCCGAAGATACAGCTTCACCAGTTTGAATTGCAGCGTGGCGCCCGGCTGCTCCGCAACCATTCGCTCATAAACTTTGCAAAGATCCTCGTAGAGCGCGGGGGTGGTTTCCTCACCCGATTTAATCGCGAACTCAAGGTCTGCCATCGCGGTTGCGTAGTCGCCGACCGTGTAAGCCAGCGAGGCCCGTTCGCGCCGCGCCATGAGATAATTGGGAAAGCTTGAGCACAGTACCCCATAAAGTTCCACGTGCTCCGCCTTGGCGTCGGGCCAGCGCTTTCTCATTGCAAGGATGGTGTCGCGCGCCTCCTCCGGCTTTTTAAGGAAGGTTAGAAACTTCACTTTATAAGACTGCACGTCGGCGTCATCCTCGTGCCCCGCGCAGTAGGCCAGAAACTCCGGCTCCTTCTGCTCATAAACCTCGCAGCTATCCGCGTCAAAACGCCCATCCTTGAGAAGTGCGATCACGCCTTGGAAAGACTCGGAATCCCCGATCTCTCCGGTTGGTGATGCAACGACCGGCGGCTCCGTTCTTTGAGGTTGAATCGGTTCCAAAACCTGCGGATCCGTTTCGATCTCCGGAGCATGTCCGTTCATGGACGCGCCATTGGCCGGCTTGGCCTTCGGGCGCGCGATGGGCTGGGGTGGCGCGCTCCTCACAGGCTCGACGGTAAAATCTTCCTCAACACTTTCGGGCTCCGGTTCGGGTTCGCGAACCGGCTTTTTGCGCGACGCAGCTTTCGCGGAAGCTCGCTCAGGCTTGGCTGGAGGCGAAGGTGGAGCCGGGGGGGCTTGCAGGTCGATCTCCGCGAAGGACGAAGCAAGATCCGCCCGTACCTCGCCGGTGCCTGCCTTGTCCTGCACCGCTTCGTAGGAAGAAACTGCCGCAGGAACGGCCTCGGGAATTTCGGCCGGCGGAGCGGGACTTGGCCTCGCGGCTCGTCTCGGAGTTCCGGATTCCTCCATCGCGCGAGTCCGCCGTCGGCGTCGTCGCGAAATGCTGTTCCCATGCTGTGCGCGTCGTTCGTCGGCATTCAGATGCGAGCACGTCGTGATGAGCTTTTGCTCTACCCCGGAGTGCGATTCCATGGCGGAAATCTCAACGACGCCATCGGAGTTCACGAAAATTTCGACCCGAATCCGCGGCTGGCCTCCCTTGGCCTCTGGAATGCCCGAAAGCGTGAATTTACCAAGACTCCGGCACTCGCTCGCCTTCTCCTCTTCGCCTTGAAGGATATGGATATTAACGAAACTCTGATTCTCTTCAGTCGTGGTAAATGTCTTGAAGGTCTTGATCGGAATCGTCGAATTCTTCTCGACAAGCACACTCTTGCGGTTGCCTTTGATTTCGATGCCCAGTGTGTGCGGCGTAACATCAAGAAGAACGACTTCTTCCAGGTCGCCTGCAAGCACCGCGCCTTGGGTCGCCGCGCCGATGGCGACGACTTCATCCGGATTCACCCCCCGGAATGGCGGAACGCTGAAAAAGTCCTCGACCAACTCCTGTACCAGCGGGATCCGCGTCGAGCCTCCGACAAGAATGACCTTTGTCATTTGGCTCTTCTTGAGATTCGATTCCTTGAGACCCTGCCGGCACCATTGAAGCGTTTCGTGAAGGAAGGGCTCGATCAACTCTTCGAGCAATTCGCGCCGGATTGCCTGCTCGAGATGGATAAGTTTCCCATCAACCTGCGCAATGAAGGGAAGTCGCACGACCGAATTGGACGAGGTCGACAGTTCGCACTTTGCGCGTTCAGCTTCGTCCTTGAGCCGGCGTAACGTCACCGCCTCATCCCGCAAATCCACGCCATGTTCTTCCAGGAATTTGTCCGCGATGTAATCGACCAGTGCCATGTCCAGATCGTCGCCGCCGAGCCGGCTGTTCCCGGTCGAGGTCAGAACCTCAAATGCCTTGTTGTCGATGTCCAGCAGAGAGAAGTCAAACGTGCCACCTCCGAAATCATAAACGGCGACGGTTTCCTGCGTCTCGCGGTTCAGTCCGTACGCCATGGCTGCGGCCGTGGGCTCATTGATCAGCCGCATGACTTCGAGCCCCGCGATCTCGGCAGCCTTGAGCGTCGCCTGCCGCTGCAGGTCGTCAAAATAAGCCGGTACGGTGATCACGGCCTTTTTGACGGGTTCATCCAAATATTCTTCCGCGGCGGATTTCAGCTTCTTCAGAACGAAGGCCGAGATTTCTTCGGGCGAATATGCACGACCGTCAACGATGATGGTCGCCATTCCACGCTGGTCTTCTCCGATGTTGAACGGATAGACCTCGCCCGCCTCGTCGATTTCCTGCTTCAGCCGTCCGATGAGGCGCTTGACCGAAGAAATCGTTCTGAGGGGTTGGGTCGCCGCCTGGCGTCGCGCGATGTCGCCGACGATCACCGTTCCATCTTCCTGGAAGCCTACGACGGAAGGGGTGCGCGGGCTTCCCTCCGAGCTGCGAATAATGACGGGCTCTCCGTTCTCTATGATCGCGACAACGGAATTCGTCGTGCCCAGATCGATTCCGATAATATGTTCCGAACCGGTTGTCATTTGAGGCCTCGCGGCATGGTGAAGCTTCTTGTCATCCCAAGTGGTTTTCGTCGTTCAGAGCCCATCCGTCTTGTCCAATAAATTTGATCGGCGTTTTGCGGCTCTGGTTTGGAGAACTCTGTGCCCATCGCTTCCGGTCCCCGGACGACTCCAACCCATTCATCGGACGGTCATCCAGCTTTCCTGAACGAAAATCATTTATAGAACCAAATGTCATGGACATTGAGAGTATTGGACAAGTTCCAACCTCGGCGCGAAATTCCCCCGCGAAACTCGGGCCTGTCCTTCTCCATTTAGCTCTTATTCTTTCTTCGGTCGCCGCCGAATCTACGGTTTCTCTGGATCGCGTTGATCCCACCACGGCGGTCTCTTCTCACTTTGCGCCGTTCGGGCCCGCGGTAGCCGGGCGTATCAACTTGGGGAGCGTCAGGCTCGCCAGGTGCAGCTTCAGATTCATGGCCCTGTGCCGGCATGGACGCCTTTTCGTTTTCCAATTGAGCGCTGTTTCTCTGGTTGGGCCGTTCCACGGCGAATGAAGATCTGGGCTCCTCGACAACCCGCTCCTTCCCCGCTTTGCTCTGCTGCCACAAGGAATAATGGGCGCGCATGACAAATCGCGGCTCGCCGCCTTGCGCGATCAGGTAGGCCAGAGCATTCAGTTGCGAATCGAAATCCTGGTCCGGATCGATGCTGAAGAGTCGCAGCAGGCGCTCCATACCCCCAGCCTCGGTGGCGCTTCGGGTGATGATTGAAATAACTTCGGGACCGAAACGCACGAAACGATCGCGCACCCGCACCGCAATCTTTTCGTGCTTGATCACGTCAACCGGAGCTTCGAGGTCCCAGGGTTCTTTCATACACCAAAAGCCTTGCCGAGATTGCCAATGGAAACAACGCTGCCGGATTCCAGTCCTGTCCGCGCCGGGGAAACGGCAGAGGTGCTTCCATAATATGTATCGAAACCAGCTTGAGTGAGGTTGAGCCGGAGGCGGAAAGATCGTTCGAAAATCACCCGTTATCGAATAAGAGACGAATTCAATGGCGGACGGGGCGAGGATTTTTAAGCATGAATCCATCGGCAAATTCTGTAAACTTCAGCCATCGACAAGCCACCCAATAAAGTCGACCTTGTCGAAAGCCTGATGCGGGAGGAAAGACTGATGAGCCTTTGGCGGGAACTGACTGACACCCGATTCGGGGAATTGCAAAGCTCTGACGAAGACAAGCGGATGCCGCTCGGCGAGGCGATTCGCAATCTCGTACGGCCGGGCATGAAGATCAATCCGTGCAGCCTGCTCTCGCGTCCCTGTGCCGCCATCTACGAGCTCTCGCGTCAGTTCGCCGGAAAGGATCCGCAATGGGAATTTATTTCTTCCTCGATGGGCGGGACTTACTTGGCGCTCGTCCATCTTGGGCTGGTGCAAAAGATCATCGTTTCCTTTGCCGGTGAGGGTTATCCGACGCCCGGCCCCAGTCCCGTCATCTGGAATGCGCTCGCCTCCAAAAAAATGCAGATCGAAAACTGGACGATGCTCACGATCCCGCAGCGCCTGCTCGCCGGCGCGATGGGTGTTCCGTTCTTGCCAACCCGATCGCTCGCGGGGAGCTCGATCGGCGAGGATGCCAAACGCGACGGCAATTTTGCCGAAATCGACGATCCCTTCGGGTCCGGGCGGAAGCAGGGAGTTCTTCGAGCTTATCAACCCGACATCAGTTTCATTCACGTCTGGGCTGCCGACCCCTCGGGCAACGCGCTCGTCTTTCCGCCCTACGCCGAGAATATTTACGGAGCAATGGCCGCGAAGGAAGGAGTCATCGTCACTGCCGATCACATCGTTTCCACCGAGTTTATTCGAAAGCATCCCAACCTGGGCCGCATTCCCGCCGCGATCGTCCGCTCCGTCAGCCATACGCCCTATGGTGCGCATCCAACGGGTAATTTCGCACAGAACATCCCCGAATTTACTCCCTATGCGAACGACTACGAATTTATGAAGGTGAATCGGAAAGCGACGAAGGACTCGAAGAGTTTCGACGCATGGCTTAAGGAATGGGTCTTCGACGTGAAGGACCATGAGGGTTACCTCAAAAAGTTGGGGCAGGAAAGAATTGATAAGTTGCATTTCCTCGCCACGCCGCAATCGTGGCGTGAAGAGCTGGGATGGCATTCGCAACACCTCGACGAGCCGCGGGAGGCCAACCCCATCGAAGCGATGATCGTGCAAGGCTCACGCGCCATGGCCGATCGCACCCGCCGGCACAACTACAAGACCTGCCTATCTGGCGTTGGTCAGGCCGGCCTCGCCGCCTGGCTGGCACAGGATCGGCTTAAGAAGGAAGATATCGAACTGACGATGATGGCCGAGATCGGCATTTATGGTCATGATCCCCGCCCCGCCGATCCGTTTGTTTTTAATTATCGCAACCTTCCGACGACGACGACCCTCACAGATATTTTTGAGACGCTCGGCCTGCACACGAGCGGCGCGAACAACGCATGCCTGGGCGTGATTGGCGCGGGGCAGATCGACCGCCACGGCAACGTCAATTCCACCCGCATCGGTCCGCTTCACCTTGTTGGCTCCGGCGGAGCCAACGACATTGCGAGCGCTGCGGTCGAAACACTCGTCGTCGTTCAACAACGCAAGGAATCGTTCGTGGAAAAAGTCGATTACATCACCAGTCCCGGCCGCCATGTCCGCTGCGTTGTTTCAACGATGGGCCGCTTCGAGAAAAATGATGCCGGCGATTTGATTCTGACCGGTTACTTCGGCTTCAACGGTGCGGATGCAGCGACCGCTGCCGAAGAAATCAGGGCGCGTTGCGGATGGAATTTGGAAGTCAGCGACGAGCTGGAGCGATTGGACGATCCGACCGAATACGAACTGACTCTGCTGCGAATGTTCGATCCCGAGAGGTTGTTCCTGGGAAAGCCGACCGAGCGCGTAAATTCTCCGTCGCTCGTCGCCTCCTGAGGAGGAGCGCGATCATTTTAAATATTTGTCGAACCATTCCCACACAGCCGCGTAATCGTCCATGATTCCAAACCAGAACGTATGGCCGCCACCCGGATGCACGACGAGTCTGACCGGCAGCTTCATCTCTTCATACTTCGCCCGCATCAACTCGGATTGCTGAACGGGCACGGTCTGATCCTTGTCGCCATGGAGAAGAAGAAGCGGCGGGGAGGCGGCGGTAACGAGATAAATAGGCGAGATGGACTTAAGCTGCTCTTCAAGGTTGGTTATCTTGCCGAAAATGCCCTCAAAAAACTTGGGGTCGCGGTCCCGGATTTTCGTCCAGCCGCCGGGCTCGCCCCAGTTGAGAAGGTCGGTCGGAGGAAACCATGCAACGACGGCCTGAACCCGGCTGCTCACGCGCTCGACAGGCTCCTTCGCGTCTGCGGTTCCGTCATCCCCCGTCAGCGCCGCCATGAGGGCAAGGTGGCCGCCCGAGGATCCGCTCGTAATGCCGATGTGGCCAGGATCGATGGAATAATCGGCGGCATGTAGCCGGATGAACCTGACCGAACGCCGGATGTCGGGTGTCATCTCGGGAACCATGTAGCGCGGCCGGCTTCCGTGACGGACGAGAAAAACCGTGTAGCCCCCTTTAAGAAGCCCCTGCACCCAGTGTTCGGTTTTGCGCCCGCGGTCGTTGTCCGGCTGAAGGTCGGACTTCTCGGATTTCCACCCTCCGCTCGAAACAAGAATCACCCCCAGATTCTTGGAATCTTTATCAGGTGTGAGAACATCCAGCGTAAGAGCCAACCCATCCTTATGCCCAAAGACGACATCTTCGATCGCGTGATAAGGAATCGACTCACCGGCGTGCCCGTGAGCAAGGAAGGCGGCAAGAAAACCAACTGCCAGGACAAGCCGGGTTGTGCTGCGACGCATGAAACGCTGCTCCTTGATTCTTTTCGCTCGCCGCGACTCTTTCTTTTTTTGTGCCCGAAGAGTCCTTACGGTCGCTCTGGAACTCTCAATCAATCCAATGATCAGTTATAATTCCCGGCGGGCGGATCTGCGGTATTCTCGCAGTAGGCACCCTTAGCCCCGCTCCGGATACGAACACTTTTGATCAGAACCAATCTAATTTGAAGTCCAAAACATCCCTAACCTCAGCTAAACCAAGACCAATTGGCTTTGTTTCGCAGTTCCATCATCAAGGCCGCCCCAGGCTTTGTTTCTGATAAAGACTGTTTCACTCAAAGCTCTCCGGCGATACAATCCAAATTCGACTCGGAGGTATTCACATTGTTTCGCAGATTGAAAATCATCAGCCTTTCCGGCGTCATCGCAATCGCTTTTTCCGTGGCGCAGTTGGTTAGATCCTCTTTCGCCGCAGGCGACGAAAGGAGCGGCGAAACGAAGTCAACAACTTCACCTGTTATCGCAATTGCGCCCCCATCGGTCACCGCCGACAGGCCGGTGGATTTCGACGGACTTCACAACGTCGTCACTTATTCCACGGACCTCTACAGTGGCTCGGCCCCCGATGATGAGAAGGCCTTCGATACGCTCAAAGCCCTGGGCATAACGACAATTATCTCCGTCGATGGCGCGATGCCCAACATCGAAGCGGCCAAGGCTCACGGCCTCCGTTATATCCATCTTCCGATTGGTTACAATGGCATGGACCACGAGCGAACGATGCAAATTGCGAAGGCAATTCAAATCGCCAACGGGCCCGTTTATGTCCACTGTCACCACGGCAAACACCGAAGCGCCGGCGCCACGGGCGCTGCGGCCGTGACTCTTGGACTGATCTCAAACGATGTGGCAAAGGAGCGGATGAAAGTCTCGGGAACAGCCCCGAATTACAAAGGGCTTTACAAGTGCGTTGCCGTGGCAAGCCCCGCAAGCGACTCCGAATTGGCGGTGGTTCCTGCCAACTTTTCAGAGGTTTGGAAGCCCAGCGGATTGGTCAAGTCCATGGTCGAAATCGAGGAGGCCCTTGATGCTTTGAAGCTGATCGAGAAGTCGGATTGGAAAACGCCTCCGGATCATCCTGATCTGATTCCGGTCGCGGAGGCAGGCCGCCTCGCGGATCTGCTGCGAAATCTTCAGGACGAGGAGAAAGTTAAAACCAAACCGGGGGAATTCAAGGAATGGTTCCTCAAAGCGTCGAAGCAAACCGAGAAGCTTGAAGATAGCCTTGCGTCGGGGGAAAAAAGTTTGTCGGACCTCACCGCTCTGCTGGCCCCAGTCGCGCAATCCTGCAAGGATTGCCACACCAAATATCGAGATTAGCGGAAAGGTTTCCTGAAACCTCTTGCAGGCTGGCGCTAGCCCTTGCGCTTGCGGGCTGCTCGCGGAGACCGCGTTGCGGTTGTTTTGTGGCAAAGTTCCTCGATGTGGGCATCCTCCCCGTGAAGCGTGAACTCCTGCGGGTCGTGGTGTTGGGTCCGCCGCCGCGTTACCCGAATTTCTTCTTTCAGGATCAATTTTTTTCTGATCTCCAGCACTTCCTCGATCACCGGAATGATGGTGACGTTACCTTCATGACGAACCGGTACGGGAGCTTCGATTACCCGATTGATGGTTATCCGCTCGATTTCCGCCCTCTCCTCGAAGACCGGCTCATCGATGAACTCCTTATGCTCATGGACCGATTTCTTAACGACCACCTTTCCCGCGTGCAATTCTTCCCGAGTCACGGATGACGCAAGGGCCTCCTCCGACCCCAGGGCGACTTCCTGCTGGGCTCCGCAGCCTGGATTGCGATCGACAACATCTTGCGGCGCTACGGAAGCTGAGAACGAAGCCGATCGTCCGTTCGCAAACAGCGAATGGTCGGTTTGCTGCTCCGCGTGTGTCTCGTGGTAGTTGTAAGCGTGGTGTCGTTTGATATCTTCCAAACGCACTGGAAGATAAAGCGACCCATCCTCCTGCGGCTCCAGCAGAAGCGCCGGAACCAGGATTTCCCCCTCGGGTTCAAGTTTGACGAGCACCATGCGATCGGTCCCAAACCTGCCTCGGGCTGGGACACCCACACCGCGAAGTCCGTCCTTACCCCGTATCTGCACTGAACCAGAAATGATCATCATGGACTCCTTAATTCGTGCGCCGAATGACCGAACAACCAATGCCAAGCAGGCCCATCGATGCCGATCCACCTTCCATTTTAGGCTCTATTGGCCAATTTGTTCCAAAAAGTCTCATAATTGGAAACTCCGCGCAGCAGTTTGTTCGATCATATTGCAGTGTATATCCAAAAATCGAAAACTACTCGCGCAGCTTATATAATGTTCTGCTTACTATGCTTGTCTCTACTCCTTTTCCATCGCAAATTAGGCTTGCGGTCTTTTTTACGTCGCAGACCCGAATTCTCGACAGAATGCTTAGGCAAATGGAATGCCACAAGGCTCTGGACCAGATCCAGTGGCTTGAAGAAGGCCTGGTTGGCAGTCAGGCAAACAGCACCTGACGCTGAATATCGCCTGATATTCGAATTGTTCGTCAGACTTTGGAAAGTCTTGGGTCCAACGCTCTGGCCGCTAGATCGCTCAGAATATTAAAGACCACAAGCATAACCGTGTAAACGAGCGTGACACCCATGATTAGCGGATAGTTGCGGTTGGATATGCTCTGGACATACATGAGGCCCAAACCAGGGATGTTGAATATCTTTTCGACGACGAACGAACCGGTCATGATCGCCGCGGCTTGCGGACCCATATAAGCGAGTACGGGCGAGAGCGTGTGTCGTAGGCCGTGGACCACCACCGCTTTCGTTTTTGAAAGGCCTCGGGCACGGGCCGCGAGCATGAATTCGCTCCGCATGACTTCCGCGAGTCCGGCCCGGATGAGGCGCGCGAGATAGGCCGTCGGAAGCGCGGCCAATGAGATTGCAGGAAGGATCAGGTAACTCATACCCCCCCATCCCCCCGCTGGGAAAAGACGGATGCGATAGGAAAACCAATAGAGAAGGATCGTCCCAAGAATAAACGAAGGAACCGAAACGCCGGCGGCTGCGGTGAAGGCAAGGAAGCGGTCGGCCCAACCCCCCCGGCGCATTGCCGCCGCTGTTCCGAGCGTGAAACCAAGCACGAGCGAGATTGAGAGCGAGAGCCCTCCGAGCGCCGCCGAGCGCGGCAGTCGCTGGCGAATAATTTCACCGACCGTGCGGCCGGGGTCGTCAATCGAGAGACCAAAGCGGAACGTCGCGGCGTCGCGCATGTAGTCGCGGTACTGGACGAGCAATGGGTCGTTCAGGTGATAACGCTCTTCGATCGCACGGCGGACGGCTTCGGGGAGTTTGCGCTCCGTGCTGAGCGGGCCGCCGGGGATCGCCTTCATAAGAAAGAACGTCGCCGTCGCCACGGAGAACCACACGAGAAAGACGGAGAGAGATATACGGAGGAGCGGGAGGAAAAAGTCGAGGAGATGCGCGGATGCTGGAACGCGGGGAGGCGGTGACGATGATTGGTTCTCTGTTTTCACTTCAACGTGTCCGCGCTTCGTGATTTCGGGTCTATGAACTTCGGCTAATCCGTAATACCAAGGACGGCAGGCAGACGTTGGAGCAATGTGCCATCAACGGAACACAGCAGGGCATCGCCGTTTTTGGCGCGCTGGATCCGACCAACAGCCTTGCGCGTCTCCGGGTTCAGAACGTCGAATTGATTTTCATTTTCCCGGCTAAGAAGAAGACGAATCGTTTCACCGCTTAGGCCGCGGGATTCGAGTGTGTAAAGCTTCTCTTCTCCATGAATGGGTTTGAGTGTTGATCCCGTAAATCTGGTTGGCCCTTCGTTTGCAATGCCGTCAATGTCGAGCGTCTTATCCGTCCAGAATTCGATTGGGTTCAGCACGAGCGTGTCGCCTAGGATTGCGAACGGGTAATAGACAAACATGGCCCAATAAACGATCGTCTGAACAAATTCGTTTTCACTTGAAGTCTCGTTGAATCTGTAAGCCGATTTGGTTAGCGGAAATTTCCCGAAGCAGCCGGCCGTCAGTGCGAACGCGCCGAGAAGCAGGGCAGCGGTTAGTCTGCGACTTACGTTTTTGGGAGATTGCGAGAGGAGCTGGAGCGTGCGGTTCATGAACGGTTCCTCGCTAGAAAACAGGTGGTGATACGCAACGCGGAGCGTTGCCGATACAAAAAGATGATCGAAATCGAATCACTAATCTACACTAATTTGCGCTAAGCAACCTGGATTGATTCATCGATTGCCGAACGAGATTGCGTCGCCCCGGACAGGCGCTTAGAATACCTTGCCTTGAGTAATTCAGATTAAAGGTAGGTGGCTGCCGTGATTCGATCAAGTCGATGGAGCATTGTTGGAGGTGCGCTTTTTGCACTCGCTATATCGCTGCCGGGGATTGCTCCGGGGCAGGGGATTGAGTGGAAGCGCACTGTCCTTAACGAGAAGTCCAACTTCGAAGCAGCGGGCGTTTTAGATGTCAATAATGATGGAACGCTCGACATCATGTGCGGAGATACGTGGTATGCGGGGCCGAAATGGGAGCCGCATCATGCGTGCGACATTATCGAGGACGGCGAATACCGGATCGATTTCGCGAATGTTCCGATGGATGTCAACGGCGACGGTTGGGCTGATATCGTTTCGTGCAATTGGCATCGGCAATCCGTCGTGTGGCGGGAGAATCCCGGCACGAAGGGGGGCAATTGGATTGAACGCGAGGTAGACAAGCCGGGCAATAGCGAGACGGCGATCGCCGTCGACGTCGATGGCGATGGGAAAATAGATTTCCTTCCGGATGTTGCCCAGAAGACAATCTGGTATCGGCTGGAGAATGGGAAAATTTCGGGGCATGAAGTTTCGGCAACCATCGGCGGGCACGGAATCGGATTTGGCGATGTGAACGGGGATGGCCGCAAGGACATTCTGAAGCCGGGCGGCTGGTTCGAAGCTCCCGAAGAGAGGCTCAAAGGGACATGGATCTGGCACGCCGACTGGAACCTTGGCGCGACGGGTGAAGAAATCATTACCTACGACTTCAACGGGGACGGCCTCACCGATCTCTTTTACGCGATGGGACACGATTTCGGCACCTTCTGGCTCGAGCAGACGAAGGAAACTGAGCCTGCAAAGAAATGGGTCACTCACCAAGTCGACAAAGATTGGTCGCAGGGTCATTCGTTGCGGCTTGCCGATCTCGATAGGGACGGCATGCCGGATGTCGTCACAGGTAAGCGGAAGTACGCGCACCGGACCGATCCCGGCGCGGAAGATCCCATGGTGATTTTTTATTACTCCTTCAACAGGCCGAGCAAAACCTTCATGCGTCAGGAGATTCATCGTGGTGATGGGGACGGGTTGGGGCTCGGTCCTGTGGTGACGGACATCGACGGCGATGGCGATCTTGATTTGGTTGCGCCTGGGAAATCGGGACTTTATTTGTTTCAGCAGGAAAATTCGAACAAGCCGGTCGAGCCCAGGAAGGCCGTGCAGGAATTCAAAGTACCGGAGGGTTTTGAGATCACGCTTTTTGCTTCCGAGCCGGAGATTCGCAAGCCGATTTCGCTCGCGTTCGATGAGCGTGGCAGGATGGTGATTTGCGAGGCTGCGGAATATCCACTCGGACCCAAGCCCGGCGAAAAGCCGCAAGATGCGGTCAAGATTTTGGAAGACGCCGATGGCGACGGTCACGCCGACCTTATTAAGACCTTTGCCGACGGGTTAAGAATTCCCGATGCTGTGGCCGTTGGGCACGGTGGGATCTACGTCGCCGAAGCGCCCGACCTTTGGTTCATGCGCGACACCAACGGCGACGATCGTGCCGACGAAAAAAAGTCAATCCTGACGAATTTCGGAACGCAGGACAGCCATCATAACGTGCATGGGTTGATCTGGGGACCCGAAGGCAAGCTCCTGATGTCTCAGGGTTGCTCGACGACTTCGAAGATCATCGCGGACGGAAAGGAATGGTCCCTTATTGAAGGAAATTTTTTTCGTTGCTGGCCCGATGGGACCGGATTCGAAGTTCCGTTTCGCGGCTTCACGAATTCCTGGGGATACGATTGGGACGATTTCGGAAACTGGGTCTGCAACGACAATGAAGGGCCGCACCTGATCCATTTGGTCGAGGGTGGCGATTATGGCTTCTCGCTTCCGAATCGTCACGATGGGAAACCCGGGACTCTGCCCGGGATGGCCACCGATCACCAGCAGCACTACGGGTATCTGATTCAATCCGGTCTCACGATTTATTCAGGTGATGCCTTCCCCGAGGAGTACAACGGTAGCATCCTTCAGGGCGCGCCGGGGATGCACAAGGTCATTCGCGATTCCGTCGAGCCGCACGGGGCAAGCTTTCTGGCGTCGATGGAGACGGATTTAAGTTCCACCGAAGACCCGTGGCATCGAGCAATTGCAATGGCGGTTGGTCCCGACGGCGCCGTGTATGTGCTGGATTGGTATAATGAGATACTCGCGCACGTTGAGCATCCTCTCGACAGCCCGCGGCGGGATAAGACCCATGGCCGGATTTACCGTATCGCTTGGAAAGGAGCAAAGAAGGAGCCGATTGCCGATTTAAGAAAATCGACCGTTCAGGAATTGGTGGCCAATGTACGCTCGGATAACAAATGGAAGCGGCGCATCTCGCAGCGGCTGCTCGCGGAAAATAAACGTGAGGCGGCCGCTGCCGTTTTGCGATTGCTAGTCCCCCAGGAAAAAGCCCGGACGCGCTGCCACGCGCTCTGGACGCTTGAAGAAATGCGCCTTGCGGAGAAGCCGGAAACGCGTGCGGGCGTTGTCCATGCGGTTCAAAATTCTCTGAGCGATCCCGATAGCCGTGTCCGAACGGTTGCCGCCCGAATCGCGCGGCATATTGGAATGAATGATCCGGAAACGTTGAAGCGGATCGTCCAGTTGACGAGCGACACAGATGATTTCGTGAAATGCGAAGCAGCTTTGACCGTCGCCTCGCTGGCGCAACCCCTCCCACTCGAAGAGGTCACCAGCATGATTGCACGCGCGGATTGGGAAGATCCCTACCTCGCGCATGCATTTACCGAGGCGATCCAGCCGTACAAGGAACAGGTCGTGATGCACGGGTTCGCGATCGGCGCCGAGGGGTTGAATGGAGAGGGCGAAAAGTTTTTGCCCGCGCTGCTTCATCTCCGTGACGCGCGAACCGAACCGCTCTTTCTGGCGTTCTTGCAGTTGCCGGAAATCAAGCCGCACCTCATCGATGAATTGGTCTCAGGGTTGCACGGATTCAACTCACCGGCGATTTCGAAAGGTCTCGTTGCGTTTCTCGCGCAGCACCCCGACCTACCACCGAATCTGATCCGGCCGATTCTGGAAGATTTGCGGCGTCGGCCCGGGCAGGATGAATTGGCGAAAGATCCTTCAATCAAACAAGTGCTGCTGAAGCTGGCAGAGAATCGGCGTGATTCGCTGCTGCGCGATATCTTCCTCACCGCCTCCCAGATTGGCGATCGCGCGCTTGCACCTCGCATCGTCGATGAAATTCATAATTCTGACGCAAAAATTTCTGAATCAGCAATCCTCAGTTGCGGCGAGCTTGGGCTCGGCGAGGCGAACCCCCAGCTCCGCGCGATGTTGGATCAATCCGATCCCAGAAGGAAATGGGCGACATTGCGAGCCCTCTCAAAGATCGGCGATTCGTCGATGAAGACAGTGTTTGAGGAAGCGCTGAGCGATCCTGATAGCGTTCTTGATTGCATTCGAGGGCTTAGGAGGATTGCAAAACAGGAGGATTACAAGCAATCCCTGGAAACTGCACTGCGACTGATCAATGAAGGCAAGGTCATTGTAAATCGCAGAACCGCGCGCGAGCTCCGCGAATGGATCGCGAAGGATGGTAACGCCGAAGAGCGCGCAGCGTACTCCGCGGCGGTGAACGGTTTCGAAGGGATTATGCGCGATTGGCGCATCATGGGACCTTTTCCGAACCCTGATACGAAGGGGCATGCAACCCCCTATCCGCCGGAGTCCGCCCTGGATCCCAATGCGGTTTGTCGCGCCTTCGACCAGGATCTCACCTGGCAGAACCTTCACACCGACGACGCTAACGGCATTGTGAGCCTTGGGCACTTGAAACCTAACGACCACGTTGTTGCATACGCCTGGGGAACGATTGATTCGAGCGAAGAGCGAGTGGGAACGCTTTACGCGGGCAGCGACGATTCGATCAAGGCATGGGTGAACGGCGAGCTGGTGCTCGATCATCTGGTGGATCGCGGGTTGGAAGTGGACCAGGATCAGGCCCCCGTCAAGTTGAAAAAAGGGCCGAATACTGTGCTGGTAAAGATCGGTCAAAATGGCGGCGGCTGGAACTTCCACGCTCGTATTGCGGTCCTCCCGGAAAAAATCCAGCGCGACCCTGACAATGCCGAATTGCGCGCGATGATTCTAAGTGGCGATTTGAAGCGCGGCGAAAAAGTGTTCTTCGGCAGCGTCGGCTGCGCACGATGCCATGCCGTGGGCGATAAAGGCGGGCGTGTGGGACCCGATCTCTCGAATGTTTCCAGGTTGAACCCCAAGAGCTATATCGTGAGGTCGATTCTTCGTCCCAGCGAAGAGATCGCGGAAGGTTACGCAGGACTGACGATCTTTTTAAATTCCAACGAGTCCTTTGAAGGCTACATCCATCGAGAGACCCCGAACGAAGTTTTCCTCGTCACGGCTGAAGGAAAGACGATTACTATTCCCAAAGACAAGATCAAAGAGCGCCGGCCCCATTCAACTTCCGGCATGCCCGACGACATCGCGAAGAACATCACTGCGCAGGAATTGACCGATCTCGTTGCGTTTCTCGAAGAGCGGAGCTGAAGCTCTTCGCCACCCCCGAGACCTGCTGGATTCGTCCCTCGTCGGCGCTTCTGCACCGCTTCTGTGCTGCGTTTGTGTAAAACGTGTAACAAAGCGAAGTAAATCCGAATAACCATTCAGGCTATATTTTTCCCTTAAGTATTCACGTTTCAAGCCGATATAGGCGATCTTGCCGCGGAAGCCAGTTTGGTCCGCCGATTGCTGGTAGGGCCTTGCAATGAATTCTTTCATGGAGGTTCGCGCAAACACCGGCGTGGCGTCGGACCTTCTTAAAGTCCTGGGTGCTAAAGGCCGTTACGATACGTAATGCGGGGGTTTCCCCTTTTGGAGCGAATATTTTTCGAGCGTATGGATTGAAGATGAAACTAACTAGACCTCCCCGGGAGCAGGCCGGCTTCACGCTGGTAGAAGTGATGATCGCGGTCCTCATCGTCGCCATTGTAACGACGACCGTAATTTCGTCGATCATGTTTACCTCGCGAGCGACGCGGCTCAATTCCAATCGCTCGGCCGCGGTGAACGTTGCCCAGGGATTCATCGAGCGCTTGCAGGCGGACAATTTCGCAAATGTAGGGCCGCCGCCCGACGCGCGCAACCAGCCTCCGGCAGGCGGATACGCCAACATCGACTTCAACAGCAATCCACCGGTCTATCTGGATGAAGCGCTTAACGTGCGATGCCGGATCGTGTTTCGGTTCACTGGTTACGGAAGGGCGACGGCAGGCGGGAGCACTTCGTTGACGGACGCCACGGTGGCTGGTACGGCCGCAGCATGGCGGTCCGATGAATGGAAGGGCGATACGCTTTTTATCGTGAGCGGGCGCGGTGCGGGACAGTTCGCGCAGATTTCAGGCAACACGGCCACAAACCTAACCCTGGCCAGTGCGCTCAATCCGGCGCCGGACGCCACATCCGTTTACATGATTAACAACGGCAAGACAGTCGAAGTGACGACGACGTGGGAATATCTCGGGAAAAGTTATTCGGAGACCATGGAATCGCTGATCGTGAATTATCGTTCGGCCGTGGTCCTGGGATTCGCGGGAATCTAATGAAGGGACAACCTATGAAATCACGGAGCATTACGCGACGCAATCGCCGACATGGTTTCACCATGGTGGAGGTTGCGATCGCCGGACTGATCAGCACGACCCTGGGAATGGGGATGATCACGTTGACCGTCATGTCGCAGAGAATAATAAAGAGCGACTTCTCGCAGCAGATGGCGATCCGAAACGCCAAGGCCGCGATTGACGGCCTTAATGGGATCAACCGGCAGTTCAGCATGGCCGTTTCATCCGGCGCGAATGCGCCCCGGGTTTACAACAGCGCGGGCGCGGTCGTCGCGAATACATGGGCCAACCGCGTCGAGTTCTCGCGTCCTGGCGATGCCGCCGGAAAGCGCAGGCGTTATTTGCTTAGTCCGGGGCCGGATGGGAATATGTGGACACCCTGGGACAATTTTCTGCAATACGACCCCGACACGACCGTGGCGGGCAATGAAGTGATTGTTGCGACAGGGCTTTCGCCGGTCAATTCCGGCGGGGCCTTCCGCTTCACCGACGCCACAACCCCGCTAACTGTTCAAATGAGAGTTGGAGATCCCGTCACGCGTCCCGGCGATCCGAAGACGATCACCCAGGCGGAACTGGATAATTCAAATGCCCATACCGGAAAAGGCCTGCAGGGCGTTGAGATCAACATCACAGTCGCGGCCCGCAACTAAGGTTTTCCCCCAGTTTAAGGAGAATGAGGAATCCATGTTGGAAAGCATCTTCTTCCGGACGCCTTTCGGGGCGTCGAAATTTTTGAGGAGCGTGGGCAGGCGTAGGGGCATGGCCTTGGTCGTCGTGCTCGTCCTCTCTCTGATCCTGATTGCCCTCTCGGGTGGGGTCACCAGGATGGCAGTTCATCAGACGCATGATCTCGCGCGATACGAGGTCTATAAGGATGAGTTTGCAGCCGCGGAAGCGGCATTAAACAAAGCATACTCGGCCGCGCAGTTCATGGTTCGGAACCGAACCCCGAACCGTCCCGCGCAGTTGACCGCCCTGACGGCTCCCGTCATGGACGGATTTACTTTCCCGACCTACCGAATCCAACAGACGTTCAATTCGTCGGAAACCGATCCGGCTACAGGGTTCATTCGCCTTCGCGAGAGCTACAGCGCCACGGTTACTGCCAAGCGCACCAAGGGGCTCGCGCAGGGTATGGTTCATCCTGGCGTAACCTTGACCGAAACAATCGACATAACCTCCGATCCGCCGTGTCGCAATGCGATCTGGTACAACGACGAACTGGAAATCGCTCCGTCGCCGTTGATGGAAGTTCGCGGACGCGTGCACAGCAACGGCGATCTTTATGTTCAGGGGACGAGCGGAATCGGATTTTTTCACAAGGTCACGGCCGTCGGAAATCTGTTCCATGGCCGCGATCCCAACGCCAAGATGGCGACGGAGGTAGGTTACGTTCGCTTCACGGACGACCTGACCAAAAGCGCGGTGGGCTCCCTCGTGAACATGGCCGGGGGAACGGGCGACACGAACGCCGACGGCTGGCTTGACTCGAAGGATACTAACTGGAACACCACGCGTCAGGGCCGTTGGAAGGACAACGTGCGGGATAAAGCCGATGGAGTCGCGAAGCAGGATCCTCCCGTTCCAGCAGGCTACGATCCGCACGCGCTGATCGATCGCGCCGATCCGGCAAACGATCCTGCAGGGCTCGCCGCCGAAAAATTTGAAAACAAGGCCGCCCTGCGAATCGTCCGGAAGACGGACGGAAGCGTCGTCGGGCTCGATCAGCAGGGTAATAACGTGCCGCTGACTTACCTTTGGCCGACGAACCCCGCGCCCGGCCAAACGCAGGTCGTCAAGTCGATCATTCGAGTCTTCAATCCCGCGACCGGAGCAGAAAAGCTCACGTGCGCGAATATGGCTGAGTGGAACGCCGCTGCAAAGAGCACGAAGTTCTTTGATTCCCGCGAATCGGGAGCCACCAGCGCCGCGACCGCGCAGGCGGATGCGATCGACGTAAATATCGCCAACCTTAAGGAAAGCGGAAAGAATCCGTACAACGGTATTCTTTACGTTTCGAACGAGAACCAGGGAACACAAAAAGGTGTTGTCCGCCTTTTCAACGGTTCGAGTCTTCCGACGACCGCCGTCGCGGACGGTTTTACCGTCGCAAGCGATGATCCCATTTACATCAAGGGAGATTACAATACAGTAAGTCCGAAGATCGCCCTTGTCGCGGGGGACGCCCTCATGATTCTTTCCAACGCCTGGAATGACGCCAACAGCGCCTACGACAAATACGGCTCGCGTACGGCAACGGCGACGACGGTGAACACGGTCGTGATGGCCGGAATCGTCCCGAGCGGCACGCACAATACCGGAACCGGAAATCAGGATTACAGCGGGGGCGTGGAGAACTATTTCCGTTTCCTTGAGAACTGGGGTGGAGTGGGCTTTACGTATAGCGGATCGATCATCGAGCTTTGGCTCAGCAAGAAGTTCCTCGGTCGCTGGAGCGGCCAGAGCTACACTTACTACAGCCCGCCGAACCGGTACTGGAGCTGGGACCCGCGTCTTGCAACCGGGGCACCTCCGGGGATGGTGATGATCTCTCAAATCGCCCGAAGCGATTGGAAGCTCGGCGGAAGTTGAAAACCCGAGGCCCCTGGAACCTAATCGTAGAAGCCGGAAGCTCACATGCTTCCGGCTTCGTCATTCCATGCCGCCTGCAATCTTGACCGCCCGCGAGGATTCTCTCTCATTGACCGGAGGAACCCGGTTTCGGGGAAGTGCTCTCGGGGTTGTGATGGAAGCGGAATGGGCGCACGTAGACAAAGCCTGGTTCATCCGAGGGAAGCTGGCCGTTGGGATAAACACACAACGTCGGCGCGACTCTGGAAACGCCCTCAGGAATAGGTTTGATGCAAACGAGCCGTATCCAGCCGAAATCCTTCTCGATCCTCCCCGCCATCGTCACGCCTTGCGCGAATACGATTGAGCGATGAAGCTCGCGCGAGTCCGCGTCGTAGTACATGAGCATGAGATTGAGGGAGTGATTCAGAAGATTCTCCATTCGGATATCGATCGAGCAATAAAGAGTCTGGTTGGGGCGGGCCGGAATTGACCCTGTGGAGAAGAATAGCGCCTGACGGCCGGGGTCGTCCTGGATCTCTGATGTGGTTTTCCGGCGAGGGTCCGGCGGGGGCATGGTGATCTTGGCGATATAATCCCGATCCTCCTTGTTCTCCTTGATGATCTGGATCTGGCTCGATCGATTGGTCGTCCAGCCCGTGACCATTTCCGGAGAAGTCCATTTCAAGGTGGATGCCTTTTCCGGCGGGAACTCCACCGGGTCAGGAATCAATGCAAAGCCCTCCTTCGTTTCGGCGGGAGGAGAGTTGTAAATGTCGATCCACTCGATGCAAGCATCCCGGTCCGCATCTTCACCAAGGCTCGGCGAGACGTCCCCCTCATTTACGAAGGAGATCTCGAGTCGATGCAAACCCTTTCCCGCCTTGAACGGAAGGCCCAGGGATTCCCAACTGTTATCACCCTTATCGAAGCTGAGAACGCCCAGGCTTTCGCCATCCACCGCGGCCTCGATGATGACTGGTCCGGGCGCGTCGTGGCGGGCTTGAAGCTCCAGATAACGATCAACCCCGGAGGAAAGAAGAAATTCGTAAGAAGTGACGGCGCTGCGTTTCATGACAAGAGCGTGGTGCCCCTTAAAATCGTGCTCCTGCGTGAAGACTGTGGGAAGAAATCCGTCGGGCTCGATCGCTCTGATGCGAAATGCCTCGCCAGGCACAGGGTGAACCAACATCGATTCCAATCGGACCAAGCTGGAGCCCTCCGAATTAAGGGCGAGACTGACCGGTCCTTGAGGGAGCGACGCAATTGTATGATGTTCAACTTTACCTCCCGGCGGCACGGCCCACTGTTCCACCTCTTTACCGTCGATCGAAATCTTCGCCGTGGCCGTAGTCGTGCTGGTGTTGCTGAGTGCCGTGGAAATGGTCGAATTTTGTGATGCTTCCACCAGAATGCTGTCCTGCATCGGAAGGCTGCCGCCCAAATCCAAACCGACTTTGAGAGTCTCGGTCGGGACCAAATACCGTCCCGAGTATCTGAACTTGTAGACGACGACATTCTTGCCTTCGTAGTTGAACTCGTTGGGGTGAAGGGTGGGCGAGTTGAAGACCGGATCGAAGTTGGCTCTGACCCAATCGAAAAGTTCCTTGGGTTCGTAACGTTGATAGGAGGAGGGAATATAAACGGGATCGCCTGTGCGGCAGAGATTCTTGAGCTGCTTGAGCGCGAACCCGTGAGCATTGGAGGAATCCCAAAGCTTGACCATTTTGAAAGGCTTGGCCCCGAGCAGTTTTTGATAGAATTCAAGCGAGGTGTAATTGCAGTAAAGAAAATTGGCGATGTGGCTATTTGGCTCCGCGTGATCGCGAAGATACTCGGCGGCCCCCTTCCAATCCTGTTTCTCCCCGCGATAGTAGCCGAATAGATTCGGCGCAACGGGGACTGCCCAGAGCAGACCGGCCAGACCCAGGACCATGGCGTAAGCGAAGCCGGATCTTGGGGTCCCGGAATTCGCTTCCTGCGACTTTTTTGCGAATGTCCGCACAAAAGTCGCGACGGCATCCAGTCCGATCGCGGCGCAGAGCAGCAGGCCGGGGACGATAAAGCTCGTATAACGAATGTGGAAGAAGTGGGAGTAGCTGCGGATGCTGAGCGCGACCCACGGGCCCACGAGAATCATTGGAAGATAAACCGCGAGCCACTCGCGCCTGCGGACCAGAAGGATCCAACCAAGCAGGGCGAGCGCCGCGACGACGAGCGCGACGGCGAGATTGAGAGCGCCGTAATCGTAGAGAGCCCCGCCATAATCGCGCAGAACTTTCGAGAAGAAGGGGAAGCTGATTTCAAAATTCGGAGTTCCCTGGGAGTCCTCCGCGGCGCCCGACGCCATCGCAGCCATGACGCGGCGCGCAACCATAAACGCGGCGCTCCCGAGCACAAGCATCGCCGCAAGGCCACCCCCCCAGAGGAGGCGGGAGCTTGAGCGGCCCGATCCCTTCTCTTCGTTTTCAGCTCCCGTCCGCACGCCGAACCATCCGAAGGCGTGTTCCATCAGGGTGCGGTCCAGAACGAACCAGAGGCTGAGCGTTGCCAGAGACGCGAGGGGTACGAAGATGGCCGCGGGGTGGACTTTGTAACAGAGGAAACTCCCGACCAAAAGCAAAAGAACGGCAGACCATGTGTGCCGATGAGTCATCCAAACAATCGACATGAGGACAAGCGCCGAGAAGCCGATCATCAACGAGTAGTAATGCGAATCCTGCGAGAAATAGATGGAGATGGGTGAGAAGCAGAGAATCGCTCCGGCAAGCAAACCCAATCGCTCGCCCCCCAGCAGGCGGCCCGTCACGTAAATGAAAAGCACCGAGAGAACCCCGAAGATTGCGTCGGGCAGGCGAAGAAAGAATTCGTTTTTCCCAAAAGCCAGGGAGAGCTTGCTAAGAACATACGGCACCTGGTGGACCGTCTTGAAGACATCGTCCCACGTGCCGACGCAGGCGTTCCAGTCAACCATCTCATCGACCCAGAGGCTTTTGGCTCCCAAATCGGGAAAGCGAAGGAGAGAGGCCACGGCCAGAAGGATCCATAAACCCCGCGTCGGTTTGTAGGGAGTCCAATCGAACCGCGCCGGAGTCTTTCGCGAAACCCTGGCTTGTTGCGTGGTTCGGGGGACTTCGCGGACTTCTTTTTTCTTCTTTGATGCCATTCCAATCAGACATTCCGCGCGTTGGGCGCCGGCTTTCGTTGATAGTTCCAAAGGATAAAAACGGAGAGGATGCTCCTCGATGCATAACTGGCGGTCGTTGCGATGATCGTCCCCTGCACGCCCCACCCCGGGACAAGCCATAGATTCAGTAGAACATTCAGAATCGCGGTCGTCAGCGACGCCGCAAATTGGGATCGCACCCTCCCTGCGCCGGCAACGATGTCGAACGCGACGGTGCCGGTCGATTTTATGATATAGGCTGGGAGGAGCCACTGAAAGATTATTCCTGAGAACTCGTATCCGGGACCGAATATCCATCCGACCAGCGGGGCGGCGAAGTATCCGGCAACCGCGGCTGGAGTTATCAGGACGAGCATCACGCCCGAGTAATGTTTGAAATTCTCCCAAGTCCTTTGCGGATCGTGCGCATGCGCGACCATGCGCGAGAACTGGGATTGGGTGAAGGCGTATGGACCCAGCAGGGCGGTCGAGAAGATGAGAATGGCGATTCCATATTGAGCAATTTCGATGGGATCGTTTCGGAAGAAATCGAGAGTCAAAATGTCCGCCGTGGGAATCACCGCTTCCAAAGTTTGCGTCAACGCGATGAAACCTCCATAACCGAGAAACGGCTTCACAAGCGAGACTCTGAACCGCGGGCGCTCCGGCCGAAGGAAGAAAAAGAACGCGAACACTAGCGCGCCGATTTCGGTGAGGACGCGTCCCGCGGCCCAGCCCAGAAATCCGAACGCCCACGCGAGCAACACCCCCAGCGTGATCATGATCACGCTTCGCGTCGCCTGCGCATAGGCAAGCTGCTTGATTCGGCCCGTTCCCTGAAGGAATCCGAGCGCGCAGCTCGTGAGCGTCAGCACCGGAAGGATAAAGATCAGCCAGGCGACGGCTTTGCGGGCGATTGTGTCCCGAATGAAATCGGTCGAGACTGCAATTCCCAACACGATGAATGAAATGAGCATCGAGGCAGCCAAGCCCAGCGCCGCCCCGGTCCAGAACATGACGTTGCGATCCCGGAGCGGAGTTCGAACATCGGCAATATGTTTGGCGATACAAGCCGTCATACCGAGTGCCGCGGGAATCGCGCAGAATTCGATGACCGTCCGCACCACACGGATATGCCCGACTTCGTCGATGCGAAGAATCCGCGTCAAAACGATGTGAAAAAAGAGCGCGCTGAGAGACACGAACCCCAGCGACCAAAAGGAATGGAAGAACATTCTTGGCGAGATTCGTTCGCTTACCGGTCCAATGCCGGGGACACGATCACCTCCGACAATTGCTTCGCGCGGCGATTCGCCAATGGGGGGCGCGGTATGTCTGTTGGAAGCAGAATTCACGTCTGAAAAGGTTTCCATAGATTAACCCGTCAATCAAAGGAGTATTGGATTTTTTGTTTGGTCGATACTTCTACTTGTTCTCACGCTCTACCGGGCGCATGATCGGCCCGGCGTTAAAGACGGAGAGAACAAAATGCGATTGAGACATTCAATATTCCCCGTGGCAGTGGCGGTCGTCGTGATCGTCCTGCTGGGTTGTCCCCGGAAAGAGGATTCCGAGCCGAGAAAGATCACCCGGGCCGAGTTGGAGGATAAAATTCGCGGGGGGTGGGTGGGACAGATGATTGGCGTCAGTTACGGCGCGCCGACGGAGTTTCAGTTTCTGGGAAAAACCATCGAGCAGGAAATTCCCTGGCACCCCGAGGAAGTGGCCAATGCGATCCGGCAGGACGACCTTTATGTGGATATGGTTTTCGCCGGGGTGATGGACAAGCTGGGTCTCGAGGCGACGACGGAGCAATATGGCGAGGCCTTCAAGGACACGCAATTCAATCTCTGGCATGCCAACGCCGGGGCGCGGCGCGCGTTGAATCGCGGGATCAAGGCGCCCATGTCCGGTCATCCCAAATACAACATTCATGCGAACGACATCGACTTCCAAATCGAATCCGATTTTATCGGCCTGATGTGTCCCGGCCTCCCGCAGGAAGCGAATAAATACTGCGATCGGGTCGGGCACGTCATGAATTACGGCGACGGCGTGTATGGAGGCAACTTTGTCTGCGGGATGTATTCGGCGGCCTACTTTGAAAAGGACCCTCGAAAAATTATTGAAAAGGGCCTCGCCTGCATGCCTCAGGAAAGCGGCTACGCCCGCGTGATCCGCGACGTGCTCGACCTCGCCAAGGAATTCACCGTGGATACGGAAGAGAATTGGAAGAAGACATGGGCGGAAATCAACAAGCGCTGGGATAAGGACGACCCGTGCAGCGATGGCGCGCTTCGCCCGTGGAATATCGACGCGCGCCTGAATGGCGCTTACATCGCCATCGGGATGCTCTATGGCAAAGGCGATTTTTCGCGGACGATCGAAATCACGACCCGCTGCGGTCAGGACTCGGACTGTAATCCTTCGAGCGCGTGCGGAATTCTCGGCGTCGTCATGGGTTACAAGGCGATTCCGGATTCGTGGAAATCAGGCATCGAGCGAGTGGCGGATAAGAAATTTAACTTCACGGATTACTCGCTCAATGAAATTTGCAAGTCGACACTCCAACGCGCATTTAAAATCATCAAAGGCGCCGGCGGGACGATCACCGATTCTGACATCTCGATTCCCGTGCAGCTCCCAACGCCCCCGGCGCTTGAACAATGGGACATGGGGGTCCCCGAAAAAATTCTCGTGCCTGAAAATTCCGCGTGGAATTTTGAAGGGAACTGGGTGCGGCTGGTGGACAAGGATCAGCATACTGTCGGCGTCGGCGCGAACGGAGCGGGGGCCCAAGCGACGCTGACGTTCACCGGGTCCGGCGTATCGCTCATCGGGAACTGCGGAGCCGAAGGGGGGCGCGCTGACGTATTCATCGACGGGGAGAAAAGTTACGATCTCGATATGTTCGTGACGGAACGAACGCACGATAACGACGCATGGCATATTTATGATCTGAAGCCTGGCGAGCATAAGCTGCGCCTCGTCATGCGGGACGACGCCGATTCCCGGGCCAAGGGGAAGAAGCTGGTTCTCCAGGGCGCGATTTCGTTTCAGCCCAAACCGAAATAAATTTCTGATGCGCGCTTATTTTGAAAATTCCGCAAAATCCTTGTCCAGCCTTGCCTTGTCCGTCTTTCCCTCGTAGACCGCAACGCGGTAGCGAAGGTGCAGATTGTCCCCGGCCTTGAGTGTCATCTTACGCTCCTCGGCGCTCTTGTCATAGCTCTTCCGGCCGAAAGGATTCACCGCAAAAAGGCCGTAATTGCGAGCGTGCCAGTAGGGGGGCTGATTCAGGCTCGTCGGATGGGAATAGATCGCGATCGTCACCGGCTCGTCGGCTCCTCCCGTTTTCAAATCGCCGCGCAACGCAACCCACGGGCTTGTCTTGCCCCAGACTTTGGAGGATTTCTCGAGGCCCTCCGCGTTTATGTAGCTGCCCGTGCCACCGGTCTCCTCGAGACTCTTTGCGACGCGGATTCCGAAGGCGCCTTCCTTCGTGTCGCCGAATTCCACGTCTCCATTCTGCGCCGCGAGCAGAATATCGTGATCCATCCAGCGCACGCCTTCCCCGGCGCCGAATCGTACCTTGCGATGCTCGACGAGGAGCGTCTTGCCCTCGTTGTCGTTCCATTCGAGCACGATGTTCAGGGTGTTCCCGTCCACCGAAGCCTCGCGCTGCTTGATTCGTCGGCCGGATGTGGCGGCGTTCCAGAAATGGACCCCGTTCACTTCGTCATATGTAAAGAAAAGCGATTGATGATGCGGATGGTCTTTTGCTTCCCCCTCTACGTCCTTGATCATGGGCCACCCGCGATTGACGGGAACTCCGCCCGCGCTCAAAACGGGAAAGAACACGGGCTTGTCGAAGAATTCCTTCTCATCATAACAATAGGAAGTAAACAGCTTCCCATTGTAGGTCACGTCGTATTGATCTTTAGCCTCGGCCTTCTTGATCTCAATCTTCGCCTCTTCCGCCCGTGCCGCAAACGTCGCCATGCCGAACAGCACGGCCAGAACTCCGAACCACCGTTTAAACCGCATGATGAATTCCTCTTTTCGTTTAAATCTTAATTTCCCGCAACCTCATCCTCCGCCCGCAAATCCTGAGAGAGGGCGCGCGCCAGCAAATCCATTTCCTCGACCAGTCTTTGATACTCCGCTGTTCCGTGGTGCGGCTGATAAGCCGCCTCGATCATCTTCGGATCCGGGCGATAAATCCAACCCCGAAAAAGCATGATCGCCGCCAGCGTTGCAAAGGCCAGGACGAGCCAAAGTGCCCACTTCAGTCCCTCGGCATAAGCCTTTGCACAGAGGGCCATGAGGCACAGAAAGAAAACGCCGCATCCCATCCGGTATCCACGGGTCAGGCGGATATGCGCCTCAATCAAAACGGGATCGTTTTCGCTGTCGTCGGCCTCCATCTTGGCCAGGGCCTTCTCGACCTGCCGAATGCGGGCGATCTTCGTCTCGCGCGTCGGAAAAAGTCGGAGAAGCTCGGCAGGATTTACAGGTTCTGGGGAGGGTGTCGGAGAGGTCATGGCGGATGAAATCGGTTCAATTCTACTTTTGACGATTTAGCAGGGCTCATTCAATGGATAAAAATCTTGATCACCGAGGGGAGCGCCAACAGAAAAACGACCGCCAGCAGGATCAAAAATACGATGATGAATGCTCCGACATTTCGCACCGGTTCCATTCAACGAACCTCCAGCGCCTTGATGGAGTTTTCCAAATCTTCGGAGATTTCGTGCGCGGATTCCCGCCCTTGCGAAAGGCGGGAATAATTCTTTGGGGTTCCGATGGTGAGGTGAATTTTTTTCGGGCGCGGAATAATCGCGCCCTTCGGCCATGCCTCGAAAGCGCCACCCAATCGGCAAGGGATTACAGGAACATCGCTCCCAGCGGTCAGGTATCCAATTCCCTGTTTGAAGCGCTTGACGTTTCCGTCCGGCGAGCGCGTTCCCTCGGGGAAGAGAATCAAAATATTTCCGGGATTTAAGAGCAGTTCGCGGCAGACACTCAGGCTCTGGCGCGCGTGGGTTTCGCGCTGGAAGGGTAGGGCGTTGACTACAATTGCCGCGACCGCCGTACGGGGCATGCTCGTGAAGAAATAATCCGCAGCGGCTGCGGGAAACGCGCGGTGCAGTCTGTTTAGGGGCAGGCAGGAGAGGAGACAGAGCGTATCGAGATGACTGCAATGGTTCGCGACGAGAACAAACGAACCTTCCTTCGGAAGATTCTCAAGTCCCCGAACCTTGAGCCGATGATATGTTTTCAGCCAGCCCCGCAGCATCAGCGCCGCCGCCGACCGAAGCAGATAAACCAGAATGTCGGGCTCGCGAGGGAAGGCACGCAGCCTGTCGATCAGATTCTTATCGAGGTCCTTCGCGGTATCGTAATGCCATTCACTCATTGCAGATCGTAGAACCAGCGCGTCATGTGCACGAAAAGGGGAGCGGTATAAATCAGGCTGTCGATCCGGTCCAAAATCCCGCCGTGGCCGGGGATGACAGCGCCCATGTCCTTAACCCCCAAATCGCGCTTGATGAAGCTGATGGAAAGGTCGCCGAGTTGCCCGCCAATGCCGACGATAAGCCCCGTCAGGATTTTTGGAACCGGACCAAAATGCGGAAACGAAAATCCCATGATCCAGGGTAAAGCGAGGGAGAACGCAAAGGCTCCAAGCGAACCTTCCCAAGTCTTATTGGGGCTGATTTCGGTGCGCATCTTGTGGCGTCCAAACAATTTTCCGAAAGTGAACGCCGCGACGTCGTTCAATTCCACTGCGAAGATGAGGTAAAGGAGGTAGCCGTAGGGGTGATCTGAATTCGCAAGCCAACCGGCGTGTCCGAACATCCAGCTGAAATAAACGAAGCCCACAATTCCGAGCGACGCCATCTGAAGTTGCCCCTGCGGTCGATTGCGCAGGGTCGGAATGGCGAGGATAAATGCGATTACGTAAACCGGCAGCGCCATGAACAGGCCGAACCAGCCCCTTTCCAGCACATTGGGATCCTAAGCTTAGAATTCCACGTGGACAAGTTGTCGCG
>JADMIO011216330.1_pt1 | contig 59263 bp, 57 predicted proteins | sample 8958161 | NCBI WGS metagenome assembly JADMIO01 (sample SAMN16585339, study PRJNA669376) | soil metagenome | isolation source: Crop rotation soil | place: USA: Cullars Rotation, Alabama | collected 2011 | reverse complement strand
CCGCGACTTCAAGTCACGTGAATTCCAAGCTTCGGATCCCACTGTGCTGGAAAGCCAGAACTTTCCGGGCCATAAATTTCTATCACCCTTCCTTTTGGCAAGCCGCCAATACCAAGCGCCACATCAAGTCCGATGGATCCCGTTGAAATAACTTCCTGTTCAATGATTCCCTTATCGCTCATCATCATTACCGATCCTTTGCCATAATCTTTGTCGATCTTGTCCATCGTCAACTTAAGCGCCTTGAATTTTTCTGCCTTTTCTGATTTGTCTAGTTTTTCTACGTTGTTCATTGTTTTTGTTTTTTATGTGATGTATCTGAATTTGCGTTGTAAATGTATAACGTAGGGCAAATCTAATACATAAAATTTATAAACAACTAATTTATTTAGTATTTTATTGATAATTTTTTTAGTTTAAACTAAAGTTAGTTTAGTTGGGCAGAAGAAATATTAGTAGGCCTCACCCCCGCCCCTCTCCTTTAAGGAGGGGGCGCCAGACTCTAGATATTTGATGAGATATATAATATCGTAGGACTATAAATTATCATATTCATATAGCGGATCCAGGCCGGAACCGGCTTCCATTTCAAAAACAGGTTTTATGATCCCATCAGTAAGCCCATAGACCCAGCCATGAAGATGGGGACGCTGTTCGTGCTTCCAGGCTGCCTGGATAATGGAAGTTTTTGCAAGGTTAAATACCTGCTCCTGTACATTCAATTCCGTAAGCCTGTTCACCCGGTCATCATCCGAAGGAAAGCTATCGATCTCATCGCGGTGAATACGATAAATATCTTTGATATTTTTAAGCCAGTGGTCGATGATGCCTAAATGATGTTGTGTCATAGCGGCCCGAATACCGCCACAACCATAATGACCACAAACGATCACGTGCTCTACTTTTAATACTTCTACTGCATATTGCAATACGCTGAGCAGGTTGATGTCTGTATTTACAACAAGATTGGCAATATTGCGGTGTACAAAAATCTCTCCCGGTTCTGTGCCGGTGATCTTATCGGCAGGCACCCTGCTGTCGCTGCAACCGATCCATAAAAATTTCGGGGATTGTTGCGCCGCAAGTCTGTTAAAGAAACCAGGATCAACCTGGTTTTGATCTGTAGCCCATGCTTTGTTCTGTAATAATAATTTCTGGTATGGTGACATATCTTTCATATAAAATTTTGTTTAGTGTGCTGAATCATCCATATTGGCTTTGCTTATATCTACCAATTGATGTGATTCATTATAAAGTGATTTATTAACTGTTACGTGTATCTTTTTTAAATGTGCATGCATTAAATATTCGTTGATCGTATCTATGATATCCCTGTCAATGAATTCTGCTTTTGCAAGGTCAATGATCACAACTGCATTTGAAGGTATTGATTCCAGTTTATCTTTTAAAACCGGTTTGCTGAAAAAAGAAACATCTTTTCTTAACCTTATCAAATACCTGTTGTCATCATTTACTACAAAAATAGCCGTTCGGAAATTACTTCTTATAATATAAAAAATTCCTACTGCGATACCGATCAAAACCCCCTTTAAAAGATCTGTAAAAACAATGGCCAGCAAAGTAACCATGAATGGCATGAATTGTTCCCATCCTTTTTTGAAATACAGCTTTGCCAATGATGGCTTCGCCAGTTTATAACCTGTATATATAAGTATGGCCGCCAGTGCTGCTTTTGGAATGATGTTGAGCAGGCCTGGAACAAAGGCAACACAAACAAGTATGAGCAACCCATGCATAATGGTACTTGATTTTGTTTGAGCGCCTGCCTGTACATTGGCACTGCTTCTTACGATCACACTTGTAAGTGGCAAGCCACCCAACAACCCGCTCACAATATTTCCCGAACCCTGTGCGATCAGTTCCCTGTTTGTGGGAGATACTCTTTTCAATGAATCAAGTTTATCAATTGCTTCCAGGCCCAACAATGTTTCAAGTGATGCAACCAATGCAAGTGTTACAGCTGTTATCCAAACATCGGCATTCATTATATGTGACCAGTCAGGGAACCTGAAAAATGAAAAGAACTCAGTGGCAGATCTTGCTATCGGAATGTTTACGAGTTGACTTGCATCCAAAGCATATACTCTTGGAATATTTTTAGTAAAAATATTTATAAGAATTCCCATGACAACTACTGCTAATGGACCGCTAAAAAGCTGAAATATCTTTTTAGACTTTATCCATTTCGTTTCATAGATCAATAATATGATGATACCTAAAAAACCGATCAGCACTGCAACAGGTGTAAGGTGGTTCAGCGCATTTACAACAGAAGAAAATGTATTTTCTCCCGATAGTTGAATAAAGGCCTCATCACCTTCATAATTTTTATCGTATCCAACTAGATGCGGAAGCTGTTTTAAAATTAAGATGATCCCGATGGCCGCAAGCATTCCTTTGATAACACTATTAGGTACGTAATCACCGATCACGCCCAATTTAAAAATACCCAATAAAATTTGAAAACATCCTGCAATAACTACTGCAAGAAAAAATGCTTCCACCGAGGGAAGTTTAAGTACCGCAGCGGCCACGATTGCAGTAAGTCCCGCCGCAGGTCCGCTTACACTTAACTGTGAGCCGCTTACCAAACCAACAACAATTCCCCCTACAATACCACCGACCAGCCCGCTGAATTCATTGAGCCCGCTTGCCACAGCGATACCCAAACACAATGGTATGGCAACAAGAAATACAACGATCGATGCCGGGAAATCGGCACCAATGTTTTGAAAATATTTTTTCATTAAATGAATTTTAATGTGAATAAGAACAGGGTATGGCTGTTCGCCACTGATTTCTTTGTCTGAACTGTGATTTGTTTGATTAAATGAAAACTATGATGAATGCTCATTAACGCAATGACTGAATGAAAATCATAGCCCATCATATAATCAAATGAATCATGGTTCAGACAGAAAAACCAGTGGCATTTTTAAATACAGCCAGAGATCCCAAACCAAAAAAAAGTTGAGAGAGCAATTATGCTTTAGGAGGAGGAGCGTCTAATTCGAAATGAACAACCTGCAATTTTTCGGAAGCAGGCATTTTATGTTTTGATAAAATAATAAAAGTAGAGAGTTCCTGCGCATGCAATTCATGAATATATTCTTCCTGGATGATCAACCCGGTTTTTGAAGAAGATTTTTCTTCAACGGGTGCAGGTGATTCTTCATCAGCAGGAGCGCTGGTATGCGAGATACAAAATGAATGCGCTGATGGAGGATAAATGAAAAAATTAGCAGCCGTTAAAAACAACAGGCAAAAGGACATAACTATTATAGTTATGATCTTGTTGACCGATATGTTTGCTTTTTTATTCATTTTAAGAATGGCAAATATAGAAAATGAATGCCGGTAATCAGTAGCCGAAGATATTTTTTACAAGCTTTTTACAATTCTTAGAAAATAATCTCATTCTTCAGCATATTGTGGTTGGTGGGGACACCAACCACGGGGACCGCCTTGGCCGGTGTTATCACCGGCCACTTTTTTGATATAGCAAAATTCTGTGAATTACTTTTAATTAGCTACTTAACATTATATATTCAATCCCCCACAAACACTGATCGTTTGCCCGGTGATATAACTACCCATATCGCTTGCAAGAAATAAAGCTGTGTTTGCAATGTCTTCGGGGCTTGCAAATTTTCCGAGGGGAATATCTGCCTTGTATTTTTCAGCGCTTTCGCCATCTTTTAAATAACTCGTCATATCTGTTTCTACAAAACCGGGTGCAATGGCATTCGATCTTATATTACGGCTGCCTAATTCTTTTGCAATGCTTTTTGTAAAGCCAATGATGCCGGCCTTACTTGCTGCATAACTGCTTTGTCCTGCATTGCCCATTTCTCCAATAACACTGCTCATATTAATGATGCTGCCACTTTTTGCTTTCATCATCGGGCGTATAACCTGCTTGGTCATGTTGAAAACACTTTTCAGGTTTATCTGCATTACATCGTCCCATTGTTCGGGTGTCATGCGCAATAATAAATTATCTTTTGAAATGCCCGCATTGTTTACGCAGATATCTATTTTTCCAAAACTGCTTACCACATCATTTACAAAAACCTCGCAGGCGGCATAATCACCGGCATTGGTTTTATATGCTTTTGCCTGTACGCCGAGCGCTTTTAATTTTTCTTCGAGAGCCGTCGCTTTTTCCGCACTGCCGTCGCTTACATAAGTAAAAGCGACGTTTGCTCCTTCTTCTGCGAATTTCAATGCAATGGCTTCACCGATGCCCCTTGCTGCACCAGTTACAATAGCTACTTTCCCTTCTAATAATTTCATATAAACAGATTTAAATAAAGGCCAACACGGTTAAGAATAGAACGAGGCGGTAAATTATAAAAATTACTACGTTTTGTAAAATCAAAAATAAAATTCCTTTTAGTATAGCCTGCCAAAAGGAGAGCGCAAAAAACTTTTTAAATGCTACAATGGTCCAATAAACAATAAAAACTGCAAAGATGGGCAATGCGAAAAGATCACCTGTATTTGCTGTTACATTAAATAAGTTGGCTACAAAAGTCAAAATGAGCATAGCTAATGGCAAAACGAAACAAAATATATAAAGCATTACGTTGCTTGATTCAGTTGCCAATACCAGGTAGTCAAAAAAATATTTTCTTTTTTTACGGAACAGGATATTCAACGCTAAACCTGAAAGTGGGAGAAAGATCAGCAGAAGCACTTTCGCGAATGCGGCTGATTTGTGATCATATATTTCTGCCAGCGTATCCAGTGAAATATGTTTGGCTGCTGCTTTATGATTGATAATATCCATCATAAAATGCATCCAGGTGGTCTTGAAATTGATAATATATGTACCAAATGGTAAATTCAACCCTTTAAACATAGGGAATAATAAATAAAGAATAATCCCCACAAAAAATAGGGAGAATGGGTTGTAATATTTTTTTCTTATGCCATTGGTATATGCTACTGAAAGTTCGCCGGGTCTACGAAAAATAATGATCACTGTTTTAAAGAACTTACTATCAAGGTGTGTGAAGAAATGAAACGTTTCATGTAGAAAATGCTTCAATGATTTATCATGATCAGTATAGACTTTTTCGCCACAATTATTGCAGAAATTACCCTTGAAATGATTGTTGCAATTTTTGCAAATGTTTTGTGTCATAAACAATAACGCTGTTACTCTATTTTATCTTATCCGTTTTAGGAAAGCCTAACTGAATGGAATGCGATCTTTTCTTATCGCATTACGCTTCACAATAAATTATTTTGAATTAGGATCTCTTCTAGAATGGTACGGTCATTGCTAAGCCTTGGTACTTTATGTTGCCCGCCCATTTTATTTTTTGATCGCAGCCAGTTTGTGAATGAGCCTTTAGGCATATTATGAACCTTAGGCATACCCAGTGCAATGTCCTTATGTCTTTTTGCTTCATAATCACTGTTCACGGATTTTAGCGCTGTATCAAGTTCTCTTGTAAAATCTTCCATGCTAACTGGGGGCTTTTCAAATTCTATCAACCACTCATGGGCGCCGTTACTGTTTTGCGTAAAGTATATGGGAGCAGCTGTATAATCGGTAACGATGGAAGCTGTTTTTTGCGCAGCGATCGTTATTGCTTTATCAGTATTATCAACAATTACCTCTTCACCAAATGCATTCATATAATGTTTGAGCCTTCCTGTAATAAGAATTTTATAAGGATCAAGCGAAGTGAATTTTATGGTATCCCCAAGCAAATAACGCCACAAGCCGCCTGTTGTGCTTATAACAAGTGCATAGTTTTTATCCAGGATCACTTTATTGAGGCCCACTGTTCTTGGGTTTGACTTACCATATTCTTCCACAGGCATGAACTCGAAAAATATACCATGCTCCGTAAACAAGGTCATGCCTTCATCATGCGGGTTTTCCTGTGCAGCAATAAAACCCTCACTTGCATTATATATTTCAAGATAATTGATCGGGGCACCGATCAGTATTTCAAACTGTTCACGATATGGTATGAATGAAACACCGCCATTGATATATAGTTCAAGGTTGGGCCATACTTCTTTGATGGTCTTCTTTTGTTTTATTTCTAGAATTCTTTTCAGCAATAATAACGTCCACGTAGGAACGCCGGCGAGCGAAGTAACATTTTCTTCTGCAGTAACCTGGGCCAGTTTCTCAATTTTATTTTCCCATTCATCCAGCAAAGCAATGCTAAGCTCCGGCGTGCGGATCCATTGCCCCCAAAAAGGAGAATTCTGCATAAGCACAGCACTGAGGTCACCACACTGTATATCTTCATTTATTTTACTTACCTGGTGAGAACCACCAACTACAAGCCCCTTACCTGTAAGCAGGTCGCTGGCAGGAAAATTTTTATAATAATTAGTGAGTACGTCCTTGCTTGCCTGGTAATGATTTTCCTGCAGGCTCTCATCACTCACAGGGATAAATTTGCTTTTATCATTCGTGGTGCCACTGCTTTTTGCGAACCAGGTAACCGGTGTGTTCCACAATACATTTTCTTCTCCATCCATCATTCTCTGTATGTATGGGCTGATATCTTCATACTCATGAATGGGAACATGCTTCTTAAAATCTTTTATGTTGAACAATTTTGAGAAATGATACTTTTTGCCGAACGTAGTGTATTGAGCCGAAGTGACAAGATTCTGCAATACTTCACGCTGCGCTGCTACCGGGTGCGATATCCAGTTCTGAATACGCCAATGACGCATACGTGCAAGCTTCGATATGGCGGGTGATAGCAGCTTCATTTATGGAAAGATAGAAAAAAAGCTGCAAGAATAAGCTTCAAGCTACAAGCTTCAAGTTATAAGCCTTCAGAGTAGTCGATGAAATACAGCTTCCATATAGGGCAATGAACCACAAATTAATAGGTGGGCTTGAAGCTTGCAGCTAGTAGCTTACAGCTTATCTTGCTGCCTGTTCATGCAAATAATCCTTGCGCTTTAATTCGAAATTCTTACCAAGATACAGGCGCCTTACATGTTCATCACCTGCAAGTTCTTCAGCAGTGCCGTGTTTAAAAATACTCCCGTCGATCAACAGGTAAGCCCTGTCGCAAATGGAAAGTGTTTCATTTACATTATGATCTGTAATGAGGATACCGATGTTCTTATATTTAAGTTTTGCAATGATCTCCTGTATATCTTCGACAGCTATGGGGTCAACGCCGGCAAATGGTTCATCCAATAAAATAAATTTTGGATCCACGGCAAGTGCCCTTGCTATTTCTGTACGACGTCTTTCACCGCCACTTAGTGTATCACCATTATTTTTTCTTACATGTTGTAACCTGAATTCATTTAGCAATGATTCCAGTTTTTCTTTTTGAGCTGCCTTTTTCAATTTGGTCATTTCCAGCACGGCAATGATATTGTCTTCTACACTCAGCTTCCTGAACACACTGGCTTCCTGCGGCAAATAACCGATACCCATTTTTGCCCTTTTGAACATGGGCAGTTTTGTAATATTAATATCATTTAAAAAAACCTCGCCACTATCTGGCTTCACCAATCCAACTACCTGGTAGAATGAAGTCGTTTTACCTGCCCCGTTAGGGCCAAGCAATCCAACGATCTCTCCCTGTTTTACATTAAAGGAAACATTGTTTACAACGGTGCGGCTGCCGTAAATTTTTACCAGGTTCTTTGTTTGTATTGTAAGATTCAAGAAAAAATATTTAAGGACAAAAATAAGTGAATTGGATCAATCGGGTTTTTCGTATACGTTAAAGTGTAAGATAAACCGGCGTTATCTTGCTCAATAGACTATATTTACCACCAGTGCTACAATTTGATAAAAATCTTCTCAACGTTTTCTGACAGGATATTATCCGTATTTCTGAGAATATAGACACATCTTTTAATTCCACATTATTATTCACCGTGTTGCTAAACTTATTGTTTAGCCCGGCATGGTCATTTTTTTTTGATATAAAAAAATAAATCAAAATCTAAAACAAGTAAATATGAAAAAGACTTTATTGTTATTGTTTGTAGTGCTCTCTGTGATATCGTGTAAAAAAGATGATCCGTCACCGGCGGTTACAACAGGTAACTTAAAAATTGGAACAGCATGGGTATATAAGTATACCGATTATGATTCCACCGGTGCTATTGATAATACCGGGAATGTTACCCTTACCATTACTTCGCAAGCAACACTTCTTGGTGAAACATGGTGGGTTGCTACCGGGGCAGGTGATCCTCAATACATCCGCAAAACCGCTGATGGTTATTATACTATAAGAAATTCGGTATCGCAACTTGATTTTAAAGTACCTGCCGCAGTAAATGATACCTGGCGCAAAACATATAGCAATGATGCTGGTGACTACAGCGATTTTAAGGTAATGGCTGTTTCCCAGGACGTAACCGTACCAATGGGAACCATTTCATGCTATTATGCTGAAGGCAATGATGCCAACAGTTTGGAAGATAAAAGCTGGTATAATGATGCAAACATGATGGTTAAACAGCAGGAATTTGATCAAACAACAGGTGGTACTTCATTCGTCGATTTTTCGCTGGAGCTTGTAAGCTATACTCCATAATACTTATTTAATACAGATAATTAAAAACCCCGGTCCATAAACTCCGGGGTTTTTTCATTTAGCTTTATATTTGCAGCTATTTTAAAACGTTTATGAAAGTAATAGATCACATCAATCATTCCGATAAGACCCTGATTTCTTTTGAAATACTCCCACCTTTAAAAGGCAAGGGTATACAATCGCTTTACCAGCACCTTGATCCTTTGATGGAATTCAAACCGTCTTTTATAAACGTAACGTATCATCGCAGTGAACACGTGTTTAAGAAAAAAGCAGATGGTACTTTTGAAAAAGTGGTGGTACGTAAAAGGCCGGGTACAGAATCGATCTGTGCGGCCATCATGAATAAATATAATGTTGATACCGTACCCCATTTGATCTGTGGTGGATTTGGCGTGAATGAAACCGAAGATGCATTGATAAACCTGAATTATCTTGGTATTGATAACGTGCTTGTGTTGCGTGGTGACGCTGCAAAAAATGAATCTTCTTTCGAAGCAGAACCGGGTGGCCATGAATATGCCATCGACTTATTGCGCCAGGTTAAGAATTTAAACGCAGGTATTTACCTGGAAGGCGATCTGAAAAATACCATACAAACAAAATTCTGTATTGGTGTTGCCGGTTATCCCGAAAAACATTTTGAAGCACCCAATATGGAAAGCGACCTGCGACATTTAAAAAATAAAGTAGATGCCGGTGCAGATTATATCGTAACACAAATGTTCTTCGACAACTCAAAATATTTTTCATTTGTAAAAGCATGCAGGGATATCGGCATAACGGTTCCCATTATACCAGGACTGAAACCTGTTTACACAAGGAAGCAGTTGACCATCTTACCAAAAACATTTCATATTGATCTTCCTACGGATCTGTCGAATGAAATGGCAAAATGTAATAATGATCTTGAAGTTGAAAAAGTAGGAACAGAATGGTTACTGCATCAATCAAAAGAATTAAAGAAAGCCGGCGTACCGGTACTGCATTATTATACTTTGGGAAGGCCGCATATTGTGGCGGATGTGGTGAAAGAGCTTTAATTTGAAAATTTGAAGATTTGAAAATGAGATGATTGAATCTTAAAAGATGTTATTCATTTTCAAATCTTCAAATCAACACATCTTCAAATTACTTTATTAGGGTTTTCACCAATGCTTCATTCACTTTCACCGGGTATTTCTTCTTCAACTCTTCCAGCCATTTTTGCTCCAGTATATTCTGGTAGTCGTTTATAACGAGGCCCCTTGCTTCGTCAAAACTGCGTTGTTGATTCGGCTCGTATAATTTTAAGTACTTAACAAATGTTGCTGTACCGTCTGAATTTTTTGTTATCGAAGAATATGAATCTGCATTCGCAGGGAATGAATTGGTTGTTCCATTGATCTGCGAAAGTTCATAGCGAGCGCTGTCGATCTGTATTTCATTGTTCTTTTCTTCAACAAGCTGCCTGAAGGCTTTGCCGGATTTTAAAGCAGCCAATGCATCCTGTGCTGCTTTTTCTGAAACCGCATTCACGATCAAAACATCTGCGCTGGCGGCCCATTTGTAATTTTCTTTGTGTGCATTATAATATTTAAGCAAGCCAACCGTATCAATGCCTGCTTTTGTCCATACATTTTTTTCCATTACTTCAAAAAGCATATTACCTTCTTTGAACTCCTGCATCTGGAATTTAAAATCCTCGTTGTATTCTTCAAGGTGTTTTTTATAATATTCAAGCGAAGAGATGGTAATATATTTATCCCATAATTCTTTGTTGGATTCTCCTTTGTATTGCTCAAAATTTCCTTTGTATTCTTTTACAAATTTTAACCAGTCAGCACCTTTCAGGGAGCTTTTTGTAAAGCTGATGATGGTTTTATTGCTGATAGGAAGTTTGCCCGGAAGTTCAGGATCATCATTCAATGCAAGAGAATCAGCAAATCTAAAAAGGTCCTCATCCTTTACACCCGGCACTCTTTTGTATCCTATTTTAGAAATGATATCTTTTGCAAATTTTTCTTTTGCTTCACTGATCCTTGCATCCTGCATTATTTTTTGTTTCAATTCAAATTGAACAGATGCATCTGATCTATCAGTAACAGTAGGAGTAAAGCCAAGCCTTTTTACAATATGAATACCATAAGCAGTAGAAAATGGCTTTGTCATATCGCCATCTTTTTTAAGATCGAAAACTGTTTTCTCAAATGAGTAATCAAATTTACCTGAACCAAATTCCGGCATTTCGCCAGCATTCATGTAAGTAAGTTTATCATTACTGTACGTTTTAGCGAGTGCTCCAAAATCAGCGCCACCCTGCAGTAAATTATAAATGGAGTCGGCCAGTTTTTGATAAGTTTGTTTTGTTGCAGCATCCGCATCAGGTGGATAAGCAAGCAGTATTTGTGCAACTTTCCATTTGCCGGCATCAGGCCTTTCATCCAACACTTTAAAAATATGCCATGCTTTTTTTGCACGGTAAGGACTGCTTGTTTCTCCTGCTTTCAATGCATAAACAATATTTTCATACTGGTATGGTAAAGAGAAAACAGTGATATAACCAAGGTCGCCGTATTTTGCCGTTGCTTTTTCTGCAATGCTGCTATAGTTGGTATTACCAGATTTGAGATCATTATAAAGAGCCTGGATCTGCTGGTACACTTTCATTGTATCCTCTGGTTGCACATCGCTGGGTACCGCTATGGAAAAATGTATGGTATGAAGATCACGAAGGCTTCTTGAAAATGCCTGGTCCATCAATGCGCTCAAACCTTTTTCATCGCTCATGTAATTTTCGTCTACCTGTCGGCGAAAGTTATCTATATCGGCCTGCAGTTGCGGGAGGGTATCAATGCGAAGATCTTTTGCAGCTTTTACTTTTAATTTAAAATTGGTATACAGTTCTATATAATCCCTGATCGATTTTTCTTTATCCGTAACAGGCGTTTTATTTTTATTATAGGCTCTTAGAAACTCATCCTTGCTTACCGTGTTGGTACCATAAGTAATAAGGGTTTGGGAACGGACTGTGGCAATGCTGAATGCCATTGCGAGGGAGAGATAAAACTTCTTCATTATAAAGCGTTGTGTTTAAGTTTTGAGTTGTGAATTGTGAGTTGTGAGTTGACCTTCGAAAGATAAAGTAAACTTCTGTTTTGACAAGCCTACTCACAACTCACAACTCATAACTCACAACTATTTCGTCTTGTTCATTTTCATAATTATAAAATCATTCAGCTGCTCCCAGGTCATTTTCTTACCAATGATTTTTTTATCCTTATCAAGCAAAAAGATGGTTGGTGTTTGCGTAACATCGTACAGCTGCCTGTAACTTGCTCTTTGTGCATCTTCATCGGCCTTCGCCATTTCTTTTGTCTGGTACACATTTACCCAATCACCAAGCTGATGTTCTTTAATATAATTGATCCAGGCTGGTTTTTGTTCCTCTGTAAGCACTGCATATATTTTTATATTCTTTGCTTTCCATGAAGCTTTGTAAACCGAATCGATCTTTGGTATTTCCTGTTTGCAATGACCGCAGGTTGGGTCCCAGAAAACTACAACGGTATAATCAGCCTGTACATCATACAGTGATTTTTTTACGCCGTTGCTATCGATCAATTCAAGCGGTGCAGCAGGTTCACCAATTAAATTCATGAGTAACATATAGTACCGTTTCCGAATGATCTCCATTTGTTTTTCAGTCAGCCATGGGCTTGCACCCTGGTTATGGTATTTTTCATATAGCTGAACAAAAACCTTATCCAGTCCCATGTACTTTGGATTGATGTATTCATCAGTGAGCCAGTTAAGCAGGAACTTATACATTTCAGGAGCAGAACGTGCCAGCAATAATTTGTATTCACAATCTTTTAAAATGCTATCAGCATCCTGTGGCATTACTTCACGGTAATACCTTTCCAGTTTTGGTAAAAAGAAAGGTGTGCGTATCACACGTTCATCCATGAACGTTATACCATCCCAGTAATGCGCTTTATAATAATTATAATTGTCAAGAGAATCCTGGTGTGTTATTGCTTTTTTGGTTGGGTAAGGTGGTTCCTTCATGGCATTCAACAAAGCTGCCATCATGGATTTTGGTTCAGTAGCTACAATGTTAGCCCTGTAATCATTCAGCTCTTTATTAAATTTATTATACTCTTCCTCATGTAAAGTAGAATCTGCTTTTGTTTTTGAAGCACTATAATCCGCCCTTGCCTTTTGCATCTGCGCACCTTTAACAGCAATGAATTTTTGATACTGCTGGAAAAGCACATTTTCTTTAGAGCCTGTTACTACCATTTTGTCAAGCGCAGTAGTATCAGCTTTAATATCTATGACCTGGTCCTTGTCAACAAAAAAGTCTGCTGTCAGGTTCTTGCCCGGAAATACAATTGAATAAATGCCTGGGGGCATGGCTTTGTCTCCTTTAAAGACCGCAACACCCGTGTTGCTTACGGCTGCGGAATCCTGGATATTCAGGTTCTTGCCCCAATGATAGGTCAGGTAAGCGATACCCGATTTGTAACTGGGTGTTTCGAGGGTGATCTTATAACCAGCAGGGGCCGGAGCAGGAGCTGGCGTTTTTGTTTGTGTTTTAGGCTGGGCCTTTGTTTGGGCCCATAATGAGGTTGATCCTGCAAGTAAAATGATTAGCGTAAAAATAGATTTCTTCATATGAATTTCTAAAAGTGAACAAATGTATCCAAAATACGGCTTTCAAGAGCAAATTTACATATCGTTAACAAATTCAAATTCGATAGTTACCGGATTTTAATCGGCGGGTCTGAACCATGATTTTTGTCAGAACTATGATTTGTTTGATTAAATGAAAACTATGATTAGTTCCACTATAACTGTAGGCTAAATAAAATCATAGTCCATCATAAAATCATTTAAATCATAGTTCAGACAAATTCAGACAAAAAAATCAGTGAATCAGTGGCAATCAAAAGATTATTTTTGCGGCGTGAAAAGAAAAAAGGAACGGGTACAGCTGGAAAATATTCTTGTTACTGATTATGCTGCCGAAGGCAAGGCAATTGCACGTCATGAAGGAAAAGTGATCTTTATATCCGGCGCCATTCCCGGCGATACGGTAGATATCATACTTACAAAGAATAAAAAAGACTGGGCCGAAGCCCGTACTGTAAGGATCGTAAACCCAGCACCCGACAGGCTTGAACCTTTTTGCCGGCATTTTGGAATTTGCGGCGGCTGCAAATGGCAAATGCTGCCATATGAAAAACAATTACAATTCAAACAACTGGAAACGGAACAAAACCTGCGGCGCATCGGGAAAGTTGAACTTCCTGCGATCATGCCGATCATTGGTTCTGCGGATACCATTCACTATAGGAATAAACTGGAGTTCACGTTTAGTAACAAACGTTATTTGTTACCTGGAGAGATGGCCCCCCTACCCCCCGAAGGGGAGATTGCAGAGTCTGCAAATTCATCAGTGCCGATAAAATTAGCCGAGACTTCGAAAGCCCCTCCTTCGGAGGGGTTTGGGGAGGCTTTGGGCTACCATGTTCCCCGCATTTTCGATAAAGTGATCGACATCTTCGAATGTTATTTACTGGATGACGTGAACAACAGGATCAGGAATTCAGTACGTGATTTTGCAAAAGAAAATAATTTCCTGTTTTATGATATCAAAGAACATACAGGATGGTTGCGCAATATCATAATAAGGTACTGTACCACGGGTGAGTTGATGGTGAATATTTGCATCAATTATGAAGATGAGGCCAACCGTGTATTATTGCTTGATCATTTGTTGAAACAAGTGCCTTCTATTACCACATTATTATATACGATCAATCCAAAATGGAATGACAGCATTTATGACCTTGTGCCGCAAACTTATTTTGGTAAAGGATATGTGACCGAAAAATTAGAGGGCTTTGAATTCATCATCAGCCCAAAATCTTTTTTTCAAACCAATACAAAACAGGCAGAACGTTTATATGCAGTAGCGAGGGATTTTGCTGAACTAACGGGAACGGAAACTGTGTATGATCTTTATTGCGGTACAGGAAGTATTGGCATCTTTGTAAGTCCAAAGGCAAAAAAGATCATCGGTGTTGAAGTAATTGAAGATGCCATTGAAGATGCAAAGAAAAATGCAGCGTTAAATAAAATTGATCATGCACATTTTTTCGCCGGCGATGTAATAAAGATCTGCAATGATGATTTTTTTGCAAGGCACGGAAGGCCGGATGTGATCATCACCGATCCCCCACGGGCAGGCATGCATGAAAAATTAGTGATCAAATTATTGGAGATAGCGGCGCCAAGGATCGTATATGTAAGTTGTAATACGGCAACACTGGCAAGAGATATCAACCTGCTTGCTGAAAAATATACGGTGCAGAAGATCCAGCCCGTAGATATGTTCCCACATACACATCATATTGAATGTGTGGTATTACTAACAATTAAATAAATGATTAACTCCTAACTTTGGGCAATGGCATACGGAAATAGCTTTCAACGAACATCACCTGTTGTATTTAACCTCATTATTATTAATGCGCTTGTATTTTTTGCACAGCTCATATCCGGCGGATTAAATGAACCAAGCAGGGTAAATGATCTATTTGCATTGCATCATTACAAATCAGATGAGTTCAGGCCTTATCAATTGGTAACACACATGTTTATGCATGGCAGTGTCCCGCATATATTATTTAATATGTTTGGGCTGTGGATGTTTGGCAGCATCATTGAAAGAGTTTGGGGACCAAAACGATTTTTGATCTTCTATCTTATTTGCGGTTTGGGTGCAGGCCTTGCACAAATGGGCAGTTATGCTGTTGAATTTTGGAAAATTGATCATGCCGTTATCGACAGCCAGTTAAATGTAATGTATCAACAAGCACTGAGGCTGAATTGTACATTGGGTGCTTCCGGAGCCATCATGGGTGTATTGGCTGCTTTTGGATATCTGTTCCCGAACACAGAACTATTCATCATGTTTATTCCTGTACCTGTAAAAGCCAAATGGGCCATTACAGGTTTTATTGCAATAGATGTTTTTAGCGGAATAGCAGGGGATCCGGGTGATAATGTAGCGCACTTTGCACATGTAGGCGGCGCATTGGTCGGTCTTTTGATCGTATTGTATTGGAATAAAACAAATAAGCGCACTTTCTATTAAGTCATTAACATCTTTTTGTTTTTTACCAATGTAACTTTGCACACAAGTTTTTATATTATGGGAGAATCTGACAGATACCAGGATTATAAAAAAGTTAAACGTAACCGTTTCACATTGGGGCAGGATAATAATGCGCTCATGAATTTGTTTATCCTGAATATCATCTGCTTTTTGATATTACTAACGGTGCAGGTTGCCTATTTCTTTTACCAGCAAACACCGCAGATCTACAATGCCCAGGTTGTACAGTGGTTTGAATTACCTGCGAGCCTCACCAAACTCAGCGAGCGCCCATGGACACTGCTCACCTATGTATTCAGCGATACCGGCAATAACATCATGCGCATCCTCAGCAACATGCTTTGGCTTTGGGCCTTTGGTTATATACTGCAGGAGTTAACGGGCAATGATAAAATTATTCCCATATATATTTATGGCGGCGTATTTGGCGGCATCATATTCATAGCTGCAAATTATTTAATACCACCATTGCGTTCGCAAATAAACAATGCAGGTTTGCTGGGCGCCAATGCCGGAACGATCGCCATTGCAATGGCAACGACCACACTATCACCCAATCATAAATTCTTCACCATGATACGCGGCGGTATTCCCATCTGGGTATTAATGGCCGTATATCTTTTTATTGATTTTGCAGGTGTGGCATCCATAAGCGCTGCGTATAGTTTATCACATCTTGCGGGTGCATTTGCAGGTTTTATGTTTGTTGTTTTTATGCGTCGTGGCTATGACGGATCTGTATGGATGAACCAATTCTATCATTGGCTGATGAACCTCTTCACCCCAAAAAATACAAATAAAAAAACATCTGTAAAGGATAAGGTCTTTTACAATACCGGCAACAGGAATCCATTTAATAAAACCTCTATTGTTACACAGCAACGGGTAGATGAGATCTTAGATAAAATAAATCAAAAAGGCTATCATTTTTTAACGGAAGAGGAAAAACAGATCTTAAAAAAAGCTTCTGAAGAAGAAGACCTTTAGAGTTGTGAGTTGTGAGTGCTGAGTTTTGTGTTGATGCCTGTTAAATTGAATGAGAATAAAGATTTTAATTGCCTCTGAAAATAATCCATCATGCTTATCTTTATCACATGTCAAAACGGATATTGAGAAGGGCTACAAAGGTCATTTTAATAAGTTGCAATATCGTTGTTGCTTTGTGTTTTTTGGCAGGCTGTTATACAAGTTGGTTCGACCCTGAAAAATTTTGGTTCTTAGGCATTTTTACACTCGCCGCTTTTTATTTCTTACTTATACTGATCGGGTTTCTTATTTTCTGGCTCTTTGTAAAGAAGGGGCTCGTATTTATAAGTATTATTGCCATTGCCCTTGCATGGAAACCATTGCGGGAAGTATTTGCGATAAGGATGGCGCCTGATTTTTCCATAAAAAAAGATGTTGCTGATCTAAGAGTGATGAGCTGGAATGTTGAGCATTTTGATATACTTGAACACAAATCACACCCGGAAAGAAAAGATGAAATGATCGGCATGATCAACGAATACCAACCCGATATTGCATGTTTCCAGGAAATGGTAGGGAGTGATCTTTTTTCATCTGCGATCAATTATGTACCTGATTTTATGAGCAGGCTGAACATGGCGGATTATCATTATTCATATAACTATAAACTGGATTTTGATAACAAACATCATTTCGGAATTATTATTTTCAGCAAATACCCGATCATTAAAAAACAAACATTTGCTTACGATAAGCGGGATTATAATTCAACTTTTCAATACGTAGACATTGTAAAGAATACAGATACTTTTCGTGTGTTCAACATTCACCTGCAGTCATTAAAATTTTCAAACGAGAATCGCAGGTATATTGATGATCCGTCTATGAAAGATGAAAGTGATATTGAAGAATCAAAGAGTGTTATTGTTAAATTAAAGATCGGTTTTTTAAAACGCAAACTGCAAAGTGAACGCATAAAAGAGGAAGTAGACAAAAGCCCATACCCTGTAATTGTTTGCGGCGATTTTAATGATGTGCCCAACAGTTATGCGTATAAAACCATCGGGAGCGGAATGAAAAATGCATTTACTGAAAAGGGTGCTGCTATCGGCCGTACTTTTTCCGGAATTTCACCCACATTGCGTATTGATAATATTTTTGCTGATAAAAATTTTGACGTAAAACAATACGTAAGGATAAAGAAAAAACTGAGCGATCATTTCCCAATCATTGCGGATCTGGTGTATGTGAAATGAATGAGTGAATAGGTCAATGAGTCAATATTAGCGCTCAAATTCTGATACTGCTATTCACCCATTCATTCATTTACATATTGACATTATCAAAAACATTTCCTATCTTGCTTCTCATGCAATTCCAAATTTCTACATATTATTTCCTCTCCTGTTGTTGTCCTTGCGACAATGCTTAATATCTTTGCGCCAGTTGGTGCAGTAAATAATCAAATCAAATACAAGGTCAGTACATTCAACATGTTTATGTTGTTTAGCTATATAACAATATTGAAATTGGATAAAGCATAACTGCCCACACAAAAAATAATATTATGCCTTTAAAAATTTATAATTCATACTCAAGACGAAAAGAGGAATTCAAATCCATAACGCCGGGCCATGTGGGCATGTATGTGTGCGGACCAACCGTAAGTGGTGAGAGTCATCTTGGTCACGCAAGGCCGTACATTTTTTTTGATATCGTGTTTCGTTACTTAACATACAAGGGTAACAAAGTAAGGTACGTTCGCAATATTACCGATGCCGGGCATTTTGAAGAAGAGGGACGTGAAGCAGAAGATAAGATCTCCAAAAAAGCGTTGTTGGAAAAACTGGAGCCCATGGAACTCGTGCAGAAGTACACCAATTTATTTCATTGGGCTTTTAAACAATTTAATTGCGAGGATCCTACCATTGAACCAACTGCAACGGGCCATATCGTTGAGCAAATAAACATGATCGAAAAGATCATTGCAGATGGATATGCTTACATATCTAACGGATCTGTTTATTTTGATGTAAAAAAATATGCATCAAATTATGATTATGGAAAACTGAGTGGAAGGATCATTGATGATCTTTTGGAAACAACCCGTGACCTTGATGGCCAGGAAGAAAAACGTGACCTAGCTGACTTTGCTTTATGGAAAAATGCAGCGCCCGAACACATCATGCGCTGGAAAAGCCCCTGGGGCGAAGGTTTCCCCGGCTGGCATATTGAGTGCTCGGCAATGGCAACAAAATACCTGGGTGCTGAATTCGATATTCATGGCGGTGGCATGGACCTCTTGTTCCCGCATCATGAAAGTGAGATCGCACAAAGTACGATTTGCAATCACCATGCACCGGTTAAATACTGGATGCACAACAATATGATCACCATCAATGGGAGAAAGATGGGCAAGAGCTATAACAATGTTATTAAACTAACGGAGTTGTTTAGTGGCGATCACCCATTGCTTACGCAGGCATTCAACCCGATGACGATACGCTTCTTTATTTTACAGGGACATTATCGCAGTCCATTGGATTTTAGCAGTGAAGCATTGGTGGCGAGTGAGAAAGCTTTTAAGCGGTTGTGGGAAGCGTATGAAGTGTTGCAAAAATTAACACCCCCCAACCCCCTAAAGGGGGAAATGAGTTTAGCAAGTGATGTTGAGTTGGATGCTAAGGTTGTGGGTTGGCTGAATGAGTTTGAGGAATTTATGGATGATGATTTCAGTTCACCGAAAGTATTGGCAAACATGTTTGAGATCGCACCCATCATTAATTCAATTAAAGATGGGTTGATAGCAGCAGATGCGATCAGCGCTTCTACATTGCAAATGCTGAAAGATAAATTCAAAGTTTTCCTGGAAGATATTTTTGGTTTAAAGAATATTGCAGGATCAAACAATGAAACACTAAAAGGAGTGATGCAGTTGTTGATCGATATCAGGAAGGAAGCAAAGATCAAAAAGGACTATGCAACTTCTGATAAGATACGCATACAGTTAAACGAAATGGGAATATTATTGAAGGATGAGAAAGACGGAAATGTATCATGGAGTGTGGAATAAATTAGCAACGTGCTCACCGTTAAAAATTGAGTATTGAACGTTGAGCATTGAATATTCAATATACAACGTTCAATACTCAACAAAAAATACAATGGAACATATTACTCACTTAAGTAAAGACAAAAAACTTCAAAAGGTTCTCTCCCTGCAGCAGCCTTATGTTCTGGAAAAAAAAGAAAACATTTACCTGCATCTATGTTATTCCATCATGAGCCAGCAACTGAGTACAAAAGTGGCAGATGTTTTTCATCGAAGGTTTTTGGACCTGTATAAAGGAAAAGAACCAACCGCAAAACAAATTGCATCAACTCCTTTTGAAACATTGCGTGGCATCGGGCTTAGCAATGCCAAGGCAAATTATGTATTGAATGTGAGCCGGTTTTTTATTGAAGAAAAAATTACCGATGCAAAGCTGCATACAATGAGCAATGAAGAGCTCATTAACTATTTATCAAAAATAAAAGGTGTAGGTCAATGGACCGTTGAAATGATATTAATGTTCACATTGGGCAGGGAAGATATTTTTGCCGTAGATGATCTTGGTATACAACAAGCCATTTGCAAATTGTATAAAGTAGATGCTACTGATAAAAAAGCCATGAAAGAACGCATGCTGAAAATATCTTCCAAATGGAGTCCTTATAGAACCTATGCGTGCAGATACTTGTGGGGGTGGAAGGATAATGCGCCGGAGAAGAAGTGAATGGGTGAATAGGTCAATAAGTCAATAAGATTTCAGATTCACCTATTCACTCATTGACCCATTCACTAAATAGCATTCTTCAATCCTATTACCCCTTCACCGTCCCCTTAATCGTCAAAACCTTTGTATCCTCTTCTCCATTCGATTTTACGGTGATCGTTTTTGAAAAAACACCAATCGCATTCGCATTATAGGTAACTTTTATTGTAGATGTTTTGCCTGCTGCGATCGGTTCTTTTGGATAATCGGAGGCCGTACATCCGCATGAAGTGTGAACATCAGTGATCAGCAGCGCCGCATCCCCGCTATTGGTAAATGTAAATTCAACGCTAACAGGTTTTCCCTGTGGAATTTCCCCAAAATCATGGCTGTCTTTTTTCCAGGTTGCTTTGGCACCCGTTGTTTTTAAAACTGAAACCGGGTGTGTGGGATTGACCCCGGTTGGTAATGTTGTAAAAGAAAACAGCGTAAAAGCTGTCAATGCCGATAAAGTAAGAATTTTAATTTTGTTCATAAAAAAGATTTAGAAGTGAATAATTAAAAGGCTGTTCTATTGCAATAGTTAGAACGTAAAAGTAAATCCAACATTACGCTGTGCCTGTTAACGGGGTTCAAACTTTTGTCAATGATATGTTAACGCATAAATTCCTCCTCTTTTTGTAATATTATTGTGCCGTGAAATTTAATATTATTAAAATAGTAGTACTGATAGGCATCATTGCCTTTGGAGGCATCATTGCCATACAGGTGTATTGGTTAAAGCAGGCATTTAATATCGAAGAAAAAAAATTCAGCCAGAACATACAGGTATCCTTACTCGAAGTAGCAAACGAGATCGATGCATACTATGGATATAAAACACCATTGATCAATCCTGTAAAGATGGTTTCGGAAGATTACTACGTGGTAAATATCCACAATGATTTTGAAGCGAAATTGCTTGAACTGTACCTGGTAAATGTATTTTCAAAGAAAGGGATCAATACAGATTTTGAATATGCCATTTATGATTGTGAGTCGGATAAGATGGTTTATGGCAGCTATGTAAATATGAGTAAGGCAGGCAAAGAAAAAACACCTGCTTATTTCCCTAAAGTAAACAACCTGGTTTATTATTTTGCTTTAAGGTTTCCTGATATTCAGTATCATATTTTTTCTTCTTTAAGACTTTGGATCATTCTTTCACTGGCGATGACCGTGGTGCTTATTATTTATTTGTATTCTATTTATGTGATCGTTCAGCAAAAGCGTTATGCTGATCTGCAGAAAGATTTTATCAATAACATGACGCATGAATTTAAAACGCCGCTTGCCTCAATATTGATCGCTTCAAATTACCTTGCCAAGCATGAACAGCTTTCATCAGATCCTAAACTGGAAAAGTATGCACAGATCGTGATCGATCAAAGTCAAAAACTCAACAACCATGTTGAGCACATACTCAGCCTTGCCAAATCAGACATTACTCCAATAACATTGAACAAAACTTCTTTCAATCTACTGGAGGTAATAAACAATGTGGTGGATACAATAAGACTTAAATACGAGTCTGCAGAAATAAAAATGGAATCCACGGTTACCGATAGAAAAATAACGGCAGATGAATTTCATTTTGCAAACATCATTTATAATTTTTTAGAAAACTCGATGAAGTATTGCAACACAACTCCGCAGGTGCTGGTAAAAATATATGAAGAAGATAAACGTATTGCAATAGAAGTTGTTGATAATGGAATTGGCATTCCGCCTAAATACCTGAAGCACATCTTTGAAAAATTTTACAGGGTTCCCGGCAACAAGAATTCAGAGATAAATGGTTTTGGACTTGGGTTATATTATGTTCACAAGATATGCCAGCTTCATCACTGGAAAATATCGGCTAAGAATAATAGATCAGCTGGCATCACCATAAAATTAATTATTTGATCATGGCGAAAAAAACCAGGATACTTTATGCTGAGGATGATGAAACACTTGCGTTTCTTACCGTTGACAATCTTTCGCAGCACGGCTATGAAGTAGATCATTATGCTGATGGAGAATCTTGCTTAAAAGCTTTTGGCTCCGGTTCGTATGACATTTGTATCCTTGATGTGATGCTTCCCGGTTTGGATGGTTTTGCATTGGCAACAGAAATAAGAAAACACAACCAGCACATCCCGATCATTTTTTTATCAGCAAAAACCTTGAAAGAAGACAGGATAAAAGGGCTAAGGCTTGGTGCTGATGATTACCTGGTAAAACCTTTCAGCATAGAAGAACTTGTTTTGAAGATAGAAGTATTCATTACCCGTTCACAAAAAAATATTGATGTTAAAAGCCAGTTGTATAAAGTAGGGTCTTATCAATTTGATCCTGCTAATTTCGTTTTGTACAATGAAAATGAAGAGGTCAATCTAACGCAAAGGGAAGCGGAGTTATTGAAATTTTTTCTTGACAATAAAAACCAGGTATTGAAAAGAGAGCAGATATTGAATTCACTTTGGGGGCAGGATGATTATTTTTTAGGAAGAAGCCTGGATGTTTTTGTTTCAAGGTTACGCAAAATACTTACAAAAGATGGTAGTGTAAAGATCGAGAATATACATAGTATTGGGTTTAAGTTTGTGGAGAAAGGGTAACGGCAATCGGCAATCGTGAATCGGCAATAACATTCCAATTATTAAATGGTCTCTGCAATTTAAAATCGATTGCCGATTCACGATTGCCAACCATTAGAATTCTATCCACCCAATAATTTCCTCAAGATACTTCTTGTCGGTCTCATCAAAATGATTCAACATCTCACTATCAACATCCAACACCCCCATCACTTCATTATTCCTGATCACCGGCACAACAATTTCTGATCTTGATAAACTGCTGCATGCAATATGTCCGGGAAATTTTTCTACATCAGGCACGATCAATGTAACAGCATCGGCCCAGCTTGAACCACAAACACCACGGCCTTTTTTTATTCTTGTACAAGCTATTGGTCCCTGGAATGGTCCCAGCACGAGCTCATCTTTTTTTACAAGATAGAAGCCTACCCACAACCATCCAAACTGTTCTTTTAGCGCTGCAGTTGTATTTGCAAGATTGGCTATAAGATCGGGTTCGCCTTCAAGCATAGCTTTAAGTTGGGGCAACAATGTTTGGTATTGCTCCTCTTTGTTTCCTGTTGCGATCATTAAATCTTCTGACATGATGCAAAGTTAGTTGATTTGAAAATTTGAAAATGTGCCGATTTGAAGATTAGAAAATCATTACAATTTTAAATTTCCAATCTTCAAATTTTCAAATCAGCACATCTTCAAATTGAATCCCGGCTTGAATTTTGGGACTGATATATAAAATATTTTTATGACAGGATATCACCAATATAAATTATGCATCGACGCATTACTCAATTGTGCTGCCTTATGCAATCATTGTGCGGCTTCCTGCCTGAAAGAAGAAGATCCGAAAATGATGGCTGCCTGCATTCAATTAAATATGGAATGTGCGGCTATTTGCTATGCAACAGCGCAACTCATGAGCCTTAACAGTGATAAAGTAAAAGATATCGCAAGGCTTTGCGCTATTATGTGCGATGCATGTGCAGAAGAATGCAACAAACACATGAATGATCATTGCCATGAATGTGCAGAGGCCTGTACAAAATGTGCTGATGAATGCGAGATCATTTGATGAATTTTCTAAGGAGGATTCCCCTCTTCCTTGGAGAGAACCAGTCCCGATTCATCGGGAGGTTAGGGGTGAGGTTGTATTTAATCATTCTTGAAAAGATCATTGATCAACCCCGGCTCAAATCCCTTTTGCATTAAATGCGTTAATGTCTTCTGTTTTTTAATAAAGATATTTTTTTCCGAACGCAGTGTTTTCATTTTTGCTTCGAATAATTGCCGCAATGTTTTTTCATATTCCTTTTCATCGATCGATCTCAACGCAACTTTGATACAGTATTCACTGAGCTTGTTTTGTTTGAGTTCATATTTTATTTTAATGCGGCCCCATTTTTTTATCCTGAATTTACCGCCTGCAAAAGCGATCGCATAACGTTCTTCATTCAGGTAGTTTTCTTCTATTAATTGCGATAGTATTGCCTCAACTTCATTTTTATAAAGCCCGAAACTGTATAATTTTTCCTTTACCTGGTAATGGCTCCTTTCCTGGTAGGCACAAAAATGTTTGATCTTTTGAAGCCCTCTTTCTGTTCCGATATTTTTTTGCTGCATTTGTCTGAACTGTGATTCGCTTGATTAAATGAAAACCATGATTAAAATTAATTAAACAATAAACAGTAATAAAAATCATAGTCCATCACGAAATCACAAAAATCATCGTTCAGACAAAAAATTATCCCCATAACCCCTCTTTTTATCCAGCACCAGGTGGCCAGCATCCGGAATCCCGTATCCGCCATCCCAAAGCAGAAATCCCTCCCAAATATTCTTGCTTTCATTCCCTGCAATCTTTTATCTTTGGGCACTTATTAAATAAATCATATGAAGTTTATCGTTTCTTCTTCGGCACTGCTGAAACAACTGCAACAGATCAGTGGTGTAATTAACACAAATACCGTTTTGCCAATATTAGAAGATTTCTTATTTGAAATTGAAAAGACCAAGTTGACCGTAGTTGCTACAGACCTTGAAACTGTTATGAAAGTGCACATGGATATAGAGGCAAAGGACAGCGGGAAAGTTTGTATACCTGCAAAAATATTAATGGATTCTTTAAAAAATATTGCCGAGCAGCCACTCACTTTCAATATTGACAAGAACTTCGGGATAGAAATTACAACCGACAATGGTAAGTATAAAGTAATGGGCGAAAACCCTGATAACTTTCCACGGGAACCGGCAGCAGATGATGCGAATTCATTTACCATGACCTCTTCAGCATTGGTAACAGCGATCAACAAATCGATTTTTGCTGTAAGCAGCGACGACCTTCGTCCGGCTATGACAGGCGTATTCTTTGAACTTGATAAAAAGAGCCTCACGTTCGTGGCAACAGATGCACACAGGCTTGTACGTTATACCCGTACAGATGTAAAGTGTCCGAAAAAAGATTCTTTCATTGTACCCAAAAAACCATTGAACCTGTTGAAAAGCGCATTGCCTGATAATGACGATGAGCTAACGCTTTCCTATAATGGCAATCATCTTTTTGTAAAACATGGCGGAACAGAACTCGTGTGTCGCCTGATAGATGCACGTTTCCCGGATTATAAAGTGGTAATACCTGTTGACAATCCATATAAAATGGTTGTTACCCGTGGTGATTTTCAAAATGCACTGCGCCGTGTAAGTATATTCAGTAACAAAAGCACGAACCAGGTTGCATTAACGATCAGCGGTAACCAATTGCAACTTGCTGCACAGGATGTTGATTTCAGCTTTGAAGGAAACGAGCGCATGTCCTGCCAGTATGATGGAGAAGACCTGCAAATTGCTTTCAATGCAAAATTTTTGATCGAGATGCTGAATGGTGCAGATACCAATGAAATAAATATGGAATTGAGTACTGCTACCAAGGCTGGTATTATTAAACCATCAGAACAAGCAGATAGCGAAGAGTTGCTGATGTTGGTGATGCCTTTGATGTTGAATAATTAAAATTGATTTTGAAATAAATTTGAACGCCCCGCTATGCGGGGCTTTTTTTTATTGCCGTTGGCTAAAGCCAACGGCAATAAAATGAATTTGAACAGGGGCTTTAGCCCCATTCGATCCCACAAAATATTTTATCTATTTTTATCGAATGAAAACAATCGGCCTCATCGGTGGTATAACATGGTATTCAACACTTGATTATTATCGCCTGCTGAATGAACTTGTAAACAAACGCCTGGGTGGCGTGCATGCAGCAAAGATCATTTTAAACTCGGTAGATTTTGCCGAGATAAAAGAACTAACAGAAAAAGAAGACTGGAATGCCATCGCAAAGGTCATATGCAACGCAGCCAGATCCATAGAAGCTGCAGGAGCCGATTGTGTTTTAATAGCCGCCAATACCATGCACAATATTGCTCATTTATTGAATGGCTGTATGAGCATTCCATTGATACATATTGCCGACACAGTTGCAACAGAACTCAACAAACACAATATTAAAAGAACAGCCTTGCTGGGTACAAAGTATACAATGCAAATGGATTTCTATAAAGATAAACTGGCACTCTATGGTATAGATACGATCATACCAAATGAAGCCGATATCAGCTTTATCAATAACAGCATTTATGAAGAATTTGGGAAAGGCATTTTTCTACCTGCTACAAAAGAAAGGTACACCAGGATAATAAAGGATCTCATCAACGATGGAGCCGAAGGCATTATTTTTGGTTGCACCGAAATACCCATCTTGCTTAAAGATACGGATTGTGGTATCCCTGTTTTTGATTCGGGGCACATTCATGCAGCAGCTGCAGTTGATTTTGCATTAGGATAATACCAATTAGAAATTAAATACTTTTCTGTCAGCCTGAGCTTGTCGAAGGCGATCTTTCTTATTTACCCGACTTCGACAAGCTCAGCCTGACAGTTTTTTGCTTGTACAATTTTAATTTCTAATTGGTATAAGAAATTAAAAAACCCCGGCTTTGAGACCGGGGTTTTAAATTTAAAAGCATCGGGGGTTACAGCTTCGTAAATTTCTTCACGATCCTGTCGTTGCTTAATTGTAGTTTAATAATATAAGAACCTTGTGCGAATTTGCCGGTCTCGATAATGAGCTCGTTGTGGCCGGCCGCAACACTGATCGTATTGCTGTAAACCAGTCTGCCGCTCATATCGGTGATCGTGATCGTGCCTTTATCAGCATTATCAGCATCCAGTTTAACTTTCATTTGTGGTTCAACCGGGTTTGGTGCAAAAGAGAAATCTGCACTTCCCTCGTTTCTTACGTTCCTGATGATGCTGTATTTAAAGCTGTTGTCAATATCAACTATACGTAAGCGATAGTAGTTAATTCCTTTTATTGGAGTAGCATCTGTAAACCTGTAATTACGTTCAGTGTTGCTGTTACCGGCTGCGTTCACTTTTCCGATGTCAGAATAAGTGTGTCCGCCATCTACACTGCGCTCAATTACAAACTTGCTACTATTTTGTTCCATGGATGTTTTCCAGCTCAGCTCATTTACTTTACCATTGCGGTAAGCATCAAAGTTCAATAGCGCAACTGGCAATATACCTGCGATGGTAATATTATCAATACCAATTGCATTTCCGTATTTGCTTACACCTTCAAAACCAATTTGTATGATTTGACCAACATAAGCGCTAAGATCTACAGATTCCATTCTCCAGGTTGGAGTAAGGAGAGAGGCATCATAGCGTTGGAACCCTGCGATTCTTGTCCAAGTAACACCTTTATCAGTAGATATGGATACATATATACTATCCAATTCACTGGAGAAACTACCATCATGTGTCATCCAGAAAGTAAGCAATGCCCCATCATAAATTGGAAGGCGTGAATTTAATGGTGACATATCTATACAATTGCTAAACAGTCTTCCTTCAAAACCGGATGTACTCACTAAACCGCTGTAGCTGTCAAATAGATAATAGGTATTTCCCGGCGCCATAGCATGAATTGTATCCTCGCCAGTCGGGCCTTCTATAAAATCGCCGGCCCACAAAGTCCATAATTGATCTGTGCCAGCTAATATTTGTATCCAACTAAACACCGGAAGTGTTGTTTCTGCATCTTCTACTACAGGGAAAGTTGATATGGTACTTGCAGTATAGCTTTCAATTGCAACAGTGTCATCAGCGTGGCTGATATCTGTTGCCAGGTTGATATAAGCAGTATCCTCGTTAATGCCTGGGTTGCTTAAATCAATTCCGGCAAAATCTACCTGCGCTGTTCCACCGACAGGAATTGCGCCACCAATCGGTAGTGTTCCTGTAAATGTATTAGCCCCCCTGATATGCAATGTTACAGATGCAGTACCTGCAGGAATAACTGTTGTGCCAATATTAGCAACTCTTACAGCTACTGTTTGCGGAGCGCTATAACACGAAACATTTGGAAGGCCAACTGAATCGATCGTAGCATTCGTTCCTGAAATAGAAATATTAATGTCATCTAAGCTGAACGCATTACCATATTTACTAACGCCTTCAAAACCTATTTGAATTGTCTGGTTGCCATAAGCTGAAAGATTAATTGTTTCCTGTCTCCATACAGGTGTTGTTGCAGTAGCATCCGGGCGCCTGTAACCATTGATCCTGTTCCAGGTAACACCTTTATCTGTTGATATGGAAACATACATACTGTCAAGATCTGTAGGGAAATAATTATCATGGCTCATCCAGAATGTAAGTGTTGGATTTGCTGCGGCAGCAGGCATCTGTAAACAATTACTGAACAACCTGCTTGCATAACCTACCGAACCAGTACCAGTATAACTATCGAACAAATAAGATGTAACACCAGGTGCTCTTGCTACTAACGGTACCGTTTGATCGGCATTTGAATAGTCACCTACCTGCAAGCCCCAAAGCTGGCCACCATTTAATTGTTGTACCCATGGGAATACAGGCAAAAGACCTTCTACATCTTCAACGATCGGGTAAGTTGATATAACATCTGCAGTAAAGCCTCCTGTTGTTAAGGTATCATTTGTATGATTGATATCAGATGCCAGTGTGATGTATGCTGTATCAAAGCTGGTTCCCGGGTTACTTAAATTGATGCCTGCAAAATTTACGATCGTTGAAGCACCAACAGCAATGGCACCAGCAGTGTTTTGTGTTCCTGCAAATGTATTTGCACCACCTATGTGTAATGTTACCGGCGTTCCCGCTGGTATGATCGTTGATCCAATATTTGCAACCCTTACTGCAACTGTTTGTGGAGCACTGAAACATGAAATATTTGGCAGGCCAATAGAATCAACTGTAGCATTTGCTCCTGAAATAGAAATATTAATATCATCTAAGCTGAATGCATTACCATATTTACTAACGCCTTCAAAACCTATTTGAATTGTCTGGTTGCCATAAGCTGAAAGATTAATTGTTTCCTGTCTCCATACAGGTGTTGTTGCAGTAGCATCCGGGCGCCTGTAACCATTGATCCTGTTCCAGGTAACACCTTTATCTGTTGATATGGATACATACATACTGTCAAGATCTGTCGGGAATATATTATCGTGGCTCATCCAGAAAGTAAGTGTAGGGCTTGTTGCTGCAGCAGGCACCTGTATACAATTACTGAATAACCTGCTTTGGAAGCCTAAAGAACTGCCTCCGCTATAGCTATCAAATAAATAAGATGTAGTTCCCGGTGCCCTTGCTACTAACGGTATCGTTTGATCGGCATTGCTGTAATCGCCTACCTGCAATGTCCACAACTGGCCACCTGTAATTTGTTGTATCCAAGGGAACACTGGTAATGTTCCTTCAGCATCTTCTATAATTGGGTAAGTGGATAATACCGGGGCCGTTGTTCCGGCTGTTACACCAGTATCCCTGCTTTGATCAGGATCACTTGCAAGGCTGATCCATGCTGAATCGAGGTGATCGCCCACATTACTTAAATTAATGCCTGTGAAATTGATGATCCCGGAATTTCCGGCTGTTATTATAGCACTGTTGCTTGCTGTTCCGGAAAATGTATTTGCTCCGCTTACATGTAAGGTTGCAGTAACTGCACCGGCAGCAATGTTTAAAGTTCCTTCATTAAACACTTCTACTCCAATTGTTTGGTTTGCACTGTAGCAGGAAATTGTTGGAACCTTTATATCTATAATAGAAGCATTCACCGGGAATGTGTGAATAAGCTCAATAGCTGGCCTGAAGTTCGTAGCAGCGCAGCTTGTTACACCCGAAGCAGGCGCAGTAGTATTATTATACCTCCTGCTGCTTAATGCATTGGGATTAGCAACACCACCAACTGTATTACCAGCAGCACAACCAAAAACATAACCTGTACTTAAAACGTTATTTGCTCTTATGATGAGTACCTGTAAATTGGTATTTGCCGTACGTGTAAAGGGAGCTGTGAGTATAATGTTGGCCACGCCTGCAGTTGGTGCATTGAATGTACCGGCAAAGACAGCGGTATACCCAGCTGTAGAATATGCACCGGTTGCCAATGTAGTTACACCTATTGGCACATTTTTCATATACACACTAAAATTTGTCATAGATGTTGGTGCTCCAAGAAGATCAACAAAAAAACCGATTTTTTGTATGGCTGTTCCAGCAGTGGTGAAATTCGATGCGCCAATTTCTTCATTGGTGTAAATGGATTCACTTACGTGGTAAGTAGATTGACCCACAACCGAAGATCCACTTTGTCCGGGAGTGTTGAGGATGTCAACCGTTTGTGCAAATGATCCTGCACTAAAGATCGCCAAAATGACAAGCAGGTAAATTTTCTTCATAATTTAAGTTTTTGTTTTCGGCTGATGTTGGTTGATCAGCCGTTGTTTGGAAAATGAAATAAAATTCAGGAGTTTTCAGGGGCGGGAAGATAAACAAAAATACTATTTGTTGAACACGTAAAATTCATTTTTGAGTGGCTTTTTGAGCCAAAATGAGTTTTTATCCAATAGGTTTTTGATTTACCTGCTGATAGATACCTAAATTATACTTATGGCTGCATGACGAGGAAAACTTAATTTAATATCTTTAGTTTATGGAAATGGTGACCGTAAGAACTTTTGATAATTACTTTTCAGCAAATATTATTTTAAGCCGCTTACAGCAGGCAGGAATGCAAGCATATTTATTGGACGAGAATTCTGTAACCATTTATCCTGTCCTGGCAAATTCGATCGGGGGTATAAAACTTAATGTAGACATACTTGATGCTGATAGGGCGCTGGAGTTGCTGAAACAATTTGATGAAGAGTATTTACGGTCTGTGGAATGTCCTAAATGCGGCACAAATAATATCCTGCTTTTGCCAAGAACAAAACCGGGCAATTTTATAACTGCCATTTTTACCTGGCTTTTCTCCAACTATGCAGCTGCTGTTGAAAATGTTTACCAATGCCAGCAATGCGGTTACGAAAGTAAAACACTCCCGGAAAACGTATCAGCATATAATTGACATCTTTTTAAAAATTGTACATGATAAAAATCGCCATGATACCGGCACGATATGCAGCTACCAGGTTCCCTTTTAAACTGATGCAACCGCTTGGGAAAAAAACGGTGATAAGACAAACCTATGATAATACGGTGGCGACAGGATTGTTTGATGATGTGATCGTGGTAACAGACAGCGAGATCATTTTAAATGAGATCAGGGATCATGGTGGTACAGCAGTGATGAGCCAGCGGCAACATGAAAGTGGCAGCGACCGGATCGCTGAAGCGGTTGCAGGCATGGATGTGGACATCATATTGAATGTACAGGGCGACGAACCCTTTGTTCATAAAGAGACCTTACGGCAATTGTTAGTCGCTTTTGATGATGAGCAAGTAAAAGTGGCTTCTGTGATGAAGAAATTCACAGACCCTTCATTGATAAGCGATCCTAATTATGTAAAAGTAGTGATCGATAAGAACATGAATTCACTTTTTTTCAGCAGGGCCGTGATACCTTTTTCAAGAGACGAACATTTTACGCCAACTTATTACGAACATATTGGTGTATATGCTTTTCGCAAAGAAGCATTGTTGAGTTTTACAAACTGGCCCGCTTCTGATATGGAAAGAGCCGAAAAGCTCGAGCAATTACGGTATCTTGAAAATGGCATCTCTATCAGGATGGTGGTCACAGAACAAACAGGGGTAAAAATTGATGTTCCCGGTGATCTTGCAAAAGCTGAAGATTATTTGAACAAGCTGTGAGCGGCAAGCCAGTTTTGTAAAATTGAAATTGTATAATAAGAATGATTAATTATAAAATTAATTTCCAAACCGCATACACAGGCTTATAGCTTGCAGCTTGTAGCCCGATAACCAAAATTTATTTACAATGAAAAGTTTATTCGACAAAAATGCCTTTACAGAAATAACTGAGCGATTGAATAAAGTATCGCCTGCATCTCATGCGCAATGGGGAAAAATGAGTGTTGCACAAATGCTAGCTCATTGCAAAGGACCATTTTATATTCCTTTAAGTGAAAAGAAAATGCCACGTTCTGTTATGGGAAGAATGATCGGCTGGATGATAAAATCAAAATTACATGATGATTCGGCATGGAAGCAAGGCCTGCCTACATCACCGCAATTTGTTATTAAAGATGAAAGGGATTTTCATAAAGAAAAAGAGGAATTAATGTCGCTCATGAATAAATTCCATACAGCCGGTCCACATGGGATCAGCAAACACCCGCATCCTTTTTTTGGAAAATTTACAGATGATCAATGGGGGAGATCAATGTATAAACATATGGATCATCATCTCAGGCAGTTTGGAGCATAGGCAAACGGCAATCGGCAAACGTGAATCGGCAATAAATGAATAAGTGAATAAGTGAATAAGTGAATGGTGAATGGTGAAATCTTCGCAAAGATTTTAGTCATGCAAATCTAGATGAATTAGGCTAATAGCTAATAGCTTATAGCTTCATCAAACGATTCACAGCATCATCGAGCGTTGCCTCTTTTTTTGCAAAACAAAACCTCAGCACTTTATGATCAACCGCATTTTTATAGAATGCAGAAACAGGAATGGTGGCAACACCAACAGTTTCTGTTAACCTCACAGCAAAATCATTTTCTGTTTCATTACTTATATTTTCATAACTGTACAATTGAAAATAACTTCCATAAGAAGGCAGGGGAATGAATTTTGTTTGCTGCATGATGCTCTTAAAATAATCTCTTTTTTGCTGAAGGAACTTACCCAGTTGTAAATAATATTCTTTTTGTTTTATGAAATCAGCAATTGCATATTGAACCGGGCTGTTGCAGGTAAAGCAATTGAACTGGTGTACTTTCCTGAATTCTTTCATTAAGGAAGCGGGCGCCATGCAATAACCCATTTTCCAGCCGGTACAATGGTATACTTTACCAAAAGAAAAACAAACGAAGCTTCTTTCAAAAAGATCGGGATAACGCAGCATGGAAAGGTGTTGCTTTTCATCGAAGATCAGGTGTTCATATACTTCATCGCTGATGATAAAAATACCGGTATCCTTTACAATGCTGCGAAGCTGTTCAATATCGTTCTCATCCAAAACACTGCCGGTGGGATTGTGCGGTGTATTGATAATGATGGCTTTTGTTTTAGCTGATATTTTTTCTTTTACGGCATCCCAGTTTATTTTATATCCGGGAAAATCCAACGGGATCGTTACAGCGATGCCGCCATTGATCTCTATATTAGGAATATAACTATCGTAAGCAGGTTCAAATAAGATCACTTCATCTCCCGGTTGTAAAATGGTTGTAAGGGCAGTATAGATGGCATAGGTCCCGCCAGGGGTAACCGTGATATCGGTATCAGGGTTAAGAGCTGAACCATAAAGCCCATTTGCTTTTTCGGCTAAGCCTTCACGTAATGCAGGTAATCCATTCATATGAACATATTGGTTATGTCCATCCTTCATCGCTTTATATACCAATGATGCGAGTTCTTCATTCATGGGGAAGTCTGGAAATCCCTGGCCCAGGTTGATGGCTCCATGCTTTGCTGCGAGGGCGCTCATTACCGTGAATATGGTTGTACCTACAAGGGGTAGTTTACTCTGAATATTTGTTGTCAAGAAAATGGTGGGCTGGTTAATACCCGGTCAAAAATAATATTAATAATACTTAAGCGGAAAGACCGGCGTAAAATTTTGTGGAGGCAAAGGATTAATCGGCCTTACTACATACATAAATGTACGACGACGCTTTTTGGCAAACATAAAAATGAGCGGAACGCACCATAATATTTTGCTGAAAAAACCGGTAACGCTTTGAAATACTTTTGCATGTTGGCCGGGTATTTCATTTGTAACACCATATTGTGCTTCTTCATGGGTACCAAATTCCCAATTCACATTACCATGTTTGGTATAATATTTCTTAAGGTGATCATTGCTGCCATTCCAGTTTTCGTGCAGGCGTTCGCTTAATGAGATAGCGGGTTCCATATTCGGGTCAAAAAAATACCACTTGTTATTGATCTTTGCTTCCAATGCATAATGATGTGGGAAACCAACCCTGCGGTAGCTGATATTTTTCTTTCTTAAAACGGCCATCATCACGATCGCCTGTTGGGAACATGCAGCGTATTTGTATTGCATGATCTGTTCAGGATCTACTTTTGAAGCCAGTCCATAACCAAATACTTTTTCAGAAAGGGCAGCGATCCAGTTGTCGCTCAATGAAAAATGCGAGAACCCATGATAAAACCGGCAGGAAATAATATATGCCAGTAAAGCCGTGTATTTTTCAGAATAAATACTGATAAATTTTGCGGATGCTTCTGCATCAACATATTTATCAAGTTTATCTATTGAATTGATGCTGCTGAGACGGGGATCAAACCTTTCTATATTATTATACTTTGCCTCGCCATTAATATCCTTATTGATAAAATTAGGAATTACCAGCAGCACGGATAATGATATGAGTAAGATTTTGGTCTTCATAGCGGATCATAATCCTGTATAGTACAGGCCGTAATGAAGCAAACGAATTAAAGGAAAATTTATTGTGTGAAAAGGTTCCAAAGGTTCCAAAAGTTCAAGAGGTTCCAAAGGGACCTAACCTCTGAAACCTCTTGAACTTTTGGAACCTTTGAAACTTTATAGGAATTTATCTCCCTTATTACGTTTTATCTCCGCAACATATTGTTTGATCTCCTGTTCTTTGTCTTTTTTACAAATAAGCAAAACATCTTTTGTATCAACAATTACAAAATCTTCAATACCCTGCAGTACGATGAGTTTTTTGTTATCGGCGTGGATCATATTTTTTGTAGCATCAATGATCATTACATTGTTGCCGGCAACAGCATTTTCGAGGTAATCCTTTTCAATTGTTTCGTATGCACTGGCCCAGGTACCAAGATCGCTCCATCCAAATGAAGAAGGTTTTACATATACATTGTCCGCTTTTTCCATAATGCCGTAGTCAATAGAAATATTAACGCATTGAGGGTATATCCTTTCTATTGCAGCTTCTTCATTTTCTGTATTAAGGGCGTCCTTTTCAGCATCAAATACGTCATGTATCTCGGGTAATAATTTTTCAAAAGCCTTTACAATGTTTTTCACTTCCCATACAAATATGCCGGCGTTCCACAAAAAATCGCCACTTGCTACAAAGGTCTTTGCAAGTTCCCTGTCGGGTTTTTCAGTGAATGTTTTTACTTTATAAACATTGTCGCTAACTGCATAGGGTTCGTACTGGATGTACCCGTAACCGGTATTGGGATTGGTTGGTTTTATACCAAGTGTAAGCAATGCCTTGATATGTGAAGTAAAATTCAATGCATCCTTACAGATATTTATGAATGAAACCTCGTCGGTAATTAAATGATCAGCCGGCGCACATATAAGGTTGGCGTGCGGATTCAGCTTTAGTAATTTATAGGAAATATATGCAATACATGGTGCTGTATTCTTACGGGATGGCTCACACAAAACATTGGCAGGGTTCAGGTGCGGCAATTGTTTTATCACGATATCACGGTAACTATCAGCCGTTACAACATAAATATTTTCCAGTGGAATAAATTTGGCAAACCTATCGTACGTAGATTGTATCAGCGTTCTTCCTGTATTCAGGATGTCAAGAAATTGTTTGGGATAATCAGTTCTGCTCATTGGCCAGAACCTGCTTCCGATTCCCCCGGCCATAATTGCCACGTAATGATTTTTATTCATAAATGCACCCGTATTTTTTAAATAATTCCTTCCCTTATCAAATCGTGTAAATGTATGATGCCTGCATACCGGTCATTTTCTGTTACCAGTAACTGGCTTATATTTTTGCTTCTCATCATTTCTAGTGCTTCGGCTGCTAGTGAATCCGATGCGATCGATTTAGGATCAGCACTCATAATATCTTTTGCCTGTAATACATTTATAGCATCATTTTTTTCAAGCATCCTCCTTAGGTCACCATCTGTTACAACACCAATGATCTTATTATCTTCATTCACCACGGCAGCAGCGCCCAACCTGTTCTTTGTAATTTCCACGATCACTTCTTTTATGGGAGTTGTTTGTTTTACCGAAGGTTTCTGGTTGTGAACGATGAGATCAGATACACGTAAATATAATTTTTTTCCCAATGTTCCACCAGGGTGAAATTTTGCAAAATCATCGCTGTTGAATCCTTTCAACTCCATTAAACAAACAGCCAATGCATCGCCCATTACCATTTGCGCCGTTGTGCTGGTAGTTGGCGCAAGGTTATTTGGGCAGGCTTCCTGCAAAACGGTTGTGTTGAGTAAAATATTACAATTTTTTGCAAGAAAAGATTTTGTATTGCCCGCCATCCCGATCAGGACATTACCGAAATTTTTCAATAGCGGAACAAGTACTTTTATTTCGGGGCTATCGCCACTCTTGCTTATTAAAAGAATGATATCGTCTTTTTGTATCATGCCAAGGTCGCCATGAATGGCATCTGCAGCATGCATGAACATGGATGCTGTTCCGGTGCTGTTAAGCGTGGCTACAATTTTTTGTGCGATGATGGCACTTTTGCCAATGCCACTTACAACGAGCCTGCCTTTTCCGTAAGCAATTTGCTCAACAGCTTTTACAAAATCCGCATCTATAAAAGCTTTTAAATCAGTTATAGAGGCAGCTTGCAGGTCTAAAGTTCGCAGTGCAACAGGTATGATAATATCGCTATTCATTATTGTCGCCGCAAACCTAGTTTAATTAAGGCAAAATGCAAAGAATCCGTCAAATACCAGGCTCCTGTATTTTATTTTTTGTGCGTAAAAATTAGCTTTCATTAAATAAAATATGTTATCTTAATAAGCGATAGGATACAATGTCAAAAATTCTGTTAAATACCCGGATAAGTTTGATATTGTTTTTAATTGCGACTGTGTTCAATTAACTTCGCAACCCCCAACAAAAACCCATACCAGTGATTGATAGAACAACCGCTTAGAGAGAAAAAAATAATTATGGCTACCAAAAAAACAACTACAAATACCGCAAAAAAAACTGCCGCTAAAACGCCCGCAGTTAAAAAAACAAATAACACAATTTCAGCCAACCTTTCTTCCGACCTGCAGCAGGAATTCGGTTTCGATGAATTTAAAGGACCACAGGAAGAGATCATTAAAACATTATTGAGTGGCCAGGACACTTTTGTGATCATGCCTACAGGTGGTGGAAAGAGCCTTTGTTACCAACTTCCTGCAATGATCAGTAAGGGTGTTGCGATCATCGTTTCTCCCCTTATTGCATTGATGAAAAACCAGGTTGATCTTGTACGCAGTTATAGCAGCAAAGATGATGTGGCGCATTTTTTAAACAGCAGTTTGAACAAGGGCCAGCAAAAAGCCGTTAAGGATGACCTGGTAACAGGCAAAACAAAAATGCTGTATGTAGCTCCTGAAACACTTACAAGAGAAGACAATATTGAATTCTTTAAATCGATCGACATATCTTTTTTTGCTGTTGATGAAGCGCATTGTATCTCGGAGTGGGGACATGATTTCAGGCCTGAATACCGCCGGCTGAAAGAAGTAATGGACCAGATCAACCCGGATATTCCCATCATTGGCCTAACCGCTACGGCTACCCCAAAAGTGCAGAGTGATATTTTAAAGAACCTCGGGCTGCGCAAACCTGCCGTATTCATATCTTCATTCAACAGGCCCAATTTATATTACGAGATCCAGCCAAAAATAAACCTGGAGCAAACGAACAAAAGCATTGTTCGTTTCATCCAGCAACATAAAAATAAGAGCGGCATCATTTATACACTCAACAGGAAAACAACCGAAGAGCTTGCCAATATGCTTGTTGCCAATGGTATCAAGGCGGTTGCATATCATGCCGGGCTTGATGGTAAATTAAGGGCGGAGCGCCAGGACCAGTTCCTGAATGAAGATGTACACGTGATCGTTGCCACCATCGCTTTTGGAATGGGTATAGATAAACCGGATGTGCGTTTTGTGATCCACTACAATATTCCCAAATCAATTGAAAATTATTACCAGGAAACAGGAAGGGCCGGCCGTGATGGTATGGAAGGAAGATGCATCTTATACTATTCACATAAAGATGTAGCCAAGCTTGAACACCTGATGAGGGATAAGCCTCTCAGCGAAAGAGAAGTAGGTGCACAACTTATCAATGAAACTGTTTCTTATGCAGAAAGCAGCATCTGCAGGCGCAAAACATTGTTGTATTATTTTGGTGAGCCTTATGATGACAGCAAAAGCTGCGGTCATTGCGACAATTGTTTGAATCCAAAAGAAAAAATTGAAGCGAAGGATGGCGTAGTAACTGTTTTAAATGCAGTAAAAGCACTGGGTGAACATTTCACCATTGAATACCTGATACTCATACTAACGGGAAGAGCTACCCCACAAGTGCAAATGTACCGCCACGATGCGCTGGATGTTTTTGCAAGTGGTAACGACAAAGAACCACATTACTGGAGCAGCCTTATCAGGCAAATGTTGCTGAACGACCTGTTGGAAAAAGACATTGTTGAATATGGTGTGCTGAAGTTTACAAAAAAAGGAACTGCCTTTTTGAAAAAGCCAACTTCCTTCAAGATCATATTGAATAATTTATTTGAAGAAGCAAATGCGGATGATGAAGAAAGCGATTCACCAGATGCAGCAGGCGGCACCGCAGACGAAAAATTACTGGAGCTGTTAAAAGACCTGCGTAAAAAAGTTTCCAAAGAAAAAAACCTTCCTCCATTTGTGATCTTCCTGGAAAGCTCATTGGAAGACATGGCTACCATGTATCCAACTTCGATGGCCGAGCTTGAAAAAATAAGCGGTGTAAGTAAGGGTAAGGCTATGCGTTATGGTAAACCTTTTTTAGATGTCATTACCAATTATGTAGAAGAGAATGATGTGATAAGGCCCGATGATTTTGTAATGAAGAGCGTGGTGAACAGGAACAACAATAAAATTTTTATTATCCAGAATGTAGATAAGAAGATTCCTCTTGAAACGATTGCAAAGAACAAGGACCTTAAGATTGATGAACTGCTGGAAGAAATGGAAACGATCGTTGCCAGCGGCACTAAGCTTAATTTAAATTATGCGATCAATGATATGGTTGATGAATACGAGCAGGAAGAGATCATCGATTATTTTAAAAGCTGTGAAACGTCTTCACTGCAGGTTGCACAGGAAGAATTATCAGACAGTAATTTTAACTGGGAGCAATTGAAGCTGATGCGGATCAAGTTCCTGTGTGAGTTTGGGAATTAATAAACACGAAGTATAAAGCTCAGATTCCACGAATTAGACAGATTTTTAGCTTGGGTTAAAAGATTCAGTGCCGATAATGCAACTTTTTAGGTTAAATCCCCTTATTTTTGCAACCCCGAAAGGGAATTATCTATTTATAGATGATGGTGCGGTAGCTCAGTTGGTAGAGCAAAGGACTGAAAATCCTTGTGTCGCCGGTTCAATCCCGGCCCACACCACAGAAGCCTCAACATGTGTTGGGGCTTTTTTATTTATTGAATACTTATCAATAAAAAGACCCTTCTTTTAAAGAAGGGTCCTGCTAAACTTACAAAAGCCAGATACGCTTTTTGCTTAATGAAAAATAGGTGTTCTTCAGAGGTTGCACAACGGCAAGTTCAGGCACGCCCATTATCGAATAATCATGCCATTGATCATGATATTTCATAATGAAGCGTTAATGCAGCAAGGATAAAAGAAGATTATTTTCTAAATGCCTGTGTTACAGTGGTACCATCTGCAGTAAAAATTTTAAAATAATATTGGCCCGCTGCCAATGCGCCTACAGGAATATTTACGATGGTACCCGGTTGTGTTATAAATATTTTTTGTTTGCTTACAATGGCACCGCTCGTATTTACAATATTCATATTTACAAACTGGCTTTTTTGTACGCTGATGGTTGCTATTAAATTTGATGTGCCATGATCAACATACAATTTTGAGATATTAAGTGTTCTGCCCGGGACTGTAATTTCAATAACGGATGAATAAGATTGACGGGTTGGTTCTAAAATTTTTATTCGATAAAAGCTTTTGCCAGTCAACGGTGTTTGATCGGTCGCGGAGTAATCATAGGATTGTCTTGCTTCAACAACGTTTTGAATAAAAATAGTTTCAAAGAAATGGCCATCAGCACTTCTTTGTATTTCAAATGCAGTATTAGCAGCCTGTTGTTCCGTGTGCCATTTTAATGACACAATATTATTTTGTAACTGTGCTTTGAAACCAGTTAATTGCAAAGCAACCGGGCCACCAAATGCAAAAATGTGGGCATTCAATATTCTTTCAAAAAGCAATTCATGACCAGCATCGTTCACATGTACGGGACTGGGTGCGGCCCTGTATTCATCCCTAAGCATGTTGAGGCCATCTTGTGTTACAAGGTCATCCCAAAAATTAATTGCATATGGGCCGAAAGCACGATTAATAGAATCCACCATTACCCGAAGGCTATCGCGATGCGAATCATCCATATCATTCCTTGGTTGTGTTGTAGTGATATAGCAACCAGTAACCCCGGCGGCAAAAATGGTTGAAGACATCAGCTTTAAATTATTTATATATTCCGCTTTCGAATAACCATAGTTGATATCGTTGCTTGGAAGGCTGATGATAACAATATCGGGATGATAGCTCAGGGCCATTGTTACATTGAAACTGTCATCGGGCAAAGGCCTGCCTGCAGGTGGAATAAAATCACTGGGCATTTCCTGGTAGGTATCATAAGCGGGAGCCGCAATATTATAAAATACCGTGTCAAGACCATCAGCAGTATTCTGGTTATAATAAGCTTCCGTTTTTCCTGCCCACGAATTTGCATAGGAAGAAGCACCCACTCCATAAGCAGTTGATGATCCCATGATCACTACTTTTATTTGGGCCGATGTGTTTGTGGAAATAAAAAATAAAATAGAAGATAAGAAGGTAAGGTGTAATCTCATGGTGTTTTTGTTTTAGAAGTAAGAGGTAACTACAAAAATCGTTTTTTAAAATAGTGCCCAACTTTTTAGCACTTAGGTTTTATAAACAAATTGTTGACTTTATTAAAGTACAGAAATCAAGCCGGAAAAAATTGGGCTTAAAAATGCCGGATAAGTATAAAAAAACAGGGAATAAGGTCGATCATCATCTATAACCATAACATAATTGAGGAATAGGTTCTACAGGGATTTTTACTTCGTGATTTTACCATTTGCTATTTTATAGTCACCGTTTGCGAATCACAATTCTTATTAAAAAAATGATGATTGATATTGTTGAAAATTTAAAAAATCAATCATGTCAAACATCAAAACAAAAATCGACGAATGGGAAGTAAGGGACCTGGAAGATAATTCTACCATCAGTATCTATGTTGAACATAATACAGAGATGGGGAACAGATCATTGCCGGGCATACAGGTCTGGTCGGGTGGCAATATTGTAAACTATGAACCACTTCATGTAGAAAGATGGGCATACGCAGCTAAAAAAGCAAATCAACAGGAATACCTGATCGAAGGTAGTAGCTGGATGCATTATGAAGATACTTATATAAAATACTACCTCGTAACAGGTGAAAAACTAAAAGCAAAAGTTGCAGTGAAAGTGAGAAGCAAGGATAAAGAGATCGTGAAAGAATATGAATTGCCTTTTGTGATCGAAGAGTGATAATCTGAACCATGATTAGGTTGATTTTATGATATACTATGATTTATTCCTAATCATAGTATTCATTTAATCATTTCCATCATAGTTCAGACAAAAAAATAAAAAATGCCCAATACAAATTGGCCGACCTCAAAGGAATTATACATGATGAATGGCGGCAACAAGCTTTATATTCATAAAGACGGCTTTGGGGATATTTATAATGCTACCGCAGAAGAAGAGCGGGAGTGGGCTAAGGAAATGATTTCAAATGACCTGGCTAAGATCGATACAGAAGAAAATCCTACAGGATTAAGATTTGCTGTAGAAGGACTTTTGTTTCATGATTACCCAAACCTGGAAGCATTGCTTATTCCAAAAATGGAGGCAGCTACTCCAATAAGAAAAATTGTTCTCGCAACTGCTTTATGGAAAATATATAAATACAAAAAAAGCTACGAAGTTATTTACCAGCAGTTTTTACAAGAACCAAAAATTTGTTTGGACGATTTCTTTTTCGCTTTAATTGAGTTTAAAAATAATATGGAGGCATTCCACTTTTTGCTTGAATGCCTGGAAGGGAAAGATGAAACATTGTATTCAAAAGCTTATACAACGATCACTATGTGGTCATATTCGGGTGTGCCGAAATTGAGAGCCAACGAATTATTGGAAAGACTTGACCTTGATAGCAGGGTCACTAAAAAGTTCAAACCGGCTGTCGAGGAGTTAAAGAAAATAATGTTCAAAAAAATCACAAAGGAAAATGAGCATGTTTAAAATATTATGGGGTATCGATGCATTGGCCTGCATCGTTGTATTATACTTTTATCTTGTTGGTTTGGCAGATCGATCTGTTTCGTCAAAGAATATGGGTTTGTGGATGATGATATTATTGATATTGGCAGCAGTAATGTTTGGCAGTATTTTGTTGAGGCCGCATTATCCATCAATGGCTGTATCACTGGTAGGCTTACTGGCTGTACCGGTTATAGGATACGGACTTTTTATTTTAGTGGCTTTATTTAGTAAGGGGAAGTGGAATTGATGGTTTTTTCGTTTGGGGTTTGGTGTTTGGAGTTATTGTTGTTCGACTTTAAAGAGTCCTTAATTGCTGAGAGATCAACACCAAACGCCTAACACCAAACAAACATCAGCAAACGAAAAACCTGTATTTTTGCATCATGTCTTCCATCACCATCAGCACCATACAAACAAATTTACACTGGGAAAACAAACGAGCAAACCTTGACATGCTCGAGGAAAAAATAAACAGCCTTCGTCAAAAGACAGAGATCATTGTTCTTCCCGAAATGTTCACAACCGGTTTTAGTATGAATGCAGCCACACTGGCTGAAACAATGGATGGTCCCACTGTGGAGTGGATGAAACGCCTAAGTACTGAAAATCGTGTTATACTTACCGGTAGTTTAATTATAGAAGAAGCAGGCAATTATTATAACCGGCTTATCTGGATGCTTCCAAATGGCGAGATGGGCCATTATGATAAACGCCACTTATTTGCTTATTCAAAAGAAGACCAGTTTTATCATGCAGGTGAAAAGCGTTTGATCTGTTCTGTTAAAGGATGGAAACTCAACATGCAGATCTGTTATGATCTTCGTTTTCCTGTCTGGGCAAGACAAACCCCAAATAAAGATCAGGAAGCAGAATATGATATCCTGGTTTATGTTGCCAACTGGCCCGAGCGCAGGAGTCATGCATGGAAGACACTGCTTTGCGCCAGGGCGATAGAAAATCAATGTTATGTTGTTGGTGTGAACAGGGTTGGTAAAGACGGCAATGAAATTTACTACAGCGGAAATAGTTTGATCATAGACCCATTAGGCGAAGTGCTATACCATATGGCTGATGAAGAAGATATTTTTACGATCACACTTGATAAAGAAAAATTGGTTGAGGTGAGGAATAAGTTTCCTTTTTTGAAAGACGAAGATCAGTTTACAATTGACAATTGACAATTGTCAATTGCCAACTGTCAATTGGTCTTTCAGGATCATCTCCTTCGCCACACTCATCTTCTTATCATAACCTTTGATCAATGCATCATAACTTGTTGGGATATAAATATCCGGAATTACCCCTGTTCCTTTTTCAGCAACATGATTGTATTGTACAAGCCTGAAAAGTGGCAGCCTTACCGTTAGCCTGGTATTGGGAAGCGTGATGTCGGGTATCATGATGCCATCATTACCATACCAGCCGCCGCCCGTTTCTTCTCCAAGTAATTTAATTCCTTCCTGTCCTTTCACTGCATTGCAGAATAATGCGGCCGCAGAAAATGTTGGGCCGGCTGTAAGCACGTATAGCTTTCCGTTATAATGATCGTGTTCTTTTGGCTTAAATAATTTTTTTTCCAGGTATGTGTTGTGATAGTTGCCATCTTTCAATTTTTTGGTGATGAAGAATAGCTCGATATTATTGAAGAATCTTCCCTTTATATATTTGGTATAAGGTCTTAGTGTTTTGGAAGCCGCAAACAATGTATCGGCAACCCGGAAAGGCTTGCGGGTGATGTACCTGCTTAATAAAGTAGATAACGCGATCCTTCCACCACCATTAAAACGAAGATCGAGAATAAGGTTATTTATTTTTTTCTCGTTGAGTTCTTTAAATGAACGCCTGAAGAACCTCCTTAAATTTCCGTTTGAAAATGTGCCCACTGTCATCACAGCAAATGTGCCGCTGCTATCAATTTTAAGCGAACGATAACCTGATAATTTCTGTTCCCTCGTGATCTTTGGCTTTTTTGTTTTAGCAATATTTTCTTTACGTAAAGAATCTTTTCGCAAAGAATCTTTCGGTGGAGCATACAGCGGTAGCGTTGCTGTTTTTGTAAATCCTAAACTATCAAGATAAGTAACCTGGTATGTTTTACTAAGACCGAAAATATTCCTGTGGTAGTAAGGAAAATTGGAACTCATCCTGATATAGTTGATCGAATTGGCATTACCATCCTGCGGTAAATAATCAAACATTTTTTGAACAAGCGCTTGCGTGGAAAGGCCATTTATGGAAGTGATCAATGTTCCTCTTTTAATAATACTGTCGTTTTTATTAAGATTAACAAGCGTGAACATACTGTCATTCCATATTTTCATATACAATGGAAAAGAAGGGATCGTTTTTCCTTTCGCCCATTTTGTATAATCTTTACTCATGCTTACGCTGGTGTGGCCGCACCGGATCTTATCTACCAATGGAGCCAATACATGCCATGCAAACTGTTGCTCGGTCATGCTGTCCTGTATGGCATTATAATATTTTGCAAAATACATATCCATACTGTCCTTCGGTGTGTACCAATAAAGCGAAGGATGTTTTTTTTCAAGGATCGCTTTCAATAAAAGATAATCCTGCTGAAGGGAATGTTGATCGTATTTTTTAGATGGCGAATAATTTTTCCTGCTGGCGGTACAGGAGAAAAGAAAAAAAGATAAAGTAAAAAAAATAACAGCGAAGATCTTAGCCATATCGGTTTAGCAAATACGGGCTGAAATTAGAACTAAAACGGGAATCGGCAAACGGGAATCGGCAATCGATATAACCCCGTCGGCGGTTGCAAACCTCAACGGGAGTGAATAAGTGAATGGGTGAATTAGTCAATAGGATCTTAACTTTTTTGTAGCTCTATTCACTCATTGACTTATTCACCCATTCACTTATTTCGGATTGCCGATTGTCGATTCCCGGTTGCCGCCTCCCCCCATTAGCGCCGTCATCGTATGCAACATATTTTGCATAATGGCCTGCAGTTGTTCATCTTTTTTTTGCATACTGGTTATTACCGCACCTAATAATTCTTTTTCAAATACAGGCTGCCTTTCCGTTTGCCGATTGCCGTTTGCCGATTGTGCGGACATCGTTGATTGTGGATCGCTAAACAGTTGTTCAACTGAAATATCCAGCCCCTGTGAAATATCTTCCAACTGGCTCAGGGTAATATCAGTGATATTATTCTCGATATTACTGACAGCCGATTCAGAAAGCCCGAGAACAACGGCAAGCTCTTTTTGTTTAACAGCTTTAAGATTTCTCCACTTGCGGATGTTTCCACCAATTTTTAATTTGTATTCTTTACTTAAGTAATCTTTCTTTTTCATAACGAAGGAATTAAAGGTTAAACTTAATAAACCCTTCGTTAAACTAAAGATACTTCAGCACATAAAAATGGCAGAAAACCCTCTCCTTTTTTTGTTTGCTTCCTCACTTTATTCAGACTAAATAAAAATAGTGTTTAACTAAATATTGTTTAGTGATAAAAAGATGTAAGCTCTTTTTTGTTTTCCAATTTTACAGATCAAATATTGGATAGAAGCATGAAATTATTTTTTATGAAACGACTTATATTAATTTTTGCAATGCTGATTGTAATTGTTTTTTACGCCAAAGCACAAACAGATATACAAACAAGCATTGTAACTGCAAACGGGATATTCACTGTTTCCAAAACAAACGATGGCAGGGATATGATCATGATGAGCATTGCTTGTTGGGATGAGATGATGGCAGGAACAAAATTCTGTTCTGGTAATTTACCTGCATCAACCGAAAGAAAATTTTGTATAGAGATAGCTGATAAAAAATACGGGCTTTGTAAAAAAGGAATTGGATTTGGCTGCAGCGTTTTTGATTGCGATACGGGGCCTTGTCCATTGGCTAACCTTGTAAATAATGAAAACAGGATATGTGAAGTTGCAGTAAGAAAAATAAAAGGTTCAGTGAAGATCATATTCATTGATAACGTGGATTGGCTAAGCTTACAAAACAATATACCAGGGATGGATCATTAACTAAAAAAAATTTTATGAAAAAGAGGATGAAAGAAATTGCGGCGTTGGGAGTTTTCATGATACTTACCGTTTCGGTGCATGCACAAAATTATTCCCGCGGAGAACAAACAGTTATACAACCATTGCAGGTCATGATCGAAAATTATACGATCATAACATTAGGGAAAGAAATTGCAAACGATCCAAATGCAAATCGTTTTGATAAATCAAATCTGTATACTTACCTGCAACTGATTCGTGATAACACCGGAAAGGATTACCAGGTATTGTTTCAAACAAATTTTGCAGGTAAGCTCTTATTGCTTGCTTACGGAAATAATTTATCTGCAATCATTAATAATACAGAAAAGCCTCAAAATGTTTTTGTGAATTGTGTCAAACAGGTGAATGATCATTTGTCATCAATACAAAATGCAGAAGCTGCGATCAAATGTATTATTGACAGGTTGAATTATTGTAGCAACTAACGGGAATCGGCAATCGGGAATCGGCAATAAGTGACTGGTGAATAGTCAATCGTGAAATCTTCGAAGTGTATGAATGATCTACGAGGTTTAAATTCTAACTCAGAACTCATAATTCAAAACTCATAACTATTTAAGATGGTTCCATCCCTGTGCGATCAACTCATGTTTATTTCCGCCACGTGTAATGATATTTTTTCCTTCAGCAGCTTCGGTGATATAACCAATGATACTGATAGAAGGATTTGCTTTTATTTTTTCATAATGAGTTTGCGGTACAGTGAATAGCAATTCATAATCTTCACCGCCACTCAATGCACAGGCTGTTGGGTCCAGTTCAAGTTTATAGGCAAATTCTTTTGCTTCTTCATTAAAAGGCAACTTGTCTTCATACAATACACAACCTACATTGCTTTCTTTGCAAATGTGCAACAGATCACTGCTGAGCCCGTCACTGATATCGATCATACTTGAAGGCATGATCTCTGATTCAGCAAAATATTCTATGATGTCTTTTCTTGCTTCCGGTTTTAATAAACGGCCAACAATATATGCCTGACCTTCAAGATCCGGTTGGGCGCCGGTTTCCTCAAAGATCTTTTTTTCTCTTTCTAAAAGTGTTAGACCCAGGAATGAACCGCCCAATTCTCCACTCACACAAATAAGATCATTTACCTGTGCCGTATTTCTTTTTACATAACTATCGGGGGCCACTTCACCAATGGCAGTAACACTTATAACAAAACCACGCTGCGATGTACTGGTATCGCCGCCTATAAGGTCCACACCATATGCTTCACATGCTGCATATACACCTGCGTAAAATTCATCCAGCGCTTCTACACTAAAGCGGTTGCTGAATGCAATGCTTAATACGATTTGTGTAGGCGTGGCATTCATTGCATAAATATCACTAACGTTAACGACCACCGATTTGTAACCAAGGTGTTTCAATGGTGTATAAGAAAGATCAAAATGAATTCCTTCCAGTAACAGGTCGGTGGTAATAACCGTTTGTCTGCCAAAGTGATCGATCACGGCCGCATCATCACCAATTGATAAAACAGTTGATACATTTCTTGTTTCATTATTTTTAGCGAGGTGATCAATTAAACCAAATTCGCCGAGAGATGATATTTCAGTTCTTTCTTCCATGATGCAAATTTACGTGCTAATATTTAAGTGAATGGGTGAATGAGTGAATGAGTCAATAGGTGAATGGGTGAATGAGTGAATAGACTTGCTTTTCTAATAAACCATTCACCTATTCACCCACAGTTCCTCCATTCACAACCCCCAACAACTCATCATGTATCTTTCCATTCGTTGCAATAATATGAGGCTGGTGTGGCGAAAAATAATTGCCTTTAAAATCAGTTACTTTACCACCGGCTTCTTCTACAATTAAAAAACCTGCGGCGCTATCCCATGCCTGTAGATTGTGTTCATAAAATCCATCAAAGCGGCCGGCAGCAACCCAGCATAGATCAATTGCTGCACTTCCTAGCCTGCGAACAGGAATGCCTTTGCGGATCAATTTTTCAAAAACCTGTATAGGTCCGTTTGGTGCATCAAGGTAAGTATAAGGAAAGCCGGTAACAAGACAACTCTTTGCAACTTCTGTTTTACTGCTCACCAATATTTTTTTATCATTCAACGAAGCGCCGAAACCTTTTTGAGCGAAAAAAAATTCATTCATCAAAGGATTATAAACAGCACCAAGGATCATTTCACCATCCTTTTCCAGCCCGATGCTTACACAACAAATGGGAATTCCATTGGCAAAATTCACGGTCCCATCAATAGGATCAATGATCCACTTGTATTCACTTTGTGTTGGTATTTCACCAGTCTCTTCACTTAAAATAAAGTGATCGGGAAAATCTTTTTTAATTGCTTCAATGATGGCTTTTTCTGATGCATGGTCTGCTTCGGTAACCAGGTTATTGATCCCTTCTTTGTTTGATATTTTAAAATCACCATTAAAGAAATGTTTCAACTGTTCTGCACCAGCCTGCACAGCATTTAAGAGGGTTGTTTTTAGCATGGGGCAAAGATAGGCGGCAAACGGCAAACAGGAATCGGTAATAGGTGAATGGTCAATAGTGAATGGTGGAATCTTTGCAGTGTATTTTTTTTCGGGAATCGGCAAACGGCAATCGTGAAATCTTCGAGCTGTATTAATAAAACACGAATTATATTCACGAATTACACGAATTTGCACTCCTAAAGTTTAAACAACTCATAATTCATAACTCACAACTCAAAACTCATTTGGATCTATCGATCATCATAGTAAACTACAACGTAAAATACTTTTTAGAGCAATGTCTTTGTTCGGTCATAAAGGCATGTGAAAATATAAATGCTGAAATATTTGTCGTTGATAATAATTCAACAGATGGAAGCAGGGACCTGGTTGAAAAAAAATTTCCTTCAGTGATCTTCAGGTGGAACAATGAAAATGTTGGTTTTGCAAAAGCAAATAACAGTGTATTAAAAGAAGTAAAAGGAGCGCAAATATTATTTTTAAATCCTGATACGATCGTACCTGAAGATTGTTTTGAAAAATGTATTGCCTTTTTCAAAATGAGAGAAACATGTGGTGCATTGGGCGTAAGAATGATTGACGGAAGCGGTAATTTTTTAAGAGAAAGTAAACGTTCACTTCCTTCTGTAGCTGCTTCATTTTATAAAATGACGGGACTTGCAAGACTTTTCCCTGCTTCAAAAAGATTTTCTAAATATTATGCGGGTCATTTACCGGAACATGAAACCAATGAAACAGATGTATTGGCCGGTGCTTTTTTTATGATCAATAAAAAAGTACTTGAGAAGGTAGAAGGTTTTGACGAGGCTTTTTTTATGTACGGTGAAGATATAGACCTGTCATATCGTATCCTGAAAACAGGATTTAAAAATTATTATTTTCCTCAAACAACGATCATACATTTTAAAGGCGAGAGTACACAAAAACAAACGGGTGAGTATATAAATCGATTTTATGGCGCCATGCAATTGTTTGTAAAAAAACATTATAGAAGCAACCGTGGCGTCTTTTTGATAAAGCCTGCTATCGATATCAGTAAAATGCTTGCTTATATTGGATTCGGATTAAAAAAAATGCTTCCCACTTCAAAAAAAATGACTGCAGCAGAAAGAGAAACTTTTATTATTGCCGGCCAGGTTTATTTTAATGAAATGATACAACTGGTAAAGTATGCAGCCGATCCTTTAGTCATTCATGGAAGGGTTACACTGGATAATAATGATAAGGACCGGGCTATCGGTAGTATCGACAATATAAAAACGACCATTACCAAATACAAAACAGCAAAAATTATTTTTTGTGAAGACCCATTGAGTTTTAAAAAGATGATCGAACTAATGGAGGAATTAAAAGGCAAGGTTGATTTTTTATTTCATGCAAAAAAAAGTGAGAGTATTGTTGGAAGCAGTAATAAAAATGAGAAGGGAGTTTTTATTGCGAGGAATACATAACCGCGGTCATAATGAATTCAGCCACTCAATAACTATATTTTCATTTAGTACTGGAATGTTTCCTGCACCTGCAAATTCAAACCTTTTTACATTTTCCATTTCCATTTTCAAAGAAAAATTTTCCTGGCTAGCTGTGTAAAACAATTTTTTTTCTTTCAAATAGCCCGCAAGGTATTCCTGTTCTGTTTGCCCGGGTGTAGGAACCAATATTGCTTTTTGATCCAATGCAACAAGATCCATGATGGTTGAATAACCACACCTGGCCACTATAAGTTTGGATCTTTGTATCAGGTCATTCAATGCTGAAGCAGGAAGATGATTGAATACAGAAACATTTTTATTTTCTGTTATCAATTCACCATTCGTTGCAGGAAGCCCTCTTAAAAAAACAACAGGACCATTTATATCTTTCAATTGGGGCAATAATAATTTTTCAAAAATGCTCCTTTGTGGTTCTGGTCCTGAGATCATGATCAACAGGTCAATATTTTTTTCTACTTTGATCTTTTTGCACCTTGATAAAATGTCGAGATATTTTAAAGGTATTACCGGTAATATTTCCGGGTGTGATAATTCGCCCGCAAGGTTGTTTGCTCCTGCTGTATCTGCCACCCAACATTCATCAAATTGATTGATGTACTTATAATTTATTTTTTGAGCAAACCTGTTTAAAACCTTGTTGCCGGTTTGTATGGAAAGCTGGTGCGTGATAAAAACGCATGGACTTTTTTTTGTATAAAGGCCAAAACGGTTGTCAGAGATCACTCCATCGATCTCATGTTCGGAAATGATATGATTCAGCCATTTTTTTTCATATTTCAGTGTGCTTGTGATCCTGGGAAATTGTGCAAGCATTTTCAGGAAGAATAAACTTTTCCCCCTGCTGTAACGGATCCTATAACCATTCAATCGTAAAATTACGCATGCAGGAAATTCCTTTTTTAGCAAGGCAGCAACAGGGCCTTCTGCTGCGATCATTACTTCTGCACCCTGCCCCATGAGCAATTCGATAACGGGTATGCAGCGGGTAGCATGGCCGAGCCCCCAATCGAGCGGGGCAACCAAAACCCTTTTTTTCAGGCTTTTTTTGTTAATTTTCGCTACATTCATCAAAAGAAGACAATATTTATTTGTGAAAATAGTTTAATTTGGTAACCTGAAATATTATGATGAAAAGAAGTATTAAACTGGTATCACTATTATTAATTGCTGTTTCTCTAATTGCAACCAGCTGTTCTTCGTCAAGAAAAAGCGGTCATTGCAGTTGTGCAGGAATGGTAGGATATGGAAACAGATAGAAAAAAATTGTTCAAATCATGAACAAATCAAACCGCGATCTACTAGTATTGTTCAAGCAGGAACTAATGACACCTCAAGCTATTGAGCATGAGGTTAGCTGGCTGCATGAATTACTTTTCACTGTAGAACGTATGGAGAATTTTACAAGAGCGCATGAACTTATTGACCTCAATCGTTACAAGATCACAAATAACGCTCTTGATATAAAGAAAAACGTCAGAAGAAAAAAAGACCAGCCCTTTGTCTTTTTAAATAACAAGAATTAATATTGGTAAAACAATTATCAAATAATATAAAAAGGTTACAATAAAATAAATTGTAACCTTTTTTATTTACGTAAATAAAAAGTTACCAATGGTCTGCAGGTAACCTTCAACCTTATTAACTATATCAACTTAACGAGCGCTGCTTTCAATTTACTGAACACATCATCAATTTCCTCTACTTTACAGCAACCTACACTCAGCCTGTACCAGTTGCTTTCCCTGCCTGCGCCAAAGAAACCAAATGGAACCATGGCAAGTTTGGCTTCGCTTAATAAATATTCTGTCACTGCAGCCTGGTCCTCTAAAACACTTCCATCCTCTGTTTGTTTTCCAACGAGGTCTATTTGTACAGTTAAATAAATAGCAGCTTGTGGTATAATTGCATCAACAGAAAATCCTTCAGACTTTAATTGCTGGAATCCTTCATACAATTTTTGCAGTCTTGTCTCAACGCCTTTCTTAAAACAGCCAAGATAATCATGAACTTCTTTTTCCTGTGATAAAAACTTTGCCACTGCTTTTTGTTCAGCCATTGGCGCCCATGAACCCACATGGCTGTTCAGTGAGCGCATTTTTACGATCAGTTCTGCTGGACCCATCGACCATCCCACACGTACACCCGTAGACGCAAATGCCTTGCTTATGCCATCTATGAAAACAGTATAGTCCTTCATCTTCGGCCTTAATGAAACAGGGTTATAATGCTGCGTATCTCCAAATGTCAATGTCCAGTATATCTGGTCATACATCAGGTATAATTTCTTTTCTCCATCTCCCCTTGTTTCATTTTCAGCAATAACAAGGTCGCAGATCGCTTCCAGTTCTTCTTTTGAAAAAACAGTTCCTGTTGGGTTTAAAGGAGAACAAAGCGCCAGTAGTGTAGCGCCTTTGATATGCGGTTCGATCTGGGCCGCAGTAGGCATAAAATTATTTTCTTTGGTAGCTTCGATCATGATGTGCTCCGCATCTGTAAAGTGTGCATAATGATTATTGTTCCAGCTAGGAACGGGATAAATTACTTTATCGCCCTTATCTACAATGCTCCTGAATACAGAATAGATCAATGGCCTGCCACCACAGGAAATTAAAATTTCCTGTGGAGTATAGCTAATGCCTTCGTTTTTTTCAATGAAATCAGCCACAGCTTTTCTTAGATCCAATTCACCTTCGGCAGCAGGATACGTGGTATAACCTTCATTATATGCATTGATAATTTCGTTTTGCAAGCTTGATGGTATGGGAAACTGCGATGAGTCAAAATCACCAATTGTATAATTGTAGATATGCTCGCCGCTTTTTATTTTTTCTTTGATGGCCGCACCGAGTCGTACAATTTCTGACGCAATAAGCGTTTCGGCAAGATGGCTGAGTTTGAGTTTGCCCATATATAGTAAATGATTAAAGCATTAGGGATATCCGCAAATGTATAGGTTAGCATCAGGAAAACAAAAAAGATATCAAGGTATTAGCTACACATTTTCATGTGATTTTTTGACCCAGGTCAACAAAAAAAGGTCATTATTTACGAATTGTTCAATAAAACCACCCTTAAATAGAGCAAGAATATTATATTTACTTAATAAAACTGCATTTTATTGTGGATTTGCGTCCTTACAACTGAAATTGCATGAGTTTAAAAATGCTTAATTAGCTTTGCAGCAATTTCAAACGATTAAGTGTTCATTTTCAATCAGAAGGTTAGTTATAATATGTTCAATTTAATACTCTTTGGCCCTCCGGGCAGTGGAAAAGGTACGCAAAGCGAAAAACTGATTGACAGGTACGGATTAAAACATCTTAGTACAGGTGATTTGCTTCGCTCGGAAATTGCCCAGCACACCGCATTGGGCCTGGAGGCAAAAAGCCTTATGGATAAGGGGCAGCTCGTTCCGGATGAAGTAGTTATAGGCATGATAAGTTCTGCACTTGATCATCATCCAAAGGCAAAAGGGTTTTTATTTGATGGTTTCCCCCGCACATCTGCACAAGCCGAAGCACTTGATAAATTACTTGAACTGAAGCACACTTCAATTGGTGTAATGCTTGCCCTGGAGGTAAGTGAGCAGGAATTGATAAGGCGTCTTTTAAAAAGAGGCGAAACCAGCGGCCGTAGTGATGATACGAACGAACAGGTAATACGCAACAGGATCGAACTATACCATAATACGACAGCAGCCGTTGCCGATTATTATAAAAAATTCGATAAAGTAAAAATGGTAAGGGGCGAAGGAACCATCGAAGAGATATTCAGAAGTTTAGCCAAAGAAATAGATCTGCGCATTCAAAGCAGTGTCTCACAATAACAGGTTATGCAGGATCAGAAATCAGCCTTTATTAAAAATGGAATGTTCTCATTGCTCAGCAACCTTGCTGCTGATTCAAAAAATAGTTGGGGCAAGATGAATGCACAGCAAATGGTAGAACACCTTGCTGATTTTTTTGATATCTCAGCCGCTAAAGTAAGTTTCAGGCTCGTAATACCTGAAGAGCATCTTCCAAAATACAAAGCCTTTCTTTTAAGCGATAAAGAATTCAGGGAAAATACAAAAGCGCCTGCAGAGGTACTTGGTGAAGAGCCGCTTCCTGTAAGAACTGCAAATATGGAAGCTGCAATGAATAATCTAAGAAACTCAGTAGATGATTTCTATAAATATTTTGAAAACGATCCTGCTAAAATAACTGTGCATCCTGTTTTTGGTCCATTGAATTTTGAAGAATGGATCTTATTGCATTATAAACATGTAACACATCACTTCCGCCAGTTTGGGATGATGAAGACTGTATAATTTCTATTTACATTCACCTTCCTTCCAGCTTTTTACACCTGCACATTTTGCCGTACATGCGTTTCCGTAGACTTTGCCATCACAGCCGCAAACAGGTTTGTATTCCATCGTACACATACAATCTTTAATAGCGGGTCCCTTACAGTCGGATGTTGTTTTTTTACATGTGGCCTGGCAGAGGCACATTATCATTGTCGAAAAGAGCAATTTTTTCATGATCTTTAAAATTGTTAGGCATACAAATATAACTTTGTAACAAAAGATAAATATGGGTAAGTTAGGGAATTATGTTACTGGTAAATGGATCGAAGGTGATGGAGAAGGACAACTACTTTATAATGCAGTAACGGGTAAAACAATTGGAAATGCTACTTCAGATGGGCTCGACTTTGAAGCCATCTTAAAATATGCAAGGGAAAAGGGAAATCCCGCTTTGCGGAAAATGACCTTCCAGGAAAGAGGCAGGATGTTGCGGGCGCTTGCACTTCACCTCATGGATAAGAAAGAAATATTTTACCAGATCAGTTACCAGTCCGGTGCGACCAAGGTTGATAGCTGGATAGATATCGAAGGCGGCATCGGTAATTTATTTTCCAATGCATCCCTGCGCAGGAAATTACCTGATGAAACATTTTGCCTCGATGGTGATCCCATCGTTTTGAGCAAACAAAATACTTTTATGGGCCACCACATTCTTGTCCCCAAAGAAGGTGTGGCTGTTCACATCAATGCATATAATTTCCCTGTTTGGGGTATGCTGGAAAAAATTGCGGTGAACTTACTGGCAGGTGTACCTGCAGTTGTAAAACCTGCAACTGTTACATCTTATCTTACCGAAGCAGTTGTAAAAGAAATTGTAGCATCAGGCATTTTACCTGCCGGCGCCTTGCAACTTATTTGTGGCAGTGCAGGCAACATGTTGAACTTTGTTAACTCACAGGATGTAGTGACTTTTACCGGCTCCGCATCAACAGGGTTAAAGTTGAAATCGCATGCAACTATCCTCGGTGAAAGCGTGCCTTTTAATATGGAAGCAGATTCATTGAACTGTATTGTGCTTGGCGATGATGTTGCACCCGGCCAGGCTGAATGGGATATTTTTATTAAGGAGGTAAAAAAAGAAATGACCGTGAAAGCAGGCCAGAAATGTACTGCCATCCGCCGCATATTTGTTCCTGAAAATAAAATGGAAGATGTGTGGAAAGCACTTGGAACAGAACTCGGCAAAACAGCGATCGGTAACCCGTTGAATGAAAAAGTAAGAATGGGTTCGCTGGCAGGAAAGGGACAAAGAGAAGAAGTAAGAAGCCAGGTACAAAAATTATTGGCATCGTCGGAAATTATTTATGGCTCTATGGACAGTGTTGCGGTAATAGATGCAGATGCGGTTGAAGGCGCTTTCTTAAGCCCGTTGCTATTGCTGAATAAAACACCATTCAGTTCCAGTGAGCCACACAATGTAGAAGCATTTGGCCCGGTGAGTACGATCATGCCTTATAAAAATATTGATGATGCCATCGAGCTTAGTAAAAAAGGTAAGGGAAGTTTGTGTTCATCCATTGTAACAGCCAACCATTCCATTGCAAAATCGTATGTAATAGGAGCGGCTACACATCACGGAAGGATATTGGTGCTGAACGAAGAATGTGCAAAGGAAAGTACAGGCCATGGCTCACCGTTACCGTTATTGGTACATGGTGGCCCGGGACGGGCAGGGGGTGGCGAAGAAATGGGCGGTTTGCGTGGAATAAAACATTATCTTCAACGTACGGCCATCCAGGGTTCGCCGACAATGATCACGGCAATAAGCAATGTGTTCCAGGCACATGCAAAAGGGAACACAGGCGGTATTCATCCTTTCAGAAAATATTTTGAAGAGCTGAATATCGGTGACCAGATAACGACTGAAAAAAGATTAATAACTTCAGAAGATATTGATAAATTTGCGGCATTGAGTGGTGACCATTTTTATGCGCATCTAACTGCTACCAATTTTGAAGGCACCATGTTTGAACAACAAGTAGCGCACGGATATTTTATAATGAGTGCTGCTGCCGGTTTGTTTGTTGACAGTTATGAAAAAAATCCCGTCCTGCTGAATTATGGTATAGATGAACTAAGGTTCACAAAGCCGGTATATGCCGGAGCTTCACTATACATTCGCTTTACCTGCAAAGAAAAAACCGCACAGGAATTAAAAGAAATAAACCCCGAGGTGAAAATGGCACAAGGTGCTGACATTCCAAAAGGGATCGTTAAGTGGCTTGTTGAAATGTTTGATGAAACAGACGAAACCGTGGGAGTAGCAACAATTCTGACAATGGTTCAAATGAAAAATAAAATTTAAAAATTGGAGTCATGAGTATTAAACAAATACAGGAAGGTTATGTAAGATCAGAAGTTCATAACGGTGTAACAACGATCGAATTTTTTCATCCCCAGAGTAATTCTTTACCTGGAAAGATATTGGAGGAGATGGCAAAAGAGATTCATTTTGCAGGCACGCATTCAGAAACAAAAGTGATCGTATTAAAGAGTGCAGGGGACAGGGCATTTTGTGCCGGTGCATCTTTCGATGAATTACTGCAGATCAAAACTGAAAAAGAAGGAACACATTTTTTTAGTGGATTTGCACACGTAATAAATGCAATGCGTAAATGCCCGAAATTTATTATTGCAAGGGTGCAGGGAAAATGTGTTGGCGGTGGTGTTGGCCTGGCAGCTGCAGCAGATTATGCAATTGCAACAGAGAAGGCGGATATTAAGTTAAGTGAACTTGCGCTTGGTATCGGTCCATTCGTAGTTGGTCCTGCGGTTGAAAGAAAGATCGGTGTTGCTGCATTCAGTGCGCTTGCTATTGATGCGGCCATGTGGCGCAATCACGAATGGGCAAAAAGAAAAGGTTTGTTTGCAGAAGTACACCCCAACGTTGAGAACATGGATGAATCTGTAGAACGCCTTGCTTTCTCCCTCGCACACTCAAACCCCGCAGCGATGGCAGAATTAAAAAAGATCACCTGGAAAGGAACAGAACATTGGGATACATTGTTATTGGAAAGAGCTGCTATCAGCGGCCATTTGATCTTAAGTACTTTTTCTAAAAATGCGATTGAGAAATTTAAAGTGAAAGCATAATACCTAACAGGTTTCCAAAACCTGTTAGGTATACCAAAACCTGTTAGGTATAATTAAAAAACCTTCCACCCGGAAGGTTTTTTAATTATATCACTTTTTGCCTGCTTGCCGATCTAATGATTCTTTGATCCTTTTTATTTTATCCGATATATGTTGAGTTATTAAGAGAAATTATATGTTTTATGTGGGGTTGATAAAAAGAGCTGGTGAAAATAAAATTTGAACTTGTCTGTTATTGAACCCACGGGTTCTGTTTTATTTTCAAAATATTCTGCCTGCATCATTTTCATTTTTACCAGCACCAATCTTCCCGATGAAGCAACTCCCTGTGAATAATTGCTCATGGCAAGAAAAACTTCATTGTCATCTTCAGCAATGGTCGCGTTTCCACTAAGTTGTAGACGGCAACCTGTGCCTTTTCTATAAAAATCAAGGTATGCATAAAATGACCTGTCAATTGTTTTTGAATGTTCCCCGTGGCACGAGGTAAGAAACCATATTGTTCCATCTTCTTCTACTTTTAATACCTGGATAATATTATTAGGCAATTGTAATTCTGAATTTATCTCAGATTTGAATATCGCAAATCTTATTTCGTTGATCTTCGCTTTTAAAAAGAGGAGATTCTCATCGTCGTATTTTAAATGCATAGTGGTGTTTTTGTAATTATTAAAATTTCAAAGGCTGTACCAATCATTTTAAATACGGTTTAAATGCAATTTTATAGATTGTTTGTAGAACTAATTCTTTCCAGCACATTGGGATCCTAAGCTTAGAATTCCACGTGGACAAGTTGTCGCG